>Ga0315280_10001614_pt1 | contig 38296 bp, 35 predicted proteins | sample YL17G06_40_MG_FD_203697 | JGI IMG/M metagenome (GOLD analysis project Ga0315280, IMG submission 203697) | Sediment microbial communities from Yellowstone Lake, YNP, Wyoming, USA - YL17G06_40 | ecosystem: Environmental > Aquatic > Freshwater > Lake > Sediment | place: USA: Wyoming | collected... | reverse complement strand
AAATCTATGACTTCTGGGTCAAGATTCCCAAAGTTAGCGAGCCTCTGTATCCTATGGTCACTGTAGTTCCCCTCCAGCTCCTGGCTTACCATATGGCAGTCAATCGGGGATATGACCCAGATAGGCCGCGCAACCTAGCCAAATCAGTGACAGTTAAATAATCCTTTCTGGCGGAGAAGCACACCTGGTTGATAAACGACACGTCCAAGCCTTTTTCTATCCGAAGTGGGCAGTACTGGATTTGAACCAGTGACCTCTTGCGTGTGAAGCAGTCATGTTAAAAGGCGGAGGCCGCTTGCCTCCTTTCTGATTGCATTCTACCTCCCTAAATACTCGAACCCAACCAGTACTCAAAGCGTAAAGGCAAGCATCTCCATCAAATCTTAACAGTAATTTAATATTCAGACGCTATTATACAACCAGTATCCATGGAAAAGACAGTAAATAACAATAGCGAGTTGAAAGGAGTAGCCTTGTGTCTAAACGACGTGCTCTACTCTATGCCTTACTAGGAGTTGGTATCCTTATGGTCACCGTAGGCTTAGTTCTCGTCCTATTACCATCCTGCATGAGAATTTAGTCGGTAACTTAACAGGAATTTAATATTCGACTGCTATGATTAAACTATCAAATAAAATAACGGAAAGGGGGGTGAAACAGAAATGTGGCGGAGTAAGAAGTTTCTTCTGGTCACAGTCTTGGCTGTAGTGGTACTACTTGGGAGCATAGGCGGGGTTGCCTTAGCCCAGACGGGTACTGATAACAGCCAGCCGGTAGCTCAACACCAGGCTCTGCTAGATAAAGTCTGCGCCATCTACGAACAGAACACCGGCACAGCCATCAACTCTGCGGAACTGCAAAAGGCCTTTGATCAAGCCCGCACCGAGATGAAAAACGAGGCGCTGGACAATTACCTTAAGGGCTTGGTAGATGGGGGCAAGATAACCCAGGAACAGGCTGACCAGTACAAGGCGTGGTTAGAGTCAAAGCCAGACGTAGATGTCTCATTTGCACCTGGGTTTCCTGGTCATGACATGCCTCGCGGCTTTGGCAGATCCAGTGGGGGGTTCCCTGGTTGGTGTGAACCACAACCCACAGAATAACTAACGAGGATTCCACACCGGTAACTTAGCTGACCATGAGAGGAGGGGAATATCCCCTCCTCTCTCTTTTTAACAATTTCTTAACATTTGTGGTATAACATTAAGAAAAGACAGCGAATCGCGAAGGGGCTCTGAGATGGCGGGTAAAAAGATTCTGGTGGTTGACGATGATGCTAAAACGGTAGAACTGGTCAAGCTCTATCTGAACCGGGATGGCTACCGGGTCCTTACTGCTTATGATGGCGCTGAAGCCCTGCGATTGGCCCGTGAGAGCCACCCTGACCTTATTGTTCTAGACCTCATGCTACCTGGTATCGATGGTCTTGAGGTCTGCCGCATTCTCAGAAAGGAATCCGATGTGCCCATCATCATGCTTACCGCCAAGACTACTGACCAGGATAAGCTAACAGGGCTGAGCTTAGGTGCAGATGATTATGTGACCAAGCCCTTCAGCCCCAGAGAGCTGGCAGCCAGGGTGCGGGTGGTGCTCCGGCGCCTGCCTGGAGAGCGTGTTCCGGAAAAGATTGAGCATGGCGGGCTTAGCTTAGACTTCCTTAAACATGAAGCATTTCTTGCCGGCAAGCCGCTAAACCTCACCCCGATTGAATTCAAGCTACTGGGGGTTCTGGCTAAGGAACCGGGGCGGGTTTTCAGCCGGGCGCAGATTATTGAGAAAGCCTTTGGCTATGATTTTGATGGTTTTGACCGCACTATTGATGTTCATATCCTCAAGCTGCGCCGCAAGATTGAGCCCGACCCCCACCACCCCAAGTACATAACGACGGTGTACGGGGCCGGCTACAAGCTTCTGGAGGTGAACCGTGATACATAACCTGAACTTCCGTCTCCTGGTAGCCTTCGCCCTGGTGATAATTGTAACCATCGGTTCCGTGTTTTTCTTCACCTACCAGAACACCCGAAGTGAAATCAGCCGGTTTGGGGAGCAGATGGAACTGATGCAGGCCAGAAGAGTAGAAGCTGAGCTGTCCACTTATTACTATCGCCAGGGGAGCTGGGAGGGAATTCAGCCCTTCGTGGCTCAGTGGGGCAACCTCTACGGACGGCGGATTATACTGACCGACAACGACGGCGTGGTGGTAGCTGACTCTGAGGGGAAGCTTCTGAGCAAGCCATATGAGGCCGATATGCCGGGAATACCCATGTCCCCTCCGTGGGAAAAAGGTGCTATTGGCATACTTTACCTCGGTCCTGGAGTACCACCAGAGATAGACATCGCCTCACTACATATCGTGTATGGAGCTATAGGCCGCTTCTTCATCTGGGGTGGCCTAGTGGCAGTTGCCATTGCCCTTTTGCTTACCTTCGTCCTATCACGGCGTATATTAGCCCCGGTCAAAGCTCTTACTCAGGCTGCTCGGCGTTTAGGTAAAGGCGACTTTTCACAGAGAGTCCATGTCAGGGATAAAGGCGAGGTAGGCGAGCTGGCCCAGTCCTTTAACTCCATGGCTAGCGACCTCGAACGCGCTGAGCAGTTGCGGCGGAACATGGTAGCTGACGCTGCCCACGAACTCAGAACTCCCCTTTCCAACATCAGGGGTTATCTGGAAGCAATTCGTGACGGTATAAAGAAGCCGGATTCGGATACCATTCGCTCCCTTGATGAAGAAGCGTCCTCACTGTCACGGCTTGTTGATGACCTCCAGGAGCTGAGCCTGGCTGATGCCGGCGAGCTAAAACTGATTTGCCGGAAGGGAGACATCTCCAAGCTGATTGATGAGGCAGTAGCTGCCTTGCAACCTCAGGCAGCGGCGAGGGGTTTAATGCTGGCGGTTAGCCCGCCCAAAAAACTCCCATTGGTAAATATTGACTCACACCGCATCAAGCAGGTCCTGCGTAACCTTCTGGAGAATGCAGTGGCTCACACCAGCCAGGGAGGCAACATAACGGTAGAGGCATGGAAACAGGGTAATCAGATAAAGGTCAGCGTGGTTGATACTGGTGAGGGCATTCCGGCTAAGGACTTACCCAACATATTTGAGCGCTTCTACCGTGTGGACAAGTCCCGTGCCAGAGCCACCGGCGGCAGTGGGCTGGGGCTTACCATCGCCAAACGGCTTGTGGAAGCCCATGGCGGCCGGATTGAAGTCCAGAGCAAACTGAGAAAGGGCAGCCGCTTTACCTTTACTCTCCCCCTCATCACTGGTAAAAGAGCGGAAAAGGACAGGTGAACATAATGAGAGTCTTAAGGATAATGCTAATAACCATTACTCTAGGCGGGCTTGCTGTTCCCCTGCTAAGCTGCGCTGCCAAATCAGAATCGTCATTGCTCTCAGCGGATCAGGTGGTAACAGTGCAGCGAGGGAATATAACCATAGACATTACTGCCAGCGGTAATCTGGCATATTCCGATTATCAGGACCTCGCTTTTCAGATATCAGGAACCTCGACGCAACAACCGCTGACGGTGGCAGAAGTGCTGGTGAAAGAGGGCGATTCTGTTGAAGAGGGGGAGGTGCTAGTTAAAGCTGATACTGTCTACCTGGAGCAGGCAGTAACGACAACAGAGCGAGCGCTCAAAACGAGTGAGATTGCCCTGGAAAAGGCTACGAGTAGCTATAGAAAGATAACCTACCCCTATACCTATAAAACCTGGGTTCTTGATGTTCCAGCAGCCATAGCACTTACCAGTGATATGCAGCGGGAATTAAATGAGGCTATAGCAGTGATGCACGAGTTAGGAATGAGCCGGGAGCAATACGATTGGCACCAGTACTGGGATGTATGGCACGACCTAACGGATGCTCAAGCCAACTTGGTTCAAGTCAGGGAGCATTTGATTAAGGGATCCGGTCCGGATGTGTTTGAAATGGGGATTGTCCCCATGGCAGATTATTGGACGCTGAGAGCCGCCCAACTGGATATGGAAACAGCCCAAGTAGCTCTAGATACGGCCAATGATAACCTGAGTCAAGCTCAAGAAAAACTAAAAGAGGCGGTAATAGTTGCCCCATTTGCCGGCTTCGTCACCATTGTAAATGTCGTGGGTGGTGATGAGGTACAAAGGGGCGTAGTGGCAGTGCGCCTTGTTGACCCCACCAAATTTGAAGCCGCCTTTATGGTTAATGAGATGGATATCTTTAAGATAAAGCTGGGGCAAACAGCCACGGTGCAGGTAAATGCTATGCCAGCACTTAACCTTCCGGCTAAGGTCACCTTCATTTCGCCGACGGCTACTATTCAGTCAGGGGTAGTGAACTATCAGGTAAAGGTCGAGTTACAGTCGCTCCAACCAGCCGAGCAAGGACAAGTGCCGGCAACAATACCTAAAGACATTCAACTCAGAGATGGTTTAACTGTGACCGTGAGCATCCCGGTGGAGGAGAAGGATAATGTGCTGCTGGTACCCAATGCGGCGATTACCAGCCAGGGAGGGCGGTCCTATGTCCAGGTGGTAACGTCGTCTGGCACCATCGAGCAGCGCGTGATACAGACCGGCATTACCAACTACCAGTACACCGAGGTAACCAAGGGGCTCAGTGAGGGGGAAAAGGTGGTTGTTCCACAGGGGACGGCGACTACACCGACGACGCAACAGAGCCGACCGGGTGGAATAATACCAATACCGGGACTGGGGGGATCGTCTCGATGATAAGACTCGTGGACATAACTAAAACCTATCTCATGGGCGAAAGAGAACTTGCCGTACTTAGAGGTATAAACATGCATATTGACCGGGGCGAGCTGGTAGCGATTATGGGCCCCTCCGGCTCGGGCAAGACAACCCTGCTCAACCTTATTGGTTGCCTGGATAAGCCGACATCCGGTAGCTACTATTTGGAGGGCAAAGAAGTCAGCCGGCTCAGCAGTGGTGAACTGGCTCAGGTCAGGGCTCAGAAGGTTGGCTTTGTCTTTCAGACGTTTAATCTGCTACCCCGGCTCTCGGCACTGGCTAATGTTGAGCTGGGCATGAGATATGCTGGTGGAAGCGACCCAAAACGGGCTCTCGAGGCACTGGCTGAGGTCGGACTCTCCGACCGGGCTAACCACCGCCCTACCGAGCTTTCCGGTGGAGAGCAGCAAAGAGTAGCCATAGCCCGGGCTCTGGCAAAAAAGCCCCCCCTGATTCTGGCCGACGAGCCTACCGGTAACCTAGACAGCCGCTCCGGCGAGGAGATAATCTCTGTCCTCACCTCTCTGCATGCCGAGCGGGGCATTACGCTGCTCATGATAACTCATGACGCCAATATTGCTCACCACTGCCAGCGAATCATACACCTCAAGGATGGGGAGGTGGTGTCTGAGGAGACCATATGAAAAAAGACCAGCTGAAAAAGTGGTTAGAGCCTTTAGAGACTGCTTGGGTTGGCGTGGCCACTCATAAACTCCGTAGCTCCCTGACCATACTAGGGATTGTCATTGGCGTCGCCGCTGTGATTAGCCTGATGTCCATTGGGCGGGGTGCCGAGGCACAGATTATTTCCAATATTGAAAAAATGGGGTCAAACCTGATAACCATCCGCCCTGGCTCGTTCACCTTTGGCGGTGTTAGGGGTGGTGTCTCGGAAACACTAACCATGGAGGATGCCGAGGCAATATCAAAACAGGTTCCCTACATATCTGCCGTGGCGTCTTCTTACTCAAGCAACCTGCAGCTGGTTATGGGCGGTGAGAATACGAATGCTCAGGTCAATGGGGTAACCCCCGAATATATGCAGATAAACAATATGAAGGTTGCCATTGGCGCTTCCTTCTCGGAGCAGGATTACCAGTGTGGTGCCAAGGTAGCCGTGCTCGGTGCCAATGTCGCCAAAACCCTGTTTGGCAATGCTAATCTTATAGGGCAACAGATGCGGATGGGCACTATTATCGTGCATGTCATCGGTGTTCTGGAGAGCAAGGGGACCAGGTTTAACTCCCCGGATGACGCCGTCTATATCCCGCTGGCCGCCATGCAGCAAGCAGTGGCTCAGCCGCGAACCCCTCAGGGCGGTCGCATTGTGTCCTCCATATCCCTGACGGTAAGCGACCAGTCACAGACGCAGAATGTCATTGATGATATCACCAGCCTGCTCCGTACCCGCCACAAGCTTGCCGCCTCTGCTGATAACGATTTCAATATCATGTCCACAGAGGAGATAGCCAGCACTCTCTCCGAAACGATGGGCACGATGACCCTTCTTCTAGGTGCTATTGCTGCCATTTCACTGCTGGTAGGAGGCATCGGTGTGATGAACATCATGCTGGTCTCGGTGCTGGAAAGAACCAGAGAGATAGGCATCCGCAAGGCGCTCGGAGCCAGGGAGCGAGACATATGGCTTCAGTTCCTCATTGAGGCAGCCTTCCTGACCTTTGCCGGGGGCATTATTGGGGTTGTCCTGGGGTGGGTAGTTGCATATTTGGTCTCCAGCATGGGATTAATGACGACTGTAGTTACCGCTGATATAGTTATCCTTGCCGTCTCAGTATCGATTGGCATTGGTCTGTTCTTTGGTTTTTATCCGGCGTGGAATGCCTCCCGACTGAATCCAATTGAAGCACTAAGAGCAGAGTAGGGGCAGACTTAAACACGCTACAGCACCATGCATTTATTCTGCATATCGCTTGATTAAATCACCCCTCGTCTGTGGTGATTGATTTGCCCTGTAAAAATAAATCAGTTAGAATAATCATTGGGTCTGGAGATTGTTCATATTTCCGGAGGTAATTATGGGTGGTCGGGCCGCCATCTGAATTCAGATGGTGTTTTTTATCTAAGGATGAGCAGGTAATGACTGAATTTCTGACATACTCTGCATTCCCTATCCCATAAGAGCCATAAATTACGAACAGGAAAAAGCCATGACTCCGTGACAAGAGGAGGTGCGGCGTGTGGACAAAAGAAAGCCTTCACGAACTAGTTCGAGAGAAGCTGGGAGACTATCTATTTGTAGTGGTATCTAACCGGGAGCCATATATACACACCCTCTCCGGTCGCAGGATTGTAACCCAGGTACCTGCCAGCGGCCTAACTACTGCCCTGGACCCGGTAATGCAAGCCTGCGGGGGCACCTGGGTTGCCAGCGGTAGAGGCGATGCCGATAGGGAGGTGGTGGACAAGGATAGCAAGGTAAGCGTTCCCCCAGGAAGGCCGCGGTACTCTCTTAAGCGGGTCTGGCTCACCAGGGAGGAGGAGGACGGCTACTACTATGGCTTTTCCAATGACGCCCTGTGGCCCCTGTGTCATATTGCCTATACCAGACCGGTATTTGTTGAATCTGACTGGAACACCTATAAAAAAGTTAACGAGATTTTTGCTCAGAATGTTCTGGACGAGGTTGGAGATAAAAAAGCATTTGTCTTTATCCAGGACTATCATTTGACGTTGCTGGCCAGCTTAATTAGGGCGAGAAATCCTAATATCATTACCGCCCAGTTCTGGCATATTCCCTGGCCCAATCGAGAAGCTTTCCGTATCTGCCCTTGGCATGAAGAGGTCTTACACGGGCTCTTAGGCAACGACCTCCTGGGTTTTCATATCCGCTATCACTGTAATAACTTTCTGGATACTGTCGACCGGGCGATTGAGGCCAAAGTTGACTGGGAGAGGTACGAGGTGACCTGTGGTGGCAAGAGAACTGCCGTGCGTCCCTTCCCCATCAGTATTGATTTTGAGGAGGTTTCTCAAGAAGCCCGGAAAGAAGAGGTAACCACAGAGATAGAGAGGCTGAAGAACAGGCTGGGGCTTGAGGACGAAATAGTGGGGGTCGGCTTTGACCGTATGGACTATACTAAAGGTGTCCCCGATAGGTTACTGGCTGTTGCCCGCTTTTTTGAGAAGTATCCTGAGTACCGTGGCCGCATGGTCTTCATTCAGGGAGGGGTTCTCAGCCGGATTCAGCTCGGGGCATACAAGAAATTGAATGAGGAGATAGATAATCTGGTAGAGGAGATAAACTGTAAATATGGCAAGGGGCGCTGGAAGCCGATAATTTACCTTCGTGAGCATTTATCTCCGGTAACATTGATGGCACTGCGGCGCCTAGCCAACTTCTTTGTGGTAAGCTCTCTTCACGACGGCATGAATCTGGTAGCCAAAGAATTCGTTGCCGCCCGTTTTGACGAAGATGGCGTACTTATTTTAAGCCCCTTTACCGGAGCAGCTAGGGAGCTGACCGATGCCTTGCTGGTTAATCCGTATGCTACTGACCATTTTGCTGACGCCATCAAGAATGCTGTGGAAATGCCCAAGGCAGAGAGGCAGAAGCGAATGAAGAAGATGCGAGAGCTGGTCCGGGAGAACAATATCTATAAGTGGGCTGCCGATATAATCTCGGAGTTAGTAAAATTTGAATTCGGAGAATGATAGTTGGAGCATCTCCTATCGGTCTGGCCAAAAATTGCCAAGCAGCTCAGAGATGCCAGGCGTATCCTGCTTCTCACCGACTATGATGGCACTCTTACTCCCATTGTGGAAAGACCAGAATTGGCAAATCTTCCGGAGAGCACGAGACTGATGCTCGAGGCGCTGGCACACCGATATGATTTCACAGTGGGGGTAATTAGCGGTAGGGCACTTGGGGACCTTAAGGAGAAAGTGGGTATAAGTGGCATAATCTATGCTGGAAATCATGGTCTGGAGATAGAAGGCCCCGGGATTAGCTTTATGAACCCCGTGGCGGAGGAGCTTAAACCAGTACTTCAAATTATGCATTATGTGCTGAGCCGGTCTCTGGGGGCAATTAAGGGAGTATTCGTAGAAAATAAAGGGTTTAGTCTTAGCATTCATTACAGGCTCGCTGGGGCGCACAGAGCCGACGAGGTAGAAGGGATTGTGAAGAAGGTAGTCGGCGGTGCTGAGGCCGTCGGACAGGCAAAGATAACCTCCGGCAAAAAAGTATACGAGGTGAGGCCGGCTGTCACTTGGGACAAAGGCAAGGCGGTAAAACTGCTAATGAAGAAATACGGGAAAGGGGGTAGAAGAAGCGGGCTTTTGCCGATTTACTTTGGTGATGACCTCACTGATGAGGATGGCTTTAGGGTTATCCAATGCTATGGAAGTGGTCTCTCGGTTTTTGTCGGCGAAGAAAGCCAGTCCGGCAGTGCACAATATTTCCTGAAATCACCAGCAGAGGTGGCTGTATGCTTGGGGATGTTGCTGGAGCAGGCTCGGAGGGGTTTCAGATGATGATAGAGTCAAGAACTGGCTTTCTGTGGTAGAATGAACCAGACTGATATTATGAAGGTGTTAATTTGGAGCAATCGGTAGATGATTGAGTGGCTAATTGATAATTGGCTCAAGATAACCATTCCAGTGGTGGCTTTTCTCGCTACCTACGTTGTTGGTTTGTGGCTGCGGAGGTTGGTCAATAACGCCTTTGAGCGGTGGGTATCAAGAACGAGATGGGAAGGAAGTCAGTTAGTTATGACAAGGGTGTGTCGTTCCTTCTTATTCTGGTTTCTATTGTTAGGCGTTTCCATAGCTGTTCAGGTGTCGGTATTGCCTCCGGAAGTCAAAAGCATAACCACCAAGGCAATGGGTAGCTTGTTTGTTCTGTCCTTGGGATGGCTAGCTATTACTTTATGTGAGCAATTGCTGAAGATATATTTGCCCCGGCTGAAAGCTCCGAGACCAACCATCACCTTGGCAAAGAATGTTACTAGAATCACTATCATTGTCGTTGGTGCACTGATAATACTTGAGATTTGGGGTATGCCCACCAGTGCTCTTCTCGTTCTCATAGCGGTGGCAGTTCTAGCGGCAGCACTGGCTTTAAGAAATGCCGCCCCCAATCTTTTTGCCGGGTTTCAGGTTAGTGCTACTCAGCAGATTAAAGTGGGTGACTACATTAAGCTGGAAACAGGAGAGGAAGGCTATGTTACCGAGATAAGCTGGAACAATACGCGGATTAAGGCTTTAGACGAGAGTATTGTTATTGTTCCCAACAACCGGCTTCTTCAGCACACAGTTGTCAATTATGGGCATCCCTTGAAAAAAGCTAAAGAACCTTTCCGTTTCTATAGCCGGACGCATCTTACAGAGCTGACGGGGCTCAAAGCAAAAAATCTCAGGGAACTTGTTGATACCATGAAAAAGGCGCCTGACTCAGTAACTTACTATCATACACACCGCTTTCTTGAAGAGCACCACTACTTGACACCCGAACCCTCCAACGACTTTGCTGTCTGGGTAAGCGATGCACTAGGCGAGGAGGTTTTGGGGGAAAGATTAGCTAGCATCAATACCTTTGAGTTTCCTGGCCTTGGAGCTCTCAGAGACAGATTGGTTGGCATAATTGAGGAGCATCTTTCTAAAGGTTCTAACGCCCGAGAGGCGATGGCAGGAAGAGAATTTTACTTTATGAAGTCGGTGAGCGTGGTTTTGCCCACCACTTATACGGTTCACGACCTCAGGGAGTTTATAGAGACCCTACGTAAGATAAGCCTGGGCTCTTTCTACTTTCATGTCTTTGAGTCAAGACTGAGGCTGGGTAGAGGGCTTAATGATTTTACTATCTGGCTGAGGGACAGTCTTGGCGAAACCGAGCTTGGTGAAGAAATTGCCCGGCTTGACCCATATACCTATACTTTGGAGGGGCTGAGATCAACACTGATAAAACTTATCGAAAAACGCATCAAATAAGCATTAATGAGTACGAGCCTATTGTGGGCCGGAGCACCATCGAAGAACTCAGGCTGCTTGCTGCCAGACTCTCAGGCAAGGTTATTCAGAATATCAACTCGACCTTTACCGGCGGCGGAGTGGCTGAGATTTTAAGCCGCATGGTGCCCTTACTAGAGCAGCTTGGCGTGGATGCCCGTTGGAATACCATTAAAGGCAGCCCCGAGTTTTTCCAGGTGACTAAAAAATTTCATAATGCCTTGCACGGCAGGCGAGAGGCTGTTTCTGCCACCGACTTCTCACTTTTCACGGAGGTCTCCCGGCAGAATATCAGAGATACGGAATTATACGGAGATATTATTTTTGTTCATGATCCTCAGCCTATAGCCCTGGTGAGCCACAAGAAAGAGATAGGCAAAAAATGGATATGGCGCTGTCATATTGATGTCTCCCACCCCAATCAGAAAGTTTGGAATTTTCTTGAGCCTTTTGTTGTCCAGTATGACGCGGCGGTTTTTTCTGCCCCCTCCTTCTCGCGTCAGCTTCCCATGCGTCAATTTCTCATCTCACCATCCATAGACCCGTTGAGTGACAAAAACAAAGAGCTATCGCAGGAAACAATTGATTCTGTTCTTGCCAAGTATCACATACCAAAGGATAAGCCCATTATCACTCAGGTTTCACGCTTTGACTATCTGAAAGACCCGGTGGGGGTAATTCAGGCTTTCGAGATGGTCAGAAAGAGCATAGACTGTCGGCTTGTGTTCGCTGGGGGTACCGCCAGTGACGACCCTGAATCTGATAAAGTGCTGGCTGAAGTGAAAGAGCGAGCCGGGAACAACCCTGACATACATATTCTGCTTGTTCCACCGGGCAGTGATGTTGAGATAAATGCTTTACAGAGGGCGTCCACAGTTATTGTTCAAAAGTCACACCGGGAAGGTTTTGGGCTTACGGTAACCGAAGCTCTGTGGAAAACGAAGCCGGTGGTGGCTTCTGCGGTTGGGGGTATACCCCTTCAGGTAAAGAACAGGTTCACCGGCCTTTTGTCCTACGGAATAGAGGGAACTGCCTATGCGGTAAGACAACTACTGACTAATCCTCAGTATGCTGGATGGCTAGGAGAAAACGGTAGAGAACACGTCAGGTACAACTTTCTCATAACTCGGCATCTGCGAGATTACCTGTTGCTATTCCTCGCCCTTGAGCACCCGCAGGACATCATCTATCTATAGATGTAGCTCTGGTAATGGAACAAATTCGCAAGGCCGTTAGACATATCCTGGGAGGGGGTCAGGCTGACCATTGAAAGCCTTGGGTTGAGTTCCGGGTCGGAGTGCAATACTAGGCGAGTGTGGAGATAATAGTAGATAAGGATATTCCATCATAGGTGGTTAAGGCGTTTATCAATGCACATTAGCTTGCTTTGTTCAACCTGACGTTAAGACCTTAGAATACTACTCATAGATATCTAACCTTTTTGCCTAAAGAACTTTCTTATTTCGTCTCAGAGCCTCTCATACGAGAGGCTCTTTCATTTCCGTTTTTGATTATGACTCCTGGCCCGGGAAGGAGAAATAAACGTACTAGGTTATCATCCAACAAAAGAGGCTTTTGTTGGATGATAAAGTCGAAGACTCTTTGAGCTGGAAAACAAAAAGCACCTTAACAACTGAATACGGACAAAGCCCTGACCTGAACGCTTGCCCAATGAAAGGGGGGAAGCGATGACGGTTACATTAGCTTGTCCAGAAAATAATGACCCCCTATCCTATGACAGGCTAGACGGTGAGTGGCGTCAGTGGTATGAGACCGCTCACCGCTTTGAGCACAAAGTGCCAGCACAGGATAGAGGGGACATAAGGCATAATATCATACTTGAGCTAGCCCTTGCTAGGGCAAGAGGTGGAAGCACACAGTTGATAACCATGGAGCAAACTTGCTATATCAGCGCAAGATTTTGACGAAGCAAGCACTCCCCCTTTACAGCTAGGGATTTTTGGGCTAAAATAGATATGATTTTGGCGGGTGTAACTCAGTGGAAGAGTGCTTGCTTCCCAAGCAAGGAGCCGTGGGTTCGAATCCCATCACCCGCTCCACAAAGCTAAGGGGTAAGGCTCTAAGCACTTGCAGTGGCCGAGGAAATAGATAGAGGCAAAGCTAGTCTAAACGACTTGCACCGGGCGGGCTCCCCAAAACGCTATGGTGCAGGCAATAGTAACGACAAAATGGCTGCTGAATGGGTTCAGGTATGACTTGGGCTCAACGCGTAGCCCCGAAACACTAGCTTACTACTGTGGTCATGTCCAGCGATTTCTGAGTTGGGCAGAGGCTGCTTCCTCTCAAGTGTAGACAACCATATCATCTTATTTTGAACTTTTTCTTTTTTTATCCTGAAAATACAAATAAGTTATCCCGCCTGCGATTTCAATAAAGGCTGCTATAGAAATCGTTGTCCAAAAGGCTGCCAAAGATGACGCCTGGCCCATAGCAGGATTTAAATAATAAACAAAGAGTCCTAAAAATAAGGATGATAATAAAGCAGCACCTATTATTATGCACATATGCACACTAGCCCAATTTAAAGCTTTACGAGGCTCGTAGTAATAATTATCATCCGGAATAATATTTTGCATAAAATGTTTGCGTATTCTATTTATATGACTTGCTGTGAGTACGAAATAGATACGGTTGTGCAATGCTGAGCAATATAAAATCAGAGTAGTAAGAAACACTACTATCGAAAGAAAAGATAAAAATCCGAAGAATCCCGAAGTTGGGGTTTTAACGATTCCATATATTGTAAACACCAATGAAGCGGCCCCGGAAGATATACTAAAAAGATATTTCAGTGCGCTTATTTCTCTGTCATCGTAAAATTTAAGCTGCTCAAAACACAGTTCGAAATCTTTCTGAGTAAAATCCAATCTTTTATCATCAGATGGGTTAATAGCCTTATTGCTTGCCATTTCCTACCTCCTTGGATTTGTCTATCAAGATGAATTTATATCAACAGAACTGTTATGTCAATATCGGATTCGAGAATTTAACAAAAACTCATTTTGTTACCCCAGCCTCCTTTTTGCCTTGGTACTACGCCCTTAACCGCGGCAGATGCAGAAAATATGTTAACGCATCATGGCTGTGAGCGTAATGATTATATCACACTGAATAATTCTTATGTTTTGACGCCTGATAATATTTCTCGTAAAATAGCACTGCCAACCGAGGCTCAATATTCAGTTTGAAAGGAGTTACCTTTATGGCTAATTATGTGGTGTTTTTCGGTTATACAGAGCAGGGCATAAAAAATATAAAGGACAGCCCGGCCCGAATCGAAGCAGCCAAGAAGACCTTTGAGGGTATGGGTGCTAAAGTCAAGGATTTCTATCTGGTGATGGGTATGGATCGGTACGATACGATGTTCATTGTGGAAGCACCCGATGACGAAACCGTAGCTCAGGCATCTCTTAAGGTTGGTTCGCTAGGAAATGTTCACACTAACACACATCGTGCTTTCAGTCAGGACGAGTTTAAGAAGATCGTTTCTCGTTTATAGGAAAGACCTTGAGCTATATAGACATCGCCATCCACTAATATAGTGATAGGAGGCTGTGTTGAGTAAAGTGTTCTTAAGACTAAGATTTCGCCTATACGTTACCATTAGTTTAATATGTCTGCTCATTACCAGCATGACTGGGTGCTCAAAAGTTCCCACTCCAATAGCTCAAAGGGAAACCCTCACCCAGATATCCACTATAGATGCTATCCTTAGCGGGGTTTATGATGGTGTGATGGACTTTAAAACATTGAAGAATTACGGAGATTTCGGTATCGGGACCTTCGAAGGCCTTGATGGGGAGATGGTGGGGTTTGATGGTAAATTCTACCAGGTGAAGGCAGATGGTATTGCCTATCCTGTTACCGATTCCATGCGGACGCCTTTTGCTTCAGTCACCTTCTTTGATGTTGACTGTGAAGAGAGCTTGCCGGAAGGAATTGACTATAATCAACTACCGGATTTTATGAACGGAGTCCTACCAACCGGCAATATCTTTTATGCCATTAAAATTGAGGGAGTCTTCAGCTATATGAAGACACGAAGTGTCCCCGCCCAGGAGAAACCGTATCCGCCTCTGGTTGAGGTTACGGTGAATCAGCCAATTTTTGAATTTAACGACGTGGAGGGAGTGGTTGTTGGGTTTCTCTGTCCGGCTTACGTTGCTGGAGTTAATGTGCCCGGTTATCATCTTCACTTTTTAACCAGTAGCCAGGATGCCGGTGGGCATGTGCTTGAATTCACGGTCAAACAGGCCATCATCTCTGTTGACTACATCTCACAGTTCCTCATGATCTTACCTGGTGAGGAGAGCGATTTCTACAAGCTGGACCTGACCCAGGATAAGCAGGGCGAACTGGAAAAGGTAGAAAAGTAGCTCATAAGTCGAGGTTTCGTGTGCTGCTGGCATTGACCGGGACATAGAGATAGTAAATGCCAATCGGCGCTTGTTGAAGCAGGTCTATGAATTTAGGAAGAAGGAGCTCCCAGCGTTGACCGGCGTAGAGGCTATGAAGATGGCGGTATCCAGCCAGATGAGTGATAAGAAGGAGCATAATAATCTTCTCTGGGAAGCTTTTAAACAGTTACCTGAGCGAAAGCTCGATAGTGAAACCGGTGTGAGGCTAATGACCATCGGTAGTGAAAATGATGATATTCCGTGCTTGGAAATGGTAGAATCTCTGGGGGCTACCGTGGTTATTGAAGACCATTGCACCAGCAGCCGATATTTCTGGAACGAGGTTATCCCAGAAGAAGATAGGCTCAGTGCAATTGCGGCTCGTTATATTGACAGGATACCTTGTCCCTCCAAAGACTGGGAAGAGCGGGAAAGGATACCATTCATACTGAAGTTAGCCGAAGATTATCGCGTTCAATGCATATTTGGGACTAAATCGGCCGGTGGCTCGGAGCAAATCGGCCACCCTAGTTTAAGCTCGGGTGGTTGAGTCTGTAGGTTAGCTGGGGATATGAGGGCAGCGCCGGGCAACAAGAAGCCATAACAGGCTGTCCAAAAAGCCCAGAACAGGGTGGCTAGTGATAGGGCGAGCAAGGTATAATGTGTGTAAAAGATGCTTCTCGCGGAGGTAAGTGGGAATGAAGATATTCAGGGAATACTATTTATGAGGTGTAGAATAAAATTTTTCATCATGAGGTATAGACATGACATATATCTTAAAAACTTGGGACGAATTCAAGAATTACCAGAGAACCTGCTATAGGAACTATGTATATGCTTCTGAAGGCCTTCGCTGCATGGGCTCTACTTGGAGTGTGTTGGCTCCCCTTAAAGGGTTAGGTGAGGATGTATACATAATAGGTGGCGAGCCACACGCCGCGTCAACGGCTGGGACATTCCCTGAAGAGAGCCGTGAGGATATTTCAGCTGCTGAAAGCGCAGGTTTAGGCTTTCACTCGTGTAGTTACCTGAAACTGTTCGTAGGGGAAATAGTCCGCGACAAAATAGCTATCCCAGATGGAACAATCAAGGAAGGATATCCCAAACCGGATTTGATCTGGACGACACACTTGTGCACTCAGCACTCAAAATGGTACCAGGAAGTTTCAAGGCGTCTAGGTGGCATACCTATGTACGCAATAGATATGATCGGCGGGGGGAATGCGGAGAAAGATCCTAAAATTGTAAAATATGTGTGCGACCAGATAGAGGAGGGAATACGTTGGCTCGAGAGAGTAACAGGTAGGGAGTTTTCGGATGAGTTGTTCATCAAGGCAGCTAGAAACGAGATCAAGGTGCTGGTTCTATGGGGTAATATATGTGCACTAAACAGGCATGCCCCCGCGCCGTTGGATGAGCGTCGACTTATAGCTCTATTCCCACCAGCCATGGTGGACAGGACAACTGATCAAACTGTGCGGATATATGAGGCATTACTTAAAGAAGTGAGATACATGGTTGAGACTGGGGAAAGTGTGGTTCCAGATCAACGCTTCAGAATAGTCTATTTTGGACTAGCACATACTTATGGCCATCCAGAGATTGCGAGAATCCTTAGAGACGCCGGAGCCGAGATTGTAGCCTCAGTCTATACTTTTGGCACGACTGGCAATTTCAGGGGATTTGTAAATGGAAACTGGTCATGGGAACCCCTCGATCCTGCATGGGTAGACGAACTGGATTTATCCAGCAGAAGAGATGCTATATCTGCGCTCGCTAAAATAGTTCTGGGTTGGCCTACTTGGCAAGGGGTAAGATCCTACTGGGCACTAGAACAAATGGCTAGGGCAATGGTAACAGAATATAAAGCAGACGGGCTTTTGTTAGCGCCTAGCCGTAGTTGTGAAACTGACTTTAGGAACGGTTACATAGCGATTCAGCGCATTTTTAAAAACGAAATTCCGACCGTAGAATACGATACCGACCAGGTAGATGTCCGGAAAATGGATTTACCAGGTTCCCAACGGAAAACAGAGTTGTTCGTGCATCTCATGGAAGCGCATAAGAAAAGAGTGCATGATAAATGATGAAGAAGGGCTCTAAAGCAATAATCGAATATTTTCGCCACATAACTGAGAATACACATGAATACGCCAAATCCCTTCAAGGGAAAGGGCAGCTCTTAGCTGGATATATGTGCACTCATGTTCCCGAGGAAATTCTATATGCAGCCGGAATTATACCAGTGAGAATTCTTAGCTCCCATGTTTCACAAGCAATGACAAGGAGCTATTTGCATGAAACATACTGCTCTTTTTCACATGATTGCGCATACCAAGGACTGCAACACAATTATGATTACTTAGACTTGCTCGTGATGAGTAGCAGTTGCCTACATATGTCTGAAGCGTTTAATGTTTGGGTTAGGTTTGCAGGATTCCAGCAAAAAAGCTTTCTCATACCGTACCCTCATATCATACAAACTAAACCTGCTGGTGGGTTTTTGGTGGAGTCTTTTGGAGAGTTTAAACAATTCATTGAGAAGTTTGCGAAAAAATCTATAACAGATGATGACCTCGAGAGGGCGATTAAAGTTTATAATCAGAACAGAAGACTCCTTAAACGACTTTGGGAGTTCCTAAGGCGTGATAACCCACCTATAACGGGACTGGAAATCGCGACTGTGACTTTGGCTTCCCAAGTTATGGACAAGCAAGAATGCAATCAAATGCTAGAGCAACTTATTCAGAGATTAGAAGCCGAGCCTGGCAAAGCGCCGTCAGGGGTAAGGCTGATGCTAACGGGAGGTGCTTGTGACGACCTGCGAATTTTCGATTTAATTGAACATCTCAACTACAGCACAAACCTGATTTTCATTGATTCGTGTACGGCAGCTAGGTACTTCTGGTTTGAGATGCCTGAGGATAGACCTGATAAGCTTGAAGCGATCGCTGAGGGATACATCGGTAGAATTCCGTGTCCTGCAAAAGACAATGTTCCTGGTACTGGGGAGAAAAAAAGGTTTAGGTTCATTCAACAGTTCATCGAGGACTTCAAGCCAGATGGAGTAGTATTTTTCTATCAGAGATTTTGCAGCCCTCAACCGCACGACATTGTGGCACTGAAGCCTATCTTGAATAAGTTGGGAATTCCGTCGACTGAGCTTGAACTTGATACAACCGTACCCATAACTCGATTTGGGACACAGTTGGAAGCTCTTGTAGAAATAATAGAGCGGGTGGCGCCATGAGTAAGGAAAAAATTCTGGCTGGACTAGATGCAGGCCATGTTAATACGAAGGTCATAATAATGAGGGGACAGGAAATCCTTGGGTATTGCACAGTACCCACAGGATTTGATGTAGTCGCTGCGGCTCAAACAGCACTAAATGATGCTTCGGACAATGTCGGAATCTCACACGGTGAACTCGGCGGAATCGTAGCTACTGGAATCTTTAGAGATATGACTAAGGTACCGCCACTGAACGTAACTAGTACTGTACCCGAATATGTAGCGGATGCTAAAGGGGCTTTATTCCTTAATAAGAATTCCAGAACAGTTATTGACATCGGTGGGAATATACAGAAAGCTATCCGTTATGACCAAAATGGGAATCTCCTGGACGTTAATCAAAATGATAAATGTGCTGATGGTCTGGGCATTTTTTACACTACCATAGCCAAAGCTATAGGATTAAGTGAGCAGGAAATGTCCGAATTAGCACTTAAATCCACCAATAATTTATTTATCGCTATTCAATGCGCCGTATCCGCTGAATCAGAAGCTATTGATTTGATGTGTCAAGGCAGGGACATCGCAGATGTGGCAGATGCTATCTTGAGATTCATTGTTGAACGCGTTGCTGATATGTGCACCTCTATGTCCCTCACAAAAGAGATCGTGGTAGCTGGAGGATTAGCCAAATCTCAAGCGCTTATTAAGCACCTTTCGAGTTTAATGAAACAAGATGTAAGTGCTTTGGACATTCCGGAATATGTAGGTGCAATAGGTGCTGTGATTAGTTATGAGGGTGGAAAATGAACGAGTACTCCTCAGTTAACAAACAGTTAGATTGGAGGAGAGCTAAGGTGATAGTAGCTGGAGTAGATAGTGGAGCAGTGAGCTCCAAAGCTGTGATACTGCTGGATGGACAACCATATGCATTTTCTCAAGTTAGAACCCGAACGCCCAAAGAATCTGCTTTCAGCGCTATAAACGCGGCTTTAGCTAAAACCCATTTGGGGCTACAGGATATCCATTACATTGTGGCGACCGGTTGCGGGAGGGCACAAGTCCCATTCACACATAAAACTATATCTGAAATTGCGTGCAGTGCCGCAGGGGCAGTACACATCTGGGGCCCAACTGTGCGTACCGTGCTAGATGCTGGGGGTCAGAGTTGCAAAGTAATCCACTGCACCGAAAAGGGCAGAGTAACTGCTTTCCTTTGGAACGATAAATGTGCTGAGGGTATTGGACGCTCAATGGAAGTATTTGCTGATCTGGCTAAGAAAGAAGTAACTGAGATTGGAAACATCGCTCTTCAGTCTGATCAGTTCCCAAAGATAAGTGACTTTTGCGTGGTGTATGCTCGATCTGAAGCTCTAGATTTAATTCGAAGCAAAGTACCGCTAGAGCAAGTAATAGCAGCTTACCACTACGCTATGGCTAAGAGAATCAGCACATTAGTAGCTAGATTAGGTGTGAAAAAGGATTTCGTGATTATTGGAGGACTGGCTAAGAATCCAGGAATAATAGATTGGTTGGAAAGTATCTTGCTGGTAAGCAGTTTGGCTCCTAAACCTGAATGGGATCCTACATTAACAGTAACTCTAGGTGCAGCTCTATTTGCGGATGCCTTCTATAGGCGGCAACAATATAACATATCAGCTCCCAATACTGCGGGTAAGCCATAATCTGGCAGCAATTCTACATGAGATATTGCTCCTCCAAGATCAGTTACAACTTCACGCGTGGCGCGCTAGTGCTAATGTGCGCTTATATCTTTGAATTCTCAAGATTTGTATGCTTTAAAAACGTTGTAGTCCTTTGAATAGAAAACTTGTTGACGTGTGCTTGGGAAGGGTTAAAGCCGACTTAGTGTTGAAGTGCAAGACTCTGTTAAACGTGTTGTCGGGCGAGATCTTGGACGATATTGATGCGAAGGAAGCTTTATGGCTCCACTCTTCAGCGCCTTCTATATCCCGTTGTTTGATTTGCTCAGGACAGCTTTCAATGGCATTAGGAGCACGAAAAGGGCAGGAGGATATATCCTGCTTTCCCTCCTTCTTGGTCGCCCCCTTTTTTCCCGATGCGTGACAAGTTTGGTTATTGTATATTTTGGACTAAATCGGCCACCCTCGCGGAGCAAACCGGCCACCCCGGGTTAAGCTCGGTTGGTTGAGTCTGCAGGCTAGCTGGGGGGTATGAGGGCAGCGCCGGGCAACAAGAAGCCATAAAATCACTTTTAAGGAGGTGGTTTTATGGCAAACGGGAGGTTGCCTGTGCGCAAGATTAAAGAGATTTTACGTCTAAAGTATGCCTGCGGTCTCAGCAAGCGGGAGATAGCGGGAAGCTGCAATGTCGCCCGCAGCACCGTGGTGCCGTGTTACGTTGAGCCTAGCGAGAGTCCAATTAGTAGTCCAGAGCTGGCTAGGAAGTACCCGCTAATCTTAACCACTGGTGCTAGGATTCCGGAATATACTCACACCCAATTTAGAAGTGTATCTCGATTGCACCAGTCGGCCCCTGAGCCACTAGCTGAGGTCCACCCTGATACTGCTAGAAAGTATGGTATTGTTGATGGAGACATAATAGTGGTTGAAACAGTAAGAGGGCAGATAGGAATTAAGGCTAAGACTACCACTGACTTGATGCTAGAGGTGGTCAGTATTCCTCATGGCTGGGTATAAGCTAATGTTAATGTGTTGACGGCACTCGAACCCCGCGATCCAATAACTGGGTATACTGAGACGAAAGCTCTACTTTGCAGAATAAGAAAAAAGACCTATGCATCCGATTTCTTAGGGGGCATTGCAGCCCCTTTCCCATTTGGTGAAGATGACTGATTGGGTGCTTGGAAGAGAGGTAGCTAATCTATTAACATCGGCTATGTTGTTATTAGGAGGCTAAGAATGATTAAGGGCTTTAATGGCAAGATACCCAAGATTGACAAATCGGCCTTTGTCAGCGAAGCTGCTTATGTTGTTGGTGACGTTGAAATTGGTGAAAACTCCAGTGTATGGCCGGGGGCGGTAATCCGAGGCGACTTTGGCAAAACAAAAATTGGCAGAAATACTGCCGTGGAAGACAACTGTGTAATTCATTCCGGTTCGCCTGCGTCTCTTATTAGGGATGTTACCATCGGAGACGAAGTACATATTGGTCATGGGGCGGTTATTAATTGCTGTAGAATTGGAAATAATGTTCTCATCGGGATGAACTCCACCATCCTCCATGATGCTGAAATTGGCAATTTCTGTATAATTGGGGCTAGCTGCTTAGTTAGCCAAGACATGAAAATCCCAGACAGGTCATTCGTTGTCGGCATACCAGGAAAGATTAAAGGAGAGGTATCACCACAACAGTTATATTGGATACAACAAGCGCCTCAGACCTATGTTCAGTTAATCAAGCAATACAAAGAGCAAGGGTTATAGTTACTTTTCAGCCTTTCCCAAAGGTTCGCGGGAGAACATCTGGAGACCACTCTATGGGTGTAACCCCGCATAGCGAAGACGCTGCCCACACATGACTTCTTCCAGATAACCTGCAACGTCCTCTCCACGCCCAGTCACCGTGTTCCTGTACCGGACTCTGCGAAGCTACCCAGGAGCCGGGTATAAGTTTGTCACATAACAAAAGTCCAGATTGTGCAACTATAACTTGAAGACGGCACGGGGGGATTGACTGCAAAAGGGCTGGCAGCATATAATGCAATCGGAAAGGAGGCAAGGGGTTCCCGCCTTTTTTCCTTGGTGCTTCCCAAGCAAGACGTCGAGGGTTCGAATCCCTTCACCCGCTCCACGTACCAGAGATTTGCCAAAGGAGACTTAGCTCTTCAAATCATCACCGACGAGGGAAAGCCACTGTGGAAACCATTACCTCATGAAGGGCTTTAACCATTGCTTGAGCAAACTCAGGTGTCTCAAGGTCAGCATCTACCTCTCTAACTTCAATATCCGGCTTTAACTGTCTCTTCAGTTCATCAACAAACGCCCTATTTAATTCTGGCTCGTAGAAATCTGTTCCTCTCCTGTCTAGGGATGACCATCCACCAAGCGGGATTAAAAACTTTGCTGGACCCCGCGCCTTATTTAACTTATCTGCCATGGCATCTGCCACCATAATCATCTCTTCTTTAGATAATTTTAGGAAGGAGCGCAGAGCATCATAATCATACCTCTTGCGCAAGGAATACTCAGGCTTGTAGTCTCTCTTAAGTGGACTGCCCCAGTTGACGCAGGCCGGAGCAATGAGTTGCGGTATCCCCTTCTTACCAGCGGCTTCAAGCCTGGTGGTACCGGCAGCACGGGTAAAGCCAAGCAACTCCTCCCCTACCCCCCCGGGACAAAGGTCAACTATTGCCCTAAAAATATCTTGCCTCTCTATTATCTCCTCCATAGCCCTATCACCAATGCCGGCAGCGGAGAAGCCAATAACCTCGTACCCTTCATCCTCAAGCTGCTTTCTGATGCTTATGGCACACTCCTCACACGGTCCGAAATGTGTCATTGCGACTAATGGTTTTTCGCCCTTGCTAAGCACAGGAACCTTAGCCGCACCCTCAACCATTCCACAAATAGCACCAGCAGCCCGTGATAGAACGTTTTTCATCAGACTATTAAGCCCGGCAATCTCCACAACCGAGTGCATTAGCGTGATATCGGCAGTGCCAATATATCTTGCGGAAAATGCTGGGAGTGATGCCGTGCTTGAAACAGCAAACTTGGGCAAGCCAAAGGGAAGCGACTTCATAATACTTGTTCCCATTTGGGTCCCGGTGGTACCACCTATACTTATAATTCCGTCAATCTTACCTTTGGAGTAGAGTTGCTTAACCTTTTTTATTGCCCCATCCACCATAACCGGCATCCGCTTCCCCCTATCAGTGATGAGGGCAACCTCTTTAGCCTCTCGCCCACTAAGTGATATAACCTCTTCACGAGTAATGTCACAGGCTCCCCGGGGTTTCCCCAGCAAGCCCATATCCAAAATCAGTGCCTTACACCCCTGCGATTCTATCTCCTGGCGCAGGAAATCAGCCTCTTCCCACTTCTCCTCCGCCATTACCAATATAATTATTACCTTGCCCATCTCTATACCTACCTAATTAAGATTGTTTAATGTACTGGACAAACTTGTTAATGCCATGTGATAGACATTCCTCTATCTCGGCGATATAAGTATCGGGATAGCCCTCAGGCCAGACCCATGTCCCTGTTTTATCATCAATATCCGGCAGCTTCCAAGGGTCGCCAATATCCAAGTCCTGAGAGCTAGGTCCAAAAACAAACTCCTTAAAAGTAAACACCCTGCCTGAAGTCTCTGGGTAGAGGTCAAGCACCTCCTTCTTTATTAGCCGGTCTATAGCAAGAATCAAATCTGCTTCCACAGCCAAGTCTTTAGTTAGCTGCCGGGAACGATATGAAGACACGTCTATCCCTTTCTTGGTTAGATATTTTATAGCATAAATATTAGGATTTTTGCCAAAATGGGGATATTGAAATGTTATTCTCTTTGCCTCGGCATGCCTGAGGTATTCTCTAGGGATTATGCCTGCCGACCCAACTACCACCTTCTCCCTCAACTCGGAGAAATTATTAATAAGCTTTTGCCATAATAGCCTCTCGGCTATTACGCTTCTTTCCCGATTACCAAGACATACAAACAGGATAAACTTCTGCCCTCTGGCTTTTCTAATATTTTGCCCCCTTCTGTTACTTTATTTTACCCTCAGACCTCAGCTTATCAGTTATCATCTGAACCATTGCTTTCTTATCTATCTTACCGCTTTCACCGACTATGGGGATGGTTTCTACCACCTCTAGCCTTTCCGGGAACTTAAACATGGCAATCTTCTTGCTTTTAAGATATTCCACCATCTCGTCAAAGGTAAATTGCTCCCCCGGCTTAACCGTGGCAAAGGCACATGCCCTTTCCCCCATTAGCGGGTCAGGCATTGGCACAACCGCAACATTAGTCACCTTTCTGTGGGCAAGAAGATAGTCTTCAATCTCCTTGGGGTAAATATTCTGTCCACCCCGAATGATGATATCCTTCTTCCTCCCCATTATCTTCAGATATCCATCCTCAGTCATCGTTACCAGGTCGCCGGGTGTGGCAAAACCATCCTTATCAAAAGCCTCGGTCACAGTCTTCTTAAGGTCTCTGTAGTAACCGATTGCGTTTCCTGGACCCTTGAACCAGAGCGTGCCGACCTCACCCGGCTTTACCTCTTTCCCTTCATCATCCAGTATCTTTATCTCAATCCCTGGGTGCAATCTGCCAACAGTGGTATATCTTTGCTCATCGGAGGCGGCTATCGGTACCCCGGATATTGAGCCGGTATCTTGGGTGCCATAGGTACCAAGTATTGGGCAGCCGAATTTCTCTTCAGCCTCCTTAGCCAGAGGTGGCGGCAGGTAACCACCAGCCGTCTTTATAATTCGTAGGGAAGATAGGTCATATTTATCCAGAGGCAATTCCAGCAACCTTGCTAACTGAGTTGGCACCAGGGCGATAACAGTAACCCCCTCCTTCTCTATAAACTCAAGAGTTTTCTCTTCCCGGTATAGATACTCTAAGGCAACCTTAGCCCCAGCCACCGGGGCAGTGATATACGTCGGCGTGCCACCGGCTGCCCCAGCAATTGGGGCAATAGCCAGAACGCAGTCATCAGGACCAAGCTGCCAGTTCCTAACATGAGACTTTGCCGTCCAGATTTCCCGGGCCGCAATTCGGTGTTCAATGAGCTTGGGAAGCCCGGTAGTGCCAGTAGTTGTAACCAGAAACCCGACCTCTTCTATAGCATCCAGCTTCCTTGCCTCAAGCTCACTGGGGTCGTATTCCTCCTCGTAAGGGTGCTCCATTATCTCTTTGAGTGAGATACAATCCGCAGGCACATCTTCACCCATAACAATAATATGTTTTAGATAGGGCAATTCCGCCTGGAGCTCCTTTACCATCTGATAATGGTCAAAATTTCGGTATTCCTTGGGGATAACTATACCCACGGCTTCGGTAAGGCTGCCGATTTCCTTCAGTTCAGTCTGGCGGAATGCGGTCATTTCCGGGATAGATAGAATGCCAGCCTTCTCACAGGCAAGGCGCACCAAGACCTGTTCAACGCAGTTAGGTAGCTGCACCATTAACCTAGCATCTCGGTCTAGCTTCAAGTCTTTGACCAGAGCCAAAGCAATTCTATCTATCCGTTGTTTTGCCTGTGCCCAAGTTAACCTGCTGCCTGTTGAATCAACCAGTGCCTCCTTAGTAGGCCGCTTTTTAGCATTTCTCTCCCAGTAATCAGTTAGGATAGTCTTATCCCAGTACCCCTCTTTCACATATCTTTCTATTTCGTTGCGGTCATATCGTATTGGTTTCATTCCCACCCCTCCTCATTCATTAAAATAGTTTCCCCTTACTCATAGGGTTCAGTAAAGCCATACTCCTGCCACCGGCTTACCACCCGTTTTACCATTGCCTCATCCATGGCAATCTTAAGTGGTTTTTCCTTCCACTCATAAGGAATAGTGCAATCCATGATAATCCGTGAAACTATTTCCCTGGCGTCAATAGGAAGCGATGGGTCAAGGATTGTAGACCGGCCTCGTTTAATAATCTCAGTATCTTGGACCGGGTTGTAACGCACGGCTAGCGACCACCACACCCCGGCTATATCATCGGCAGGGATATCGTCATCAACCACAATGACGCCCTTTAATCCGTAGTGTCCGGTGGTGGTTGAGATGACGGCATTTCCCACCTGATTAGCGTGACCGGGATACATCGTCTTTACTGAGACAATCGCCCAGAACCTCCCCGTTGATTCAGGGGGAATATAGACTGACTGAATGCCGGGAATCTTCATCGTCTCAAGGTCAGTCCATAGAGAGGCAGTCCGGTTCAAGGATTGAACCATGTGAATATCGCCAACCGGCAGCCCCACCGTAGTGGCTAGGAAAATAGGTTTCTTTCGCCGCAGTATGCGTTTGACATTCAGCCAGGTTTTGGGCAGCCCCCACTTAGCCTTGCCCGAATAATAACCGGTATACTCACCAAATGGTCCTTCCGGTCTTAGGTTAACCGGGTCAATTTCACCCTCAAGGATAATTTCTGCGTTGGCGGGCAGTTTTAACCCGGTGAGGTCGCTCTTAATTACCTCAACTGGCTCACCCCGTAAGGCTCCGATTACGTCATATTCATCAGTCTCAGCCGAGACCATGGTGCTTGAGACAAGGAAGTTAATCGGGTCACAGCCAATAACGGCTGCCGCCGGCATCATCTTACCCATCTTTTTATACTTATTTAGCATAAACTCGGCATGTTTCCCAGGGAGAATCTGAACCCCGGTGCTCTTCTCATCAAGTATTTGCATTCGGTATGTCCCCAGGTTTGTCCACCCGGTTTCAGGGTCTTGGGTAATTAGATAGACGGCTGTTCCGATATATCTTCCTCCGTCCTGGGGATAAAACTGCGGGGTGGGGAAGTCAAAGAGATTGACCTTGTCTCCTTCTATCACCTCCTCCATAACCGGTCCGTCCTTCACTTCAACCGGTTTTATCAGCCCCTTGGTAACAGCCCTCATCCACCCCTGGGACATTTGGCACATAGAATAAGTAGTTGGCATACCCAGGGTAATCGCCATCCTCTTAGGGGTGGAAGAGGCGCTGATTACCACTGGAATATCGTAACCCTTGACATTTTCAAATAGGAGGGCTGGACCTCTTTTCCTCTCGTTGAGAGTTGCTATATGGGAAAGCTCAAGGTTCCAGTCTACCTCAGCCTTTATCCGGTGCAACTCCCCTTCTTTTTCGCAAGTCTTAATCCACTCTCCTAGGTCTTTCATAATCTCCTCCTTACTGGCAATAAAATTCCCACAACGTTAATTACTTTGGGACCTTATAGATTTGGTCAAACCCCTTGGCTTAAGCCATCCACCCCGCACTTAAAGTTTAATCTTTATAGACGTTAATGCTTTTTCCATCAGCAGCTCATATGCGCTCTTTTTGCCGATGATGGGCTCCTTCCGGCGCTGGCTCCACACCGTTTCAGGGCGGCTCTGCACAGCAAAAATATTCTCAGGGAAGGAGAGCCCCTTATCAATCGCCCACTCTATATCTTGGGGGCACCCATAATGCTCCTCAATGCGCTTAGCTATCCCGACCAGCTCTTTTATCTCCTTGTCATCCAGGCAGGACTTGTTCTGCATCTCTGGTGCTATCTCAGTGTGGACCACCTCCCCCTTCTCGGGGTCATAAACACACTGGATATTCTTGGGGGAGATGGTCCTTTCATTTATCTCCATCACGACTTTGTCCACGACAAACTTGTCCGGGGTCACCGAACCTGATACCACAGTCTCTCCCAGTCCCCAGCTCCCCTCAATTACCACCCTTGACGGGTCTCCGTTGAGCGGGTTAAGGGTGAACATAACGCCGGCTGTCCTGGAATTCACCATCTTCTGTACACCAACGCTTATCAGCACCTTCTCATGAGGGAAGTTGTTCTTAATCCTGTAGCTGATAGCACGCGGCGTGAAGAGGCTTGCCCAGCATTTCTGGACGCTCCTAATAACCTCCTCAAAACCCTCAATCCATAAATAAGTATCCTGCTGCCCGGCAAAACTGGCTGTGGGCAAATCCTCAGCCGTAGCGCTTGACCGGACTGCTACTGGAGCCCTCTCCACGCCGCACTTATCACACAGACAACAATAACCTTCCTTTATCGCCTCCTCAATCTCACCAAGCATCGGTGCTTCGTTGATCAATTTTTGGACTTCGGCACTAACGCTATCCAAGGATGCTACATCCTCAGGGTTGATATCCACCAGGAGGAGCTTGAAGACCTCGTCCTTTATTCCTGCCTCAGTCAAGAAGCTGAGGTAGCTATCAGTGGTCACAGCAAAACCCGGTGGTACCCTGATGCCAGCAGCAATCATTTCGCCAAGACTAGCATTCTTGCCACCGACTGCAGGAAGTGAAGCCTTATTTACCTCATCAAAATCTAAGGTATAGCTTAACTTTTCCACCCCTTTTTTACCCCTTTAATAGCGCTAGATAAGGAATTTTACTTGTGAGCCCGCTTCAGAATGGTAACTACACCAGTATCACCATCAACCCTGATAGTGTCTCCAGTGCTAATCACCGAAGTAGCAACGCCGGTGCCGGTAACCGCTGGCAGACCGTACTCCCTAGATACTATGGCGGCATGGCATGTCAGCCCACCAATGTCAGTAACCGCAGCCTTAATCTTAGTGAACACAGGAGCCCAGGCAGGGTTGCTGCACGGGCAGACCATAATCTCGCCCTGCTTGAGGGTTACGATCTCCTCAAGGAGCTTAAGCACCCGGGCTGTTCCCTCAACAACCCCTGCTGAAGAGGCAAAGCCTTTAATCTTGGTTCCCACCTCAGGTACCACAGCTGCTCCTTTTAGCCACTCCTCCACTTTGTCAGAGGTAATGCCCCATAACATCACGGTGAATGGTTCGGCAATCTCTTTGGGTGGGACGCCTAAAGCAGCTATGGGAGACCACTTCCTAGCTGCCGCCAGTATCTTCTGCCGCTTGGCAGCCTTCTCCTTATAGTAGCCGCTCCGCAGTGGGATACCTTCACCTAAAGCCCAGCCAGTCACTAACTCCTCTATCATCTCCGGCACTTCAAATCTATTAAACATGAATATGTCGTCTACCTCTTTTAACATCCCTTGCTTAACGAAGAGCTTGCCGATGTCCCTTATCTTATCCCACCATATAGTATGGAACCAGTGCTCTACCCAGAAAAGGTGGTCTTCAGCATAGCGGTATATCGTCCTGACCGTCTTATAAGCACCGTCAAACGACTTCCTATCCTCGTCGGTTTTAATCAGCTTACGGTACTCGGCGACAATCTCATCCCTTTTCCGGCTTATCTCCTCAACTGACCTCTCTATCTTCTCCCCCTTATCCAGCCTCTCGACATAGCTCTTCATATAGCTAAACGGGATGTCCAGCTTGTTGACCCAGCTCCCCTCGTAATAGAACCAGCCGCTACCACAGGATACGTAGAACCACGGGTCCTTAGACTTGTCAAGTTCCGCAAGCCACCTTTTTCCATCTTCTGTCTTTCTCAGCTCGGCTATCTTCTGCTCGGCAGGCGCATCACGTTTAATAATTTTACCTATGGCGGGATATGAGGCAGCCAGCCTGGATAGCCGGCAAAGCTCCTCATCAGGGCGGAACATTGACACATAGGCACCAGCCACCATCTTGCCGATAGCGCTCTCGCTTATCCCTGGAAACAGCTTCCTGACTACATCACCAAACATCAGATAAGCCAGGTAGGTCAGGTTTAGCATCTCAAAGTGATACTGCCAGCCCTTAAACATTTGGCTTACCAGGGTATTGAACACCTCAATCAGCTCATAAGATGTATAATAGCCGCGCGGAGCTGGTAAAACCTGGTCTTCGGGAACATATTTGGGCAATTCTTTAGGTACTTTCAGGGCTGCCATTTCCCGACCCAGTGCCTGGAACTTAACAAGCCATTTCTCCCACAGCTCGTCATAGTGCTCAAATACATAGAAGACTCGCTTCCCAAACAGCTCAGCCTTCTCCTTCATTATCTCTGGCGGCGGTGGTTCAATGGCGCAGATATACATGTAGCAGCCGACCATTCTCTGGGCGATGCCTTGGGCTGGCGGGATACAGAATACCCGGGTAGTGTACTGGGAGAGGGATATCTGCCACGCCTCGTCAAATATCATGTCAAGGGGAGGCAGAGGTTCAGGGTCATGTATCTTGTCCTGATACCAGAATTGCCTGCTTTCCCATTCCCCCCTTTCCTTGGCGAAAAGATAGTGTGACGGGTACATCTCCTCCCAGCCAGCAAGCTCAGGTGGGACCTTAAACTCATGGGGGTCAGGAAATCTGGCTATTTTTTCTGCTGCCATTTTCTTCCTCCATCCTTTTGGTTACTTGAAGACAGGGCGCCCCAAGGGCAACATCGGCCTCTGGAAGTGTTCTCCCCACAGTATAGCCGCTGAAGAATAGATGCAGAAAGCAGAGAATATGATAAGCAGGTAACCGGCTATTGCCCCTGCCGCCGCTGACCCGGTTAGCGTATTTAGACCTAGGAATAGGAAAGCTACCCCGACTTCGGCAATCCCGGCTAGAAGAAACCAGCTGGCGCGCCCAAACCCGATGGCGAATATCTCTGTGATTACGAACAAAGCAATCCAAAAGGTGCCCATTATCTCAGGGGTGAAAGCCCCACCACCCTGGATGACTAGTTGAAATAGGGTGAAAGCAGCGCCAAGGGTTATCACCGTTCCAAAAAGACCAGCTATGGAACCTAACAGAATCTCACCTCTTCTGAAGCAGATGATAGCACCTATTAGCTGCGGCAGAGAACAAGCTATCAAGATTCCTATCAAGAGGGGAGCAGTACTCATAGGTACCAATCCGCCATAAAAAACGCCTACACAAGCGGTGAGTACAGCTACTGCTAGTAGCGCCCACGGCGCTGGATTAGCCCATGCTTGCTGTTGTTGTTGTGCCATTGTTGTTTAACCTCCCTTTTATTTTTGTCTATTGGTTCCGAAGCCATCATTTGTTTTTACATTTTGCACCCCCCGACTGATGAATTCGTCTACCAAGTGGCTGGTATTTTCTAGAATCTGGGTTATTTCCGTCTCGGTAATGTTATCAAGGTGGACACCGGCAATAACACATACTGGCTTTTTACTAGACTTGCTTATTGAGTAAGCCGCTTTTTGAGCTACCACGTCCTCCTTATGTCCCAACCTAGTAATCACTGAAGTAGAAGCTCTCTTGCTCCGGTGGTCGTATTCGCCTATGGCTACTGCCCCAAGGTGAGCATTCTGGTTATAAATATATACTACCAAGTCACTGCCTATATAATGTACTGAAAGTCTAACCTTTGTCCTGCCTTCCCCCTTAGTTATCTCATACCTAGCCATTGTCCACTTGCTGTAACAAAAAGGAGTCCTCCTCAGCTGGAAGTCCTGACCATCTGTGAAACAGGTTATGCTCTATGCCAAGAATATCGAGTATTTTACCTATGGTGTGGTCAATGATGTCCTCAACCGTTGTCGGTCGGTGGTAGAAGGCGGGCACCGGCGGCATAATGATAGCCCCCATTTCAGACAATCTTTCCATATTCCTTAAGTGACCCAGGTGAAGGGGTGTCTCCCTCACTAATAACACCAACCTCCGCCTTTCTTTAAGGGTCACATCTCCAGCCCGGAGTAACAGGTTCTCAGTATAGGAATTGGCTAAGGCGGACATGGTCTTTACTGAGCAGGGGGCAATTACCATACCATCGGTCTTAAATGAGCCACTGCTTAAGGGGGCTCCTAAGTCATGAACATCGTAGGAGAAATTGGCTAGAGACTTTACATCTTCCACCTTCCAGTTGGTTTCATACCTTATGTTCAGCTCACCCGCTTCGGTGATGACAAGGTGCGTTTCTATAGCTTGGTTCTTGGAAAGGAACTCAAGCAACCTAATCCCGTAAATAACACCCGATGCCCCGCTGATACCTACTATCAGCTCCACAACCTCCCCTTTCCCACCCTTTGCTATATTTGTGTGGTATAATTATAATATGGTGTTGTTTCTCCAGAAATGTAGGACTTATGGCAAAAATTGTCAATATACGATTATTTATGATATTATTAAATTAACCAATGATTAAAACTCCAAAGCTAAATCTATATCACTTGATTACATTTTATTTCGTTGCCAGTGAAAAGAGCTTCAGCGCGGCTTCGGAGAAGCTGTTTTTGACCCAGCCAGCGGTGACAGTGCACATTAAATCCCTAGAAAGGTGCACCGGGGTAAAGCTTCTTGATGTCAGGAGAAAAAGGGTCTACCTCACCAAAGCCGGAGAGACCCTTTTCCAGTATGCTGAGGAGATTTACGAGCAGGCAAAGAATGCGGAGAGGTTTCTCGAGAATCAGAAAGAGAGCAGCCTTCGTATTGGTGCCGCCATCACATTTTCCTCGGTCATCGCCTCAGCGGCGAGCGGGTTTGAGCAGCTTTTCCCTCATGTGAAGCTGAGTATAAGGAATGCGCCTTCCTACCAAATCATTGAGGAGCTTTTAGACCTACAGCATGACATTGCCGTGGTGGTAAGCATGAATTACCGCGCCCGCAAGCTCAGAGCGGTGAAGGTCTCTGATGGGGAAAGACTGGTGCTCGTCACGTTACCCTCCAGCGACCTTTTTTCGCGGCAACCGCTAACACTGGCTGAGATTTGTGATTCTCCGTTGCTCCTACCTCCGGAAAAATCAGGCACCCGCGAAGTCTTGTTGAAGAGTCTCGAGGCTGAAGGCTCAAAGGTGAGACCCTCCATACTGGTGGAAACAGACTATCTGGAGTGTGCCAAAAGGCTTGCCGAGGAGGGGAGGGGTATAGCCTTAATGCATATAACCAATGTGGAAAAGGAAATAGCTGAGGGGAAGCTGAAAATACTCCCCCTGGCTAACGACATAAAGATAGGGGTAGACGCCCTGGTTCATAGGGATGTCCCCCTGCCCCCAATTGGAAGAAAGTTTATTTCCCTGGTTAAAGAAGCCTTCCAGGCATTACATTCCCGTCAAGCAATAGCCTGTTAACATCCGCTGGGAACCGCTGCTCACCCTTAAGCGCCTACTTGAGCATTACCATTCTCTTGATGAGGTTGCTCGCGTCTTGGATGTCCCTCCAAAAGTCGTTAACAACCTGATGCTCTATTGAGGAGTTAGATAGGGTACCGCAGAGGTTAAAAAAGAGAGAGCTCACTATGGCTTATATCTGCCCCTTTAGGGACGACAGTTATGCCGGAATCTGAAACGGTAGACCCTCTTGCCTTATCTGCGTCCCGGCTAAGCCCAATTGAAGCACCAGCCCGGATTCTGCTTTCCTTATCGACGATAGCTCGCCTCACTCTGGTACCAGGCTCGATAACAACGTCGTCGAATATAATTGATTGTTCCACCAAGGCGTCCCTCTCCACGATCACACCCGGAGAGAGTATAGAGTTCCACACTGTCCCACCGCTGATGATACAGCCATCGCTCACGATGGAGTCGGGTGTCTTTCCACCAAGGACACACTTGCTTGGTGGCAGCGGTCGCTGGCAGCTTCTAATGGGCCACCTTTCTCCGTAGAGGTTAAAGAGTGGCTCGACGCCCACCAAATCCATGCTCGCTTCGTAGTAGGAATCAATAGTGCCGACATCCTTCCAGTAAGAGGAATCGCGGGTTCTATCGGCCAGCATTTTTTGTCTGATACCCTCTTTCACTTCAATGGCGAAATCCTGTATTTTGTTCTCTTTCTCGTAGTCATAAATGAAAATGTCGCTATGCTTGCCTATCATTCCTGGGATGATGTGTTTACCGAAGTCGTCTTCCTGTCCTTGCAAAGCCTCAAGCAGGGTACTGACCCTGAAGATGTACACGCCCATCGAAACCAGAGCATAGTCTGGAGCATCGGGCATTGTCTTTGGCTGCGCTGGCTTTTCTTCGAAGCCAATCAGCCTATTATCTTGGTCAATTTCCAGTACGCCAAGGCTTCTGGCAGCCTGCTCTTTCCTTGCCCTTATAGCCGATATCGTCAGACTCGCCTTCTTCATCCTGTGATAGGCCACCAGTTGAAGGCAGTTCATCTTGTAGATATGGTCACCAGACAGTACTAGAACATCCTCGGTGTCTTTTCTCCTGACCAGGTTAAGGTTCTGTCGTACCGCATCAGCCGTGCCGCGGTACCACTCTGCCCCAAGCTTTTGCTGAGCTGGCACACTGTATATGAAGTCGCCTAACCCTGCACTTGAGATGCTCCAACCATCCTGGATATGCTTGTGTAACGACTCCGACCGGTACTGTGTCAAAACGTAAATGTGGCGGAGACCAGAGTTGATGCAGTTGCTCAGTGTAAAATCAATGAGCCGGAATTTGCCGCCGAAGGGAACAGCCGCCTTAGCTCGTTCCCGGGTCAGGGGCTGTAGTCTCTCCCCTACTCCTCCTGCCATTACTATGGCTAGTACCCTGTCCACCTCAATCACCCCCTCGGCTCAATTATAGTCATATTATGGCAGACCTCTGCTCGAGCTGTCAAAGACTCCAATCATGTGATAGATACTGCTCCGTAGAAAGGACGTGAAAAGAGAGACAGTAGCCGCAAGGAAGCGTTATAATTAGGAGTATTAGAGAAGAGGACTTTGCATTCGGGGTGCCCATTGAATTCAAGGAGCAAAATGCCTGAATTCTATAGACGAGAAACAGCGCCAGCCCTACACGTCGCCATGGCGTCACCAGAGATTGCTCCCTTTGCCAAGACTGGTGGTCTTAGTGACAGTGTAGGCTCGCTCGCCAGAGCTCTGGAACAGCTTGGGCTTCGAGTCTCTCTTATTATGCCCGCTTACCGCTCTGTCCTCCAAAGCGGCTTTCCTGTGGAGGATATAGGAGTGCGCTTCACCGTGCCCATCTCCAATCGCCGGGAGGAAGGGCTACTCTTGAAGACAAAGATGGGGAGTTCTATCTCCGTTTACCTTATCCGTGCCGACAAATACTTCGACCGGGATTACCTCTATGGCACTCCAGACGGTGATTATCCTGATAACGCCGAGCGGTTCATTTTCTTCGTGCGGGCAGCACTCGAAGTCTTGAAGCACGACCCACCCTCAATCCTCCATGCCCACGACTGGCAATCAGCCCTAGCCATTACCTTTCTCAGGGCTCAACCTCATCTTTATCCCGAGCTTTCCTCGGTGAAAACGGTCTTCACTGTGCACAATTTGGGGTACCAGGGCCTTTTCTGGCATTGGGACTGGCACCTGTTGAATCTCGACTGGAGCTTCTTCAACCTTCGGTATCTAGAGTTCTACGGGAAAATCAACTTCCTTAAGGGTGGCATCGTCTTCGCCGATGCTATTACCACCGTGAGTCCAACTTATGCAGAGGAGATTAAGACCCGCAAGCAAGGCTTCGGGCTGGAGGGAGTGTTCCAAGAGCGTGCCGCCAGTCTAGTTGGCATTCTCAACGGTGCCGACTACAGCCTGTGGAATCCTGAGACCGACCAATTTATCGCCACAACATATAGCACTAAGAACCTTTCGGGGAAGAAAATCTGCAAGGCAGACCTCCAGAGGAGCTTCGGGCTTCCCGAGAATCCTGAGATTCCCGTCATTGGGATGGTCTCGCGTCTGACACCACAGAAGGGGGTCGACCTTTTGGAGAAAGCACTGGGTAAGCTACTTTCTCGAAATGTCCAGTTCATTATACTCGGAACGGGAGACAGGCGGTATCAGAATTCCTTCCGGAAAGCACCTGGGCGATACCCTCGAAAGATTGCGGTACGGATTGCCTTCGACGAATCCTTGGCTCATAAGGTCATAGCTGGGTCTGATCTGTTCCTCATGCCTTCGCAATATGAACCATGCGGGCTTACCCAGATGTATAGTCTGAAATACGGAACAATCCCTGTTGTCCGAGCCACCGGCGGCCTTAAGGATACGATTCAGGAGTTCGACCCGGAGACAGGAAGAGGCAACGGTTTTGTCTTCGGTTCCTACGAGGCCCGGGACTTATTGCTGGCTGTAGATCGGGCCTTGGGACTGTTTCCACGAAGAACTCAATGGGGCACCCTGGTTAAGAATGCCATGGCAGCTGACTTCTCTTGGGATAAATCTGCCCAAGTATACCTTAACCTTTATCAGAAGCTTGTCAGAGGCTCAGCTCCGACATCCTCAACCTCTACTAGCTGACCCGCCTCGAATTGATCTGGCGTTATAGATGCCAACGCAGGTTGATATCCTCTCATTCATCAGCCGTGGTGCTCAATAGGATAGAGGGAAACTTTGGCGGATAGAGTTCATAAAGATACTCATACATGGTGGTAAGAACGGTCTGCGTATTTTCGACCTTAACCCAGGTACGCTGAAGATGATCTAGGGAAAGAAACACTGCCCGGCAATAGTCACGAAACATGCAAAGCAAACTTTTTAGCTCGGCAACAGGGTCTTTTGCGGAGCCTTCATTTAACCTTCGGGCGTGCTCTAGTGCGACAAAGATAGACCTCCGAGCCTGGTCCCTCCATTGTCGGTTTGATATATCTTGTCTACCGGCCATGCGGCGGGGCAAGCAACCCCGCTGAGGATAATCCACCTATGACCTGTGGCGAGGACATCCGGAATAATCTTACTGCTAAAGCACATCTCCGGTGGGAAAAATCCCCTTGGAGCGTAATCTTTGCCCAAGAAGTGCCTGAGAGTCTTAACATTTAATTCAATTTGTCTCTGCCTTTCACCCTGCGTCAGCAATGGCAGAATTGGGTGATATTTACCGCTGCCGGTGAACTCAACCTGCCCCCTTTGACCAAGTTCCCTCATACTGGCTATGATTTCCCTGTGTCCGTAATCGTGCAGCATCTCGAGAAGGACACCGCTAATGTTCACAGTAGCTTTGGCGTGAGGATATTGGGAAAACACCTCAAGGAGGGGTTTATAAGACTCGGTACAAACTTTCTCCAGTATCCTCGGTATCTGAGTTGGAGGCTGATAGAAATGGAATAATTGCGCCCAGTAAATCATACTGCCATCCTCCTGGCTAACAAGCTACGATTCAGCGAACGGAGTACGGTTCTTCTTTCCCGAATTAAGCTTGTCCCTGATACAGGCAGCGAATTTATCCACGATCCACCGGTAGTATTCGGTTGGGAGTGCCTCAGGAATGACCTCGGGAACTTCATTGTAGGTGTCAATGACCCACCACTTGCCCTCCTCGTCCACACACCACTCCAGCACGTTAACATCCAGATCCAGAGCCTGGTTCAATTGGATGGTCAGAGAGGTCAACCTTTGCTTTGCCTCCCCGATGCTATCTGGGTCATAATAAAGGTAGTGACCCATTGAGAAGGGCTTCGGAATCCATTTGATGAAGAGTATATCCCGCTTATCAAAACAGAAGACACGGAAGTAGCTCATGAACTTGATAAGTTGCTGTGCCAATAATACACGTCGCGATGATAGCGAGAGATACAGGTTCTGCAGTTCGTCGGCAGACCTGACAACGTAGACATCCTCCCAAGCATAACCGTCATAAGGTTTCAGAACACAGGGGAAGCCCAGCTCCTCAGCCACGCGGTGTAGATCCGGCTGGATAACTAAGCCATCTGCTTCTTCTATAGCCGTTCGGTCAGGCAGAACAATGGTTTTGGGGAAGGTCAGCCCAAGGTCGCCACCAAGCCTCATATCTAATATCTTATTGGTTGCTGAAGCGGCAAAAGGATTATTTATGACATAGGTTCCGCTAAGTGACAAGCTCTTGACCACCTCCTTCAGAAAGGGATCACAGAAGCTTAGCCGGTCCACTACCACCCGGTACCCACGCTCTATGGGAGCCACTTCTGCCGCCAACGACATAAATTCCACAGGGATGCTGTCTAGCTGTAAGACGATATCATTCATAAAACGGTCGTTCCTGGATTCCAAAATGCCTACGAGTATCGTTTCCACATTAGCCAGTATAACCGTCAGTTTGGGGACGGTCAAATGCTTAATGGGAAAAGGCTACCTTCACACATAGTAAGCCGTTCGGACTCGCCACAGATTCCTGTGACGCCACGGTATGAGCCGGCAGCATATAATACAATCCGAAAGGAGGCGAGCGGCCTCCGCCTTTTACCTAGGCTGAATGGGGTTCAGGTGGTCGTCGGTTCAAATCCGACCACCCCGACCATATGCCCAAAATCAGCCTAGAAAGGGAGCGAGCCGCATTATTTCATTTCTAGTGGTTAACCAGGTATAAGAGGGTCGAGATGAAGTCTCGACCCTCTCTTTTTTAACCTCTGCGGCTGCACAAAGCAAGCTTTTGTCCAATTGTGCCCAAGGCTTTGGGCTATCTAATCCCACTAGAGCAGCGACAAGAAAATCAAGGGAAGGAGGTTTTGTGTCACTAATGTACTGGACGAGTACATATCC
>Ga0315280_10001613_pt1 | contig 38312 bp, 28 predicted proteins | sample YL17G06_40_MG_FD_203697 | JGI IMG/M metagenome (GOLD analysis project Ga0315280, IMG submission 203697) | Sediment microbial communities from Yellowstone Lake, YNP, Wyoming, USA - YL17G06_40 | ecosystem: Environmental > Aquatic > Freshwater > Lake > Sediment | place: USA: Wyoming | collected... | reverse complement strand
GCAGAGATGGCCTGGTTCCTGGTGCGGGCGTTCAACATATCGTACTAACCGAGATTATGCATATCGAGCGTGACACGCTCACCCAACGGGTGATGTCACCCCGAGCTGTGCGGCGCAGTGCGCCGCTCCGGAGCGCGGCCATGCCGCGCCGGCGAGGGGTCCCCTACCGGGGTTGCTGAAGGAGCGATAGGGGATTCCTCGCTTCGCTCGGAATGACATCTTTCTTGCCTTACGCATAATCCGGGACTAAAGCGGTATGCGCGACCCGGGCTAGCAGCATAGCCGTGGTCCGGCTTGCGCCGCCCTCCGGAGTCGCGCGGAGCGCGATCGCTGGTCATAGGCGATTGCGGGGGGAGCCTGAAAGGCTCGTCCCCGCGGCACTGCCGCCCGCAGTGGCACTGCCCGACGCGATGACCTCGCCTTTCAGTCGCCCCACGCTTACGCCCATGCGATCTCCTCGTCGGGCGCGAAGCGGACGGTCTGCTTATACAGCGTTTCCCCGATTCGGTAATGTCCGCGCTGGTAGAGCGGACGGTTTATCCCGGGTGGGTCTATGTGGACAACCTCGCTGCCGCGGCGGGTGAGCCGGTACTTGTGTTTCTCGATGATGACCGTATCGGTGCGTTCCCGGATGGGGAAGGTCAACCGCACTTCGTCTCCAGCTCTTGCCGGCCCGACGCAAGCGAAGCGCCCGTCGAAGTGCAACGCGCAGGGTTTGCCGTTGACTTGACCGCTCGCCTCTTGCGGCGTCACCCATTCCGGCAGACGGATTCGCAGGTCCAGCGGTTGCTTTACCTTGACATCAACCCGCCCCGCATACGGCAGGTGGCTGTCGATGTCAGCCCACTTCGACGCGCGGTTGAGCAGAAGGTTGACCGCGAGTCTGCCCGAGTCATAGGTGAGTATCCGTTCCCAAACGTAGTAAAGCGCGCGCGCCGCGTTTCCAGTGCAGCAGTGCATGATGGACCAACCCTGGCCCTGCACGAAGTCGCTGGCCGATGGCCAGCCGGCGAAGGAACCGATGGCGCGTTCCGGCACCCGGTCAGTAGTACCGAAGTCGGGCCGTTGGCAGCCCGCGCCCGGCAGCGGCGACTTGCTTCTATCAACCGCCTCAAGATGACCGTCCCGCAGCCAGCCGATGTCGGTCAGCTGGCACTCAGCGAACTGGTTTCGCACCCAGCGATCCACGTCGTCCCACTTGTCGATGCCCAGCAGTGAGAGCTTGATCGCGGCGGCAATCATGTCCGCCACCTCGCAGATCTCCGAAGTGAACGGCCCGTCGCCATATCCGCCGCCCCTGTAACTCAACCACTCGGGGAAGAAACCGATGAGGGATGCGCCTTGGCTGACGGCGTAGTCATAGGCCTGGAGGGCGCGGTCAAGCAGCTCTTGGCTTGCGGTCGCCTGCACCACCTCGAGCGCCGTCATGATCTGGCAGGTGTGCGCGTGGAAATGGACCTGCTTGCCAGCCCCGGGGAATTCCTCCTCGAACTCGCCCTCGGGGCCGAAGTACCCCGAATCCCGGAACACGTAGCGCATCATCTTTTCCGCCACCGCTCCAGCCGCCTGGTTGCCCAGGGCGCGGGCGCACTGCGCCAGGCCCTGCGCGACCCAGCCAGCGAGCGCGGCTCTAAGACCTACAGGTCTCCGGTCCGGTTTGACGACCGGCTTTCCAGGTTCGGTGCAGTTGGCGAACAGGTAGGCGATGTCGCCCTCGACAATGCAGAGTCGCATCAGCCCCTCAGCCAAGCGATTTGCCGCTTGCCGCCAGGGGCCATCTGGATCTTTGAGGGCGTAGATGCAGAATGCGCCGAGCACGCGGCCATTCTGGCTGATCGAGCACCAGTGTTGCCCCGTCGGCAGCTCGTCGAGCCCAGCCCACGGGTTGGGCTCGGGCGGCAGCGCCCAGGGGCGCCCCTGGATCGGGATGTACACCAGGCCGTCGGGGGCCTGCATCTTCAGGTAGGTGTGCATCAGCCGATGTTCGGTGTCGAGGTTCTGTCGGCTGCCGCTGGCGGTGCGCACCAGGGGTAAAGCCTGGAGGAACTTGGCCTGGACGTGGTCATCCACGGTGTGGTACATGGCTGGTTGCTCGGCCAGCAAGTCCACAATCCAGTAGAGCTCATCATCGAACTCCGGGTCGAGGGTTTCGGTCAGGGCGTTGACGCCCAGGCCGGCGCGCTCGGCAAGGTCCAGAGTTGCCGGCGCCAGGGCGCCATGGTAGTCCCCCGCATACTGCGGAGGCGCGGGTCGCGGCGCGCGCGGGTTGATGTACGTTGAGTGCGGCTGCGCCGCGCTTCCGGAGCGCGCGTCCCGCGCGCCGAGGTTTGAGCGGTGTCGAGCTACAGCGTCGCTATTCACTGGCGCCGTGTCCCTTCCTGCGCTACTCGACGGTGAACCCCGTTAGTGCTTTCGCCAAAGCTCCACGAGCACCTGCGCTGGTGCATCGAAGCCGGGGACATTAGGCATTGGGCGTAAGGCAGGCCTTGTGCTCGCCCACGGGCCCGGTCAGCCACAAGGGTTGCCCCTATCTAAGCTCGCATATCTGCTTCACGCCGGACGAGGGGACTTGACGCTCGCTGTTGCTGGCGGCGCCGGGCGACGCTTCGCGTCGCTCCGGAGACGAGGCCAAGCCTCGTCCAGCCGCTCCGAAACGCGGCCAAGCCGCGTCAGCGGTTTGAGACGTGACTCTATTACGCGAGCGTCAATGAAGGACCGTCCGCGGGCGGCGCAGCCGTCGCCGGTCCGCTGCTCAATTCCGCCCATCGCTGATGCGCGATGCAGGCCACACTGCGCTCGCGTCGAATCCGACGCCAGGAGGAGACGTCCGTTATGGTAAGCGCTTCGCCGAGCGGCCCTGGCGGATCTAACCGAGATTATGCATATCGAGCGTGACACGCTCACCCAACGGGTGATGTCACCCCGAGCAACGCGAGGGGTCCCCTACCGGGGTTGCTGAAGGGGCGATAGGGGATTCCTCGCTTCGCTCGGAATGACATTTTCCTTGCCTTACGCATAATCCGGGTCTAAGCACCCGCGTGCTGCGAAGGTGGCTGAACCGCGACTGCTGCTGGCGCAGGATGGCGCCAACGACTATCGCATCGTGATCTCGGCCTCGGCGTCGCCTTCGGAGAGACACGGGGCGCACGAGCTGCGGGGCTTCCTCGAGCAGATTTGCGGCGCGCGCCTGCCTATTATCACCGATGCGGAATCGCTCGGGCGCCGCGATGCCACAGAGCGGTTCTCCGCCGCCGCCGAACGCGGCGGCGTGACCCATATCCGCGAGTCAAGCCGCCACCAGAGCACGATGGAGGATTTCAGGCGCGAGTTGGGGGCGGGCTCGCAGAACAAACGGCGCGATGACGCCGACGTTAAATGACTGGTGCTGTAGGATGGGAGGTCTAATATGCCACAACCCGATCTGAGTCTCGACGAGGTCGTCGCCCGTCTGCTGGAGCGATATGAGCGCCAGGGGTCGGCGCCGACACTGCTCGGCGTAGGGCCCATGTCGTCGCTGGTGGTTCGTGCGGCGCTGGAAACAGGCCGCGATGCAGACTGCCCCGTTATGCTTATCGCAAGCCGCAACCAGGTGGACGCGGCGGCCTTTGGCGGCGGATACGTCGAGGGCTGGACGCAGTCGAGCTTCGCCGCGGACATCCGGCGCCTCGCACAGGAGGTCGGCTTCGACGGGTTGCTGTACATCTGCCGCGACCACGGGGGGCCCTGGCACCGAGACGAGGAGCTGCGCGCCAAGCTGCCCCTGGATGAGGCCATGGCGAGCGCGATCCAGTCCTACCAGTCTGATGTCGAGGCTGGCTTCAATCTGCTGCACATCGATCCCACCCGCGACCCCTCGGGCGCGGTCTCGCTCGATGCCGTGACCGAACGCAGCCTGGCGCTGGTGAAGGCGATCGAGAGCGCGCGCAAGGAATGCCGACTGCCGCTGACGCGGCCTAGCCGCGTTCCGGAGCGGCGCACTGCGCCGCCCGTGTCCTACGAGATCGGCACCGAAGAAACGAGCGGCGGGCTTACGGCGGACGCCGATTTCAGAAGCTTCATCAGCGGGTTACTGGCGCGTCTGAGCGCGCAGGCGCTGCCGCGGCCGGCTTTCATCGTCGGCCAAACAGGGACGCTGGTCAGGATGCGCGAGAATATCGGCTCGTTCGACGGGGCCACGGCGCAGCGGCTCGCCGCGATCGCGCGTGAGCATCGCCTCGGCTTCAAGGAGCACAACGCGGACTACGTTGCCTACGACCTGCTGGCGGCACATCCGCAGCTCGGCATTACCGCCGCGAACGTCGCGCCGGAGATGGGCGCCGCCGAGACGCAAGCGCTTCTCGCCCTGGCCGATCGCGAGGCTGCCGCCATTAGCCGTAACCCCGCCGCCGGCGTCGCGCCGTCTGGTTTCCGTCGAACCGTCGAGGACAAGGTGCTCGCGAGTGGACGCTGGGTCAAGTGGCTGCTGCCGGCCGACAAGGGCACCACCGAGACCGACCTGCGCGCGGACGATGCGCGCCGCGGGGTGGTGGCCTTGGCGTGCGGGCACTATGTGTTCACCGACCCCGATGTGCAGATGGCTCGGCGGCAGTTGTATGCCAACGCGCGCGCCCTACATATAGCCGCCGATCCGGAGCGCGAGGTTCTGGACGCGGTCAAAGCGAGCATCGCGCGCTACGTTCAAGCCTTCCGCCTCGATGGCCTGACGACCTGGCTGCGCTCGAGCCGCTGATCGCCCGTAGGGGCAGGCCGTGTGCCTGCCCGCGGGCCCGGTCAACCACAAGGGTTGCCCCCACAGGACCTGCCGCGCGGTCAATTGTCCACTGCGGGTGAAACACTCACCACCGCCCATTCGTCTTTTATAAAGGTCGGCACGGAGAATGCCGGGTCGGCGCGGTTGGGCGGTCTACCGGGCGCGACCTTCGCAAGGTCGCGATCCGCGCGCTCATGGAGCGCGCGCCCGACCGGGCGACGGGCGGGGTCAAGGGCGGCTAGGCTCCGACCGCGTCGGAGCCGCCGTGGCAGCCGTTAGGCCTAGCCAAATGAAGAGACTCTTACTTTCAGTGTTGTTCATCGTGGTGGCGCTGGGCGGGCGGCGCGCGGAAGCAGGGATTGTGCGGCCGTTTGAAAGCGAGGCCTACGCGGTCGCGCCAAGCAAGATCGACGGATACGTCTTGGCCGCCCTGCGCAAACGGGGCATTGAGCCGGCGAACCCCTGCTCCGACGAGGTCTTCGTCAGGCGCGTCTACCTCGATGTCATCGGCACGCTGCCCCAGCCTGCGGAGGTGCTCGAATTCACGCGCGACCGCCGTCCGAACAAGCGCGCCGCACTGATCGACGCGCTGTTAGAGCGGCCGGAGTTTGCCGACTACTGGGCGCTAAAGTGGTGCGACCTGCTGCGGGTCAAGGCGGAGTTCCCCATCAACCTGTGGCCCAACGCAGTGCAAGGCTATCATCGCTGGATTCGCGATGCCATTCGCCAGAACCGCCCCTATGACCAGTTCGTCCGCCAGTTCTTGACCTCCAGCGGCAGCAACTTCCGCGTGCCGCCGGTGAACTTCTACCGCGCGATCCAGGGCCGCGAGCCGTCCACCATCGCCGGGGCACTGGCGCTGACGTTTATGGGCGCGCGCACCGAGAAGTGGCCGGAAGCCCGCCGTTCCGGTATGGCCGCCTTCTTCTCGCGCATCGCATACAAGAAGACCGACGAGTGGAAGGAGGAGATCGTATACCTGGACCCGTCGGCTGCCAAGCCTTTGGAAGCGGCGTTCCCTGACGGCGCGAGCGTGCGGATACCAGCGGGCGCTGATCCGCGCACGGTGTTTGCCGATTGGCTGGTCACGCCGCGCAACCCGTGGTTCACGCGCAATATCGCCAATCGCGTATGGGCTTGGCTCATGGGCCGCGGCATCATCCACGAACCCGATGACATCCGACCCGACAATCCGCCCGTCAATCCCGAGCTGCTGGCCTACCTGGAGCGGGAGCTCGTGAATGCGCACTACGACCTGCGACACCTCTACCGGCTGATCCTCAACTCGCGCACCTATCAGCAGTCATCGCTCCCGCGCAGCGATCGCCCGGAGGCGGAGGCGCTGTTCGCGTATTACCCGGTGCGCCCGTTGGAGGCGGAGGTGCTGCTCGACGCGTTGTGCGCGGTGACCGGAACGGGCGAGGATTATTCGAGCGCCATTCCGGAGCCCTACACTTTCCTGCCGCAACAGCAGCGAGCCATAGCGCTGGCGGACGGCAGCATCACCAGTCCGTTTCTCGAGATGTTCGGCCGTCCGGCGCGCGATACCGGCCTGGAGTCCGAGCGCAACGATCAACCGTCGGACGCGCAGCGGCTGCATCTGCTCAATTCAAGCGACGTTTACGACCGGATCGCACGCGGCCCGCGGCTGCGCGAATTGATGCGGGGGGCGCGGCCGAATCGTCGCGATGTCATCCGCTCGTTGTACCTGCTGATTCTGTCGCGCGAGCCAACGGAAGCCGAGGTGGCAGCGGCGGTGAAATACTCTCAAACCGCGGGACTGATCCCGAAACAGGCCGCGGACGACCTCGGCTGGGCGTTGATCAACAGCAAAGAGTTCTTGTACCGGCATTGAGCCGGGAGGAAGCCGGCGGTGCGATTGCGCGATGGAAACGAGGCAGCGGATATGAGCAAGCAGATACCCGCACACGGAATCACCCGACGCGCGGCGCTGAAACGGATGGCGTTCGGAGCGGCGGCGTTGGCGCTTGCTGACCTACGGGCGTTCGCGGCGGCGGAAGAGCCGGCCCCGGCGGCGGCTAGACCGGCGCGAGCCAAGGCGGTGATTCAGCTCTGGATGTGGGGCGGCCCAGCGCACCTCGATACCTTCGATCCTAAGCCAGACGCTGGCTACGATTACTGCGGCCCGCTGAACAAGCCGATCGCGACCGATGTCAACGGCATTCGCATCTGCGAGCTGCTGCCGCTGTTGGCGCAGCAGGCCGACAAGTATTCCATCATCCGCAGCATGACCCACGGCGTGGACGGCCACGAGACGGCGGCGTACATGATGCAGACCGGCCACCAGCCGGGCGACGACCGGCTGGTCTATCCCTCGATCGGAGCCGCGGTGTCCGTGTTCAAGGGCTACGATCACGGCTACCAGGGGCCGATTCCCCCGTATATCGTCATGACCACGCCGCAGGGGCGCTTTTCCGAAGTGGGTTTCCTCGGGCTGAAGTACAAGCCGCTGTTCACCGGCGGCGACCCCAATCAGAAACGCTTCGCGGTGGAAGGGTTCGTTGCCGAAGGCATCTCCGATCAGCGCCAGCGCGACCGGCGCGAACTGCTCCATGCACTGGATTCGCTGGGCAACGCCATGCCTGCCAAGCCGCAGTTCGCGCAGCTCAACCGCTGCGAGGAGGACGCCTACAATCTCATGCTCGGCGATGCCGCCAAGGTGTTCGACCTGTCGCAGGAAAAGGACGAATTGCGGGAGCGCTACGGCCGCAGCAAGTTCGGCCAGTGCTGCCTGGCGGCGCGCCGGTTGGTCGAACAGGGCGTGCCTTACGTGACCATTAACTACCCGGGCTGGGACACGCACAAGCGGCATTTCGAGACCATGCGCACGAAGCTGCCCGAGTTTGACCGGGGCATGGCCACGCTGTTGCAGGACCTGGCCGAGCGCCGCCTGCTCGACACCACGGTGGTGTGGTGCAGCGGGGAGTTCGGGCGGACGCCGCGAGTGCTGTGGGAGCAGCCCTGGAACGGCGGGCGCGGACATTACGGCAGATGCTTCTCAGCCGTGGTGGCGGGGGGCGGGTTCGCGGGCGGCCGCGTCGTCGGGGCCTCGGATGCCAGAGGTGAGACGGTGGCCGAGCGCCCGGTGTATCCGCCGGACCTGCTCGGCAGCATCTGCGAGCTGCTCGGCATTGACCCCGACGGCCCGCTGCCCAACCCCGCGGGGCTCAGCGTCAAGGTCATGCCGTCGGCGGACAACGGTGCGGGGCGGGGCCGCCTCAGAGAGATCATGCCAACGGTGGGAGCTTAGCCATGACGGCCTTCAACAAGCGCCGCGTGATCATGATATTTGGCAGGGCGCTGTTTGTTCTGGCGCTGACCGCGTGCGTTAGGCACGCCGAGGGCGCGGCCACTGGGAACGACCCTTCCGTCGGCTATGTCTATCCCGCCGGCGGTCGCCAGGGCGCCGTGATTGAGGTCGCCGTCGGCGGGCATAACCTGCGAAATGTCACCAGTGCGTACATCTCCGGGGAGGGAGTCCGCGCCTCGGTACTGCAATACCTGAGGCCGTTGAGCAACGAACAGCGTCAGGAACTGCAGAGGCGGCTGTACGCGTTATTGCAGCAGCGGCGGGCAGTCCTGCCTGGCGCAGCTCGCCAGGGAGCGCCGCCCGTCAAACGCTTTGCGCGCGCGGCAAAGAAGCCTGACGCGGCGCAAACGCAGCCGGCGAAAACGGAGCCGGTGGCCTTGCCCGATTACCCGTTGCTGCGAAACCTGGAGCAGAAGAGCCTCGGCGAGCTGCGGGAGGTGGCAAGACGATTCCTCATGTTGAGGAGCATTCAGCCGACCCCTGCGGCGATTGCGGAAACGGTGGTGCTCGAGATCACGATCGCTGCCGACGCGCCGCCCGGCGAGCGGGAGCTGCGGCTCCAGACACCCGGCGGCCTGACCAACCCCATGCGCTTCGAAGTGGGCCTGCTGCCGGAGGTCTGCGAACACGAGCCCAACGGTCCCAGCCCAGTGCCCCGCATGCCGCAGATGGTTGAGGCGGGGGCGCCCGCCGCGGAGACGGTCGAGCTGCCGATCGTGCTGAATGGGCAGATCATGCCCGGGGACGCTGACTGGTTCCGCTTCCGTGCGCGACGCGGGCAGAACCTAGTGGTTACCGCCCAGGCGCAACAACTGATGCCGTACCTGGCTGACGCGGTGCCCGGCTGGTTCCAGGCCATGCTCACCCTATACGATGCGAAGGGCAGGGAGCTCGCCTGCGCCGACCATTACCGTTTTCATCCCGACCCGGTGTTGTTCTACAAGGTGGCGCAGGAGGGCGAATACACGCTGGAGATACGCGACTCCATCTATCGCGGACGGGAGGATTTCGTTTACCGCGTCGCCGTCGGCGAGCAACCTTTCATCACGTGGATGTTCCCCCTGGGCGGCCATGCTGGCGTCGCGGCGCGCGCCTCGGTCGCCGGCTGGAACCTACCCTGGAAGCAGGTGTCGTTGGACACCAAACCCGGGGCTGACCATATCCGGCAGGCGGCGTGGCGACGCGACGAATGGCTCTCCAATCATGTTGCCTATGCGGTCGATGCGCTGCCTGAATGCGATGAGAGCGAACCCAACGACACCGTGGCCACAGCGCAGCAGATCACCTTGCCGCGAATCGTTAACGGCCGCACCTCGCGGCCCAGCGACACGGACGTCTTCCGCTTCAAGGGTCGGGCCGGCGAGCAAGTTGTGGCCGAAGTGTATGCCCGCAGGTTGGATTCGCCGCTCGACTCGCTGCTGCGGTTGACCGATGCCTCGGGTCGCGTCATCGCCGCGAACGACGACTACCCGGACAAGGAGATGGGGCTGATCACCCATCAGGCCGATTCGTACCTGTTGGCCCGGTTGCCGCGCGACGGGGTTTACTATGTGCGGCTGTCCGACGCCGAGGGCCATGGGGGCGGCGAGTACGCCTATCGTTTGCGCATTGGACCGCCGCGTCCCGATTTCTCGCTGTGCGTGACGCCCTCCGGCATCAACATCACGCCCACGGGCATCGCGGTGCTGCGCGTGTGCGCCTTCCGCAAGGATGGGTTTGACGGCGATATCGAAGTGGCGCTGAAGGATGCGCCGGCCGGCTTTGCCCTGAGCGGCGCGCGGATTCCCCGCGGCCGAGACGCGGTTTACATGACCCTGGCCGCGCCTCGGGGGCAGCCCGGCCGGCGGGCCGCCGCGCGGCGGTTCGCCTTACGGCTGGAAGGGCGCGCGCGCATCGGCGGGGCAATGGTCAGCCGGCCGGTTCTGCCGGCCGATGACATGATGCAGGCATTCGCTTACCTCCACTTGGTGCCGGCGCAGCAGCTCGTAGTGGGCATGGGGCGTTCTGGCGGCGGCGCGGGGGCGGTTACAGTGGAATTGCCGGGCGCTGGTCCGTTGCGAATTCCCGCGGGCGGCGCGGTCCAGGTGCAGGTGAAGGCCCCGCCCAGTCCGCTGCTGGGAGCCGTGCAACTGGAGCTGAGCGATCCGCCCAAGGGCGTGACCCTGGGACCGGTGAGCCCCGCGCCCGATGGCCTGGCGTTCACAGTGCAGGCCGAGCGCCAGGCGGCACAGGTCGGCTACGCGGACAACCTGATCGTCACCGCCTTTGCGGAGATGGAGGGCGGGCCTGCCGGCAGCAAAGCAGCGGCGCAGAAACGCCGGGTCGCGCTAGGGGCATTGCCAGCCATCCCGTTCGAGATCGTGCGTTGAGTTGCCGCGGCGTGATGTGCTCGGGTGAGGCGGTGCGCCGCCTGCGAGGCGGTGCGCCGCCTGCGAGGCGAATTCCGAAATGCTGCAATCAACATCGCGGGTGAGTTTGCGCTCATTTGACTGTGAGACGCTTCCGGCATCGGTGGCCGTCTCTCAATTCCAAGGGCGGAGCGGGGTTGACGAATATCATCTGATTGTGCGCCCCAGGCAGTACGGGAGCATCGCCATCCAGCTGCAATCGGTGCTGAGCGCGTACCGAGATGCTTGCCGTTCCCTCGGCTTGGACATGCAGACCGCGCTCCTGCGGCGCTTCTTCTGCAGCGACCTGCCGAACCAGGCGACGGCGCTCGAAGCCCTCCCCTTCTCCAATCCCCGCAATACGGAACCGCCCTGCGCGGTATCGTGGGTCGGTCAGTCGCCCATGCCGCCGGCAAGGGTCGCGCTCTGGACGTATCACGTGAGTGACCCAACGTGTGAGCTCGACAAGATGCGCGAGGGCGCGTCCATAACGCTAAGGCGGGGCGAGCTCTCCCATTGCTGGACAACCGGCATCACCTGCGCCGGCGCGGACACCTCCTACGGTCAGACACGGGGCGTCTTCGAGACCTACGAGGCTTGCTTGCAGTCACGCGACCTCTCATTGACCGACAACGTGATCCGCACCTGGCTCTTTCTGCAAAACGTTGACTCCAACTACCAGGGGATGGTCGCGGCACGAAGAGAGCTCTTTGCGGAACGCGGACTGACGCCCTACACGCACTTTATCGCCAGCACGGGGGTCGAAGGCGCGTCGGCCGATGTCGCCGCCAAGGTCACCCTCGATGCGTACGCGATCTCGGGCGTGCGACGCGAGCAGATCGAGTTCCTGGCGGCGCCGGACTATCTCAGCCCAACCCATGTTTACGGCGTCACATTTGAGCGCGGGGCCTCGGTTGCCTACCAGGACCGCAAGCACGTCATCCTCTCGGGCACTGCCAGCATCGACCGCGATGGGAAGATCCTTTATCCCGGCGACGTGTCGCGGCAGCTTGACCGCACCCTGGTCAACATCGAAGCGCTGCTGAGGCAGGCCGGCGCCGCATTCGAGGACGTGTGCATGTTCATCGTATATGTGCGCGACCCCAACGACCTCGTGCTTGCCTCGCAGCAGATGCGGCAGCGCTTCGGCGACGTTCCAACGGCGGTCGCGGTGGCTGGCGTCTGCCGCCCGGGATGGCTGATCGAGGTTGAATGCGAGGCCATTGTCTCCGCGTCCAACCCCGAGCTGCCCGCGTTCTGAGCGCTTGCGCGGACGCGTCGCTACGCCTCTGGTTTTGCCGGGCCGGCGGCTTTGAAGCGCTCGACAAACTGCGCCGTCAGGTCAATGTAGAAATACCCGAACTCCTCCGTCGGCTCGATGTGGCTGTGCTCGTCGAGCTCGTTGAAGCTGGTCACGTGCAGCCAGTCAGCCGCCGCCGCCAGCGCCGCATCGAACGTGCGCCGGTAGTACTCGCCGCCCTCTCGCTCGCGCCAGCCTGCGCCTCCGGGGCCGTACTCGCGTCCCGGGATTTTTCGCTCGTCGAAGCCGGGCATGATGGTGCCGCAGAATTGCGCCGGCCGGCGCTTCCCCTCGTCGGTTTGATTGAAGGCGCGCACGTTGGTCGCCATCTCGCGGTAGAGCGCGTGCACATCGTCGGTATCCACCAGGGTATAGATCTCCAGCCCCCGTAGCGCGATCAGGCAGCTGGGGTCCATCTGGTTGGAGGGCAGGAAATAGCCCCGCGCGCCCTCGGCCTCAAGCCGGTCGAAAAGCGCGCGCCACTGCTGCGGCGAGTACTGCCAGGTGCCCCATATCAGCACCACCGGCACATCTTCCTTGCGCAGCACGCGCGGGTCGTCGCGGTGGACAGTCAGGTAGTGAAGGAGCGCATCGTGTATCGCATCCAAGGTCTGCCCGTCGCCTTCCAAGTCGATACAAGTCCTGAAGTTGCGTCCAGACGCAATCTCGATGACTCGTTCGAGTTTGGCGGTCCAATCGGGTTGATGAAACCACGACACGGCGAAGGCGTCGAGCTTGGCGCGCTGCGCCATCTCGACATGCGCGGCGATGACATTCGAGTCGGCAGAATCATACGCCCCCAGGATGGGATGAACATCCTCGAGGGCCGCGTTGCCCTGCCCGGGCTTTGTGGGCCAGCGCTCGGGCTTGAACCAGATGTAGTAGTAAGCGAGGGCGATACGCTCGGCGGCGCGCGTTCGATCCATTCGAGGTCGCCTCCTCGGCGGCAATGGTAGCGCGCCAAGGCGAGAAAGTCGAGTGGCCCGCCAACAGCAGCCCAGGCTCACGTGCGTCGGCAACAGCCGGCGACCTTGCGCAGCCTAGTGCAATGCGAAAGTACGGCTGAGGTTCACGATCGCCATTCCGGGCTCGGCGCGATCGTTGGGCCAGGCATAGGCGAGGCTCAACTGTGTGTCTTCGCTCATCTGCCGGCAGACGCCCAAGCTGAGGTAGCCGCTCGGCCAGCTCGCCCAATCGACCAGGAGATAGTCCTTCCTTCCGACCTCGAACTCGACGCCCAGCAGGAGGGCCTTCGCATCTCGACATGCGGCAGCTCCCGCGTGAACGCGCGTTCTCCCGCCGAAGTCTTTGGCGCCCACGATGTAGCTAGTCGGCGAGTATTGGGCTCCGATTTCGAGGATGCCCACCGCAACTGCCGGGCGACGCCTTTCCTCCGTCACGAGCAGCCACTTGGCGTTGAAGAGAAGGCTATCGTCGTTCCCGATGGAGTAGAGGTCGATTCCCGCTTCGAGCCTGGAAGTAGGCGCATACTGCAGCAGGAGAAGGCCTTCGCCCTGCGTGCGAGAGAATCGAAGCGCGCCGTCGCGCTCCAGTTCGGCGCGAACGCTGCCGACCTCCAGCATGTCAGCCGTGGGGATGAGGTTGCAGGAGGTGGGGAAGGCGCTGGCCGCGGATCCAGCGCCAAACACAAGGATCACTACCCACAGCCGGCTCAAGCAGACACCTCATCAAGGACCGGGAGGTCTTCCTGCTGAAGCCGGCCGAGGCTCACTTCTACCGCGGCCACGACCTGAGGGTCGAACTGGGTCCCGGCCTTGGCCTGGAGTTCTGCCAACGATCGTTCAGCATCCATGGCTGGCCGGTAGGGACGATCGGAGGTCATGGCGTCATAAGCGTCGGCCACCGCCAGGATTCGTGCAGCGAGCGGGATCTGGTCGCCGCTGAGGGCGCGAGGGTAGCCTTTGCCGTCGTAGCGCTCATGGTGTGCTCTCACCATCGGAACGATATCCCTTAGCAAGGGCGCCTTGCTCAAGATGTCGGACCCGATCGAAGGGTGAGCGCGGATCAGGGCCCACTCTGCCTCGGTGAGCGCCGATTTCTTCTTTAGCACCCGATCGGGTATTCCGATCTTTCCTATATCGTGCAACAGGCCGGCGATGCGAATCTTCGCCTGGAGGTCAGTGGGCAGTCCCATGGTCTTGGCTATCGCCAGGGCGATGCGGGTCACATTGTCGGAGTGTCCGCGCGTGTAGTGATCCCGCGCATCGAGCGCCTGCGACAGCGACGCGACTGCGGCGAGGCTGGCGCTCTGAAGCGCCTGATAAAGCTCTGCCGGATCTACCTGGTAGGCGAGATAGCCTCCGGCGTCGGAGAAGCGACAGACCCGGTTGCGCGACATGTACTTGGCGCGCAGCAGGGCGAGGTCGGCGCCCACCAGCAGCCCTCCTTTGCTGTCGCTGTCTCCCGGGAACTCAGCGATTCCGCCGCTGACAGTCATCCTGATTTCCCTCGTGCCACCGAGATAATTGATCGAAAAAGCATGGTCTTCGACCGCGGTTCGCACTCGCTCCGCGGCTTGATATGCCTCGTCCGCACCGGTCTCAGGCATGATGACGCCGAACTCCTCGCCCCCGTAGCGCGTGGCCACATCGCTGTCGCGCAGGCTGGCCTTGAGCACCGCGGCGAATTGTTGCAGCACCTCGTCGCCGGCTTTGTGGCCGTGCTGATTGTTGATCGCCCGAAAACCGTCGAGATCGAGCATCAGCAGCGAGAGCGACCGCCGGTGACGCCGCGCCCTACCGATCTCCTCGTCCAGCCGCTCCTGGAAGTAGCGATGGTTTCGCAGCGCGGTCAGGAAGTCGGTGTTGCTCAACTCGACCAGTCGCTGATGCTGATCGCGCAGCGCCCGGGTCATCGTGTTGAAGGATAGCGCCAGTGCAACCAGCTCCCACGAGCCGCCTGCCTTCACCTCGATCGACAGGTCTCCCTGTGCAACGCGAGACGTCCCGTCTGCGAGCGCCGCAATCGGCCGCGAGAAGGCGCCGGCCATCCGCACCGCTAGCACGCCGGCGATGATGAGGCACATCGCTCCCACAACTGTCGCCGCCTTCAGCACCGCCAGCTCGGTATTGAGCACGTGTTTGGCCGACACGTCCAGGCCGAGCACCGCTACGGTTCGCCCCTGCCGGTTCTTAACCGGAGCATAACCGGAAAGCCAAGTGCCCCACCTGTCTCTGACAAACCTCCGGTCGGCGGTCGCATCCTCCAACGCGCGCCACATCTCGGGCGAGTCCGAGATGTCATAAAGGTCGCCAAGGTGGGACACCAGTGCGGGGTCATCCTCTGCATCGACGATGAAACTCCAGCGCCTCGGATCGGAATGGGGACGCATCGTGTAGACATAGCGCACATCCGGGATCGCGTCCCGTAACCGCCGAAGCCGGTGCTTCTCTTGCTGGTACGGTTTGCTTCCCTCCTGCGCCCTCGCTGTCAGCCGAGCCTCGGTCTCTCCGTCCAGGAGCAAAGCGCCGGCCGCGGCGATTCCTGTCAACTGGCGCCGCAACTGCTCCCGAAGGTAGCGATGCGTCGTCAGCGCGGTTGTCACCAGCACCGCCAGCCCGACGAGAAGGGTTAGCCCCAGCAGCGTCCAGTTGAGTTGGCTTCTTATGCTCTTGGTCGAACGCTTTGACCGCATGAGGCCTGCTGGCGACGCCAGGCTGAGCCGGCGTCGCAACCCTTGACGCTCGCGTGATAGATTCACGTCTCGAACCACTGACGCGGCCTGGCCGCGTTCCGGGGCGGCTGGACGAGGCTTGGCCTCGTCTCCGGAGCGACTGGGCGAGGCTCCGCCTCGCCTCCGGAGCGACGCGGAGCGTCGCGCGGCGTCGCCCGGCGCCGCCAGCAACAGCGAGCGTCAGGCCCCCCCGTCCACCGTGAACCAGATATGCGAGCTTGAATAGTGCGTTCCACATCGAAGGAGACTGCGGCGGGATGATGCGCAGCGGCGTTGTCCCGATCTGCGACAAGCGGAGATTGACCTTTAATGCTCGCTCCTGCGCAACGCGCGGACTCAGCGCCGGAAAGACCGATGAGGCAGAGGTGGGCAAGCGTTGACGGGTGGAGGTCGAAAGCCGCCCATCGCCCTCCGCTAAAGCTGCGGGGGATCGGTGCACGCCGCCTTAAGAGCCTATCCTAACCGAGATTATGCATATCGAGCGTGACACGCTCACCCAACGGGTGATGTCACTCCGGAGGATTGGGGACAGTTACCTATTTCCCGCAAAGAACCGAAGGGGGGCAGCAGAAACCCTTGGGGAAATAGGTAACTGTCCCCAGCGGCCCGGGGTTGCTGAAGGAGCGATAGGGGATTCCTCGCGGAGTCTACCCTGAGCGAAGCCGAAGGGCTCGGAATGACATCTTCCTTGCCTTACGCATAATCCGGGCCTAAGAACCTGCCGGGATGCACCTGAATGTCATTCTGAGGCGAAGCGGCTAGATCGCTCTCGCGACCGCCGCGCCGGGCGAAGACCTAGCCACCGAAGAATCTTGCGAACCTGGCGCAACTCGCCGCCAAGATCCTTCGCTTGCACTCAGGATGACAGTTGCCCTTTTTAGGATAAGCTCTCAGCCGACATGAAGTGAGACGCGCTGCACTCGGCGAAGCGCTAGGCCTTGAGGGCCGCCAGCACGGTCTCGGGCAACAGGGGAATCTGCCGTACGCGCTTGCCGCTCGCGTCGAAGAAGGCGTTGACGACCGCGGCGGCGATGGGGAAGAGCGGCGGCTCGCCCGCGCCTTCAGGCGGATGGGTCGGGTTATCAACCAGCACGGTTTCGATAGCCGGTGCGTCCTTGATGGTGGGAATGCGATAGGCGGCAAAGCTGTCGGTCAGAATCTTGCCGTTCTCGTAGCGCACCGCCTCTCGCAGCACCATCCCCAGGCCCATGGTGATCGCGCCTTCCATCTGGTTGGTGATGCCGTCGCGGTTAATCACCAGCCCACTCTCCATCGCGGCGATCACCCGGCGAACGCGCAGCACGCCGGTGGAGCGATCGAGGTCAATCTCCGCAATCTCGGCGACGCACGAGCCCGAGTCCACGGCGCAGGCGAATCCTACGCCCTGGCCGGTTGGCGCGCGCCGCGGCTTCCATCCGTACTTGGCGGCCACGGCCTGAACCGTCTTCGCGAGGCGGGGGTTGTTATCGAGGTGACGCAGGCGGAACTCCACCGCATCCACACCCAGCTCGCTCGCCATCTCGTCCATGTGGCATTCGATGGCGAGGGTGTTGGCGGAACCACCCAAGCCGCGCCAGGACCCTTGCGCCAGAGGCGAATTGCAGCGCAGCGTGCGAATGTGCTTGGGGAACCCGTAGGGCGGCTCCGCCCCGCGAGCGCCGCAGTTGTAGATGTCGCAGTCCCACGCTTGAACTCGCCCCGCGGCATCCACCCCGCTGCGCACGTCAATCAGGGCCGCCGGCTTGAATAGGTCCCAGGTCAACTCCTCGGCGCGGCTCAAGGCCAGCAGCACCGGCCGCTTGACCGCGCGCGATAGCCGCGCCGCCATGACGGCGAGGCTCGGATTCTCCTTGCCGCCGAAGCCGCCGCCCACGCGCGGCACGAAGACATGAACCTGCGGGGCGGCAAGGCCGAGCGCCCGCGCCACCGCGTCGCGGTGCGGAAACGGCGTCTGCGCGCTGACCCAGACGGTGGCGCCATCGGCGGTCACGGATACCAACGCGACATGGGGTTCTATCGGCGCATGGGCGAGGAAGGAGGTGCGGTAGGTCTGCTTGAAGCTGCGAGCCGCGCTCGCCAGGGCCGTCGGCACGCTCGCGTCATTGACCACCGTGCCGTCTGGGGCGCCGCTCGCTCGCAGGTCGTCGTACAGGCTGCCCTGCGCGGGGTGCCGAGTCTCTTGCCACGTCGCCTTGATGAGGTCGCGGGCTTGCGCGGCGACGTCCTGCCGCTCCGCGACCACGCCGACGAACTCGTCCTCTCTGACCGTCGCGACCACGCCGGGAAGCCTCTGCGCCTCGGCAGAATCGATGCTGACCAGCCGCGCGCCAAATGACGGCGGGTAGAGCACAACGCCGTAGAGCATGCCCGGGACACGGAGATCGCCGACGAACTTCTCGGCCCCGGTCACGATCGCTGGGCCATCGACGCGCGGCAGCGGCTTGCCGATGACCTTGTGCTCGCTCACGGGCAGCAAAGTCGGTTCCGCAGGAAGCGTGTGGGTGATGCGCTCGCCTTGGGTCAGCTCGCCGAGGGTGACGGACTTAGTCGGGTCTTTGGCGAGCGAGATGCGGCCATCTGTCACCACCAGATCCGCTGGCTTCACGCCCCACTTCTCAGCCGCCATATCGGTGAGGATCTGCCGGGCCTGCGCCGCCGCGGCCATGATGCGGCGGCCCACGGTGCGGGTCGAGAGGCTGCCGTAGGTGCCCCCGTCGGGCGGCACGCTGTCGGTGTCGCCCATGATCATCTCGACTGAAGAGAACGGGACGGTAAGCTCTTCGGCGACCATCTGAGCGAACGACGTCCGAATCCCCTGGCCGAGCTCGACCTTGCCCGAGAAGACGGTGACGCTGTTATCGGGCGCGATCAGCAGCCAGGCGTTGATGTCTTCGGCCGGGGCCGCGCCCTCTGCCACTTCCATCATCGCGCGCGGCACGCTGACCAGGATCATCAGGCCGCCGGCGAGGCCCAAGAACTCGCGACGAGTGATGCCGGTTTCGCTGGTCTCCATAGCTTGCCTCCTATCCCGACATTTTCTGCGCGGCGCGCTGCACCGCGCTCAGGATGCGCTGGTACACCGCACAGCGGCACAGGTTGCCGGCGAGAGCGTCGCGGATCTCCGCCTCGGACGGGTGGGGGTTGCGTCGCAGCAGCGACACCGTGCTCATGATCATGCCCGGCGTGCAATAGCCGCACTGCATGGCCTGAGCTTCGAGAAACGCTTCTTGCACTGGGTGCAGCTTACCGTTGCTGGCGAGGCCCTCGATGGTGGTGACGGAATGCCCTGCGACCGCGGACACCGGCGTGACGCAGGAGCGCGCCGCCCGGTCATCGAGCAAGACGGTGCACGCGCCGCACTGCCCCGCGCCGCATCCGAGCTTGGGCCCCGTCAAGCCAAGCTCGGTGCGCAGCACGCTCAACAGGCTGCGCGCGCCGTCCACGGCGAGCTTGTGCTGGGTTCCGTTAACCCGGAAAGCGATTTGGTCTGCCATTGGCCACCGTCTCCTTGAGACAGAGAGATCCCTCAAGATCTATGATTCGCCCTTCATGTCTTTGTGCCTTGGCGGTCTTGTCGGAAATCTGCGCGCAATTCCCCGGCGCACGGCCACGAGCTCGGCGACGATGCTCAGTGCGATCTCCTCCACCGTCTCGGCGCCGATGTCAAGTCCGATGGGGGCATGGAGGCGCGCGATCTCGGCGGCGTCGAACCCGAGGCGACGGAGTCGCTGGCGGATTGAGGCGACCTTGCGCTTGCTGCCGATCATGCCGATATACTTGACATCAGCCCGCAGCGCACGCGCGACGACCTCTTCATCCATGACGTGGCCGCGGGTGATAGCCACGACGTAGGCGTCCTCTCCGATGGCAAGCGAACCGAAGGCATCATCCACGGGAGCCACCAGAACCCGATCCGCCTGCGGGAAGCGCTGACGATTCGCAAACTCGACGCGGTCGTCTATGATAGCAACGCGGAAGCCCACGAGATCAGCCACGTGAGCGACAGGAATCGCAATGTGACCTGCGCCGAAGACGTACAGCGACGGCGAGGAGAAGACCGGCTGGATGAAGGCGCGGACCGGCTCCTCGACGAAGCAAGGCTGTTCCGTCGCGGCGCAGCGCTGCGCGAGTTCACCCAGAACCCGATCGGTCTCTGCGTCTCCGCTCGACCCTATGAGGTGGCCACCCGGCAGCAGCGCCAGCTTGCTGAAGGGGCAGTCATCCGGGAGAACGGCGATGAGAACGGCAGGCCCGCCTTCGGCGACCAAGCCCGAAGGGCCGCCGTGGCGGTCGGCAGACCTAGCCACCTCGGCGCGCGCAGCAGCGGCGAACGCCTCCGTCGCTCGATCGGGCCGGATCGGCTCAATCAGCACCGCGCATCGGCCGCCGCAGATCATCCCGGATGCGGCGGCATCGTCCTGGGTGAGATCGAACTCGAGTACGCGCGGTTGGTCTGACGCGATAACCTCGGGCGCCTGGCGGAGCACCTCCGCCTCCAGCACGCCGCCGCCAACAGTGCCCTGGGAGGAGCGGTCGTCGCGCACCAACAGCTTGGACTGATGCGAGAAAGGGACCGAGCCGCTGAGACGAATGGGCGTGGCTAGCGCAGCTCGGCGCCCGGACTGTTGGAGCCTGACGATTTCGTGGTAGATACCACGGTCAGTCGCCTGCGTGTGATCGGCGGAACTCATCCTGGTACTGCTCCTGGGTATCAAGGTCGCGCACATACGCGTCGGAGTCGCAAGCCACCTCGAGGCAGTCGTCGCGGTGAGCGTGAATCAGGTCGCGCAGCGTCTGCTGATCGGTGAGGCCAAGGATGGCCTGGCGGTAGCTGGAGCCAAAGAGAACCGGATGGCCGCGCTTGCCGCGATACGTCGGCAGGGCGATCCCCTTGCCGCTCATACGATGTTCCTGCATGAGATGAGACAAGTCCCCGGGGCGTATACGCGGCTGGTCCCCCAGCGCGATCAAGAAGCGATGCAGCGAGCTCGGCAGGCCCCCCACCCCGACGCGAATGGACGAGACCATGCCGCGCGTTGGATCGGGGTTGCGGATCAACTGGACCGGCGCGCTCTCGAGCGATGCCTCGACAGCGGCAGAATCGGCGCCAGTCACGATAACGACCGGAGCGATGTCCGCCGCCACAAGCGCGGCGATAACCGAACCCAGGACCGTTGAACGACCAAAGGGCATGAGCAGCTTGGGAGCGCCGAAGCGGCGCGACTCACCGGCAGCGAGCACGACGGCGCCACAGGTATCGCCGACGGCAAATCCATGTGGCACAGCCGCCCCCGGCTGTGCTGGCGCTGCCAGCGCGGCTCCAGATTGAACAGGCGAGGGCGCCTGTTCCACATCGGGCCATGGATGAGCAGTGTCAGGCGCGGCCATGTCTACAGGATACCACACACAGGTCAGCGAATGCTGCTGGCGGAATTACCAATTGGCAGCCGCGCCTACTTCGCCAAGGCTTCGTAGCCCGAGGACGGCTGCGCTACCGTGGAATCGACGCGCCGGCCCGGTGAGGGTGGATATGATCTTGACGAGAAGCGGCTTGACGGAGCAAGGCGTACCGGCGCTGATCATCGCGCTCATGCCGATCGCGATGATCGTCATCTCCTTGACCACGCGCATCGCAACGGGTAGCGCGAAGCAGGAAATCGAGCCCCTCTACAACGGAATCGAACTGCCCCCGGTGTGGCCGCCGCGCGATGTTGCCCTGACCGGCGACCCGCTGCCAATCCCTCCGTATCTTGCTGACCCGCCAGACGTCATCCCTATCGACGTCGGGCGGCAGTTGTTCGTGGACGACTTCCTTATCGCGCGTACGACGCTCAGCCGGACCTTCCATGCGGCGCAGTTTCACCCTGCGAGCCCGGTGCTCCGCCCGGAGCGGTCGTGGGAGGTCGAGGGCGGCCCGACCGCGATGGTCTTCAGCGACGGCGTCTGGCACGACCCGAACGACCGACTCTTCAAGATGTGGTACATGGGCGGTTACGGGCGCTCGACGTGCTACGCCACATCGCGTGACGGCATTCACTGGGAGAAACCCGACCTCGATGTGCAGCCCGGCACGAACATCGTGCACATCGGCCGGCGCGACTCGGGCACGGTGTGGCTGGACCACGAGGAGAAGGACCCGCAGCGGCGCTACAAGATGTTCCTCTACGACCTCTCGGGCGGCCTTGCCATCTACTTTTCGGCGGACGGCATCCACTGGGGCAACGCGGTCGCGCATACCGGACCGACCGGAGACCGCACGACGGTCTGCTATAACCCGTTTCGGCAAGTGTGGGTTTACAGCCTGCGCGAGTATTTCCCGCCACTGAAAGGCGTTGGGCGCTGCCGACGATACTGGGAGCACGCCGACGCGCTCGCGGGCGCAACCTGGCGGGCCGGCGAGCCGCCGCTGTGGGTAGGCGCCGATCGTCTCGACCCGCGTCGGGCCGACCTGAACACCGCGCCGGAGCTCTACAACCTCGACGCGGCGGCGTACGAGAGCGTGCTGCTGGGGCTGTTCAGCATCTGGCGCGGGCAGCCCAGTGACCGCCCTAAGCCCAATGAAGTGTGCATTGGGTTCAGCCGCGACGGGTTCCACTGGTCCCGCCCTGACCGCCGCGCGTTCATCCCCGTGTCCGAGAATTACGGCGACTGGAACTGGGGCAACGTGCAGTCCGCCGGCGGCTGCTGCCTGGTGGTCGGGGATCAGCTCTACTTTTACGTCAGCGGTAGAGCGGGGGTGCGCGGATCGAGCACCTCGGGCGTCAGCAGCACCGGCCTGGCGGTCCTGCGGCGCGACGGCTTCGCTTCAGTGGACGGCGGCGACGCGGCAGGCACGTTGACCACGCGTCGGGTGCGGTTCAGCGGCAGATACCTGTTTGTCAACGCGGACGTGGACGGCGGCGAGCTGCGAGTGGAAGTCCTCGATGAGCACGGCAGAGTCATATCTCCGTTCACCCGCGCCAACTGCATCGCCATTCGCGCCGACGCGACGCTTCAGGCGATGCGCTGGAAGGGCGCCGACGATCTGTCGAGATTGGCGGGACAGCCGGTGAACTTTCGCTTCCGCCTGAAGAACGGGAGCCTTTATTCCTTCTGGGTCAGTCCCGATGAATCGGGCGCGAGCCACGGCTACGTCGCCGCGGGCGGGCCGGGATTCACCGGGCCTACCGACACGGTTGGCGCGAAGGCGGGTAGCGCCGGTGGGGACAGTCCCCTGTGAGGCCAGTGTCTAGGCGGCGGCTAGGCGCAAGAAGGGGACTGTCCCCGTCGCCGCCGCAAAGGAGAAGAACGAGATGGGAAAGCCGGTGAAGATAGTGGCCATCGGCGCCGGAAGCGGATTCGGCAGAGGGACGGTTGCGGATCTTCTGGGTTCGCCGGAGGTCAACGAGCTTGACTGCACGCTCGTGCTGGTGGACACCGATGCGGCAAAGCTGGAGCGCATGTACAAGTTCGCGCTGCTGGTGAAAGCGCACTTCGGGTGCAGCGCGCAAGTGGAAATGACCGGCGACCGCCGCACCGCGCTGCCCGGTGCGAGCTATGTCATCACCTCGGTTGCTATCAAGCGATACCCGCTGTGGGAGCAGGACTTTCGGGTGCCGCTGGCCTACGGCTTCAAGCACGTCTTGGGCGAGAACGGCGGGCCGGGCGCGGTGTTCCATGCGCTGCGCAACTTCGAGCTGATGGTGCCGATATGCCGCGACATGGAGGAGCTGTGTCCCGCTGCGCTGCTGCTGAATTACACCAACCCGGAGTCGCGCATCATCCGGGCGGTATCCGATCTGACGAGGATCAGAGCAGTCGGCCTTTGCCACGGGGTCTTCAGCGCGCTGGGCGGCGCGAGCAGAATCCTTGAGAAGCCGGCCGATGACATAGACTTCCTTTCGGGCGGGCTGAACCACTTCTACTGGGTGCTGCGCCTCGCCGACAAGCGGACGGGCGAGGACCTGTACCCGCAGCTCCGCAAGCGGGCGCTGTCCGACCCCGACTGCCCGAGCATGCCGCCGCTGGTGCGCAAGATGGTCGAGGTCTTCGGACTCTATACCTATCCCTCGGACGACCATATCGGCGAGTATCTCTCGTTCGCGCACGAGTTCACCGGCCTGGCGTGGCACTACGGACTCGAGACCCGCAAGGTGCCGCGGCAAGAACAGAGGCCAGGGCCGGATCGGCTGGAGCCGTATGCAAGCGGCGAGAAACCGCTCGATGACTGGGCGCTGAGCAGGAGCGGCGAGCTAGCGGTGTCAATCATCCTGAGCAATGCGCTGGATCGCAGCTACCGGGCGCAGGCGGTGAACGTGCCCAACACCGAGGGCTACGTCGCGGGCCTTCCTGCCGACACGGTGGTAGAAGTCCCGGCGATAGTGGACGGCGGCGGCATCCATGCCGAGAAGCTGCCGCCGATCCCCGAGGCGCTGCTCGCGTTCTGCCGCACGCAGGCATCGATCCAGAAGCTTGTGGTCGAGGCCTACCGCGAGCGGTCGCGCAATCTGCTGCTCCAGGCGCTGCTGCTGGACCCGGTCGTGAGCTCAGTCCGCAACGCCGAGAAGATGCTCGACCACATGCTTGAGCTTCAGAAGGACTATCTACCGCCGTTCACGTAGCCGGGTCGGTTCGCGCGCCGGCGCAGACGAGCTGAGAATCAGATGGCCTCGGCAGCCGCGAGGCCGAGACAATGAGGAGGCGCCAGATGGCCGATAACCAGACGACCCGCACCAGAATCACCGTGGGGTCAGAGTGGCACGCACCGATCTGGTTGGTGGGCTGGCTGTTCACGATCGGATATGTCAAGCTCACGTTCTGGAAGGCGGTGTTTGCGCTCGTCATCTGGCCGTACTACCTGGGGATGACGGTCAGATAGTGGGGCGATTTGCTGGCGGTTCGATCACAAGAGTGAGACCAGGCCGCACATGTCGGTTGAACGGCAGGATCATGACGCCCGGATGTCGCGCCGGCACTTCATACGGCTGGTCGGCGCTAGCGGGCTCAGCCTAGCTGCCACAGCATGGAGGGCGCCGGCGAGCATGCTTGCGCGCAGTCAGCAGGGGCGCCAGTCCGCGCCTGCCCAGCGGGTGCAGCCGCCGTCGCCATATTGGTGGCAGAGCTATCCGATCTATGTGGGTCTCGGCGAGCACACGGACGTCGCCGAGGCGGTGGCGCTGCATGGGCGCATGATAACCGACGGCTACGCCGCTGACCCCACCTGGGGCCCTTACGCCCAGCGCCTTAGCGAGCTAGTGGCGCCCGAAGTCTACGCCGCCGTAAGGAAGGCCGACCTGCGCTGGATAGCCTGGGTCGAGGCATTCGGCGAATGCACGCTGTACGCCGCCGCCCTGGAGCGCAACCCGGACGGTTCGTTCCCGTCAATGAATGGACACCCTGGGATTACCAGGCTCGTGCGCATCGCCTGGAATTGGGAAGCCGAGGACGCACCACGGGGCGACACCTTCCGCTGGGTGGGATTGCACAATACGACCAACGACGAAGATCTCGCGCACCCGCTCTTCACCCGCGAGCGCACCGGGGTTCCAGCACCCCGCTACCCCGACGGACGCGAGGCGGTTGGATGGCTGCCTGACGGCCAATATCCAATCAACGCCCGCGTCTACGACGCCTGCTGCGCCAAGGACATCAACGGCAGCATTGACCTCAGCCTGGGCATGTTCCCGCCCAAGGCCAATGCGGTTGATCCGGCCACCGGCAAGCCCAAGGGCCCGGCTGATGGCCTGTACCGCGTAGTGGTGGACGGTAACAACCGCGACCGCTTTTCTCCCGACAAGAAGCTGGGCGACATCGCATATTGCAGCCACATTTCGATCGGCAAGGACATCGCGGCGCCGTTCTGGACCGACTACGCCCGCGCCTCGGTGCGCGAGATCGTGCGCGTGGGGGGCGACGGCGCATGGTGCGACAACTTCTCACCGTGGGACAACTTCGGCCAGTTCAGCAGGGCTTTCGGCGATTGGTCGGAGCATCGCTTTCGGGAGTTTCTGACGGCCGAGATGCGCGGAGATGAACTCATGGGCATGGGGATCGCGGATGCGGCATCCTTCGACATACGCGCTTACCTGAAGCGCAAAGCGTCCGAGTTCGGGGCGGCTGATCCTTCCAACCTCCGCGATCCCAAGTGGACCGATGCGCGATGGTTAGGCGACCCGGTATGGAACCTGTACAAGGCGTTCAAGCAGCGGGTTGGACGGGAAGGGCTGCGCAATCTCTACCACGCGATCAAGGATGAAGCGCGCAAGGCAGGGCGCCCCGACTTTCTCGTTGCGGGCAACGACATGCCCGTGTTCGGATTGGGCTGGGTGCGCGATGACTATCTGGACGTGGTGAGCTCCGAGCAAACGCCGGGGTGGTTCCTGACCACGGGCTCGCGCGGCATCACGATTCCGCCGCTGGGCAAGTACGCCGTCGTCTATCGAGCCGCGCTGCAACATCAGAAGGGTCCCTACGCGACGGTGCGCTATTACTTGCAGGGACCATATGAGAAGTATCGCGGCCGACCGGAGCTCGCCAAGGTGCTGATGGCGGAGGCCTTCGCCAACAGCACGTTCATGATGTATGGCGGCAATCCCGCTCACCCCGGGACGCCAGAGGCCGTCGCCTGGTGGAATGACTTCGTCACTCGCCACGAGGCCCAGTTCGGGCGCCGGCGCGTCATTGCGGATGTGGGCATTCTCTTCTCGCCGGATAACCAGCTATGGTTGCTCGCGCCGGGCGGGCCAGCCGACTTCGACCGCCAGCCGCATTCTTTCGGTCACTGGGGATTCGCCACGGCGATGATCGACGCCCACCTCCCCTACCGGGTGGTCACCGACTGGCGTCTCAATACGAAGGAGCTGGCGGGGCTGCGCGTGTTCATCGTACCCGACGCCGAGTGCCTCGACGATTCGGCTCTGCCGGCGCTGGAGAAATGGGTGCGTCGCGGCGGGCGGTTGATTATCACCGGGCCGTCCGGAATGCGGGCGGGCACGGCCGGTTTTCTCAGAGAGCGGACGCGATCGCTGCTTGCGCCCCTGGTGGGCATGGATCTGTCCACCAACGCCAAGGGCAAACCAAAGGCATCGAGCGGCGGCTCGACCGCGCATGTGCGAAACCTGGGTAGAGGCGTTGTGGTCTGGACACCTGCGCCGGTGGGCATGCAATATTACCTCGACGAGCGGCAGCGGCCGTCGCGTCTGCCCACGATGGCGCGGATGGTGGGCCGGTCGGCGCTGATAGACGGAGGTAATCTGAGCTCGACGGTGGGAATCTTCGGCTGGCAGAGTGACGACGGCAAGACGGTCTTCGCGGACCTCGTCAACTACGATCTGGATGCCGAGTCGGACCGAGTCAGGCCGGCGCGGAACCTGCGGTTCAGGATACGGCTGCCGCAAGGGTGGCAGCGAGTCCAGGCGGCGACCCTCTCGCCCGATGATACGCCGCCGGCGACCGCGACGACGCGTGACGGCTGGGCGGTCGTTGACGTGCCAAGCCTGGCGCACTACGCCAGCGTGAAGCTGATGGGGAGAGCGCCTGCGCGACCATAGGTGCCCGGGCGAGCGCCTTAGCCCATCCTGTTCATACCATGAGTTGGACGCACGCAGGCGAGACGCCTGCGCCACCGGGGCGAGACGCCTGCGCCACCGGGCATGAATAATGCGCCTTGGCCGCAGCCTTCACCCATCCCCCAGCCGCAGGATTTCCATGACGTTCGCCGCCGGCCGACCCGCGCGGACCTCATGCGCCATCGCCTCCAGCACCCTCGCGCTGTGGGTGAAAAACTTGCGGTAGGCCCGGCACAAGTAAGAGACGGACTTACCTTCACTCGCCGGCCCCCGGTGCTTCGGGCAGTCCCCCCAACAGAACCGCAGCACCGGGCACTGCCGGCAATACTCGCTCAACGCGGACTTCATCTGCCCGAAGGCTCGCTGATCGGGCCCATCAACCACGGCCTCCAGCGTTCCTGGCGTTATCTCGCCGCGAAGGTGCTCCGGATAGACGAAGTGATCGCAGGCGTAGAGATCGCCGGTATGCTCAACCGCCATCGCCGATCCGCAGATCGGGGCGAACACGCACACCGAAGCCGAGCCCCCCATCCACACTGCCAACGTGGATTCGAAGATCTGCACGAAGACCCGGCCCACATCGTGCTTCGACCAATAGTCAAAAACCTCGCACAGCAAACGCCCAAACGCGGCCGGCAGCACCGACCACGGCGTCGCCTTGCGAGCGTGCGAAGACTCCCGCTCGACGATGGGGATGAACTGCAAGTGCGCAAGACCCAAACCCGTCAGATGACGGTACACCTTGAGCGGGTGCTCAGCGTTCGCGCGATTGACTGCCACCAGCGCGTTGTGCTCTACCTTGTGCGCCCGCAGCGTCTCCAGCCCGGCCACCACTCGGTCGTATGTCGGGCGGCCCCGACGGTCGCGCCGGTAGTGGTCGTGGAGCTCCGGCGGGCCGTCGATGCTGATGCCAACGAGGAAATGATGCTCGGCGAAGAAGGATGCCCATTCATCGTTGATCAGGACGCCGTTGGTCTGCACGGTGTTCACGGCGCGCTGCCCGGGCCGCGCGTGCTTCGCTTGCAGCTCCAGGGCCCGCCGGAAGAAATCCAGACCCGCCAGCAACGGCTCTCCTCCCTGCCATCCGAAGATGACCTCCGCCGCGGGATTCGATTGCATGTAGGCGGCGACCACGCGCTCCAATGTCGCATCGCCCATGCGGAAGCTGCTGCCGGGGTAATAGGCCGCCTTCGCCAGATAGTAGCAGTATGCGCAGGCGAGGTTGCACGCCGCGCCAACGGGCTTGATCATCAAATGAAACGGCTTGGACGTCATCGCGTTACACTCACTGACGTCCTGCGCGCGCGTCTCCGACCACAGCCGCGGATCGCCGCGCAACGCGCGCAGATGGTCAAGCGCAGTCTGCTGGCAGATCTGGCGGATCGACCCGCGCGCCCGCCGGCGCAGCTACCGGACCGTGCAGCAGCGGATCGCCGGTCTCCGCCATCCATTCGCTCAGCCGCCGCGACAGCTCGGCGCGGATCCCCGTCAGCTCGGGACTGCCCGCCAGGTTATCCATCTCGTAGGGATCTGCCGTCAGGTCGTAGAGCTCCTCTGCGGGCCGCTCCTCGTTCGCCCACGGCCACATCTCGGCCGACGCGATGCTCTTCTTCAGATCGCTGGCGAGGATTATCTTTGGCCGGCACTCGTAGTTCCGAAGGTGCTTGTGCCTCTCGGTCCTGATGGCGCGAATCGGATCGTAGGAGTCGTGGTAGTTCTTCTCGGAGAACACGCAATCTCGGGGCCGGTAAGCCCGGCCTGTGAGCAGACCGAAGAAGCTGACGCCCTGCATGTTGCCGCCCGGCTCGATGCCGGCCGCCGCCAGCAGTGTCGGCGCGATGTCTATGCTGCTAACCAGCTCGGTCGCCACAGCCCCGCTCAATCCTTCACCCGGCGGCATCCGCATAATCAACGCCGTGCCGATTCCCGGATCGTACAACATTCCCTTCGCTCGCGGGAACGCCATGCCGTGATCGGTAGTGAACATGACCAGCGTGTTCCGGCACAGCGAGGCTTGGGCGATCGCCGCCAATACGTCACCTACGGATTGATCCATAAAGCGTATGGCGCCAATGCAGCGCGCCAACTCTTCTCGCACTCCGTGGTTGTCGGGCAGCCAGGGCGGAACGACGACGCGGTCGGGACCGTCGGGGGCATACTCCGGCCGCGTGAATGGCAGATGGACTTCTCTGAACCCGAGGTTGAGGTAGAACGGAGCTGACGGCTCGCTTTCCCGGCTGCTGAGGAACGCGCGCGCCTTCGCGGCGACGATCTCGCAGTTGGGCGACTCGTGATCATCGGCTTGGTAGCGGTTGCGCAGGGGATCGCAGCGCTCGTGCTGGACGCCGATGTTCGCCGTCAGGTATCCTGCCGCGTTGAAGTAGTCAACGACGGTCATCTCCGCTTCGGGCAGCTCGAAGCCTCGGTGCGCCAGCCCAACCTGGCCGTTGCTGTGGGCGTAGCGCCCGGTCATGATGCACGCGCGCGCCGGGCTGCAAGGAGGAGATGCGGTAAAGCAATTGGCGAAGCGCACGCCTCCCGCCGCGAGTTGGTCGAGATTGGGGCTGAAGACATCGGGCCCGCCGTAGCAGCCGAGGTGCTGTCCGAGGTCATGGCAAATGATGTGCACGATGTTGAGTTTGGTTGCCACGTTTGCTCATCGTCTTCGGCACGCCGTGCAGTTGTGTGTTCGGCGGACAATGCGGCCTATCCTGGTGACATCTGGGGCGATGTGCGCTGCGCCCCCAAGGAGGCCCCTGCGGCGGTCGAGAATGACTCGCTGCCGTATCTACGAGGCGGCGAGAGAGGGACAACGATGATGAAAGAGGCGATGCCGACGATTCCCATGTGGACGATGCTGGCGGCGCTCCTGTGCACCACCACGGCGCACGCGAAGCTCCGCAGCGCGGCGATTGACTATAAGCAAGGCGACACCATCTTGGAAGGGTATCTGGTTTACGATGACGCGGTGAAGGGCAAGCGCCCGGGCGTGCTCATTGCACATGAATGGACTGGAGTCGGCCCGTACGTCAAGGGGCGCGCGGAACAGCTTGCCAGCCTGGGCTATGTTGCGCTGGCGGCGGACATTTACGGCAAGGGGATCAGGCCGCAGACCGGAGAGGAAGCGGCCAAAGTGGCGGCGATCTATAGAAACGACCGGGCGCTGATGCGTGAGCGCATGAAGGCGGCCCTCGGCGCGCTTCGCGGCCACGACCTGGTTGATACCAACCGAATCGCCGCCATCGGCTACTGCTTCGGCGGCACGTGCGCCCTGGAGCTTGCGCGCAGCGGCGCCGACATCGCGGGCGTGGTGAGCTTCCACGGGGGCCTGGATACGCCCAGCCCTCCGGATGCCAGGAACATAAAGTGCAAGGTGCTGGCCTTGCACGGCGCGGACGACCCGTTCGTTCCGCCGGCGCAAGTTGCCGCCTTCGAGCAAGAGATGCGCGAGGCCGGCGTGGATTGGCAGCTCCACATTTACGGCGGCGCCGTGCACAGCTTCACCAACCCGGCATCAGGCAATGATCCCTCGCGCGGCGCTGCTTACAACGAGCGGGCCGACAGGCGCTCCTGGCAGGCGATGCGCATGTTCTTCGACGAGATCTTCGGGGCGCCGAGGCGGTAGTGTGTAGTGCCGGCCGAAGCGCGTGACGCTATTATGCGCTCCCCGGTGGCATCCACCATCACTGTCTGCCCCCGACGGTGTGCCCCCTGCCGCTGCCTCACGGCCATGTTACCCACAGCTCCGGCGCCGGCACGAGGTAGATGATCGGCGGCGAGTCCGGGGCCGGGACTACGATCACGCCCGCCTCCCCGCCCCTCGCCAGCGCCCTGGCGTCCTCCTGCGCTTGCTCGAGCTTGCGTCTTGCCTGGCTGAGCGCCTGCGCCGCATCTATCTGAGACACCGTCAGACCGGCGGAAGCCATGTGCTGGTCAACATTCAGCCTTCGCTGTGCAACGTGCAGCAAGTCCTCTGCACCAGCCAAGACTCGCTTCTTCGTGTCGGATTCGGACTGGGCCGCGAGCCCTGCCTTGGCTCGCTCTTCCGTCAGGGCCGCGTCCTCTTTCGCCTGCTCCACGGTGCGCTGCGCATCCGCGACCCTGCGTTCAGCCTCTGTCGTCACGAGCTGGGCCTCCACGTCCGCCTGCTTGCGCTTCTGCTCGGCCGCCTCCAGCTCACCCCCGGCGTCTTCCACCGCGCGCTGGGCCGCCTCGACCTGCCGCGGCGATGGCAGATAGGCGACACTGTAGGCGAGATGCGCCTGCCGCGCGAGCAGCGTGAGCACCTCGCCGATCGGCATCTTGTGCACGTTTGCCGTCACCGTGATGCCCTTCGGCACCGCCTCGTCCACGAGAATCTGGTACTGGGATGCCCGCGCGAGTTGAGCCGCCATCTCCGCCAGCCGCGCATCCTGCACCTGGAGATCAACCAGCCTGCCGTCGCCGTTAAAGCGCGGGCCGACCGGGGCGCGAGAGACGGCGGCGTCCGCCCGCGGCCCCCACTGCATCCACGTCCGCGCCTGCGCGACCGCGGCCGCCGTCTGCGGTGTTGGCGAGATCACAATCACCCGCTTGCCCGGCGCGGATTCCACCCGGTAGGTCAGCCCTGCGGCGTCGCACACGATGCGCAGCGCGGCGCCGGGATCGACGTTCGTGAGGCGCAGCGTCACGCGCGACCTCGGCAGCTCTCCGCGGATGACGTACGACGGCTTGTCCGGGAGTAGGGAGACGACTTTGCCCACTGCCTGCTCTACCGATGCCCTCTCAAACGTGACGCTGATCCTGGGCGCGCTCCGGGCAGCGTGCGACGGCCGCACGGCGGCCTTGCGCGCGTGCGCAGCCACCGGCAGCATCATGAGCACTAACCAGACTATGCACAATCGTGCTTTCATGCGTTCCCTCCTTCACTCCCGCACGCCGACCTCGGTCGCCTGCTGAGCATAGGCAATCGTGATCTCTTTGGGCATACCGGTTTCATCGCGTGAGATGCTCTCCGTCAAGGCCGAGGTCGCGCCACCGGGAAGCGCGACCTCGGCCTGATAACTGGACAGCGGTGGCAGACTCGTGATGCTCGCCGCCGGCTCGACGACGACGATGGCGACCGAGACCTGCTCTTCCGCCGCGCCGGCGCGCGGCTTCGGCTTGCGCGCAAGCTGCGGAGGCGCGGGCCGAGCGGCGTGTTGCGGAGGCGCCAGTTCCCGCCGCGGCGTCGGCCGTGGGGTGGATCGGGGCGCGACCGTCACCACCTCGCGCCGGCCGCCCGTCGGCTGCCTGGTACGGTCCGGCGGCCGGTGAGACAGCAGCAGGGCCAGCACGAGCACCCCGGCCGCGGTGGCCGCGGCGGCTGCCCATCGCCAGGCCGGCCGGCTCGCGCGCAGCCACGGCAGGACGGCCGGGTCGGCAGTCGGCGCCTCCTGCACCGCGGCCAGCGGCGCCAGGGCCCTGTCGGCCCAGCGCAGCGCCTCCGCCTCCGCGCGGCAGGCGTCGCATGCCGCCAGGTGGGCCGCCACCGCATCCCGTTCGGCCTCTCGCAACACGCCGTCGAGGTAATCGAGCAGCACCTCTCGCACAGTATCGCACGTCACGGCTCGTTCTCCTCTGTCTGCGTGTAGGCATCTCGGAACGCGAGCTTTGCGCGGTGGAGCGTCATTTTCACCTGCGGCAGCGTCCAGCGCAGGTAGTCCGCGATCTCCACGTACGACAGCGCTAGGTTATACCGGAGCACCAGCACCAACCGGTACGGCTCGCGCAGTCGGCCCAGTGCCTCGCGCACGTGCGCCACCGCCACGGCGTCTTTCTCAGGTGGACTGGGGGCGTACGCCAGGGCCGGTCGGCGTTTGCGCAACGCGTCGCGGCAAACGTTGACTGCGATCTGGTAGAGCCAGGTGCTGAATTCGCTGCGCCCGTCGAAGCGCCGCACGCCACGCCACGCCCGCAGCAACGTCTCCTGGAGCAGGTCCCTCGCCTCCTCTCGCTGACCGCACATGTTCAGGCAGAGGGTGAAGAGGCGGTTCCGGTACTTCGCGTGGAGCTGCTCAAAGGCCGGGCCGTCGCCGCGGCGCGCACGCGCCACAAGAGCCGCCTCGCCGTGCTTCGCCTCCACCGCCGGCGCCGCTTCACACGTCTCGCGCATCATCGCTGCGTCCTGAGAGATGAGACGTATCGGACCGTCGAAAAGTCACGCAGCCGCGCCCGTCGCGGAGAAGCTTGGAACCAGCCGGCCTCCGGGCGTCGCCTGGCTAGGGCGGATCGGGCAAGGGAGAATGAGAGAGAATGCGAGTGCCCTCCGCGGGCGACGGGGACACCTTGCACCACTTAGGCGGAGCGCCCGCCCTCGCCTCGGGCCGCCGGCTCCACGTATGGCTGTGGCGGCGGCACCGTGCCGTAGACATCATTGTCAGCGCCGGGGCCGAACCTGCGGTGCGCCTGCGGCGGGTCCTTGTCCCACAGTGACGAGGTGATCTTGGAGAACACGAACGCCAGCGCCACTGCCAGCGGGATGCCGTATTTCCACAAGTCCGCCACGCCCACGCTGTGCACCAATGGCGGCGCAAACGCTGCCGGCATTGCGACCGTTCCCACTATCAGCACGACGTACGGCGGCACGAACCACCAAGCGGTCGTCACGCGACGCCGCTTGTCCTTCGGCACGCCGAAGTCGAGCGCGCTAACCAGAAGCACGCAGATCCCCGCCAGGCCGAGCAGCGAAGCCTGCACGCCCGCGCGAGGATCAGCCGGGCCCCAGAAGTGCGACGCCGCGAGGATGATCCCAAGCACGACCGCCCACGCGACCGAAATCACATCGGCGAGCCAGAGCGCGGTGCGATTCGCCCATCGCCCCTCGAGGAGCAACCCGTTGAGCTTGTAGTGACGGAAGTTGATGCGCACGTGAAGCAAGACGATTACCCATAGCGTGAAGTAGGCGCCGAGCGCAAGCCAGGGCGCGGGCAAGGGCGGCAGCTCGGACAAGGTGCGCGAGAGGGGCAGCACGCCGATGGCCAGGGAGGCGCCGCCCGCGCAGCCGATGGTCACCTCCATCGCGCGCCACCAGTTGAACGCGTAGCGCCCGAATGCCCGTATCTCGAGCAACTGGACGAACATCCCCACCAGGAAGCCGAACCCCCAGCCCATGTAACCGTAAGTGAGGCCCACCAGCCCGGCGTGCTCGCGGCGCATCAAGCACACCGCTGTCATGCACAGAAACGCCCCGAAGGTGCGCGCCCAGCCCTCGCTGCGCGGCGGCGTGAGGCGGATGCCGACGACGTCTATCAGGAGGTAATATGCGATCTGCGCGCTGACCAGCATCCCCGCGGCCAGCATCAGCAGTGCCCATGGCGACCACCCGCCCAGCACCAGGCCGAGCGCGCCGCCGCCGATGGCGCCCCATAGACCGGCGACGAAGAACAGAGCGCCCAGGCCATAGGCCGCGTTGAGGTGGCTGGCGCTGCGGGAGAAGTGCGCGAGCTTGACGTGGCTCATGAAGCCGCCGTAGGCGAGGCCGCACGCGGTCACCGCGGCTACGTACAGGCTGGCCTGCTGCCAGTCCGCCCGCCCCGAGAGCAGGCAGATCGTGAGGGCGATAAGCGCCCCCGGCAGAGTTGCGCCCGGCGCGCCTCCGTAGCAGCCGCGTATGCCCCAGCCGATGCCTCCCGCCAGCGCCACCAGCAGGATGGCAGCCATACCTACGCCATTAGCCCCGGCCACACGGCGTCTCCTCGGTAATGACAGCGGGTCTCACGCGTCTAACATTTCGGGCGGTGCGGCGCGTCTCCTCTCATTCCCTGCGTTGCGAGCCTTGTCGGCCGCGATTGACATCTGGCGCACGCAATCCGCTTTGGTGGGGCCGGCACGACACGCCCCAAGCAGGAATCTGCTTTCCCGCGTAGGAAAACCTACGGCTAATGCTGCGCAGCCGGCTCGCCGGGCCGAATCACCACCTCAGAGGTATGCGAGACATGAAGTCACTTCGAGTTCTCACAGTCTTCGCTGTACTGACCGCGGTCACAACTCTCGTCATGGGGGCCGTGCCCGCGGCAGCGGTCACGTCGCTGACGGTCAACGGCCTCACGAGCGGCACCGTCACCCTACCCGGGCCCCTCGTTTTCCGCTGCAACACCAGTGCGACGGGGGCGAGGGTGCGTTTCGTTATCGGCGCCGATCTCAACGGCAATGGCCGGCTCGATGCCGGCGAGCCCGTGTTCCAGGCGCTAGGCGCGGTGCAGGACGGCGCTTGGACCGACGAAGACGCGGCGGCGGCAAGCGTGCAACTCACTTTCAACGCGGATGGGAACACTGGCGGCTCCCTCGTGGTGCAGGCGATTGATGATGGGGACGGGAGCACAGTCGGACACCTGTATTCGGTGAACTACACCCATCCGGGGCAGTCCATCTCCGGGACCGTGCTGCATGATGATGGGAGCCCCGGCCAGGGTCTGATCGTCAGCACCCAGGTCACCGGAGGCGCTGGCACGTCCTACTTTACCGATGCCGCGGGCAACTACGTCCTGTTCCTGCCGGCGGGGTTGCAGCCCTTGTCGGTCTTCACCGACTTTGCGGGCCCGAGCTTTTCGCCCAGCATCTCCGGCGTGCCGCTCGTGGATGTGGTCAACCTTGGCTCTGGCGCGGCGGTGACGGGCCAGAACTTCATCCTGCATATCCCCCACGGCCCGAAGATCGCGGGGCAGATAACGGAGAGCGACACCAGCAAGCCAATCCCGGGCGTCAGGATCGAGGCGACGAACATCTCGACCGGTGACGTCGTGGACAGCTATGCCGATATTGACGGCAACTACGTGCTTCACGTATACGCCGGCACGTGGAATGTGCAGACGCGAAGGGAGCGCGCCGAGGGCCCCTACGGCACGGCTAGCTCGCAGGCTACGGTGAGCACGAGCGATGTCACGGTCAATCTCAGCCTGCCGGTCGTGAGCAACCGCATCTACGGCATCGTTACCGGTCCGGGCGGGGTCGTGCTGCCGAATATCCGCGTCCTGGCTGACAACACCGTAACTCATTCGGAGCACAAGGGCGAGTGCAATGGCCAAGGGCACTACGTGGTACGGGTTCCGCCCGGCTCCTACGAAGTCCACGCCGAAGACAACAGCTCCAACCCTGCCTACACTTTTCCCGCGTCAAGCGTGGTGAGTGTCACCGTGCCTGGCGACCAGCGGGTTGACATGGCGATGGTCGCGCGCCCTAACACCCTGAGCGGCCAGGTGACATTCCAGGGAACCGCGACGGGCGTGCCTTTTGCCCAGATCAGCCTGGTTGACCTCGGCAGCCTGTATGACGACGGTTTCTTTGCGACCTGTGACGGTCAGGGCAGCTACTCCGTGAAGATGCCGGCCGGCTCGTTCAACGCGACCGCGTTCAGCTCGCTCTATCAGGCCTCGGCCGGGCCGACGGCGGTCACCTTCGGCGGCAGCCAAACGCTCAACTTTTCCCTGACCCCCGCCCACAGCGCGCCGAACTTGACCGCGGGAGGGGTAACCCCGTCCACCGGAGGCCTGGTCGGACAACTCTTCACATTTGGCGTGACCTACACCTCGGCCGACAACACGCGGCCGGGTGACGTATATGTCGTCATTGATGCTTTCCCCAGGCGCATGGCGCCCGTCAACCCGGGCAACACCAATTATGCGGCCGGCGTCGGCTACGCCTACCAGACGACGCTGCCCGTCGGCACGCACACGTTCTGGTTCGGTGCGTTGGACCAGGATCTTCTCGGCGCGCGCTTGCCGGCCAACGGGACGATGAGCGTCACCGTCGCCGCCAGCGGGACGCTCACAGGCCAGGTGCTGCTCAGGGGCACGACAACGACGATTCCAGGTGCCCAGGTCAAGGCATATATTGGCTCCACGCTCATGGGCACCGCGACCACCGACGCCCACGGCGTGTACCAGCTCAGCCAGGCTTTACCCGCCGGCACGTACGTCGTGAGCGCAGGCAAGGACGGCTTTGTAACCCAGATTAAGAGCGGCATCTCGGTTACCGGCGGCGTGACGACCTTCGTGAACTTCGGCTTGGTCGCTTCGGGCACGCTCACGGGCCAGGTCGCGGACAAGAGCACGTCCGCGGTCCTGGCGGGGGCAACGGTGAACGCCTACCTCAACGGGGTGCTCGCGGCCTCCGCCACGACCGGAGCCAACGGCGTGTATGTCATCAGCCGTGACCTGCCGACGGGAAGCTACGCGGTCGTCGCCAGCAACACCAACTACGTACCCCAAACCAAGGGGCCGGCTACGGTAACCGCCGGCCAGACGACGTTTGTCAACTGCTTCCTCAACAAGGTCTGCATGACCGGGCAGGTGAGGCAAGCGGGCACGACCATAGCGCTTGTGGGCGCGACGGTGTCCGCCTATTTGGGCAGCGCGACAACGCCGAGCGCCACCGGCGTCACCGACGCCAACGGCATCTACCAGCTGGGCGGCCTGACCACCGGCACCTACACCGTGATCGCGTCTGACACCGGCTATGTGAAGCAGGTCAAGCCCGGCATATCGTTCACCACGGGCGCGGTTACCTACGTCAACTTTAACCTTCAGGTTTCAGGCAGGCTGATGGGGCAGGTGTGGGACAAACTGACGAGCGCGCCGGTCATCGGGGCGACGGTCAGCGCGCGCAGCGGCGGCGTGGTGCGGGCGACAGGAACGACCGTGGGGCCATACGGCATCTACCAGATCAACTCCGACCTGCCGGCCGGAACCTACACCATGCTCTGCACCAAGAGTGGCTATAACGATTTCGGGCGGCTGGGGATCGTGGTGACTGCGGGCGCGACGACCTACGTCAACTTCCCGATGCAGCCGCAGTAAGAGCCTATCCGAAAAACCCATGGGCACGGACCGGAATGTCATTCTGAGGCGGAGCGGCTAGGTCGCTCCGCGACCGCCGTGGCGGTCGAAGACCTAGCCACCGAAGAATCTTGCGAGCGTGGCGCAACTCGTCACCAAGATCCTTCGCTTGCGCTCAGGATGACAGTTGCCCTTTTTAGGATAGGCTCTAATACTACAACGAGACTTTCCGCACCGTCCGACGCAGAACCGTCGTCGTGACCCCGCAGAGACAGTCAGAATCGAGCTCGGATTCATACATACGTTTGAAGCCAGCTCGCTTGCCCATATTGACCGCAGCATTGGCGCGATCGCGCAATCTGAGGCTGAAGTCGCGTTGTAGTACTAACCGAGATTATGCATATCGAGCGTGACACGCTCACCCAACGGGTGATGTCACCCCGGAGCATTGGGGACAGTTACCTATTTCCCGCAAAGAACCGAAGGGGGGCAGCAGAAACCCTTGGGGAAA
>Ga0315280_10001612_pt1 | contig 38315 bp, 48 predicted proteins | sample YL17G06_40_MG_FD_203697 | JGI IMG/M metagenome (GOLD analysis project Ga0315280, IMG submission 203697) | Sediment microbial communities from Yellowstone Lake, YNP, Wyoming, USA - YL17G06_40 | ecosystem: Environmental > Aquatic > Freshwater > Lake > Sediment | place: USA: Wyoming | collected... | reverse complement strand
CCTGAGAGAAGACGTCTCCCAGGTGGGAGGCGGAGCCCTTCCTCTTCAGGAACTTCCGACGATGGTCCTCGCCGTCAAACCCCTGGACCTCTCTGTGAACGAGCTTGAAGAAAATTTAAGAAAGGGCGAACCTCCCATCGTTTCTCGAATCAGTAAAGATGAATTGATCTTGGACATGAGAACCGTCCTCGATGAGGAGATTCCCTTTTTGGCTGCTGGAGTTGAAAAGTCTTTAAGACATCTTCTGTCGCAATGACACAAAACTCCATAAAAAACAAATTACCAAATCCCCCCAACCCCCCTTTGGTAAAGGGGGGAGAGGGGGGATTATCTTTCTCCTTTCAGGTGGCAGCCAAGGATCAGGGAACCCGTATCGACCGATTTCTCTCAAAAGCCGACCTCAACCTCTCCCGTTCTCAAGCCAAAAGTTTGATTGAGAAAAATCATATTCTTTTGAATCAGAAACCGACTAAGCCCAGTGCCCATCTGAAACCAGGTGACATCGTTTCAGGGACCATTCCTAAACCCGAACCCCTTTCCCTGAAACCGGAGCCCCTTCCGCTCAACATTCTCTATGAAGACCCCTCCATCATTGTCATCGATAAACCTCCAGGGATGGTCGTTCATCCTGCTTACGGAAACCCTTCGGGCACTTTGGTCAATGCGCTCCTCTATCATTGCAAAGACCTCGCCGGGATTAACGGCGTCTTGAGGCCGGGCATCGTCCACCGGTTAGATAAGGATACCTCTGGTGTCATGGTCGTCGCCAAAGACGATGAAGCTTACAACCAATTAACCAAACAGTTTAAAAATCGCACTGTAGAAAAGGTCTATTGGGGCATCGCCTATGGGAAGTTTGCTCGTGAGGAAGGTCTGATCGATTCTGCCATCGGAAGACATCCAAGTCAGAGAAAACGGATGTCCACCCGGACGAAAAAAGGGAGGATGGCAATCACACGATGGAAGGTGGTTGAGAAGCTTGATGGCTTTACCCTCCTCGAAATATTTCCCCAGACAGGCCGGACCCATCAGATCCGAGTCCACCTCTCCTCCATGGGCCATCCTCTCTTAGGAGACCCTCTGTATGGGAGAAAAGGAAGACCCGGGGCAATCCATGACCCTGTGTTGAAAGAGTGTGTAAGGAGGATGGATCGTCAGGCCCTCCATGCCCAAAGATTGAGATTCAACCACCCTCGAACAGGAGAAAGAATCCAATTTGTTTCACCCATTTCCCAGGATATGAGAGAGGTCCTGGAATGGTTGAGATCACAGACAAAAAGATGAAAATTACAAATCCCCCCTTTCCCCCCTTTACTAAGGGGGGGGATTTTTTTCTCCTCCCTTTTTGAAAGGGAGGTCAGGAGGGATTTTAGAATCGCATTATGTATTTGGGAAAAAGTATAAACATTCTTCATCGATCTGATCTGAAAACAAAAAACGGCCTTCCCTATTTCGAAATCCCAGAGATGGCAAAAATCGGATGGGCTCGGCATGGTTTTCTGACTCGCCAGGGAGGGGTGAGTCTTCCCCCTTACAATTCCCTCAATCTGAGTGACGACAATGGCGATCGGAAAGAGATTGTCTCTCAGAATAAAAATTTAATTGCAACAGCCTTTGCATTTGACCCAAAGCGCTTAATCCTTCTCGATCAAATGCAACAAGATCAAATCCTTCTCCTTAAAGAACCAATCATGACCCTTCCCTCTCCGTTAGAATACGATGCCTTCATTACAAATTCTCCGAACAGATTCCTTGGAATCCTAACTGCAGATTGCCTCCCGATCTTTGTGATCGATCAAAAAAAGAGAGTGATTGCCGGGATCCATGCCGGAAGACGGGGAACAGCCCTCCACATCGCGACAAAGGTTTTGAGAGAAATGGAGGAGGAATTCTTTTGTTCGTCGGAGGATCTCCTCATCACCCTGGGCCCATCTATAGGGCCCTGCTGCTATGAGATCGATGAGAAGGTTTTTCTCCCGGAGTGGGAACCCTTTTCAACTTCAAGCGGAAGGGGGAAGTGGATGGTAGACCTCGCCGGGATCAATATCACCGAGATGAAAAAAGAAGGGATTCCGGAAGAACAGATCTATCGGGTTGATCTCTGCACCAGTTGTCATCACGACCTCTTCTTCTCCTACCGAAAAGAAGGCCGAACTGGAAGACAGCTCTCTTTTATTGGAATAATGGAATGATGGAATATTGGTTTTATATTACACCTTTGACTCAAATCCAGTACGTAAATTCTCTTGACGATTATTCCTTATGGCTGACATAAATCGAATAGGTGACGGGAAATGGAAGACATTATCTTGAAAGTTTACCTCCAGCCCAAGTCCTCAAAAAATGAGATCGTCGGCCCTTATCGGGACGGAATCAAGGTGAAAGTGACCGCCCCACCCACCGAAGGAAAGGCAAACAATGTTCTCATTCGATTCTTGACCAAGGAATTGAGCATTTCACCATCCCGTATCGAAATCCTAAAAGGCCTTCATTCCCGAGAAAAGACATTAAAGATTTCAGGGATGGTGAATCAAGAGTTGAGGAAGAAATTACAAATATTACCTTAACCTATTGATCTTATATGCCTGCAACCTTTAAAATTTGAACTCGCTCCAATTATTTTCTTACCAAGCTACTTTCGGGTCATGAAGCATTGCGATTGTGGGGAAACATTGAAAAAGACAAGGGAATGATATATATTGGAGTCAACCCAATGGAGGCATTCAAAGATGATTACAGTCAAGAGTAGAATAGAAAAGGGCTCAATTCGACTTCCAAAGAAATTAGGGTTGCCGGACGGCACACGGGTAATCGTAAGGATCGAACCCGTGCAAGAGACCAAAAAAAAGCAAAGAATCATTTCAGAGCTATCTGGAGCGTGGTGTAATGACCCGACTATTATCAATATTTTCAAGGAGATAGAACAAGAACGCCATAGCTATTTTGGCAGAGAGGTGAGTCTGGAATGATGCTGCTGGATACCAATGTGGTTGTTGCTTTCCTGAATGGCGATAAGTCAGTTTTAAAAAGAATCCGAACTGAAATTAATGAAATTGCGTTGAGCACATTGGTAGTAGCAGAGTTAGATTATGGTGCAAAGATATCTCAGAAAGCCAAAGAAAATCTTGAGAAACTTTATCAATTTGTTGATATTGCCCAAGTCATTCCCTTTGATATTGAATATGCCAAAATTTTTGGAACGATCAAGAGTAAACTTCGGCGGTTAGGGAAACCCACAGGTGAAGTGGATGCACTTATTGCAGCCACAGCCATGTTTCATGGGGCTGTCCTTGTTACAGCCAATAAAAAACATTTTGAAAATATTGAAGGGTTGAAAGTAGAAGTCTGGCCCATTGGATAGAAGGATTTGACTGCCGATATATTATGGAAAGATCGAATAGGATTTTCTGTCGCCTCTTAAAACCAATATCAAGCCGAAACTGAACAAAAGGGAGAAGATGCCGGGTCAAAAATTAATTGACAAATGAAGATGTGCCCCTATTTTCTTCCATCGTGTAGACATTATTAAGTGCTTGTAAAAACAGAATTATCATTTTGAATAGTTAGAGTTCTTTGGGAAATTGCCCTTTTCCAATTTCTATGTCCGAACACCTTGACTTTAAAAAGAAAATCAATTAATTTAAAAAATGGAAGTGGATAGGTTCTGGTGGGCCTCCTGGACTTCAAATCCAGTGACGGGCAGAAGATGTCCGTGGTGGGTTCGATTCCCATGCACTTCCGCCAACTTGTCCCTCCCTGGCGATAGGCTGGTTAATTACTTTTAAAGGAGACAAATATGTTTGGAGTAGGAATGCCAGAGTTGATCGTCATCTTGGTCATTATCCTCATTATTTTCGGTGCCGGAAAACTCCCTCAGATCGGTGAAGGGCTTGGAAAAGGGATCCGGAACTTCAGAAAATCGACCAAAGACGAAGAGATCGACGTCACTCCCAAGAAAACCGAAGAGATTTCTGAAAAAAAGTGAACCCTGCACCATCTTGCAGGACAGGATCCTAAAGGAAGTCCTCTGATCAAATTTCATTCATCCCCATCTTAAAAAGGATGCTGTTTTAAAAGGTGCAGGGTGAAGAATCGAAGGCTTTTTTTCTTCATTCAGAATGGGACACATTGCCTACATCGGGATCGGTTCGAATATCGGCGACAAAATCCATCAGTGCGAAAAAGCCATCTCTGAAATCATAAAAGTCGATTCTCACAAACTCTTAGCAAAATCCTCCTTCTTTAAAACCCAACCCATTGGTTACACCTCTCAGGATTGGTTCGTCAACGGGGTGATAAAAATCGAAACAGATTTGGGACCTCTCGATCTCCTCCGATCTCTAAAGGCTATTGAGCTCCAAATGGGACGTCTGGAAACCTTCAGGTGGGGTCCTCGAACAATCGATCTCGATATCCTCATCTTTGATAAAGAGGAAATTCAAATGGAGGAACTCCAGATCCCTCACCCCCGCCTTCATGAGCGTCAATTCGTTCTCATCCCTCTGGCAGAAATCAACCGAAACCTCGTCCATCCTGTTCTGAAAAGGACAGTTGGAGAACTTTTGGAAAATCTGAATGAGGATCAGGGAGTCGAAAAACTAAAATCCCTCCCGACCTCCCTTTACCAAAGGGAGGAGAAATAACCTATTTGATTATGCTTCGATTCATCTTGTTCGCCATCCTCTTTTTCATCCTCTATTATGTTCTCCAATACCTCCTCAAAGGTATTCTGTCACCGAGGAAAAGAATGGATCGAGGGTCTGAACCAGAGGAGCTTGTCCAGGATCCCAATTGCCAGACTTACATTCCAAAGCGATCTGCTATAAAGAAAAAAATTGCGGGTAATGTCCTTTACTTTTGCAAAAAGGAGTGCTTGAAAAATTACCTCAAAAAAATTGCAGAAAAAGGTTGACAAATTAAAATATGTTGGGTATGTTAAAGATGATTTAAAAGGATGAGGTAAAAAATCTGAAAGGGGGTGAATCTATGGAAAAAAGGATTTGGAAGTTCTTGTTGGTATTTTTTCTCCTCTCTTTTATCCTTTCCGGATGTGCCTATTTTGCCGCACGAAATGAAATTAAAGCAGCAGAGAAAGCGACTGCTGAATTGAAGGGAGCGGGAGGGGCAACACTGGCTCCTTACGAGTATTGTAGCGCCGAGAGTTTTTTGGAGATCTCCAAATTTGTATTAATGGAAAACAGCTGGAAAGTATCGAGGGAATTTTCAGCTCGTTCAAGATCGGCTGCAGAAGCCGGTCTGGCTGAAGTCAAAAAGAAGAAATAGTGCAATAGAATGGAAGGGGGTGAACTATGAATATGAGCAAGAAATGGATGACGTTAATACTCCTTATCCTGGGAGCGATGATCATCTCAGGATGTGCTGGATTAACCATGCAACAAACGAAAGACATTAATGAGTCTCGAGAACTTTTCAATAAAGCTACCTTAGCAGGGGCAAAGAAGTGTGCACCCTGCCAATATGCCAAGGCTGAGGCCTACTTAGCCTTAGTGGACCATTATGAAAAGATAGGGCACGGATGTTCTCCTTATTTAGACAAACAAGTGAATTCAATTAGTATTGTTAAAGAGAAATCTTTAGAGGCTTTGAAACTGACGCCATGTGAAAAACCACCGACACCACCGACACCACCCACACCGACACCGCCTACACCACCAGGACCACCTGGACCGCCCACACCGCCTACACCACCAGGGCCACCACCTGGACCGCCGACACCGCCTACACCACCAGGACCACCTGTCCCACCTAAACCGGGTGCTCCTCCGGTGTTCGATACCATCTATTTCGATCCCAACAAGACAAATATCAACCCTATCGCTGCAAAGGCCTTGGATCGAAATGGAATGATTCTGAAGGGGAATCCTCAAATCAAAGTGGTGATTGAGGGACACACTGACTCCACCGGTCCGGATAAGGTGAACCAGAAGATTTCGGAAAAGAGGGCTCAAAGCGCCAAGAAATATATTCAGGATAAATTCAATATTCCGGACGGTCGAATGGCGGTAAAGGGTTACGGAAAAACCAAACCCATTGCCGATAATCGAACCAAGGAGGGCCGTTCCAAAAATAGAAGGGTGGAATTCAGAGTCGTTCCTTAAAGCCCTTCAGTCTTTCAATGAATCAAATTCACAAGGTGGTAGGGAAAATCCCTACCACCTATTTTTTATTTATCGAGGAGGATTGTGATGAAGTTCTTTATCGATACGGCCAATCCCGGTGAGATAAAGAAGGCCTATGAGATGGGGGTGATCGACGGTGTCACCACCAATCCCTCATTGATCTCCAAAGAGAACAGAGATTTCGAATCACTCATCAAAGAGATTTGTGAAATCATCCAGGGGCTGCCCATCAGCTTGGAAGTATTAAGTCTGAATTCCGATGGGATGATCAAGGAAGCCCGAAAACTCTCCAAGAGGGGTGAGAATATCGTGGTCAAAATCCCGATGACTTCAGAGGGATTGAAGGCGATCAAGGTCTTAGCCTCGGAAGGGATTAAAACAAACACCACCCTCGTTTTCTCCCCAACTCAAGCCCTGCTGGCCGCCAAGGCTGGCACAACCTATGTAAGTCCGTTTATTGGAAGGCTGGATGATATTTCTCAGACAGGCATGGATCTGGTGGAACAGATTATGACGATTTTCGACAATTATGATTTTCAATCCCAGGTGATCGTCTCCAGTATACGTCATCCCATTCATGTCCTGGAAGCGGCTCTCATCGGAGCGGATGTGGCGACCATCCCATATAAGGTGATTGAACAGTTGGTCAAACATCCACTGACGGATATCGGTATTGAACGGTTTTTGGAGGATTGGAAGAAGGTTCCTAAGAAATAAAAAAGGGGGCCTTTTGAAAAGGGCCCCTTTCGACCATTCGGGTCAATTTTCTTCTACCAGGATCTGTTTGGGATGAACCTCCTCCCTCTTGGGAAGGACGACCCGGAGGACACCATCCCTATAAGTTGCTTTGATCTTTTCCTGGTCGATCACTCTTGGAATGGTAAAAGTCCGTTGAAAGGTTCCATAGGGTCTTTCGATTTGCAGGTAATTTCCTGAGGGCGTCTCTTTAATAAACTTTCTCTCTCCTCGAATGATCAGCATGTTCTCTTCAACCTTAATATCGACGTCGTTCTGATTCATCTCGGGAAGGTCCACTTTCAGGACCACCTCATTCTCTTTCTCCAGGATGTCAACAGGAGGAGACCAAACACCTCGGGGCAACTCCTCCTTCCAAATGCGGGAAAGGGTCTCATCGAAAAGTCGGGTCATCCGATCTTGCATCACCATCAGGTCTCGAAAGGGCTCCCACTTCACATGGACCATACCCATCACCTCCTACAAAGACTGTAAAAAAATATAATCCAATTGATCAATAATGTCAACCCTGCGCTATTGGGGATTGAGGAATCCAGGAATGGAAGTCCCTTGGGATCACAGATTCCTCAATTTGCAATTTCTCAATCAAGGAGAATTAACTTCTACAGGTATAACAGACGTCAAAAAAATCCTTCGGGAGTTTAGCCTGTTCCTTAAACTTCTCCAACTGAAACCAGGGAGCGAAATAATTCCCACAGATTTTACATTGTTTCATTTTTAATGTTCGTTTCCATCGGAGGATCGTCCGCTCATCCCCCTGCTCTTTCATCCGGACTACATCCACAGGACAGGCCACCACACAGGCCCCGCAGGCAATGCAGTTCATCGCTTCTCCCAGAAAGGGAGGGATCATCTCCCTCCGATCTCCCCGAAAGGCAAACTGGATGGCACTGGCCCCCACTACTTCTTCACAAACTCTGGCGCAAAGGCCGCAGAGAATACAATCCTTGTCCTCTTGCTTGAAGCGGACCTCATGGACTCCCATTTCCCTGGCCATATCCTGAATCAATTTATCCCCAGGGCACATGGCTAAGATGAGCTCAATAATCATCCGGCGAGCCCGAAGGACCTTGTCTGTTCGGGTCAATACTTCAATCCCTTCCAGCACAGGATAGGTGCAGGAAGTGGTCATCCTCGACCTTCCTCTCCTCACCACCTCGACAAGACAGAGACGGCAGGCACCGTAAGACTTGACCGACTCATGATAACAAAGGTGTGGAATGTCAATGCCTGCATCCAATGCAACTTCTAAGACATTCCCATCTTCTTTCCCTTCAACGGATTGACCATCAATCATAAAAGGGATCATCTATTTTCCTCCTACCCCTTCATTATGTCATTAGGTAATTAGGTCATTAAGTTGCAATCTATTGACCCAATGACCTAATGACTCCATGTTTTATTGAACTTCGACCGCTTCAAATTTACAGGTCTCAAAGCACATTCCACATTTGATGCACTTTTCGGTGTCGATTTCGAAAGGTTCTCCCTTCTCTTTCTTCGTCTTCCTCTTTCCAGTGATGGCCTTCTCCGGACAGACCTTTGCACATCTGCCACACATCGTACATACATCGGAGAGAATGCGATACTGAAGAAGAGCTCGGCAGACCTTTGCTGGACATCGCTTGTTGATGATGTGTTCCTGATATTCTTCCCGAAAATATCGGAGGGTGGAGAGGACGGGATTGGGAGCCGTTCCTCCCAACTGACATAGAGAGGCCTCTGCCGTTACCCAACCCAACTCCTCCAGCAGATCGAGATGTTCTGGTTTTCCCCGACCCTCACTAATCTCTGTCAAGATTTCATGCATCCGTTTCGTCCCCTCCCGGCAGGAGGTACACTTTCCACACGATTCGTCCTTCAGAAAGTTCATAAAGTACTTGGCCACATCGACCATGCAGGTCGATTCATCCATAACAATCATCCCGCCGGAGCCCATCATCGAACCCGCCTCTGTCAACCGATCGTAATCCACGGACAGATCGATCAGTGACTCAGGGATGCATCCACCTGATGGACCTCCGGTCTGGACGGCTTTGAATTTCTTCCCATCGGGAATTCCACCTCCAATATCATAGACGATCTCTCGTAAAGTGATCCCCATGGGAACCTCGACAAGGCCGGTGTTGTTCACCTTGCCCACAACGGAAAAGACCTTTGTTCCTTTGCTCCTATCCGTACCAATCCGGGAATACCAATCTGCCCCTCTGGAGAGTATGATGGGGATATTGTTCCAGGTCTCCACATTGTTGAGGTTACTGGGGCTATCCCAAACACCACTCTCGGTTGTATGAATATGTTTGGCTCGGGGTTCACCCACCTTCCCCTCGATCGAGGCCATCAGGGCAGTGGATTCTCCACAGACAAAAGCCCCACCTCCCCGGAAGAGGTTAATTTTCAGGGAGAAGCCCGAACCTAAAATATTTTTTCCCAGGAGGCCAACCTCCTCTGCCTCGCGGAGGGCAATGCCAAGCTTTTGAATCGCCAGCGGATATTCATCTCTGACATAGATAAACCCTTCATGAGCACCGATCGTATAGGCACCGATGATCATCCCTTCGATCACACTGTGAGGATCTCCCTCTAAAATGCTTCGGTCCATATAGGCGCCTGGGTCTCCTTCATCGGCATTGCAGAGGATGAACTTCCGGTCGCCCTTTGATTTCTGGCAGGATGCCCATTTGTCGCCTGTGGGAAATCCAGCCCCTCCCCTTCCTCGGAGCCCCGAACGCTTCACCTCTTCGATGATCTCCTCTGGTTTCATTTCAAAAAGGGCCTTATAGAGAGAGAAATATCCTCCTCTGGCAACATACTCATCGATACGATCGGGATTAATAAAACCGCAATTCCTCAGTGCGATCTTTAACTGCTTGCTGTAAAAAGGGACCTGATGATAATGGGGAGTTCCATCGATGCCACTGGGTATGCGGCGGATAGGATAATCCTTGACTGTCCCCTCTACGATCCATTCCTCACTCTCCATCTTACAGAGCAACAAATCCTCCACTACTTTGTTTTCCAACCATTGGTGGACCAACTCTACCGATCGTTCGGGAGGCACCCCCTGATAAAAGACCCTGGGTTTCCCCGGCTCTAAAATATCAACGACAGGCTCCCTCTGACAAAAACCAATACAGCCCGTTTGGTTCAGTTGTATTGGAAGTTTCCCCTTTTCCATCTCTTTTTGAATGGCCTCGTAAACCTTCCCAGCCCCAGTGGAAAGACCGCAGGTCGCCATTCCCACAGAGATCTTGGTCGTTCCGGGGAAAAGAGATTTCAACCCCTTCTCCCGCATCTTCTCCAAATCAGCCTTTGTTTGAATTTCCATCTTTCCCTCGACCTATTTTTTAAATTCCTTTAGCAATCCAGGAACCTTATCCTGTGTCAAACGGCCAAAGACATTTCCATCCACAACGACTACTGGCCCTAAGCTGCAGCACCCAACACACCGGACCAATTCCAATGTGAACTGTTTATCCTTTGTCGTCTCACCCACAGAGATGCCCAAATCCCTCTCCAGTTTATCCATAATCTTATTCCCGCCTCGAACATGACAGGCAGTCCCCAGACAGACATCAATCTTGTAGCGCCCTCTCGGCTTAATGCTTAACGCATTATAAAAAGTGGCAATACGAAAGATGTTGGTAAGAGGGATATGCATTTTCTGGGAAACCTGTTCCAAAATTTCCTTTGGAAGATACCTTTCTTTAGCCTGGATATCCTGAAGGATGGCCAGAATTGCTGGTTCCTTTCCTTCATATTTTCCGATGATGGCATCGATTTCTGAACTCTCCATCTCACACTCCTTTTTTTGCCTTCTCTTTCAATTGCTCGTATTCCTGATGCACCCGTTTCTCAATCTCCTCGATCATTCCATCGGTGAGGTGGCGAAACCGTCCTTGGAATTTGATATATTCTTTGATGGGCTTTAACTTAGGGAAATCCATATTCAAGCGATATTGACCCCTCTCAACCTCATAAAGAGGAAAAACACCCGTCTCGACAGCTAACCGACCCAGTTTGATCGAAAGTTCAGGTGCCGACCTCCAGCCGGTCGGACAGACAGAAAGAATGTGGACATAAGCAGGTCCTTCGATATCAGCCGCTTTCTTCACTTTTTGCACAAGGTCAATGGGATAGCTGGGGCAGGCTGTAGCAACATAAGGGATATTATGAGCCGCCGCAATGGCAGGCATGTTCTTCTTCCATGTGATTTGTCCCATTTGCACCTTTCCAACAGGTGAGGTAGTGGTTGAGGCGCCAAAAGGCGTCGAAGAGGATCGCTGGATTCCCGTATTCATATAGGCCTCATTGTCGGTGCAAATATACGTGAAGTTGTGACCTCTCTCGAGAGCCCCTGAGAGGGCCTGAAGCCCAATGTCTGCAGTCCCGCCATCGCCTGCCATCGCAATGGTCACGATTTTCTTTCTGGGAATCCTGCCCTTTCGCATCAGAACCTTTAGTCCCGACTCAATGCCCGAGGCCACGGCGGCGGCATTCTCAAAGGCGACGTGGAACCAGGGAACCCTCCATGCCGTAAATGGAATGGGAGTGGACACAACCTCCATGCATCCTGTGGCGGAGGCAACGACGATGTTCCTCCCCAGGGCCTTACAGACCAGCCGGAGGGCTAATGCCTCCGCACATCCCTGGCAGGCCCGATGGCCAGGGGCAAAGTACTCCTTTTGAGTCAATGTTCTAACGGCATAGACATTTAGATTTTCTGTCATTCTCTCACCCCGTAAATCTCAAAACCTTCTCGGTTTCCTTCCTCAATTTCAATCTCCGCCTTGTCCACCATTTTGATGAAATCGGCCGGGGAGACATCTCTCCCCCCAAGCCCAGCGGCATAGTTATAAACGGCCGGATGCATCGGCTCCCCGTAGAGGGCGGCTTTCACCTCGGAGGCCACAGGCCCGCCCGGCCCTCCCATGGAGATCGCCCGATCGATCACAACGAGTTGCTTCGCATGGAGAGTGGCTTTCTTAAAATCCTCGAAAGGAAAGGGACGCCAGAGCCTGATCTTCGCCAGTCCAACGGATCTTCCTTCTTCTCTCATTAAATCAACGGCCACGGAAGCAGTCTCCCCATAGCTTCCCATAATGACCATAATGGTCTCGGCATCTTCAGTTTTATAGGTCTCGATCGGATAATAATACCGGCCCGTCATCTCTCCAAAGGCCTTCCAGGTGTCTAAAATTTTAGACATCGAGGACCTTATAGCAACCTCATGAGCCTTCTTCGTCTCCGTAAAGATGGGGGGGAGTGCAATCCCGCCCATCGAAACGGGTCGATCCGGGTGGAGTCGATGAACAGGCTGATAGGGCGGCAGGAATTGATCGATCTTTTCCTGTTCGATGAACTCAATAGGCTCAATCACGTGGCTAAGGGTGAAGCCATCCAAATTGATGATGACGGGGAGAAGCACTCTCTTATCTTCGGCCAATCGATAGGCGCAGAAAACATGATCGTACACATCCTGGCCATTCTCCGCAAAGAATTGAATCCATCCACAGTCCCGGATCGACATCACATCGCTGTGATCGTTCCAGATACTGATGGGAGCGGAAAGGGCTCGGTTTGCGAGAATCATGACAATGGGAAGCCTTAAGGCAGACGCAATATAGGTGATTTCGCTCATGAGGACCAATCCCTGAGAACTTGTACATGTGAACGACCTCGCCCCCGTAGCCTCGCTGCCCAAACAGACGCTCAATGCGGAGTGCTCAGATTCCACGCAGAAGAATTCCGCATCCATCTCCCCATTCGCCACTATTTCGGAGAGGTGTTCGACAATGTGTGTTTGCGGAGTAATCGGATAGGCTGAGATCACATCGACCTTCGCCTGCTTGACGGCCTCCGCAGCGGCAAGGGAAACCTCCATTCCAACTCTCTTTCCCATTATTTTTCCTCCGTTTCCACCACCATCGTGATCGCCCCGGTGGGACACTCTTTTCCACAGATGCCGCAACCCTTGCAGTAGAAAAGGTCCACAATAAAATATCCCTCTTCGTTCAGGTTATAGGAACTGTCGGGGCAGAAGATATAGCACAATCCACAATGGATGCAGAGTTCCTTGTTAAGAACCGGCTTGAGGGTCTTCCAGTCTCCGGTCCGGTACTGATCGGCATTCCCCGGTTCCAACATGACCGTTCCTTCTGACAGTTCCCTCCATGTCCATTCTGAATCAGGTTTTGTCATTCCTTTCACCTCTTACGATAGAAATGATTAAGTGAGGACGGTATCCTGATAGGCCCGCTCGAAGGCCGCGATGTTCTTTTCAGCGATGCGACCGAATCGCTCCTTCAAGGGAGAGATAAAAGATTCTCTCTTCACCAGATCCGCAGCCCGAATGAGGGACCCTAACATCGCAGTATTTGTGATGGGAAGCCCGAGAACTTCCATCGCAATCTTTATGGCATCGACGACTGCAATGTGATTCTTGATCCCCAGAGTCTCTCTCACCATTTCAGGACTGTCTTTGCTTGTGGTGACCACAATGCCGCTGGGTTTTAAACCTGCGGCGACGTTGACGATCTTCAGGAGGGTCGGATCGAGCACCACTACAATATCAGGTTCATAGATATTGGCCCTGATTCTGATCGGCTGGTCGCTAATCCGGCAGAAAGCCACTACGGGGGCACCCCTCCTTTCCGGACCAAAGCTTGGAAAGGCCTGAGCATACTTCTCCTCTCCGATAGCCGCTAAGGCCAACAATTCCGCAGAGGTCACTGACCCCTGGCCACCTCTCCCATGAAATCGAATCTCAATCATCTAACTCTCCTCAAATGACAAAAATTTATAAAATATTTCACAAATTAATGCAAGTCTCGAGGTTCGTTTCTTTGAAAAGTCATTCTTTCCAAATATTCAATTTTATTTGCAAATCAATTACGTTAACGTTAAGATTCTTCATTAGGTGTGTTAAGAAGGATTTTCCTAAATCTCTCTGCGGCCTTCCAGGGCCTTTGATAATGTCATCCCGTCCGAGTATTCGATCTCGCCCCCCATCGGAATTCCATATGCGATCCGTGTCACTTTTACCCCCAGAGGCTTGATCAAGTCGGTGAGATAGAGGGCTGTCGCTCCTCCCTCAACAGTGGGATTGGTGGCTAAAATTATTTCTACCACCCTTTCTCGATGAATTCGTTCCATCAATTCTCTAATCTTAATGTCGTCCGGACCAACGCCTTCTAAGGGGGAAATCGTTCCGTGTAACACATGATATCTTCCGCTAAATGCCCCGGTGTTCTCGATGGCGATGAGGTCATTGGGCCCCTCAACCACGCAGACAATCTCTTGGGTCCGGCGCTCGTCTTGGCATATCCGACAAGGATCCTCATCTGTTAAATTGAAACAGATGGAGCAGAGGCGGATCTTTTCCTTCACATCCAAAATGGCTCTGGCCAATCTCTGAGCCTCTGATGGATTGCTCCTTAAAATATAGAAAGCGAGCCTCGAAGCCGTCTTCCTCCCGATCCCCGGGAGTTTCGTCAGAGCCTCGATCAGGTCATCGATGGGTTTGGCATGAAAGGCCATCGCTAAAAAACCTCAGTTCAAAATGCAAATTGCAAAGTTAACAATGCAAAGTGTTCGGAAAAATCCTCACCCACTTGGACTTTTGCACTTTAATCTTATCTTCTTTTCTGCTTCGCATTTCGCAGTGTTTATTTTGTAGTGTTAGCTTAAAATTGGTAATTTTACATTGCTAATTTCGCAATTTGCATTGATCTTTAAAACAGACCAGGAATACTGAGTCCGCCGGTGATCTTCTTCATCTCTTCTGCCATCATCTCTTGGGATTTCCGAATGGCCTCATTCACAGCCGCTGCGATCAAATCTTGAAGCATCTCGATGTCTTCCCCGTTGACGACTTCCGGATCGATCCGGACGGTCATGACCTCCTGCTTCCCATTCATGACGATGTTCACCATCCCCCCTCCAGAACTGGCCTCCACCGTTTTTCCAGCCATTTCCTCCTGGAGTTGCGAAATCCTTGCATGCATCTGCTGAGCCTGCTTCAGTATGTTCCCCAGACCTTTTGTCATGGATTTCTCCTCTTACCCCGTTAGAAATAATGCCCCGTTACTATTCGGCGGGGTTACATTTTAGAATAATTCCGCCGGGACTTTAATGCCCCGCTACAATTTCTAACGGGGCTTAGCCTTCCACAATCCTCCCGTTAAAGATACGGAGGGCTTCTTGAATGAGAGGATTCTCTTCTGCTGCCTTCTCTAATCCTTTCCTCAGCCCATTGCGGGACATTCCTTCTGTCCCTAAAACCGCCCTTCCCTTTGATCTTACCCCCTGATCCAAGGCGGAAATAACCATTTTCGCCTTTCTCTGAAGATATTCATGGCAGATTGCTTCTAATTGGCTTCGATTCTCCTTTTCCAATATTCTCTCATAGTGAAAAGAGTCTTTCTCGAAACCAATCTCGATCTTCTCATCACTCAGATGAACGAGATTCCCCAAGGCCAAGAACGAACCTAACACAGGATTCCTCGCTCGGGTAAAATCAACCAACCCTTTCCATGTCTCCTCACTGACTTTATCGGATTCTCCTCTTCCCTCTTCCTCCTTTTGAGAATCCTCTGCGTCCATAGTTTCCTCTGAACACGGGTATTCCTTGTCCTCGCCGAACCTCATTGGGAGTTTTTCTTTTTCTAAAACCTCCCTCTTCCTTATTTCCTCCCTCTCTTTTCCCCTTTCGGAATTGTTTAAACTGATGGTTCCCCTTAAGGAAGAAGGTTCCAGGTGTTCAATGGATCCCTTTGAGGGACGTGTTTTTTCTAACAACTCCAATTTTCTCAGAATTTCATCGATAGAAAGGATCGGCCGAAGGGTCGCCATTCGAATCAACGTCATCTCCAGCATTGTCCGAGGAAAGGTGGACTGAGCGACTTCCTCCTCTCCTTTCAAGAGAAGACTGAAGAGATGGTTCAATTGATCAAATTGGAATCTCTCTGCCTGTTTTTTCAATATCCCCAATTCCTCTTCTGGCAATTCCATCAAACCTTCTGGACGCTGACTCACTTTTATGAGGATCAGGTTGCGAAGATACTGGAGAAGCTCCCGGCAGAAGTGTTGGAGATCGTATCCAAAATGATAAATATGCTCGACGATCTCCATACATCTTCCCGCATCCCCGTTGGAAATGGCCTCTATCGTATCGTAAAGGGTTTTTCGGTCGATGAGCCCGAGGACTTCGGTGATATCCTCATCCCTGATATCCTTGCCTCCGTAGGAAATTACCTGGTCAAGGAGGCTCTGGGCATCCCTCATACTTCCTTCCGACTCTTGAGCAATAGAGAAGAGTCCTCTTTGGCTTATTTGAACCTTTTCTTCTTTAACAATCCCCTTTAGGCTTCCAATGATCTCCCTCAATGGAATTCTCTTAAAATCGTATCGCTGGCATCGTGAAAGAATGGTGGCCGGAATTTTATGGGGTTCGGTGGTAGCAAAGATGAAGATGATATGAGGGGGAGGTTCTTCCAGAGTTTTCAATAAAGCATTGAAAGCCTCCCGAGTCAACATATGGACCTCATCGATGATGTAAATCTTATATCGACTCTTGGCAGGAGTATAGCGCACATTCTCCCTCAACTCCCGAATTTCATCGATCCCCCGATTGGACGCCCCATCGATCTCGATCACATCCATTGAAGTACCGGAAGAGATCTCTCGACAGGTTGTACATTGATTGCAGGGGTTAATTTGGGGACCCAGTTCACAATTCAGGGCTTTCGCCAGAATGCGGGCAGTAGAGGTTTTGCCTACCCCTCTGGCTCCCGTGAACAAAAAGGCGTGGGCCACCCTTTTTTGTGAAATGGCATTCTGGAGGGTTCGGGTGATGGATTGCTGTCCAATAACCTCTTCAAAGACCTGTGGCCTCCATTTTCTCGCCAATACTAAATAGGACATCGCACCTCCATTTCAGATTGCAGATTTTCGATTTAAGATTGAATTTTTTCGCTTTCTTCAAACAATGACTTATTGACAGCTGGTCACAAATTTGAACTTCGAACTTTACGCTTTTTAATAAATAACTTGTTGATAGTCAGGCTACCCTGCGGCACACAAAGGGGATTACTACCGCTGCTTCCTTCCGGACCTGACGGGGTTTGTAATCTTTTGTTGCGCAGGACCCGACTATCAACAAGAGTTCATTAAAAAGTGAAGAGCAATGAGTTCGGAGCTCGGAGAATTTTTTAAATTAAAATATTTCAATCTCCGAACTTTTAACTCCGAACTCAAAACTCAATTGGTTCGTGGCGGAGAGAGAGGGATTCGAACCCTCGGTCCCGATTTTATTCGGAACACACGATTTCCAGTCGTGCCCCTTCGGCCTCTCGGGCATCTCTCCGTAATCTCGCTAAAGATGAGATACTCTTAACAAACCACTTTTAACTATTCCCATGTTAAACGTTTTTAGTTCTCTGTAAAATTTGCTCCGCAAATTTTCTGGCGGAGAGGGTGGGATTCGAACCCACGTCCCGAGATCATCGGGAACCGCTTTTCGAGAGCGGCGCCTTAAGCCAACTCGGCAACCTCTCCAAAATTTCGCTAACAAATCTATGAGGGATTCTCATCCCACCAGACTGCCACGAACCATCTGGGTTCGTGCCAGAGGGTGGGATGTGCTCAGTCGCTTCGCTCCTTCCGCCTCCCTGCGGTCGCCGAACCCACGTCCCGAGATTATCGGGAATCCCGCTTCAGGCGGGATGCCTTAAGCCAACTCGGCAACCTCTCCTTTTAATAACAGTAAGGAGTTATTAGTTCAAAGTTAGGAGTAATTTTTCATCTCCGAACTACGAACTCCGAACTCTAAACTTTTAAGTCCTCCTCTCCTCAAAAAAGGCCTTTAAAACTTCAGCGCACTCTTTTTTAAGAATCCCTCGATCAACTTCCACTTTGTGATTGAGGCCATTCTCTTGAAACAATCTAAATCTTGATACCACCGCACCAAATTTTGGTTCCACTGTTCCGAAGACCAATCGGGATATCCTGCCGTGAATCATTGCAGCGGCACACATGGGACATGGTTCTGCCGTGACATACATTACTGTGTCGTTCAGCCGATAGTTTCTAAACATCTCTCCTGCTTTTCTTAGGACAAGAACCTCCGCATGGGCAGTGGGATCGTTTAATTCAATACACCGATTATGATCCCTTGCAATGACCCAATCCCCTTTGACTAAAATAGCTCCTACTGGAACTTCACCTTTCCGGCCAGCCTCTTGCGCCTCCTCCAGAGCCATCTTCATGTATCTCTCAGCAAATCCTTTATCACCCATCATCGATTTCCGACGCCCGATGTCACATTGGCGCGCCCAGCCCGACTCGAACGGGCGACCTACGGATCCGTAAGTCGATTTGGGCAAAATTTCTAATCCTTTAATTATTGGTCTGATTTCCCATAATCTAATGATATTAGTAAAGAACCCCGCCCACAGGGCGGGGCTTTAAAACCCAAATTCTCTAAACCCAAAACCGAGATCCCGAAATCGTAGATCCTGAATCAAGTTCAGGACCTGGTTCGGGATGACAAAAACGAGAACCAAACCCCATTGTCATGCTGAACTCGTTTCAGCATCTGGTTAAGTTTTTTTTCTGCCATTGCCAGACACACCATTCATCCCCGTCCACAGGACGGGGTTTTCAGGTGTGATCTTAATAAACAAAATAACTTTTCGATCTATTCCCGTTTTTTCCTATCTATTCCATTATTTTTGATTTATCTATATCATAAAAATATCACACTTGCCGAAAATTTTCAATCCACAGGTCATTGCAGCCGTTGCACGGAAGCACCTTGAGCGTCATGGCCCAGATGATCTCGGTCTCCACCCCGAATTCCTCTGCCCCCATGGCCGCTTCCTTCAAAAGGGTCTCACAGAACTGGTTCTTTCTGCCACATGATAAACCGAAAATCTTTTTCATAACCGTCTCCTCCCTGTTGATATTTTAGGGTGCTACGCCCCCCATCTGTTCTCTACCGTGTTACTCCCTTTCCCATTGGGGGTAGAGCACACCAAGTTTGTCATTGACTGTCTTCATCGATATGCCGCAGGTTGACCCAAGGATCAGACCACCCTTTTTGAACTCATTTTCTGCAAGGCTCATTTCCTTGTGAATATGTTCTTTCGTCCAGGTGATCGTGTCGATGTGGCCCATGAAGGAAACACTCTCCCCAAACTCTTTCTTCAATTCATAGAGATTAAGTCCTGCCTGTGTATCGACGGGATGAATGCAGTCATACCCTGCTCTGATCAAAGGTTCGACCACTTTCCTCATGTCACCGTCTGAATGAAAAAATGCAAACAGACCGCTTTCTTTTATGATCTCTGCAATCTTTCTATAGATCGGCCAGACAACATCTAAAAAATAACCAAAAGAAAAAAGGAGTCCCTTGTTTCCGGCGATATCATCAGCGATGGCTATTGCCCTGAAGCGATTGGCATAGGCCAACCCGGTCTTTTCCTCTACTTCTCTTAAAAGTTGAGTCGCTACACCTGAGAGGAGGGATGGGTTTTCCTTCATACTGAACATGGGATTGAAAAATCCATAATTCTCAATCAACCTGGCTACCGGTCCGTTGATACATCCAACGGTGAAGTACCCTTCCAGTTTTTTATAACTCATATCAGTTAGAAGGGCCCGGGACCATTCCCCATTGATTTCAACTCCGAGGACGGACAGTCCCATGCATTGGGCTGCTGTCTCTAACTGTTTCACATACTCGTCCTTATGTTTGCTGAAAAAGTGATCAAGCAAACTCCTGTCGATGAACAATTCCCCCCGAGGCAAAAAGGCCACATGATTGTGGTTTAGAGCATCTGTAACCGCTTCAATATGAAGAGACACTTTTCATCTTTCTGTAATAGGCAATAAAGCGCTGTGCTCTCTGATCACGACCGAGTAACCCCCCTTAGAAATTCCAGCGGGGCATTAAACCCCGCCGGAATGATTATAAAACCTAACCCCGCTGCAGAGCAGTAGGGCATTATTTCTAACGGGGTAAAAGATCAGCTGCCATGATATATGGTTTCATCTTGGCTACATTCACAATGGCGCAGGTCAACCCTCGCTGAACTGCAAAGGAGAGAAAAACGGAATTTACTGCGATCCGGTTAGGCAGCCCGAAGGATACATTGTTGGCCCCCAGTATGAGATTCAGCCCCCATTCGCGCTTTACCATAGACAGTGGGTACGGAGAAGAGTTTGGTCACTTGCCCCGACTCTGTGACAGCCAAAAACCGGTCCATGTCAAAAGAAGGAAGAAGTTCCAGACATCCTGCACTTCGAATGCTCGCATTCATGATATGCATCTGTTCAAATACGTGATTGAAGGGAAGGAAACACAGAGTCCGGTTAGTAGAAGTTGAACGCTCGCAGAAAGAAACGTTGTGGGCCGAGGTATTTCGGATGACTCCTCCGAGTCCTCCGGGCTCATAGGGATTAACGATAATACGGACACGATCAGTCATAGTCAATCTGAATGCAGAGTGACCTTCCCCATTTTATCTTCATGTTCTATCTCGGTTTGACATATTCGTTGACGTGAGTCAAATCTTAGGGGAACACAGTTGGGGAAACTCTTCAGGGATCGCAATGGCTATGGTGTCCTGTTTTCAAACCTCCTTCTCCTCTTCGTTTTCAATGCATGCGATTTCTTTGGCAAGGCGTTCCTTGTAATCTAAATTCGCCAGCCTTCCAAGCATGATCCTCTGGGCCTGGGGGGACCCTGCTCCATGCATCGATTCGGTGAGGTAGGCAACGGCACCCGCTCCCATGGTCAGGTTCTCGATTAGCCGAAGCATCCGCTGACGGCAACCCGTACGGTAGGCATCCACCCCCTTCAGGTACTTATTCAGGTAAGGACCTACTTCTGAACTGGCAAAGTCCTTATCGGAAGGCAACGTCACGAGTAATCCTCCCGCAATATCCTGTGCCAGCCGAGCTATCTCATAAGGGAACCTGGTTACATTCAATTTGCAGACATTGGCCAGCATCAGATCGATCAGGTACGTCCCGGATGGAGTGGGTCTGCCTTCCGCAGAGCAGGCAACCCCACAGGCATACAACGTTTCGTTCAGGTGAATCATGTCGATGATCTTCTCTTTGATATGAGACACCTTTTCAAGTCCCTGGTATTTCGCGATAGCTTGGGCCGCACCGATTAGGACGTCTCCTACCCCCACTTTGCATCCGCCATAACTTTGCCGGTGATATCCGGCAAACCTTTCAACCAGAGAACCGGAAAATCTGTATTCGCCGCACATAAAAACCCGCTCCCACGGAACAAATACATCATTAAAAAGAATGACCGCCTCTTGCCCTCCGAAATTGGGATTTCCAACATCGATCAGGGTTTTCTCCATCTTTCTCGTGTCGCATGATTGTCTCCCGTAAACGTACAAGATCCCTGTGGCATCGGCAGGAATAGCAAAAGAAACGGCATAGTCTCTGTCGGCATCCCTCATGGTGACGGTCGGCATCACTAAAATCTCATGGGAATTGATCGCACCTGTTTGATGAACCTTGGCTCCCCTCACCATAATACCATCCGGTCTCTTTTCCACGATCCGAACGAAGAGGTCAGGATCGGCCTGTTCAGAAGGGTTAAGGCGCCTATTGCCTTTCGGATCGGTCATGGCCCCATCTACCACAAGGTCATTCTCCTGGACATACTTCAAATATTCACGAAATCGTTGATGATAGTCTGTCTTTAACTCCTGATCCATCTCATAGGTCACTGAATCGACAGCGTTGAACCCGTCAAAACCCACGCACCGTTGAAAGCAGCAACCGGTCTTTTGTCCCAATAATCGCTGCATTTTTACCTTCTTCAGCAGATCTTCAGCGCTTTGGTGAAGATGGGTAAAGCGGTTAATCTTTTTCCCAGTTATACTCGAAAAGGTGGTCAGGAGGTCTTCGTGCTCAGGCTTGTGACTTAACTCATAAGTCATGGCACAGGCATTTATTGACGGACGGATAAGCGGATGATCCACATAATCTGTGACCTCTTCTCCAAAAAGAAAGACCCTTTTCTTAACACCCCTTAAACTTTCAAGGTACTCTTCTTTTGTCTTGAGAGGCATAAAACGTTCTCCTACCTTCTAGATGATGCAATGTCCAGGTTAACCCAGCAGTTGCAAAAAAAAGTTAAAAAGGCTATTGGGTATGCTGAGCCGGCAAATGATTGGCGCGCCCAGGGCGACTCGAACGCCCGACCTGCGGATTCGTAGTCCGACGCTCTATCCATCTGAGCTATGGGCGCTCCATCTATTTCTTTTTCGCTGGAGGTGGGGGTGGAAGGATCTTCACCTGGTAACCGACATTTTGACCCCTTCGCAAAAAGTATTTCACTTCGACCCGTTCACCAACTGCGGGCAAACGAGGAGGGTCATAGGTGGTCCGCCTTCCCACAGCAAAAGTCATGGTCTCTCCCTTATCGTTCTTCACACTAAGGGTTCCTCGGTAAATAGTAACCACCCTTCCTGAAAAATCAAAATACTTTTGAGCTGAAGCTACCTCTAATCCCACAATAAGTAGCATTACAAAAACCATAGAAAGAATCAGGCAGCCTTTAAAAAATCTTCTCATAAAAATCTCTCCTCCGTTTTAAGATCAGCGAACAATTTTTGGTCCGGAGTTCTGAGTAAATACATTCTTTAAACTAAAAATTCCGAACTCCCAACTCCGAACTTACAACTCAATTTTCTACGTGGTTCATGGCCTGCCCACTGAAGCTTCAGCGTAGGCTGGCGGAGGGAGTAGGATTCGAACCCACGTCCCGGTTCACGGGAAGCGGTTTTCAAGACCGCCGCCTTAAGCCACTCGGCCATCCCTCCGCGATTCTTATCGTCGCCTTAGTTCTAACTATGAGGTCCTACACTCAACCCTCTTTCCTTCAAAGCTTTGAAGGAGGAAGTAGGATGTGCTCACTCGCTTCGCCCTGCACACCATGCGGTGCAGGGCTTCGCTCCTTCCGCCTCCCTGTGGTCGCCGAACCCACGTCCCGGTTCACGGGAATCCCGCTTGAGGCGGGACGCCTTAAGCCACTCGGCCATCCCTCCGTTAACATCGGTTCGGTGTTCTCAGCTCAGAGTTCGGAGTAAATACTTTCTTTAAGCTTAAAAACTCCGAACTCCCAACTCCGAACTCATAACTCAATTAGTAGTGGTACATGGCGGAGAGAGAGGGATTCGAACCCTCGATCCCGTTATTAGCAGGATACTCGCTTAGCAGGCGAGCCCCTTCGGCCTCTCGGGCATCTCTCCGTCTTAACATCAGTTCGGAGTTCTTAGTTCAGAGTTCGGAGTAAATACTTTCTTTAAGCTTAAAATCTCCGAACTCATAACCCCGAACTCATAACTTAATTTTACTTCCTCTTCTCGATCCTTTCGACCCCGTACAGATAAGGTCGTAATACATCCGGGATCACCACACTACCATCGGCTTCCTGATAGTTTTCCAGTATCGCCACCAATGTCCTTCCAACAGCCAATCCAGAACCATTGAGGGTATGGACATATTCTGTCTTCGATTTTCCTGAAACTCGGTATCGAATTTTTGCTCTTCTGGCTTGGAAGTCCTCAAAGTTGCTGCAGGAGGAGATCTCTTTGAATGTCTCCTGACCGGGAAGCCAGACCTCTATATCATAAGTCTTCGAAGCCGAAAAGCCCAAATCCCCAGTGCAAAGGTTCACTACACGGTAGGGGAGTTTCAACCTTTTTAAGACCTCTTCGGCATTAGAGAGAAGTCTCTCCAGCTCATCATAAGAATTCTCCGGTTTGGTGAACTTCACCAGTTCCACCTTGTTGAACTGATGCTGCCGAATCAGGCCCCGCGTATCCTTTCCATAGGACCCCGCTTCCTTCCTGAAACAGGGAGTATAAGCGGTATAGTAAAGGGGGAGAACCTCTTCATCAAGCACTTCATCCTGATGGATATTGGTCACAGGCACCTCGGCTGTCGGAATAAGAAAATAATCGGTTCCCTCCACCTTGAAAAGTTCCTCCTCAAATTTTGGAAGCTGTCCTGTGCCGGTCATCGTTGTCCGATTGACCATAAAGGGTGGGAGCACCTCACGATATCCATGTTCCCGGGTATGGAGATCGAGCATGAAGTTGATCAGTGCCCTCTCCAGCTTTGCTCCGAGATCCCAGTAGAGGGTAAACCGTGCCCCCGCAATCTTGGCTCCGGTTTTAAAGTCGAGGATCCCCAATGCCTCGCCTAAATCCCAATGGGGTTTCGGCTCAAAATTGAATTTTGGGATATCCCCCCACCGTCTTACCTCTGCATTGTCTGAAGAATCTTTACCCTTTGGAACAGAAACATGGGGAAGATTGGGAATGGTGAGGAGAAATTCCTGCAATGCCTTTTCTTTCTCCTCTACGATCCCGTCCAACTCCTTCATCTCCTGGGACACCTTTTTCATTTCCAAAATTAATTCAGAGGCATCCTGACTTTCCCTCTTCCTTTTGCTGACTTCATCCGAAACCTTTTTCTGAAGGGCTCTCAGCTTTTCCCATTCCTGAATTGCTTTTCTTCGCTCACCATCAATGGAGACGAACTGCTCCAGACTGATGGCTTGTCCTCTTAACGCCAACTTCTCCTGAACCTCATCGATATGTTCGCGAATATATTTCGCTTCGAGCATAAAATGCCTTTCAAATTTCAGATAGTTGGAATATTATCACCAATTTCCCTGTGAAGTCAATCCTTTCCCGCCTTCCTGACCAAGTCAAGATTGGGAGAGACGGGTTGGTCTAATGAAAGATGGCCGGCGATGCTTTCTCCCACCTCTCCCTCTATAAGAATTTGAACCCGTCTGATCTGGGGGAAATTGAGGGTAAGGGAATTGACAATTGAATAAACCGTCATGATCTCTGCTGAACTTCCCCCGGGATGATCCTTGGAGAGGGCCTTATTGAAATTAACCTTTGCCAACCCTCTCTCATCAAGTTGAAGGGATAATAATTTCGTCCGGAGAGGAAGGGTAGGAATGAGTTTCCCTTTTGGGCCCTTGATCAGCTCGGTGATGGTCTCCTCTGCTTCTTCCCGAGCTTCCCGTTTTTTCAAGATCTCTCTCTTCTCCCCAACCAGGTATTCGCCCTCGGAATCTGAAAAGTAAAGCGTGACCATCTTCTTCTCTCTCACGACCTTCCTCTTCTCGAACCAGGGTTTAAAGGTGTTGAGGATCTCCCGGTGAAAAAGAAAGACCATTGACAAACCAATTCCGATCAGGATCAGTAAGAAAAGAACCTTGTTGGATCGTTTTTTCTTTTTAGATTTCCGCTTCATTGAAAAACTTTTTTTGTTTTTCAGTGTTCAAGGGTGACCTATCGATCAGGCTCAGTTACAGAAAACATCGCTATGGACCGGCTTTCTCCTCTGCCATCTTTCCCACAATCGGTAAAGCGTACCGCTCTCCTCGAAGGGCTTTCATCATGAGGAGAAGCCAGAGGATAAGACTCAAAATCCATATCGGATAGACAAGCAAACCAATAATCGGAATACATCCGAGAATGATCGAAATAACGAAGAGACTGAGAAAGGTGATCGTAGACTGCATGGCGTGAAATTTCACAAACCTGCTCTCCTTCTCCACCACGAGGAAGACGATGCCCGTGATGAATCCAAAGAGATAACAAAGGAAACCCGCCACATTCTCATCTAATCCAGTGCTTGATCTCTTCTTTTCTTCCATATCGAAACCTCCTCTCTTAGAAATTTTTTACGTGGATGGGTATTTATCAATAACGATCCAAATTGTCAATGAATAAGAGTCCCTCGCTCTACCTTAGGAATTTACCGAGAATCGGGCAGGGATGTCGGAGAAAATCTTATAGCGGAAACCTTATCCTGTCCCTCAACTACAAGAATACCATGAGCATTGCAAGGAGCATGTTCTGGTTAGGGAAGCTACCCTTGCCAACCATAACCCTATCTCATCCGCCCGTGGTCGGGTCTTATCGACCTGACAAGATTTTCGGAGATATTCCTGCCCGATTACAGTCTTTCACCCCCGCTTCAGTGATGCATTACGCCAATCTTCTTTTTTAAGAATTGACCCGTGTAAGATGCCGGGTTTTGGATCAATGCCTCCGGTGTACCGCATCCGACCACCTCGCCTCCTCTCTCACCCCCCTCTGGACCCAAATCAATGATATAATCGGCCGATTTGATCACTTCCATATTGTGTTCGATCACAATGACCGTGTTCCCCTTGTCGGTAAGCCGGTTGAGAACATCGAGTAACTTTTGAATATCTGCAAAATGGAGGCCTGTCGTCGGCTCATCTAAAACATAGATCGTTCTCCCCGTTTCCCTTTTGCTCAACTCCCTGGCCAGTTTAATCCTTTGAGCCTCTCCTCCCGAGAGCGTGGTTGCCGGCTGGCCCAACTGAAGGTATCCCAGACCGACGTCGCAAAGGGTCTGGAGCCTCTGGCGGATCGCCGGAATCGCAGTAAAAAAGTCATAGGCCTCTTCCCCCGTCATCTCCAACACATCCGAGATCGTCTTCCCCTTGTATCGAATCTCAAGCGTCTCCCGGTTGTACCGCCTTCCGTGGCACTCCTCACAGGTCACATAGACATCGGGTAGAAAGTGCATCTCGACCCTCAAGATTCCATCCCCGCGACACGATTCGCATCGTCCTCCTGGAACATTAAAACTGAACCGCCCCGGCAGAAATCCCCTCATCCTCGATTCGGGAAGTTGGGCAAAGAGTTCTCGGATGGGGTGAAACAGGCCTGTATAAGTGGCCGGATTGGAACGAGGTGTCCTCCCGATCGGCATCTGATCCACATGGACGACCTTATCCACATGCTCCAGCCCCTCTATTCTTCGAACGGAAACACACCGCTGAGAGGAATGATAAAGTTGTTGGGATAATAGACAATAGAGGGTGTCAATGATCAATGTCGATTTTCCTGACCCTGAAACGCCGGTGACGCAAGTCAACACACCTAACGGAATCTTCACATCGATATTCTTCAAATTATTGGCCGTGGCACCCCGGATCACCAGATACTTCTCTCCGACCGGTCTTCTTTGCTTTGGGAGTGGGATGAAATTTTTCCCAGAAAGATATTGTCCCGTCAACGAATGGTCTGCTTTCATCAATGCCTCTGGAGATCCACTGAAGACCACCTCCCCTCCCTTCTCCCCGGGTCCGGGTCCCATATCGATAATATGATCGGCGGACCGAATCGTCTCTTCATCGTGCTCCACAACAATGACGGTATTCCCCAAATCCCTCAACCGTTTTAATACCTCCAAGAGCCGAAGGTGGTCCCTTTGATGCAATCCGATGCTCGGTTCGTCCAATATGTAGAGGACGCCCACCAAGCTTGACCCGATCTGGGTAGCCAGGCGAATACGCTGGGATTCACCACCGGAGAGGGTGGACGCCGTCCGATCCAGGGTGAGGTAATCCAAACCGACCTCCACCATAAACATCAACCGCTCCTCAATCTCTTTCAAAACTCCTTGAGCGATTTTTTGCGATCGTGAAGTCAATTCCAGATGCCTCAGAAATTCCAGTGTCTCGTTAACATAAAGATGGGTGATTTCTGAGATGGACCTTCCACCGACCTTGATAGACAAAACCTCTTTCTTCAACCGAGTTCCCCCACATTCAGGACAGGGAGCCACGTTCATGAATCCTTCTAACTCCTCCTCCCCGTCCCCATCCTTTTTCCATCTCCTCTCCATTTCCAGAATCACTCCTTCAAACTCCTGCCGAAAGAGATGGGATCTTCCCTTCCCTTTCACCTTAAAAGTGACCTTCTCTCCTTCCGATCCATAGAGGAGAAGGTGCTGAACCGACTTTGGCAATCGGGAAAAGGGAGTGTCCAGATCGAAATGGTAATGCTCAGCCAAGCCATCCAGAATGGGTCGTAAAAAGGATTCTCCTTTCTTCTTCCATGGAAGGATCGCACCCTCCTTGATGGAAAGGGATGGATTGGGAACAATGAGGTCGGGATCAAAGTTGCGCTTCGTTCCTAATCCACCGCAGGTGGGACAAGCACCCTGCGGATTGTTGAAGGAGAACATCCGGGGTGTCATTTCTGGAAAGCTGAACCCGCAATCAATACAGGAAAACTTCTGGCTGAAGACCATAGAGGGGAATGCCAGTCTCTCTACCTTGACGATCCCTTCCGAGAGATGGGAAGCAATCTCCAAGGAATCGAGGATTCTCTTCTCTGCCTCCTCTCTCACCGCCAAACGATCCACCAAGACATCAATCTCGTGCCGCTTGTTCTTATCCAGTCGGATCTCGTCACTGAGATCCCTGACCTGACCATCTACCTTGACCCTCACGAATCCATCCCTTCGGAGTTGCTCTAATTCCTTCCGATATTCTCCCTTCTTCCCTCTCACGATGGGGGAGAGGATGGTCAGGGGTGTCCCCTTTGGAAGACGAAGGAGCGTCTCTGCCATCTGCTGAAAGGTCTGCGAGGAGATCGGAGAGCCACAGTGGGGACAGAAAGGTTCCCCGATCCTGGCGAAGAGAAGCCGAAGGTAATCGTAGATCTCTGTCACCGTCCCCACGGTGGAACGGGGGTTTCGTGACATGCTCCTCTGATCGATCGCGATGGCCGGAGAGAGGCCTTCGATTGATTCCACATTGGCCCTCTCCATCTGTTCCAGAAACTGCCGGGCATAGGCAGAAAGCGATTCGACATATCGTCGCTGCCCCTCCGCATACAGTGTGTCAAAGGCAAGGGTCGACTTGCCGGAGCCGCTCAGGCCGGTGATCACCACCAATCGATCCCGCGGGATTTCTACATCGATATTTTTTAAATTATGGACCCGAGCTCCCCGGATGACGATCTTTTCCATCTCTAAAAAGGTAACAGAAAACCGCACGGGTGTAAACCCGCTGGATAAACAAATGATCCAAATGACAGCGCATGCCCCGAATATTTCTTTGATTCGCTGTCATTCGCGTTATTCGTTTTGTTCTCTCATCCGAGTTATTCGATCCCAAAAAAAGCTTGACAAATCAAAAAGGATCGTTATAATTTCTAAAAGTTTAGTTTATTAAACTAATTTCTTTCTATACTGTACCCGTGGAATTTATGAAGATGGGTGAACGGATCCGGAATTTAAGACCGATGAGCAACCTGGCCGAAGAAAAGATGGTCGATCGGGAAAGGGACCGGGTGGTGATTGATCATGGCTAAAGTATTGATCATAGGAGCGGGTGGTGTAGGTACCGTTGTTGCTCATAAAGTTGCAAAAGTCCCACAGGTGTTTACGGAAATCATGCTGGCAAGCCGTACAAAATCAAAGTGTGATGGTATTGCTGAAGCAGTGCGTGGCAATAAAATTAAGACGGCTCAGGTTGATGCTGATCATGTTCGACAACTCATTGAATTATTTAAAAGCTCTAAACCAGAAATGGTAATCAACGTAGCACTACCTTATCAAGACTTGACCATCATGGAGGCCTGCCTTGAAACAGGAGTGAATTATTTAGATACGGCAAGTTATGAACCACCCGATGTCGCTAAATTCGAATATAAATGGCAATGGGCGTACCATGACAGATTTAAGAATGCAGGACTAACAGCCATCTTAGGTTGTGGTTTTGATCCGGGAGTGACAGGAGTTTTCACTGCTTATGCCTCCAAACATCATTTTGACGAAATTCATACTCTCGATATTGTTGACTGTAATGCAGGCGACCATGGAAAGCCCTTTGCAACCAATTTCAATCCAGAAATCAATATTCGTGAAGTGATCCAAAGAGGCAGATACTGGGAAAATGGAAAATGGATTGAAACAGAACCCCACGAAATTCACAAACCGTTAAATTATCCAAATATCGGACCCTGCGAATCTTATCTTATTTACCACGAAGAATTAGAATCATTAGTGAAACATTTTCCTACTCTAAAACGAGCCCGATTTTGGATGACTTTTGGACAGGAGTATTTAACCCATTTACGTGTGATTCAAAATATTGGAATGGCAAGCATTAAACCTATCCTGTATGAGGGTAAAGAAATTGTGCCTATTCAATTCCTCAAAGCGGTATTGCCCAATCCGAGCGAACTCGGTCAACATTATTCAGGTGAAACCTCCATTGGCTGCCGGGTCAGAGGTATGAAGAATCATAAGGAGAAAACATATTATATCTATAATAATTGTAAGCACCAGGATGCCTATAAGGAAACGGGTGCACAAGGCGTGAGTTACACCGCCGGAGTGCCCGCAATGATTGGCGCTATGATGTTTATTATGGGTAAATGGAAAGGGGCCGGCGTATTTAACACTGAACAATTTGACCCGGATCCATTCATGGAACAATTGAATGTCCATGGACTTCCTTGGCACGAATTGCATGACGTCGATTTAGAATTGTAAGGGTCGTCGTCAAGCACCAAAGGAGAAGCACCTATTTCCAAGCACCAAATCCCAAACAATATCCAAACTCCAATTCCGAATGACCGAAAAGAAAATAATTTAAATTTTGGTCATTGGAATTACGTAGAAAATAACTCGATGTTCCCCCTCTCCCCTGGTGGGAGAGGGCGGGGGTGAGGGGGAACGCACCGTGTCCACCCCCACCTCGATCCTCCCCCATCAAGGGAGAGGAGAATACTTGGTAATTTTCATGGCTCGTGGGTGGCAAACCCCTCATGTAAAATTTATTTGGGATTTGGAAATTTGAATTTGGAGCTTATTTGGAATTTGTGATTTGGAATTTGGAGTTTTTGGTCCACTATGCCCATTGACTTTAATGCCATCCAAACGCCGTGTTATGTGATTGATGAACTTCTTTTGCGAAATAACCTTGAATTAATAAAAAAGGTTAAAGATGTTGCCAAGATTGATATTCTCGTTGCGTTTAAAGCCTTCTCGAATTGGGGCGTATTTCCGATTTTTAAAGAATACGGTTTCGGCGCTTCAGCAAGTTCAATCAATGAAGCGCGATTAGCCTTTGAGGAACTCGGAGTAAAAGCACATACGTATTCGCCCGCTTATGAAGAGAAATCTATCACAGACATTTTAAAATATAGCAGTCATATATCCTTTAATTCCATAAACCAATTGCGAAAGTATTTTAAGATTGCCGGTCAAAATGGTGTTTCGATTGGCTTGCGTGTTAATCCTGAGTTTTCAGATTCTCCATATGACATATATAATCCTTGTAAACCCGGCTCTCGATTTGGCATTACCGCTGAACAGCTTAGTGATGGCCTACCACAAGGGGTTGAAGGTCTTCATTTTCATACATTATTTGAGGCCGATTCCTTTGCCGTCGAAAAAGTTTTGGCTGTTTTCTTAAAAAAATTTGGGAAGTTTTTACCTAAGTTAAAATGGATGAACATGGGCGGCGGTCATCTGATAACAAAAAAAGGTTATGATATACACCATTTGATTGGAATCTTAATCGATTTTAAGAATAAGTATGATGTCGAGGTCATATTAGAACCCGGGAGCGCTTTTACTTATCAAACAGGTTACTTGGTTTCCACGATATTAGATATCGTTGAAAATGAAGCTATAAAAACGGCTATTCTCGATGTTTCATTTACCTGTCATATGCCCGATTGTCTTGAAATGCCCTATAAACCTGTCATTTGGGGCGCCACCGATGAAGTGACAGGAAAACCAACATATAGAATGGGAGGGATCAGCTGTTTGGCGGGCGACTATATGGGAAATTGGTCATTTGATAAAGAATTAGAACCCGGCGATAAAATCATATTTGATGACATGATTCATTACACGACCGTAAAAACGACTATGTTCAACGGCGTCAGTCATCCTTCCATTGGAATATGGAGTGAAAAATCAGGATTCAAATTAATTAAAGAATTTAATTATAAAGATTATAAAAATAGATTGTCTTAATCATGTCTTCACGGGGAGGTCTTTAATGTAAGCATTTTGATAATGTATTTAATTCTCTTGGCGGAATTTGGTGGAAAAGGTGAAGCTAAGAAAATAGACTTGACCTTCAGGGCGAGATCGGGGATTTTGAAAATGCTTTAGAACCTACATCCCTTTTTTCTTAATGGACGAGGGGATCATGAGCAAAGTAGACCTACTAGAGATCCCATCCGGGGACGGCTTTGAATTTGAGAGGTTTGTCGAAGATCTTCTTGAAGCCCACGGATGGTGCATTGTAATTCGAGCTGGCAAGGGCGTGGACGGTGGTCGGGACATTCTGGCTGACTGCACAGAGGTTACGGTTACTGGACGCAAGGCCATGCGACGATATGTGATTCAATGCAAGCACACTGCGCATGGCAGAAAGTCAATCGCATCTGCGGACATAGCCGATCTGGCTATCGTGCCTGCGAAACATAGTGCCTCCGGATGGCTACTGGTAACCTCTACGAAGGTCACCGCAGATGCAGCAGGTACCATCGCGGCCGCTCGCTCAACCGTTCCAGGAACCGATTTCGATTTCTGGGATTCACTGCACCTTGATTCCCTGCTTCGCGAACCGGCGAGCCATAGCGTCCTGAAACGTTATTTCCCTAAGAGCTATTTGGCCCTTTCAAATGTTCTCGTCCCGAGTCCCGAAGAAATTCTTTCCCATATCGACGTATTCTTGCTGGAGAATCCGGAAATGTTCGCCTGCTTTGGAAGGTCTCCAGCGATCGATACGCCAGAGGCCCTGCTGGCATTGGTGGCATCAAAGCAATGGTCGATCGATGCCCTGACGTCGCTAATGACTGATAAGGAGTCGATCAACGAGTTCCTCTCAGTATGGAAGACTAACCGGAAACGGGGAGAATCAAAGGCACCGCTTTCGGTATTACTGTTAGGACTATATGCTACACACACCGCTCGAAGTAAGGGACTACCCGAGACGGCGCGACAGATACTGATTGCCGGTCAGGTTGGCATCTTGATTCAATACCGCTCATATGTTCGTGACTACTGGCGTCCATTTGTGTTTGCCCGTGGAAACCCAACTGGATGGGAGCTCTGTAGTGCGACATCCAAAAATACGTATTTTCCACCATTCCCGCTTGCCGGGGTTAGACTGCTGATTAGCTGCTCAACTCAAGGTCATATAGCCGCCGGCGCGCTCAGGTTGCGTGGCGATTGCGAGGAGATCCGCTTTCATGTGACGTTCGCTCTGGAAAACCAAGTGGAGATCAGGCGACCTCTAAGCGAACCCATCGAGTTTGAGTTCCGATTGGAGCCTGGGAGTGACCCAATTGAGATGGCCGTTGTTGGTTTTTCTGAGGATGGACACAACTGGAACCTCTTGGTGTAACCGCCATTTGCAGACGGCCAGTCCCTGTTGCAGCAGAGGCGGCCCAGGAATGGTGAAAACGAGGTGGGGGCCATCAATAAAAAAGTTAGCAAACAGGATTGGAGATTGGGGGTCAGACTTATTGAATAAAATGGGGGATGTAGGGGAAAATGCAGCTTGATATAGAGCAAGGCAAACGGCGTTGCGGTCACCCATACTACAAACGTCATAGGAGGGGACGTAGGTTCTGAAACAACTTGCGATCTATCCAGGAAAGAGGTTAAGTCTGTTTTTGACTCCTACTCATTTCAACGGGGGATGACATTCATTGGACACTGGGCAGGTTTTAGGATGATAAGAAGAAAGATGGGAGGGCAGACTTGATTATTGACTTTTAAAGTGAGAAAAGAGCACCGACTAACCAGTCCAGCGGACGGCTGATAGCCGCCGCTGATTTCGTTCTTTAACATAAGTGAGAGGAAATTATGCGATACCTGAAGGTTCACACACTTGAGAAAGGTTGGTACGATAAGGACGAGGTATTGCTCCATGCCGCCTTCCAGCTTCTCATAGATTTTATTGAGCAAGAGAAACCAGACAGGATTGTTGATTGGAATGGAGATGAATTACATAGAAAGGCTTGGAAAGAAATCAAATCACTCTATAACTGGTGGAAAAAAGAGCGTCCAGCACGGAAAAGCCCACTCGATGATAATAGGCTAAAGTGTCCTCCTTTGAAATTAGAAAAGATTCCAGGTTCTGATTTATGTAAGATGGTCGAACCTGACAAAAAGAAATACGCAAATTATTATCGTGTCTTGAGGGAACATCGAAAGCTTGAGGAAAAGTGGGAAGAAGAAGATCAATGCAATCTTCATAGGTTAATCGATATCAGGAAATTTCTATGGACATAGAAGATGCCAACAATCCATTCCGCCGGGCGGCTAATATGTGAAAGGAAAGGATTCAAGTTTGCTTTTGACTTTTACTCATCTCGGCAGTGAATGGTATTCATTGGACACTGGGCAGGTTTTAGAAGAATAAAAAACCAGGGAGAAAAGATTGATCAATACATCTGAAAATATGACCCCTTATGTCAAATCTTAAATTTGCGAAGTTTTAAGAGAAAATGTCAGCCAATTTTCAATAGCAAGACCTTTTATTTTTGAAAAATGGCGAATATTGGCCGTGACCATGACAAGTTTATGACTTAAGGCAGTCGAGCCAATAATCGCGTCTTCAATACCTATAGATTGCCCAATTTTCTGAAGAGAGGCAAGAATATCTCCTGCAATTAAAGCCTCTCTATATCCAAAAGGAATAACGTTAACTCTCGAGATAATATTTTTTGATACCTTAGCCCAGAAACTTTCGAAATCACCCCTTAATGCGCAGCCCAATCGTAATTCCGTTATGCAAATGGATGAAGTAAATAATGACTGGTATGGTATTGAGGATAAATGGGATAGGAAATAAGGATTAGGGCGTTTCTTCGCCAATTCACTGAGAATATTTGTATCAAGAAGGTACATCACTTTGTTCTTTTCTTTTCTAATAACCTCGGAGTGTGAGCATTTCGATTTTTAATGATCCTTCCAATAATTTTAAAAAAAGGATCGCCTTCTTCCAACCAGCCCTTGGCTTCGCTTAAATGTTTATTATTTTCCTTAAGTGGCAATAACAGGGCCATCGGTTTTCCTTTTTTCGTAATCACAATCTCTTCCTTTCCATATGCCACCCGGCCTATTAGATTAGAAAAGTGTTTTTTGGCTTCCACTATACTTACAGCTTGCTGATTCATCGCAACCCCCTGTCCAAGTAATTGTGGTCATTATGACCTATTATTCTTTGGAAGTCAATAATGACGATGTCGCGAATATTGCGAATGGTGGCGAATAGGCCGAATCATTCTCTCTTGTTCGGGTTATTCGTTTTCATTAGGGTCATTCGTCAAAAAAAATGCTTGACAAATTTGAACGAGCAGTTATAATTGTTTTCGTGTTTAGTTTATTAAACTAATTTCTTTCTATACTGTCGTACACATTATTAAACTAAATTCTTCGTATACTGTGCCCCGGGTTTTATGAAGATTGGAGAACGCATTCGGAATTTGAGACAGTTGAGCAACTTGACCCAGGAGGAGCTCGCCGAGCGGGCCAACCTGACCAAGGGCTTCATCTCCCAGATCGAAAGGGATCTGACATCGATCTCCCTGGACAGCTTGATCCAGATCCTGGAGGCGATGGATGAAAATATCTCCGATTTCTTCCGGGAAGCCTCTGAAGAAAAAATCATCTACGTGGAGAAGGACCGGGTAGCCATTGAGAAAGAGAGGATCGAGAAGTTTGAGCTTCTGGTCCCGGGTTCGACGAATCGGAGGTTGGAACCCATCCTCCTGACCCTCCGGAAAGGGGAATCGACGCCGAAAGAGAAGCCCCATGAAGGGGAGGAGTTCGGTTTTGTCCTCCGGGGGAGGGTCAACCTTCGTTTTGGGAGAGAGATTCTGAAGCTGAAAAGGGGGGAATGCTTTTACCTGTCAGCAGAGAAGGAGCATTGGCTCCATAACAGCGGCTCGAAGGAGGCGGTGATACTGTGGATCAGCTCACCCCCTTCCTTCTAAATTTCCAGAAAAAGGAGACATCACCCTTTAAAACGCTGGGATATCATCTGTTGATGAAATGCTATGGTTGTGATCGGGCGATCCTCAACGATGTTGAACAGGTCATACAGGCGATGAGAACCACCAACCCCATTCCCTGTCGACCGGCAGGCCAGCCTGTTTGAACATGGGGAACGCAAGCAGGCTTTAACTTGGTAAAAAAGGGAGAAGAACAGTGATCTTCAAAATGCCTACCCGATACTTTCTGGCTTCCGGGGCATCGGACGGCTACACACCTCTGAATGCCTTTGACGCAGCCCTCCTCCAGGCGGGCATTGGGAATACGAATATCGTCAAGATGTCCAGCATTGTACCACCCCACTGCAAATTGGTCGCCCCGATTGCCCTTCCACCCGGTGCTCTTGTCCCGACTGCTTATGCCGTCATCACCAGCGACGTTCCAGGAGAGATCATCTCGGCTGGTATCGCCGTGGCTCTTCCAGAGGATGAAAATCAGAACGGGTTGATCATGGAATATTCGGCCAAAGGAGAGCGGGCCAAGATCGAGGAAATCGTCCGGAATATGGCCGTGGAAGGAATGAAGCTTCGTGGATGGAAAATCAAAGATCTGAAGTCGATCGCCATAGAATATAAAGTAAGGAAAATTGGGGCAGCCTTGGCCGCCGTGGTCCTTTGGGACTGATCTAACAGTTATGAATGATGAGTTAAGAATGATGAGTTTTGAATGACACCTGGGAATCTTTTCATTGAAAATTTAATACTCTGAAATCTAAATTCTAAACTCTACACTCTAAATTCCAATTAATGAAGCTTCCTTTCATTGAACAGAATTTCCTCTCAGCGAATGCCTCCTTTGAGGAAAGCAATGTTGTCATCCTCGGCTGCCCCTATGATGGATCAGCCTCTTTCCGCCCGGGCGCCCGTTTTGGACCGTCTGCGATCCGGAGGGCATCGTGGGGGATTGAAACCTTCAGTCCCTATTTTCAAAGAGACTTAAGCCAGTATTCCATTCACGATATGGGAGACCTTGAGTTGCCTTTAGGAGAAAAAAAGGTATCTCTCGCTTTGATTCGGAAGGCCCTCCGCAAGATCCTATCCAGAAAAAAATTCCCCATCCTTCTGGGAGGAGACCATCTGATCACCCTTCCGATTACAGAAGAGATCTTTTCCCTCTACCCTCAACTCCATCTCCTTCAGATTGATGCTCACACAGATTTAAGAGAGGATTATTTGGGAGAATCTCTTTGCCACAGTACGGTGATGAAGAAGGTAGTCGATCTTTTGGACGGGGACAGATTGTTCCAAATCGGGATTCGATCCGGGACAGAAGAGGAATTTAAACTGGCCAGAAAGATGAGATCCACCGTTTCCCTTGATCCGGGTTCTCTGAGTACAATGATCAGGCGCCTCAGGAATCAGCCCGTCTATATCACCCTCGATCTCGATGTGATCGATCCCAGCCTTCTTCCTGGTGTTGGGACACCAGAACCCGGGGGTCTTAGCTTCAAAGAACTCATCTCTCTTCTTAAAAAACTCCAACCTCTTCATGTCATCGGATTTGATATGGTAGAACTGACACCGGATTACGACCCAACCCAAATCTCTTCTGTGACAGCATCTGTTATCTTAAGGGAAATGATCCTCGCCTTCTGTCATTCCTAAGATTGAAGTAATTTCCATACCTGATATACAATATGAGCCTTTTACTACCTCAATAATATGAAAACGAGAATTTGCGATTTACTGGCAAAAGGTTTGCAATTACGAAATCCTATAAAAAGAATTGAGGCTATGGGGTCAATGAGGTTTTTGGAGGCGTTTATAACAGAGCAGAAGTATGAGTATGAAATTTTCAGGAATTTTGCTGGTTGGAAAACCCTCTATTTTCTTGGTTTGAAATTCTTCCGAACCCAGTTTACAGCCTCTTCGATGGAGGTCCCTGGGGTGAAGATGCCTTTCACTCCAGCCTGGGTGAGGGCAGGGAGGTCTTCTTCAGGAACAATCCCTCCTCCAAAGACGATGATATCGTCTGCCCCTTTTTCCTTAAGAAGTTCAATCACCCTCGGGAAAAGATAGTCGTGGGCTCCGGCAAGGCTGGATAATCCGATGGCATCCACATCTTCCTGGATGGCAGCTGCCACAATCTGCTCAGGCATCTGATGGAGCCCTGTATAGATCACCTCAAAACCGGCGTCCCTGAATCCTCTTGCAATCACTTTCGCTCCCCGATCGTGTCCATCCAAGCCAGGTTTGGCAATGAGAATTCGAATCTTCCGTTCCAGACTCATTCCTCCCCTCCCCACCCTGAATTGCGGATTTCAGATTGCAGATTTCGGAATTTTTTATTCCCCATTCCGAATTCCGCATTCCGCAATTTAAAAGTATCCCGGATCTGAATATCGGCCAAAAACATCTCTCCACACATCACAGATTTCCTGGATGCTGGCATATTCCCTGACGGCATTGATAAGATGAGGCATGAGATTCTCCCCATTTTTAGCAGCCTTCCGAATCTGATGGAGGAGTTCTTTCACTTTTTGATTGTTTCGTGTCTGCT
>Ga0315280_10001611_pt1 | contig 38327 bp, 41 predicted proteins | sample YL17G06_40_MG_FD_203697 | JGI IMG/M metagenome (GOLD analysis project Ga0315280, IMG submission 203697) | Sediment microbial communities from Yellowstone Lake, YNP, Wyoming, USA - YL17G06_40 | ecosystem: Environmental > Aquatic > Freshwater > Lake > Sediment | place: USA: Wyoming | collected... | reverse complement strand
CTAAATCCGAGTTCTGCAGCAATGATTCCAGGGTCTCGTATTCTTCCAATGGGTTTATCATCAGTAGAAGAGTACGAGGCCCTGACAAGATAATGTTAATCCAGGGAATTTAGGGACAAGCTCTTAAGCGAAAGCCTGGTTCTAAAACATAACATCCCAACCAGCTAAAAAGCCTACACGTAAGCCCATAATCTTCGCTTGTCAGCCTATCTAAGCTCTTGAATGAATTTGTTTCGTTAAAGTTATAAGTCTGTTTTTATAATTATCATAAAGGTCCATTCAAGATGGCGAAGAATAACCGTTATGGAATATGTGGTGTTTATTGCGGCCAGTGCCCGAATGGTAACGGAAGGGTGAAGGTGATGGCTGGTGAGCTGAAGAGGCTCGTTGACACTGTTCGTTACGACTGGATGGAGTCTGCAGAAAAGTCGTTCAAATTTAAAGAGTTTAGAAAGGGATTAGAATGGTTTGCCAGCGCGCAATGCCCCATGTGCCTAAATAACGGGGGTGCGCCTTGCGAAAATAGGAAGTGCGCCTCTACAAAGGGGTTGGAAAGCTGCCTTATCTGCGAAAGTTATCTCGCTTGCGAGCATACGCAGTACCATCGCGACTGGTATCCTTTTGTAATCGACAATTATAACCGTGTCAAACAGGTTGGCTTTCAGAAGCATCTCGAAGAGGAAGAAGAGAGAGCGAAGGCGGGCGTAGACCTGATGGGACATCTAGAGCGAAGGTGCTGTAAGGTCGTCAAACCAGAAGAATAAGTACATACAGGCCTTTAGGCATAACGATACCACTCGATATCGAACCGCTTGGCTTCCATTCAAAAGAGTACAGAATCAGACTTACAATATGTGGTAAGAGCACATCCTTGTTCCTGGTCTGGATTCCCATCCTTGGCTCGTTTCATCGACGATGAAGCCAAACTTCCGGAAGGGAAAGAATGATGTATTTCCTTCCGCCTCAACCGGTGACCTCACATCCACTGAGGTTTCAATGTAATTAAATCCGCGGTCCTTGCAATAATGGATGAGTTCCCCTATCATTGCGCTGGCAATGCCCTTGTTCCAATGTTCCTTCACGACGACAAGGCATCCGATCACGATCGTGCTTTCCAAATTTTCGTTTGTACGGGACGTGGGAATGCCGATCCTCCTAGCGTATTTCTTTGGCAGGAAAATCATCTGACCCACCAGTTTGCCGTCTTCGTACGTGAGAAAACCGATTCCCCCGACTTCGTCGAACACCTCTGACCACATGGAGCATCGGTACTTCCTATTATTTATGCCAAACATGTTGCAGGGAATTAACCGTCCAGGAGGGGGGTTGCCCCACGTCGGATTCCACTCCACTTCCGCAAAAGGATGACCATCGAATCCTTCGAGAATCTGCTGTCTGGTGATCGCGCGAATCGTCCTCATTCTGGCTTTGCTCCCAGGAGATTTGTTATCTTGCGTTCGATTATGCGAAAGCTCTCGTGCCAAGCGTTAATGGGGATTTTCTCCCCATTGATGAATACGGTGCTATAAACGCTTCCAGCCCTTCCACCACTTCTCAGCTCCCGCACCAGAGCGGACACGTGTGCCGGAAGTCTATCTAAATCACCATCATCGATGTCCCACATGTTATACGTGTTGAGCGTAAGCGCGTGCCTTTCGCACAGCCTGCTCAGACGTGAAAAATCCCTGTCGCAAAGGCAAAAAGGGTTGATCAAAAAATCGACCTTTATATTCCCTGGCTTCATGCCCCCTCACTTCAATGCATCGTAGCACACGGCCACTAATAAATGTGGCGTGCTGACTCCTAGCGTTTTCAGTCTTGAGATCATTACGAAATCAGCGTGTTGTACAAATCCAATACGTTATCGCCGCGGCATGAGACGGTTCTCCCATCGACCGCAACGACGCCCTTTCTCCTCAGTATCCTTTCGGCCCTGTTGCGCTCAATGTATTCAACCTTAAGCTCTATCGGTACCTTGGGCCTGTAGGGGCGGAACTCTCCCGCCCTCCTAATGGCTCTTCTGGCCGCCTTCCTTATGAGCCTTTGAGTGACTTTGGGATGGAGGCACTTTGCGGCAAACTCGCTGGTAGCCTCCTTGACAACTACTGTTTCGACATTCCCCAAGAGCGCCTCGTTTTCCCTGACGGCGGCCATGTCCCCCGTAACCAAACTGACTGGCACCCCGTGCTGCCCGGCCAGCGCGGCCCATAAGCCAACCTCGCCCACGCTCCTTCCGTTCAACCACACGTTGTGGAAATCACCTATGGTGTGAGGGAGTATCGCATGCGGCGTTCCGGCCATCGCGTGGGCTCCGATGACGAACATTAGATCGAATGAGCCGCCCATGCCCTCCAATTCGAGAACTCTCCTCCCCCATATCAGCTCCGCTTTCGGGTTCAATTCGTCGAGAATCAAGCTGAAGCCCGGCCCGTGCCCATCGAGGACGACCACCTCATCAGCCCCGACGTCAATTGCACCGACGATTGCCGCATTCACGTCCCCCGTAAGGAACCTCCTCGCGGGCTCGTGCATCCTGCCACCGGGGAATATGTCGTTAAAATTACCAGCCACGCCCGTCGCGCCCTCCAGATCGGTCATGATGAAGATCTTCACCTTCGCTACGCCTCTGACATCGGACATGGATGTGCATTGTGAATATAAGATTTACATGAGCGTGGGGGAGTATGTGTTATCGTTCAATTCCAAATCGATCCAATAAAATGCAGAACAATCAGCTACACGAAGTAAGGTCATGGTTCCGTGTTAGATTTTTTATCGACTGGACCATAACTATTATTTCGAGAGAGAAAGCTTTATGTTATGAACGAATCTAGCCAACGCTTTGATAAGCCAGAAGGGGAAAATTAATGTTGGACGCATATGAACAGAATAGACGTCTCGGTAGGGGAGTGAATGTCCTCGGCTACGACCCCGTATGGAAGCCCAGATCGAAGGCGCGAATGCATGATAAGCACTTCAGGTTGATAAGAGAGGCGGGTTTTAACAGCGTGCGGATTTCTTTGCACCCATTCAGGGATGCTGGCATCGGCGAGAAAAATAAAATTACCGACGCCTGGTTTGGGACGCTGGACTGGGCAGTTGGGCAATCTCTCTCTAACGGGCTCACGACCATACTCGATTTCCACGAGTACGGGGTAATGGGACAAGATCCGATTGGTAACAAGGGGCGGTTCCTTGCGGCATGGGAACAGATGGCAGAACGCTACAGGGATTATCCCGATAATGTCGTCTTTGAGATCCTGAATGAGCCGAATGGGGCATTGACGCCAGAATTGTGGAACCGGTTCCATAGCGAGGCTATGGCCATCATCCGCGAGAAGAATCCGTCCAGGACGGTGATCATCGGGCCTGGATCTTGGAACAGCATCAATTGTCTGGAAAAACTCGAGCTTCCGGAAAACGACCGGAACATCGTCGTTACAATCCACTACTACAGCCCCATGGAATTCACACACCAGGGCGCCAGTTGGTCCGACCAGAGAGATAAGGTCGGCATCGAATGGCAAGGAACAACCGAGGAACGGCAAGCTATCAACAAAGACTTCCAGAAGGCGCACGCTTGGGCTGAGAGTCATGACAGGCCGTTATTCCTAGGCGAATTCGGTGCATACGATAAGGCCGACGTGGATTCGCGCGCCCGATACGTAAGCTGTGTGGCACGCCAAGCTGAAAATATGGGATGGAGCTGGGCATACTGGCAATTTGACAGCGATTTCATCGTGTATGACATCCCCCATGGCAGATGGGTCGAACCGATTCGCGATGCTTTGATTCCACCCGAGAATAAATGATGCTAAGGGAAAAGGACATACCAACACTGATGACTACTCATACAGTTATTGACGTAATGGCCTTTTTAGTTGTCTTTGTTCAGATCGATTTACATTTGGTCTAGTCATTGGCAATACGGTCTTATCTTCATCGTGCGCTAGATGGAAAAACGCTATTAGCATCCATGCGGTCGAAAGAGTGGTTAGTAAGTTGATGAAGTTAGAATACATAGGGATTCGCGTTATAAATATGGATGAGTCGATAAGGTTCTACACCGAGTTACTGGGCATGAAGCTCCTTGATAGGGCGAAGATCCCAACCACGAAGGGCGAGACAGCCGCGCTTCAAAGCCCTGGCTCGCAGCTGGTCCTTGAATTCAACTACTACGAGGATGGAAGCCCATTCGCGACGCCCTACGAGGCTGGGGAAGGCCTAGACCATTTGGGGTTCAAGGTTGACGACCTGAAGGCGACGCTAGAAATCTTACGCGGAAAGGGCGTGAGGGTAGCGCTCGAACCATTCGAGGAGACAAGCGAGAAAGGGACGACTGGAACCCTGGCCTTCGTCCAAGACCCCAACGGAATTTGGATCGAGCTTTACCAATAAGCGCACATAGCATCTTGCTTAGGATAGGAATCCCTCTGAGCTGCCATTCAAAGATGGACGAATATAAAATGGGGCATTGATGATTGCACTGCTTACAAAGCATGTTTCACTGAATGGGCCGATCGATTCCACAACAAGAAATGTTTAAGAGCCTCATGCCACATCTTCACAATAAGATAGATCGGATGGTTCTCACGAAAAATCTTCTCGTCATAATTACGATAACAGTTGTAATATTAGGCAGTTTTGTTGGCTATCGGCTTTTAGCAAATCGAACAATTGATGAATTGAGTAGCGTTGAGATCAAAGAATATCAAGGACAGAAGCTCTCTTCCATCGGCGAGTTCAGAGAAAAATCGATAAATGGCCCACAGCATATAGATCCCCAAAGCTATAGGCTTACGATTACTGGTCTTGTCGATAGAATTATCACCTACACGTTCTGTTAAGTAAGAACCTATCTTTCAGGATTCATCTTGACCTCTTAATTCCCTTTTTAGTATTATTAACGATACATATATTATTTAGATTAATTGCCAGGGTCTACTCGAAATCGAGAGGATAACACGAGTTGCTCAACATTCCATGTTTTGGTGGCCTAGCTGATAATCCATAAATTCCAGAAAGCGAGCTAATCCGATGCCCCTCTCGGCGCTTAGGGAGCACATAAGTATGAGCACGATGTTCTCGGCCAGAAATGTCTTAGACAAGAATCTAAGCCACTGGACGTAAATCGTTAAATCTTAACCTACGGTATATCATGAAGACATGGACGTTGAGAAGACCATCGAGGCCGGCTTGGGCAGCTCGGGTAGGCTAAAGCTACTGCGTGTCCTGTCAAGGAATCCCGAGGGCATGACTAAGTATGCCATAGAGCAGAGTGGGCTGCGGTATGGCGATATAACCGCGAACCTGAGGGTTCTGGTCGAGATAGGTTGGGTGAAAGAACTCCCGACTCAGCCAAGGAAATATAGGATCAACTTGGACAATGGAATCGTAAATGCCCTCATAGAGTTCTACCAAAAAACAGGTTATCTTTAATCATCATATTGGATACATCTGATGTCAATGGCTCGATACCATCAAAGGTCGGCAAGCTTCGTCTGCCTGGGTTTCTCCAACGGCCTTGCTATCTCAGCCACGTCAAGTACCCTGCGGACCTCCCTCTCTACTTCCAGATTGATGAGCCTGACGACTTCCCCCATGTCCGTCATTCCCTTGTCCTCGACCAGCTCAAACCACAGCTTCTCCTTGATCTCCCTGCTCTTGTCTGCCAAATAATCGTCCAGTTGCTCTTTCGTCATGAATCTCATCGCTCTCCTAATCCTAAAATCCTATATAAGCGCCAATGAATCCTACGGGAATGGCTCGCTGGTTCTCAATCTTCTGATCTTGAGTGAGCTCGCCTTGCCCACGATCGCCGACCACGACCTGCCACTTATCTTCCCAAGGATCTTCCTCTTGGTACCTAGAGGGTACAACTCTCTTAGTAGGACCACCTCATCTTTCGTCCAGGCCCTTTCCTTCCAGCGCATTAGTCCATCTCCTCTGTTCCTAATTCAGCACGCGTTTCTTTCCATCGTCCGCCTTTTTCCTACCTTCAGCTTCATTTCGCTGAAGGGCACCCAGAATGATATGTTCGCTAAGCATTAAAGGGTGAGTATCAAAATATCTTGAGGGATATAAGGGATTAGTAGACTACTAATCTTCCCTGCGATGTAAGTGCCAAAAACACGGAGTTGTAAGATATCGATGTCGACGTCTTTTTAGATTTTTATCCTAACGATATAAAGGGCCAGAAGATGAAGCGGGTAGTAGGCATAAAAGAAATACTTTTTCCATAGGGGATATGCGCCCTTTCTGTTGATATCCTCCACCATTACCGAAGTCTTGCTGTTGTGGAGGAGAATAATTGGGAGGGCGAATAGCGACATGAATTGCGTGGACCACATAAACGAAGATGCAAGATTGAGCAGGACTACTGAAACCGTGCCCAGTTCTGCATCTTTCCTGATGAGGTACATGCTTCCTATCAAAAAGATGCCGTAGATCCCGTAGTCGAAGTGTAGAATTAGGGAGGCAAGGACGGGTAAAAGGGCCAATAGGGCGTTTTTCTTTTGATAGAAGTAGATGAAGGCCAGGCCCGAAGACAGGGTGAAGAATACGTTTAGCGATTCGAAAGGCTCCATTCCAAAGGCGAGGTAGAAAGGAACTTGGGAGGCAAGTGCGAAAAGGAAGAGCCTTATGAAGTAATTCCCCACGTTTCTAGTATTCTCTAATCCCAAAACGAGGAGATAGCAGAATAAGGGGAAAGAAAGCCTCCCTATCAGGCGGAGAACTTCGTACTGTGGATACAATGATGCTCCGACATGGTCAATTGTCATAGACACTATTGCTACCCACTTCAAAATTTCTCTGCCTGTGTCAAAACCCCTTTCCATTTCGTCTACTTTTATACGTTTGATATACCGCTGCCTGCAAGATTATCGTTCTTGGTTTCATCTGCATCGTGGAAACTCGATAAACTTGCCATTTTCTTAATTCATGAGACGTAATCTTAGCATTGGTGTATAAAGCACGTGTAGAATCGTTAGGATTATAAATGTTGAAAATGGAAAAATCTACCCTGCATTTGGCCTTTTTTGCGTAGCCCATCTTGGACCCAGGTTGTCTGAGCCAATACATTCACCAACGATTGTGGACTTGCTGAAGCAATGCGCTTTATGCCTGTAAGAGCCTCTCCAGCTCCGCTATGCGGCCCTCGAGCTCGCCCATCTTCTCATCTCTATCCTTGATCTGCTTGGTCAACTGCTCAACGCACTTCTTGTTGTGGACGTTCGCCATCAGATTCATTATGTCCAAGGGGTATGGGACGTTAGAGATCCCCATGGCATGATCCTCGGCAGACCAAGCCTCTCTGAGCAGAAGGTTGAAGGCTTCGACGTGGCCTTGGTCAAGTAGCGTTTTCTGGAAGTACCTCTTCAGTTCTTCTACCTCGGAATGGAAGAGCTGCCTGAATGAGGGAGTTATCCTTCCCATGGCATCCTGCATGTCCTGCAAGGATCCTCTTAGGATTGACGGACTGAAAAGTCCTAGAGGTCAGTGAATATGGAGGCAAGGCCCAGGACGCCTCTGCCTGAGTCATATGCGGGTTTGGGCCTCCAGGCATTCAACGGTCGTCCATACGGATTCTAGGAGGATTAACACGATAGGATTTTGGGCATAATTTTATCGATAGCAGGAACTTGCCATCAAGCAACTTCTTGGAAGTTGTTGGATGGACTATGTCGGAAAACCTTTTTTATACTTGATGAGTTGTGGGGTTCAAAGGTTTCAATGATTGGGCATTAATCCTAGGAGTTTAGTGGGTTATTGTGGCTTGTACTGCGGTTCTTGCCCGATGTACCAGGGGAAATTCACGAAGGCGGTGGAGGATCTTAGGAATCTCATGGCTGCATTTGGCTTTGACAAGTCGTACTCTGACTTGGCGAAGTGGGAACCGGCATTTAAGAATTACAAGGAATTTGAGGGGGTGTTGGATGGCATCGTCAGGCTCTTTGGCAGTTGCCCGGGATGCATGGCTGGTGGTGGCGATCCCAGCTGCGCAATTCGTGGATGCTGTCGACGAAAGGCCTATGCTACCTGCGCGGAATGCGCAGAGATCGACAAGTGCGAGGTAGCGAAGGGACGCGTGCAGCTGGAGGAGATAAAGAGGATCGGGGATATGGGCGTTGAAAGTTGGGCAGACGAGATGCAAAGGAAAGTCAGTGCCGGCTCTCAGTCTAAGGGAGGCCTCTAAAACGCCACTCTCAAGTATTTTGGTCCCCGCGTTTCTAACCAAAAGCAAGTGCACAACGCCAATAAAACTCTCTTTGCGCCTTGGTCTTTGACCGCCTTTATGACTTTGATCACGGTTCCCCCACTGCTGATTACATCGTCAAAATAATTATGTCCCTGTCTTTCACTGGTAGTTGTTTCTCTTCAAGAGTTGCATTTCCCGTAATTACGTCTCTATGTGTGGGTATGTAGTCTCATCCACCTTGTAATACTTCGTCAGCCTCGAAGGCAGTATCCATCCCTTTCTTTCCCAATGAAATCGAGAAAGCATTTTCAATTTACTTAATAACGTATGTTACAGACTATTGCTTGAGGGACGTTAGTGCGCAAGAGTGAAAGCATTGGAAGGGAGTGGGATGACGCTTCAGAATCTTGGGTAGACTTTGTGAGGAGAGGCAAGGATTACTACAGGGATGAATTAAACAATCCCCCCTTTTTCGAACTGATCGGGGAAGTAAAAGGTAAAGCCATATTAGATCTAGCTTGTGGTGAGGGATACAATACAAGAATCCTAGCGAAGAAGGGGGGCAAAGTAATAGGAATAGACATATCACGGAAGCTAATAGAATTCGCAAGGCAAGAAGAAGAAAGAGAAAGGTTGAATATTCGATACTACGTGATGGATGCTTGTCGCATGGATAAATTTCGAGAAAATGGCTTTGATCTAGTAACTTGCTTTATGGCCCTTCAGGACATACGGAATTACGAAAAGGCGGTAAGCCAACTAGCGAGGGTTCTTAATAATGGGGGGGAGATTTGTCTTTTCCATCCCCCATCCGTGTTTCGAGACCATGACAGTGAAAGGAAGGAGGATTGGGGCAACAGAACGATATTTTGGGGCGGTTAGATATCCCATTCAGTGGAATATGAAGAGACTGGCTAAGCCGTTTAAGACTACAGCTTTCCACAGGACTTTGACAGACTATTCAAAATCACTATATGATAACAAGTTGTTCATATCAAGACTCATAGAACCAAAACCAACGCGCAGGGGGTTACGTCAATTTCCACCTCTTAGAAATGTCTTATTGAGGCCACAATCGTTGGTTATTGAATCTATGAAACGATATACATCGAATCTATGAAACGATATACATCGAATCTATGAAACGATATACATCGAATCTATGAAACGATATACATGGTTATCCAATGACGTGACTCATTGGATTGGCTGGAAAATCGTAAGCGTTTCAGGAGAAAGTGCAGGGAAGAAGAACAATACGAGCGAAACAGTCATTGGATAGTGGTGGCAACCGATCCAAGAAGGAGAGACATATAAGAATCAAAGATAGTTGCCGTATTCTATGAGTTGGCGACCTCGATGACGGGGGACAATGGAAGGCTTGTCCAGTCAAACTTCCACTGATCTAGAAAACGGCTTGACATTGGAGGAAGTCAAGAAAAGGCTCGACGAGTACGGTTACAACGAAGTACCAGAGAAAAAGGCAAGTCCGGTAATTAAGTTCCTCAAGAAATTCTGGGGCGTGTCGCCTTGGATGCTAGAAATGACGGTGGCCCTGGAGTTCCTCGTAGGAAAGTACCTGGAGATGTACATCGTTGTTGGGCTCCTGTTTTTCAATGCAGTTTTGAGTTTCCTGCAGGAAGAACAGGCGAATTCCGCTTTGGAGCTGCTCAAGCAGAGGCTCAGGATAAACGCGAGGGCGAAGAGGGGAGGGAGATGGGTCGTGGTTCCCGCAAGGGAGCTTGTCCCAGGGGACATCATAAGGCTGAGGGCGGGGGACTTCGTACCAGCTGACCTGAGGGTGGCAGTAGGAAGCGTTGAGGTCGATCAGTCTTCCCTCACTGGCGAATCCCTGACGGTCGAGAGGAAGGACGGCGAGGACCTCCTCAGCGGATCGGTCATCAGGAGGGGGGAGATCACGGGGATCGTCACCTCCACAGGGGTGAAGACATACTTTGGGAGGACTGTGGAGCTCGTTCAGATGGCAAGGCCGAGGCTCCATGTGGAGGAAGTGATCTCCAAGGTTTCAAGGTGGCTCCTCCTGATGGTTAGCGTCATGCTGGCGATCGGCTTCGCGCTCGCATTGTCGAGGGGCATGGATCTCCTCGAGATCCTCCCACTGACGGTCATACTCCTGCTGTCGGCCATACCCGTTGCACTTCCGACGATGTTCACAATCACCATGGCCCTTGGCTCCTTAGAGTTGGCGAAGAAGGGAGTGCTGGTCACAAGGCTTGACGCAAGCGAGGATGCCGCAACGATGAACGTGGTCTGCGCGGACAAGACAGGCACGATGACGATGAACAAGCTCTCCATAACGGAGGTAATGGCCATCGGCGGTTTCAAGGAGGAGGACGTGATCCTGTACGGCGCCCTCGCCTCGCAGGAGGCGAACCAAGATCCGATCGATCTGGCATTTCTATCGGCCGCAAGGGAGAGGGGCATCTGGCTGGACGGATATTCGCAGAAGGCGTTTGTCCCTTTCGACCCCTCAACGAGAAGGACGGAGGCCACGGTGGAAAGGGAGGGCTCTGAATTTCGAGTTCTGAAGGGTTCGACCAAGACGATAGAGTCTTTGTGCAGAGACGACCCGGATGTATTTTCGAGGGTCGAGGGGACAGTGGCAGGGCTCTCAGTCAAAGGCTACAGGTTCATAGCCGTCGCCAAAGGTTCGACGGGAGATGGAATCGGGCTGGTGGGCGTCGCGGCCCTCTACGACAAGCCCAGGCCGGACTCCCCGCAACTCATAAGCGAACTCGAAGGTCTTGGAATCTCCCTCAAAATGCTTACAGGCGATGCCCTGCCGATAGCCAAAGAGGTCTCGAGTCAACTGGGCTTGGGGGACAACATAGTCAGAACGGCTGACCTGAAGGAGAGCCTGAAGGAAGAGGGGGGTTCTAAGATATTGGAGGAGAGCGACGGCTTCGCCGAGATCTACCCGGAAGATAAGTTCCTCATCGTCAAGGGCCTCCAGGAAGGCGGGCATGTTGTCGGCATGACGGGCGACGGGATCAACGACGCCCCCGCCTTAAGGCAGGCCGAGGTCGGAATAGCCGTAAGCAATGCGACGGATGTGGCAAAGAAGGCGTCAAGCGCGGTCCTCACCACCGAGGGGCTGGGAGGCATCGTGGACTTGGTCAAAGTTGGCAGGACGATATTCCAGAGGATAGCCACTTGGATAATTAACAAGATGATCAGGACCTTCAAGAGGGTGATCTTCATAGTGCTGGCTTTCACCTTCACGGGACAATACGTCATATCCGCATTCGACATGATACTGCTCCTCTTCCTGAGCGACTACGTCACGCTGTCGCTTTCGACCGATAACGTCAGGCATTCGAGGAAGCCCGAGAGCTGGGATGTCACGGGACTTGTCAAGACGGGGGCCTTGATGGGCATCCTGATGGTAGCCAAGTCGTTTGTCTTGCTCTACATCGGGTTCTCCTATTACGGTTTGTACGGCAACATCGACCAGTTACACACGTTTGTCTTCGATTGGCTCACCTTTTCGGGATATTTCACGGTGTTGGCAGTCAGGGAACGGAAGCATTTCTGGAACTCTAGGCCGAGCAGGTTCCTCATCCTATCGATAGCAACCAACATGATATTGGTATCGCTGATCTCAGCTTTGGGGATTCCTGGCTTGGCTCCAATAAGCATCACGAAAATCCTAATGGTCATCGCGTACTCCTTTACCACGTGCCTTCTGTTGAACGACCTCATCAAAGCGTTCTTGGTAAGGCGCTTTGGCATGGCTCTGTAGGATTTCACTTCACTTCACATGTTATGAGGTTCAAGCTTGAAGGGGAATCGACTAGCTCATAATTATTGTTGCTGAAAGAATGCGAATGTCAGTGAGCCATACATTTTACGATCTGGTTTCCCTTCGTCGTCGGTTTACTTACGGTCATTCGACAAGGAGCGATAAAGCCCATTACAAACTACCTCAAAATAGAGTTAAAAGCCCTTTATGTCATGCTTTATAGTTCGCAAATCGTTCGTAACTATCAAGTACAAGACGTTCTAGGTGATGGAGATATAGGATGGGGCCTGCACTGCCATTGGATGACGATATGAAAAGGAGATGAAAGGATGAGGCATACGATGTTTACGCTCACGCTTCTGGCAGTAATTGGCATGGCCGGGTTGTCATTTCTCATAACCTCCGGCATCTTGGATGATTTCTTACCAGGTATAGGTGAGATCACCTGTCCCAACGATGGGAGCCTATACGTTTGGACACCCATTGGAACTAGGAGCGAGAACTTCAACTGGAGGTGCCTTGGGTGTGGCCACACGTGGATTGAAACCTATCCCGAGGACGTTTACATCGAGTGGCGGAAGGCTTTCCTGGAACCCGCCTTCGTTCGCGATTACACGATCCTCTATTTGCGAAGCATAGGGTATGAAGTGTTGCCGGATCCCCTTAAGCTCGATTGGACAGGTGGTAGAGAAACACCCGAGAACTTGGTTGGAAGTGAGACATATGTCTACCGTGCGATGGGCATCATCATAACCATCAGATACCCGGTGGTCCTGGCTGAGAACACCATATACTCGATAAGGGTGGAATATTCGGGCCAAACTTTATGGGAGGGGAGGCTGCACCAGCGGCAATTCACCGTCGACACCTCGACCCCGTTGGATATGGCAACATACGATTACTATGGCGGAGTGGGCCTGTTCGTAAGGGGAATCTACGTCATCGCTACCGACAAGGACCCCCTGGTCCTCATCGGGACGGAGGATTATTGGCAAATGCTGAAAGATCACACTACCCAACGGGCCTCGACAGGTGACTTCGTAAGCATATTGATATCGAGGGGGGATTTCGCAACCGGGGGATATCAAATCCAACTCAAGTCCTTTGCTTGGCTCGAGAGTGATCCTGTCGTGTTCTCATTCGCAGCCAACTTCACAAACCCCGGAGAAGGGGTCGCGGTGACGGAGGCATTTACCAACCCGCTTGTCCTAGTGCCGATGGGCAACCTAGACGCAGGAAAATACGTCGTTGAAGTGCATGTGGAATCCTTCACCCTAACGTATGATGCGTTCGGGAAACCCGTCTACACACCGATAGAAACTCTGATAGAGGAAGTTTGGAAGTTCGAATTCGAGATTCAATGACAGCGTGAACTCATTTTATTTGAGTATTCAAGGGAACTGACACCGCGAGGCAGCTAGCCATACACTGGGATGGGTTCTTGCTAGCTCATCCCATGACCACCCGTTGTAATTTATTTTAAGGAACGTTCGGGCAATGTTACTCAAGGTTTGTTGAGTCAGGAAACGATGGCGAATTTGCGCTTCTGTTCAATATAATCAAAGTATCGACTATATCTTCTGGCGATTACGAAATCGATGTAGGACCTACGTAGAAGAAGGAAGAAGAGAGTCGTGACGAAATCCCGCGTATGTCAGACCAGAGGCTGGAAACTTGCAACGATATTGCAATGATATTGTAATGCAATTCAATAAAGTATGATCGAAGTCCTGTTGCTTGGGTCGCCGGAAGTAGTTAACTAGTTGAGCTGCCCCATAATTTATTTGGAAGCGAAGGCGCTCAATACGTTCTGTGCGATCGCGCGGATCTGCTTCTTGTCGGCTCCAGTGTAGAGTGAGACGGCGGTAACTCCGATCTTGGCATATTGCTCTATGACCTCTATCAGGTCGTTCCAGTTGCTGCAAATGTGCGTACATCTTCGGACTTCCTCGACGTTGACCTTCCTACCTTCCTCTTCAGCCACCACCGGATTCGGGATGCTCCACGAGTCCTTGTGGTGAATGCCAAGCGTCCTCCATTGTGTCCTCAAGATCTCCTCTGGTCTCAGGAAGCTGAAGTTGACCTCAATTGCGACCCCTCCGGAACCTCGTTTGTGGGCCTCAATTCTCCCTCGCCTGTATGCGGGCAGGATCTCCTCTTTCATCGTCTTAAGATCGTTCCTGGGGCATATCGTGATCAGTTGCTCAGCATACCTTCCAGCAAACCGCGCCGCCCTCTTGCCGATCGCCGAGAAGTAGAGCGGTATCTTTTTCCTCGGCTTCGTGTAGAGATAGTAGAAATCCGATGAGAAGTACCTCCCTTCGAATCCGAATGGTTCCTTGGAATCCCACATCATGCGCATCAGCCGGATGCCTTCGATCAGCCTGTCCATCCTCTCCTCCCATTTCGGCCAATTCCCGTTCCAGAAGGGCCTCTCATTCAGGGCCTCGCCCGAACCCACGCCGAGAAGCACTCTGCCGGGATACATGTTATCGAGGGTCGCAGTTGCTTGCGCCACTATCGCAGGGTGATATCTTGCACCTATCGGGACTGTAACCCAGGGCCCGACCTTTATTCGATCTGTCCTCTCCAGCGCAACGCTCAAAATCGACCAGACAAATGAGGACCTCCTGCCCGAATGGAACCACGGGTAGATGTGATCTCCGAACCAAGCCGTGCGAAAACCCAGCTCATCAGCGTAAACAGCCGCATTCACGAATTCCTGTGGATCATAGTAATTTTCTCCCAGATTGAGTTGTATCTCGACTTTCGTCAAGGAGATCCCTATACTTCGAAGCATTTCGTTTCTTATGTCTTTTGACAAGGGACAAATAGTGGAAAGGAGCCCCTTACGATGCCCGATGAACGGGAAGATATGAATTAATTATGGAAGCGGTTGATTAAGGCCCTCCCGCCATTGTAACCCGAGGAACTGAATACCATGATTGCTGTAGACGGGAGGGAAGGTCATTACGCCTGGCGGAGGAGGTTTTCATCAGCTCGCAGAAGGAAATGCCAAAGCTTTAGTGTGTCTTGGCTGGTATGGGGTTGAGCAAAATGTACGGGGATCCGGAACGCATCGACACGAGAACGTCTTTGGAAAGAAAGGCCAAGGACATCCTCCAACAGATGACCCTTGAGGAGAAGGTCGCCCAACTGAGTGCGATCCCAGTTCAGGAGATCCTGGAGGGCGCGAGATTCTCCCAGAGGAGGGCCAAGGAACGCCTCAACAAGGGAATCGGGCAGATCACGCGCGTTTCGGGAAGCCCTGGGATCGGCCCGAGGGAATCGGCGCTCATCGCAAACCAAATCCAAAAATTCCTGATGGAGGAGACCCGTCTGAAAATACCCGCAGTCATCCACGAGGAGTGCCTGAGCGGCTTCATGGCAAAGGGCGCCACGACCTTCCCCCAGGCGATAGGTTTGGCGAGCACCTGGGATCCGGACCTCGTGAAGAAGGCAACGTCCGTCATCAGGGAGCAGATGAGGGCGACGGGCGCATCGCAGGGGCTCTCCCCGGTTCTCGACGTTGCCAGGGATCCGAGGTGGGGGAGGGTCGAGGAGACGTTCGGAGAGGATCCGTACTTGGTAGCGAGCATCGGGGCCGCGTACGTAAAGGGGCTCCAGGGCGATGACCCCAGATCCGGCGTCGTGGCAACCGTAAAACACTTCGCCGCCCACGGGATATCTGAGGGGGGCAGGAACAGCGCGACAGTGCACGTCTCCTCCAGGGAGCTCAGGGAGATCTTCCTCTTCCCGTTCGAAGTTGCGGTCAGAGAGGCGGGGGTGATGTCGCTGATGAACGCCTACCACGAGATAGACGGCGTTCCGTGCGCGGCCTCAAGGGATCTCCTCACCAAAACGCTCAGGGAGGAGTGGGGATTCGGGGGATTCGTGGTCTCCGACTACGGCGCCATCAAGATGCTGCAGACCTTCCACCACATCGCCGCCGATGAGAAGGAGGCCGCAATACTGGCTTTGGAGGCGGGCATCGACGTGGAACTCCCAGCGGCGGATTGCTACGGCGAACCCCTCATTCAGGCCGTCAGGGAGGGGCTGGTCTCCGAGGCCACGGTGGATGAAGCGGTACTCAGGACCATCGGGGGCAAGCTGCTCCTCGGGCTCTTCGAAAAGCCGTACGTCGATGCCGAACTCGCCCCAATAATATTCGATAGGGCGGAGCACAGGACGATCGCGCTCCAAGCCGCTAGGGAATCGATTGTGCTCCTGAAGAACGACGGCACCCTTCCGCTCGACAAGGGCATCGGCTCGATAGCGGTCGTGGGGCCGACTGCCAATAGCACGAGGAACCTCCTCGGCGACTATAGCTACACGGCACACCTCCAATGCGAGACAGACGCCGTTCCGATAGTGAGCGTCCTCAAGGGCATCAGGGACAGGGTATCGCCACAGACCGAAGTACACTATGCGGAGGGATGCGACGTCTCCGGTGTGGCGACCGGCGGATTCAAGGAGGCCCTGGAGGTGGCTGGGAAATCCGACGTGGTGGTTGCAGTGGTCGGCGAGAGGTCGGGCCTTTCCCAACGGGACGTCTCCGGAGAGGGAAGGGACAGAGCTGACCTTGGACTCCCTGGGGTCCAGGAGGGGCTTGTCAGGGCCGTCTGCGAGTCGGGCAAGCCCGTCGTCGTAGTTCTGGTGAATGGCAGGCCGCTCTCGATCGGCTGGATCGCCGAGAACTGTCGCGCGGTCCTGGAGGCCTGGCTGCCCGGTGAGGAGGGAGGGGACGCGATAGCGGAGGTCCTCTTCGGCGACTATAACCCCGGGGGCAGGCTCCCCATCTCGATGCCGCGCGAAGTCGGCCAGATACCCGCTCACTACGCAAGGAAGCCATCCTCTCACGGAAATTACATCTCGATCGACTCAAAGCCCCTATTTCCCTTCGGGCATGGCCTGAGCTACACCGAATTCAAGTACGGCTCGCTCAACATAACGCCGGACAAGGTTGGGCCCGCCGGAAAAGTTGCCATACGCTTCGATGTAAGGAACGTGGGCCGTCGCGAGGGCGAGGAAGTCGTCCAACTCTACTTGTCTGACGAGGTGGCAAGCGTTTCAAGACCCGTAAAGGAGCTCAAGGGATTCAAGAGGATCGCACTCAAGCCAGAGGAGAGGAGAACGGTGACGTTCGATCTCTCGGCAGACCAATTGGCCTTCTATGATCGCCACATGAGGTTCGTCGTGGAGCCCGGCAGATTTATTGTAATGATAGGCAGCTCCTCGGAGGAGATAAGGCTCAAGGGCAGCTTTGAGGTCATAGGGGAGAAAGTCGTCCCATCCAAGAGGACGTTCTTCAGCACAGTGGGCATAAGTTGAAGCGAGAGCGTACGATGCAGCCTTACGACAAACCACACGAAAAAACATAAGCGCGATATCTCCCATTCTGAAGCGGCGATGGACAGTTCGATAATCGATCAGGCTTTCAGTCGAGCCGACCTGCTTAGAGACCTACAACTATATCCGTTCAATCAACTGCCTGCCGAGGATCCTTCGGTGATCGTCCACTCTTCCCTCAAGTCAATCGGTTTTGTGATAGGTGGGGCAGAGACTGTGGTAAGGGCCCTATTGGACTGGGTGGGCAAGGATGGGACACTGGTCTTTCCATCCTTTTCGTACTCGCTCTCAGACCCCGAGCAGTGGCATCATCCGCCAGTGGCTCCCCATCTGGTTGAAAAGGTGAGGAATGGCCTCCCTCTGTTCAACGTGGATCTAAGCCAGATCGACACGGGTGCGATACCCAGCTTGGCGGCGAGATTCCCGGGAGCACTCCGCTCTATCCATCCGAATGGTTCGGTTGTGGCTCTCGGCAAGCACGCCCAGCGGATCGTATCGTCCCAGAGGATCGAGAACAGCCTACTCCCAGATGGTCCGTTTGGCCAGGTCTATGCCCTAAATGGCTGGGTATTGTCAATCGGAACTGAACTCGACTCCAATTCATCGATCCATCTCGCCGAGAGGTGGGCGTGTGGGGGCAAAGGACTGCCTTATCTCGGCGAAGTCTGGAAGTCCCGCGTGCCCGTCGACACGCCTCGCGGCAGGGAGTGGGTCTTACTCGATAAAGAGGGGAATTGCAGCACCGGTTTCCGCCGCATTGAGCCCGCGCTAAGAAGCCGTGGGGTAATATCTTACGGAAGGGTTGGGCGGAGCCATTGCCAATTCATGTCGCATCGGAGGCTGATCGACGAGACAGCCAAAATACTAGATGGTGACCCATTGGCGCTTCTCTGCTCAGACCCCAACTGTCCTCAGTGTGCCCCTGCTTGGGCCAAATATGGGGTTGGTAGACAGAGGGAGTGGTGAGAGGTCGACGCCAATGAATGTTTTAATTGCGGAAATATCCTTCACGACGATATAATCCCGTTCTAATTTTTTGAACACGACTGCTTGGGAAAGCGCGCGTTGGACCGTTATGAATGTAAAGTAGTTGGCAGTTGGTCGTAGGGCCGGACGACATTTCTACTCGACTAGAAAAAGGGCCTTTTACATGTGTCAAACTGTAGCCCTATTAATGAGCTGGCATCTCATTTTCACAAGATCAGGGAGGGCGACATAAAGCTTGGCAACCATCGCAAAGGAAAGGCATGCGGTACGTGCCGATAGGTGTAGAATGTGCCACGCTCCATTTAACTCGGACTTTCGCTTCTGCCCATCGTGCGGCGCTCCGATAGATCGACCAAGCACAGCCCGCCAGGACTCACCACCTGAGCCTGTCCTGATATTTGAGGAAGATCAGGCCGGATCAGAAGAGATCGACACCATTTTCGTGTAATGGGCATTCTGGGTCCATGCCTAACCTAACTTAACTTACTTACTTATGACACGAACCCGTTCCACCACGCACTCCTACCGATGGCTCCTGTAAATGCGACCTGCCGTGGGCGCGGAAATGAAACCGTATGCGTCCCCTATAGTTTTATGATCTGATCGATCAATTCCGAGGTCTTCCTGAAGGCCTCCTCGTCCCCTTCGACCTCGGTTATGACATAATCGTCATATCCCGCCCTCTTGAGCGCGCCCATCACGAGCTTCCAGTTCACGTCCCCCTCCATCAGTTGTTTCCACTCGTAGCCCTTTCGCTTGAAGTCCTTGAAGTGCACCTTCTTGATCCTCTTGCCCAGGATGTCGATCCACTGCTCGGGATAACCGTATATGACGATGTTGCCCACGTCGAAGTAGGCTCCGACGTAGTCACTGCCGACCTTGTCTATGAAGTCCCTGAACTCAAGTGGGCTCAGCAGCATCCTGTTCCACACGTCCTCGAGGGCGATCGTCACCCTAAACCTCTCCGCCGCGTCCATGAGGCCCTTGATCCCCTCGAGCGCTCTGTCGTAGGCGACGTCATAGGGCACTTGATCGGTCACCCTGCCAGGGATGACGAGAACGGCGTTCACCCCCAGGGCTGACGCGGCCTCGAGCATCTTCCCTATCACTTCCTTGCCCCTCTGCCTTGCCTTTGGGTCGTTGCTCGTGAGACTTGCGTCATATGGAACGCTGGCGCATATGCTACAGTACTCGACGCCGAGCTCGGCGCTCTGCGCCCTCAACCTCTCATAGTCCTTTTGGGATGAGTTGGTGTTGAGTTCCCCCTTCTCGGTGAGTAGGATCTCAAGGCCGCTATAACCAAGCCTCTTCGCCAGCTTTAGGCTGTCTTTGATGCCGAGCGGTTCAGATAAACACAGTTGGCTGAATCCCTTCTTCATCTTGATCCGATGAAGGGGCAAATTGCGAGAAACTTAACGGTTTCCATCCCTGCAGAGGAGATGCGATTCCCGTATGTTCTGTATACCAAGTGCATACGATCGCGATCGGAGGCTAGGGCTGGGGGCGTTCGGGGAGCTGGTTATACGAACCATCTTGGCTTCTGTAGACGGCGAGCCGACTAACCGTGACCCATCCTTCGCCCTCCTTCCTCCTGATCTGAACGGTCAATACCTCCGCCTTCGGGTCCGTCTTGCCTTGCCAGACCGTGAGGCTGAGGAACTCACCATTTTCAAGCGGCATTGAGAAACGAGCCTTGGGCTTTCGCTCCGACATCTTCCTTCTGCCCTCGACATACATCGAATCTATTAAGCTGTTCTCGACCCTTTGTAAAGGAACGATTGGGTCAGAAACCTTTTATGAGGAATTCGGCCGAAACAAGCTCTTGGAGGATGGCTACAGTTGTGGAGTAAGATCGCCGAGAAGCTCTCGAAGTTCCCTGCCAGGTTGAGGGTGGCCCGGCTCCTCGTCGAACTCGGCCTCAGCATAACGGCTGACAAGAAGATAATGTGCGGGCCCATAGAGATGTCTCAGGTGAGGATCGCGGAGGCGGCGGATGTCGATCGGAGGGTCGTCCAGGAAACCGCTGAAACCCTCATGGAGGACCCGGAATTGTACAAGATCTTCTCCAACCTCAAACCCGCGGGGCCGCACCTTGGGACGGTCGCGAAATTCCTGGGCTATGGCGTCGTCGAGATCTGGGCCGATCCCCACCAAACTGGTATATTAGCCGCGGTCACCGCCCTGATATCGAATGAGAACATAAGCATCAGGCAAGCCATCGCGGAGGACCCGGACCTCGTGCCCGAACCGAAGCTCATAGTGGTGACCGAGCGGGAGGTGGCCGGCGACACGCTCAAGGCGATCCTGAAGGTGCCTGGCGTGTCCAAGGTTTCGGCATATTAAAGATCGGTGGTGCTAACTAGCACAGGTTCTTCAGGAACTCTATGTCCTTCTTCAGGATCTTGAGCCGCTCCTCCGCCGGGAAATTGTCGAGCGACTCATCTTCGACCGTCAGGTCCCAATCGTAGTTTGCCTTCCTCAGCAGGTTGACTACCCTCTTGTGATCCACGTCCCCCTGATAGATCGTAGCCGCCGACTTAGGCCAGCCCTCGCCCGGCTCCCTCATGACCTCCCTCCTGTTCGCCGGGAAGGAGAGGTTCTTTACGTGAGTGTGCTTTGCGTATACTGCAAAGGAGTCTATGATCTCGTAGATCTTGCTGAGTGGATATCCGAACCAGTAAAAGTTCCCGGTGTCGAGGGTCAGGCCCATCCTCTCCGATGAGACGCCGTCGAGCACGGCTTTTATGAACTCGCGCTTGTTCCCAAGCACCCCGTGGTTCTCCATCGCCAGGGACACGGCAAGGCCGTCGGTCCTCTTCAGTACCTCCCTGACGCACGTCACGGTCCTCTTCACATAGTCATCATCAGGAACGCGCGGTTGGGGATCCATTACTGAATTTATGCGCACGACCTTCGCGTCGATGGTGGGCGCAATCCTGCAGGCATCAACGATCCATTCGATCTCGGCCTTCGTGTCCTGCCTGCCGAAATCGTTCTCGACCAGCATCGCGCAGATTGACAACCCCCTTGATTTCAAATCCTCCAGGAGATTCCTCCGCTTATCTTCCGTCGAGAGGTCGAAGCCAAGGGAGACGGCCTTCCCCATGTCTTCGTATTCGGCCCCCTTCAGTTGCCTATCGACGTAGAGCTCGAATCCGCTGAGGCCAAGATCCTTCAGGCCATCGAGGACGTCCTTGTATCCGACCCACCTGACTGTGAAATCACGAATTCCGACGAACATTTTGCACTGAGTTGGCCACCAATTGGACCTACATATATGTATCGGCATTTGAGCGAAGACATAAACGAATCGTTGCGATGCGATCTTCTAGAAAGTGCGCAGAGGAGATACACATCACGGCCTTCGCGAGTAGACCAGGACATCGAGTGAACGACCTGAGTATCGCAATTGCTCACTTAACTTGGTTTCAAGTTTGAATCCGCAATCCTCAAGGACGTGTGACTTGCCTTTCGCTTGGGCTTCGACGAATGACTGCACCTTCTCAGCGCCGAACGACAGGGCGTGGATCAAAGCCGGTGCGCTGTTGAGAAATCGCGGGTGCACGAAGAAGTCGAGGATCGTCACCCCGTAGTTCCACCTCGGATCTGGCACGAGTGAGGCCAGACCGACGATTGCGTCATCGGAGATCAGGGCCTTGGCATCTTTGACGCTTCCTTCCCTCAGCCCCAACATCAGGTTGATGAAGGAGCCTTCGAACCCATGCACGCCGAATGCGCCGAATGCATAATTCTTCGCGTACCAGCCATCCTCCGTACTGAAGAGCGCATCCGACCCGGGCCAATGCTCCCAGCCCACGGCGCTGACGAAAGCGGTGCTCCCGCCGAAGTACCTCTCGTCGAAGTCCTTCCGCGTGATGTACCTCATCTTGCCAGTTTTTTCGCCGATGTCCTGAAAGCCATACCTGAGGTAGATCCTGTGCGCCTCAGATCCGTACCCCGTCCCGAGGTAGAGGGCGCGCCCCTTCCTCGCCTTGAAATCGGTTAGGAGGTCTTGCATCAGGAAGGAGGCGACGCCCTTCCTCCTGTGTTCAGGCACGGTGAAGACGTGCTGCAGCATCCCAACTGGTTCTTCCAATGACTCCGCCGTCGTTATGTTCCCGATGATTTGCTCCCCCGAGAAGGCGAGGTAGCAGTAAGTCTTCAAGATGGCAATCTTCCCCTCCATGGCCTCCCTGACCGGCACGAGCCAGTAGGGTTCCTTGTGTCCGATCAGCGACAATATCGCATCCTTGAATTCTAGGTCCGGCGCAGTCACGCGAAGGGTCGACATCTCCTCGCCCGTTGAAAGTTTATGTCCGGCTATTACCTCGTGCACTGCCCTTTTCGCCCTGTGGCCTTGGAGTGGCAACTTAGCTCTTTCGGGAAAAGGCACTCAACCGATTGACAACTTCATGGAGGTGATGAGCCGGACCCCAGTTGGCGCCAGCGTCCATCGACGCCCTTTAACAGATCCGACGAGCGCATCGTGCGATTGCAAGTGAACGCGTATGGAAACATCGTCCATAATTAATCGCGTCGATGGATGACTTGTGTCGTAATTTTTATGACTTCGGGGGAGGGTTGGAGAATTTTCGCGAGCACCCCTCTCCCTAAAGGAGCTGGGTTGGATATTAACTCGAGCAGTCGACGTCCTCATGGAAGCCGTTGAAAAGCGTTGGCTGGATCCTCGATGTCTACGTGGAGGGCGAGAAGGCCGTCACGTGGTTACGAACCGTCGAGGGTTCGCACCTCAAGCTCCTCGACGAGTACCAGCCGAGCATCTACGTCCTTCCCAGAAAGGGGTTCGAGGACGATGCCCTTAACGCGCTGAAGGACAACCCGGACTTTCGAAGCGTCCGCCTGGAGGACAAATACATCAATCTCGAGGGCGAGAGGGGGAAGGTGCTCCACGTAACCCTTGATGGCCTTAAGGGCTACAGGCGGGTCCTCAAGGCAGTGGAAGCCCTTCCCCAGATCCAAGAGGCCTACAACACGGACCTCCTTCACGTCCAGCAGTACCTCTTCACTCGGCTGGGCGTGCCCCCGACGAGCAAGGTTGAGGTCGAATACGAAGGGAACGGCCTGACGGGCCTGAGGCCCCTTGACGATTCAAAGGAGATCTTGCCCCCGCCGTTCACGATCCTCTTCTTCGACGTCGACGTGAAAAGCCCCTTCCTGACTTGGAGGGTCGAGCGCGACCCGATATCGTCGATAACGGCCCGTTACGGCGGGGAGGAGTTCACGCTTCGGGGAGGCGAGGCGGAGGTACTGGAGGGTTTCCAGACACTGGTCCAAGAGAAGGACCCCGACATGCTCGTGTCTCCCGAATGCGACGAATTCACCTTTCCCTACCTCTCCACCAGGGCCGAGCTCCTCGGCCTGAACGTACGGCTCGGAAGGGACGCCGCCGACGCCACAAGCTTCAGGAGGACGCTGCCATGTTGGGTGAGGGGAAGGGTGGCGCTCGGCAACGAGATGTACGGCGCGCAAGCCAGCTTTAGATTTGAGGATTGGAGCCTTGCGGGCCTCGTCGAGAGGGCGAGGTTCAGCTTCCTGCCTCCGGGCATAGCCGGGAGGTGGGCATCCAACAGGGTGATAGACAGCAGGAACTGCTACGAACTTCTGAGGAGGGGATACGTGATCCCCAGGAACAGGGGCCACTACGAGTACGTGAGGACGATTGAGGAGATAGTGGCGAGGGATCGGGGAGGGTTGATCATGGCCCCGAAGATCGGGGTGGTTCACGAGAACGTCGCGGAGCTCGACTTCGCAAGCCAATATCCCAACTTGATCGTGCGCGACAACCTGAGCTACGAGACCGTGACCCCCGAAGGGGTCAAGTCGAGCACCGACGCGATACTCCCGTACGTGACCAAAAGTTTTCTGGAGCGCAGGCTTTACTTCAAGGGGCTCAAGAGGAAGTACCACGAGGACGGCCCCGAGTGGAACGCCTGCGAACAGAGGCAACAGTCCCTGAAATTGATACTGGTGTGCCTCTACGGGACGTCCGGCTGCTGCTGGAACAGGTTCGGCAACGTCCTCTGCTTCGAGGAGATAAATCGCCGCTCGAGGGAGGCCATGATCGTTGCGAAGGACTGCGCGCAGGAGGGGGGGTTCGACGTGGTGTACGGGGACACCGACTCGATCTTCGTGAAGAAGGTCGGAGCAACGAAAGGGGACTATGAAGGACTCGGCAAAGAGATCGGCAGGAGGACGGGCCTTCCGATCGGGCTCGACCACCACTACAAGTTCCTCGTCCTCCTCCCACTTGAGGCCGATCCGGCCGGCAACATGGAGGCCCAGAAGCACTACTTCGGGGTGCTGACGAACGGCGAGCTTGTAGCGAGGGGAATAGAGATGAGGCGCCACGACACCCCGCCTTTCATAAGGGAGTTCCAGAGGGACCTGATACTGGCCCTCCTCAACGTCGGGAGCCACGAGCGTGTGAGGACCGAAGGATACGAGAGGGCGCGGGAACTGATATCGGAGTCGATCAGGAAGGTGATGGAGGACGAGATCCCCATCAGGGAGCTGGTCGTCTCCAAGGTACTCAGGAGGCCGCTTTCGACCTACACCAGGGCCTCGTCCCACGTCTCAGCGGCCATACGGCTGGCGGACAAGGGGAAGACCATCAAGGAGGGGGAGAACGTGGAGTTCGTCTACGTGGACGCGAAGCACCACAATCCCCTCTGCCGCGTGGCGCCCATTGAGACGTACCGCGGGAAGGGATACGACGAGGAGAAGTACAGGGAGCTCCTCATAGATGCGGCCGAGACCGTCCTCTCGCCGTTCGGCTTCTCGCGCCAAGAATTCGGATCCAAGACCAGGAAGGAGACTTATCGCGATCTGGTCCTGAGCGAGATGAACGGGGAGGAACGGCTGGAGAAGGAGACCGAATCGATGGCATCGGAGCCGTGAGGTTCTGCTGAGCAAGAGGGGTGGCTCGATGAAGCAACTTCCAGCCAGCTAGCGAATGAACGCGTTTTTAACACGTTGTGCTAGTCAAGCGTCGAGTGGCGCCTTTTTTTGGTAGGAGGAGCTGGCGGATAAAGTTCGCCTCGAAGCAGCGCCGCGTTTCCATATCCACGAATGGATCGGTCCCTTTCGGTCGAGAATGAGCGGACGTTATATATGGTAAATTAAAGCAAGGTGACAACCATGTACGATGAGATCCTCAAGCTGATAGATGGTGAGTTCTCGGCGAGCAGGGCGCTGGATCACGCGATCGCGATCTATCGCTGGGACCGCACGATGGACAACAGGAGTTTCCACAGATCGGCCGCATACTGCGCCGATGAACTCAGAAGGGCCGGGCTCGATGATGTCAAACTGATCGAGTCCCCAGCCGATGGGAAAACCGCCAACGGGGATCTCGTGATGCCGAAGGCGTGGGAGATAGACGAGGCGACCTTGACGATCATCCAGCCTCCCGAGGCCGAGATGGTTCTCGCGAGCTTCGTCGAGGAGCCGTTGTCGGTGTCAACGTTCAGTGCGCCCACCCCACCTGAGGGGATTGAGGCAGATGTCTTGCTTATCGATGATTTGACGGGACACGACGTTAAGGGCGCGGTCGTGTTCGGCAACAATGGCGGGCAAATTGCGAAACCGCTTGAATCGGGTGCGGCAGGCTACATTACATCTTCGATCTCGGCCGAGCCCCACGTGAGGGATAGCAACGACATTCCCGATGCGAGGGGATGGGATCACGCCTATTCACTTCAGCCCGCAAACGAGGGCCGAAAATTCGGCTTTGTGATCTCCCCTCGGCAACGCAGATGGCTTGAGGATCTCATCACGAGATGCCAGCGCGACGGGAAGAGGGTACGGGTCAGGGCGGTCGTGAAGTCCCGCCTCTACGACGGAAGCGTGCCAATGGTAACGGCCACGATCAGGGGAAGCACGGAACCCGAGAAGGAGGTGATCCTCGACTCGCACCTCTACGAACCTGGCGCCCTTGATAATGCATCTGGCTGCGGCATCCTGCTCGAGTCCGCTCGAGTCCTCATGAAGCTGATCTCCGAAGGGAAGCTCCCGCCTCCCGGAAGGACGATCAGGTTCTTCTTCGGTATGGAGTTCCACAGCATCTCCGCGTATGTAACGGCGAATCTGAAGGCCATTCGAAATGTGGTTGGGGCCTTTTACGTCGACTCCCTCGGCGGGAGCCCGCAGAAGACGAGGGCCCCTTATCTCCTGATACAGAACCATGACGCGATCGCGTCATACACGGACGTGCTCCTCGAAGACATCACGAGGAAGCGGTTCGAGAAGGGAAACCCATACCTCAATCTCATCATCAGGCCATTCTGGGGCAACGATCCCGCGGTCGCGAACGATCCCCTGATTGGCATGCAGATGACCAGCCTCATCCAACATCCGAACAAGTTTTACCACACGTCCCAAGACACGCCGGACCTGCTCACCAAGGAGGACTTTAAGGCCGTGGGCCCAATACCCGCGACGTTCGCGTACTTCGTCGCAAACATGTCCTTGCTCGATGCCGTCTGGCTAACGGCGAAGGTTGAGTCCGATGGCAGATGCCAACTTGAAAAGGAGGGCGCCGAGGCCACCAAGGCCACCCTCACTGCAGTAGCGAGCGTGCAGCCATCGATACCTGACGCCATCGCCAAGTCGCTCGCCTCTTCGGATGAGAAGATGCGATACGTTGGGGAACGGGCGGTACATACTTTGAGGTCAATTCCGTTGCCAATTGACAGGGATGACCGGGACCAAGTCACGGAACTGATCTCTGCCGCTGAAGCCGAGATGAGGGGCCGATGCGACGAACTGCTCTCACGGATTCGTGACCTTGCATCCGTGGCCCGAACGGCATACCCCGAGGATGTCGTGTTGGACAAGGAGATCGAATTGAAAGGGGAAGAGCTCGAGGCGAGCAAGATGGTGGCCCAAAAGGTTGTGCCCGGCCTTCTGACCTTCAGAAATCTTACTGAAGCGGAGCGCACGGAGTTGAACGAGTCATACAAACATCCCAATGCCATGTACTGGGTCGATGGCAGGAGGACGGTACTCGAGATAGCGAGGCTCCACAGGCTGATGACGGGGCAAGGCAGCGTCGCCGAGCTTGTCAGGCAATTCAGGGCTCTTTCGAAGTTCGGATACGTTACGTTAAACGATGGTAATGCAGAAGAATAGTGTGAATGAAATGAGTGAAGTAGAATTCAGGAAATATTTGAAGGCTGTCTAAGGTCATAGAAGAGTAGATATAAGATCACGCCTTCCTGCCGATTATCTGTAGGTGCCCTGCGAAATTCACCAGCGACTTGTTAGTACAATTGAGCAACTCGATCCTCAGTAGCTCCCCCCTTACCTTTCGGTCCATCTCAAGCCCCTTCCGTGCCCTTTCCCTCACCTGATGCATGAAGACGGGAGCGCCCACTACCTCGATGACCTCCAGCCCCGCTGCCCGAAAGTAGCCGGAGAGCTCTTCCCAGGTCATGTTGTATTGCGGGTGCCCGAAGTCATAGGAGACATTCGATCTCAGCAGCTCCTTGGCCTCCTTTATCTGCCCCGCCTCAATCAATTCGGGGACCCTCCTGTATTTGGTATCCAAGCTCACGATCACGTGAGCCCCCTTCTTGGCCAATCTCGCCAACTCCTTTACGGCTTGTCGGGGCCTCATGCAGTATGAGACCGCATCATATTGAGAGAAAACGTAATCGAAGGTCCGCGATCCCAGCTGCCTCATGTCGGCGATATCAGCCTTAATGAACAGATTGGCGTGCTTGACCTTCACCTTTGAAAGCCTCTTCCTCGCCTCATCGAGCATCCCCTTCGAGATGTCTACGAGCACGATGTTCCCATATCCCATCTCAATGAGCCTTTGCACCCAGAAGCCATCCCCGGCCCCTGCATCCAAGAGCCATGCGGATTTCCTCTCCGGAAGATATTTCTTCAGGAAATGCCAGGTGATGTCATCTGCGAAGCTCATCGCCGCCCGGGAGGTGTCGAATGTCTCAGGGGCAAAACGGCCCGTTGAATATCCTTTGGCGTATTTATCGTAAATACTCTCGACCTTCGTTTTTGTCATATGGGGCCTTTGGCCAAGTCGCAATATATGGATTCTATGGAAGGCGCTGGACATCGCGCTAAGCGATGGACCAATTTAAGAAGGACATTTAGCATCATCGCATTGAAGTTCGGACCGTGAGGGCCACGCTTAAGTAAGTATCTCCACGCCCCCCCTCCCTAAGTGACTGCAATTGATACGCAGGATAAACACGGTGGCCGTTGTAGTCAGGGACAAAAACAAGGCGGTCGAATGGTATCGCGACAAATTGGGATTCACCGTACGAGTCGATTCCGGCGATCATTGGGTCGAGGTTTGCCCACGAGGAGCTGAGACGGGAATCCATCTTTGCGAGGCAACGGGCAGGTTCGAGCCCGATAGGACGGGAATCTGTTTCACAGTAGATGACGTGCGCAATGAATGCGAAGAGCTCAGCAAGAGGGGGGTCAAGCTCAAGAAGGAGCCTTGGCAATATTCCCCGGGATTATGGCTCGCCCAGTTCCAGGACCTCGATGGGAATGTCTTCGTCATGCAGCACTTGACTGAATGATTACTCGTGAGCATTGGCATAGGTGGGTAATATGGTGCAAATTTCAATCGAAAAGATCTTGAGCGAATTAGAAGAACTTGAATTCCTAGAGGCCGTTAAGCCGCACTGGGAGGAATCATTGGCCAGTTTCCCGGATGACGTCCCCGATTTCCTTCAACCGGAACAAGTCAGAACCAACCTACGATGGTGCGGTTTCGAGGCCGAATTCGAGCCAGTGTTTATCGCAGCCGCACGTAAAATCGCTGCCAGCCGTTCCCTGCAATATCTCGCTTGGCACTACTATCGGATGGTTTATGATTATGAAGCCGATCCCCTGAAGTACGTGCCGCTCCAAAAGATGATGGGCGAGGACTGGCCCATTTTTTACCTGCTGATCGCGCTAGCAATGGCCCCCAAAATAAAAACCTATCACCAAGGATTGGGCATTCCTGAAGAGGTTACAAAAGGATGTTGTCTGAAAGTCAGAGATGAGTGCGAGGATTATCGACGGGGTCACGATGGCCAATTGGGGATATTTAGCGGAGAGTTGGGTTGGTTGGCGAATTATGTCAATGGAGAGCCATTTTACCGCCTTGGTCGTTTTGAATATTGGCGCAAGCCATTCCCTCGTCATTGTAAAGTCTATCGATCCCGTAAGGACGGAATGATAATCGCACTGGCGGGTCCTGCCTGGAAGATAAATTCCTCCGGTTGGATTGAAGGGATAGATGCAGAAACAGAAGACACCTCACTTTGGCAGACCACACTGAAGCAAATCGGTACCAGCATTCACGGTTTTCCAATCAATCCCCAGGGATTTGTGGAGCGGAATCCCGTAATCCTGTCGGAGAGAGATTGGGAATGCGTCCTGGAAAAAGGGGTGCCGGTCCTTGAGATGCACATACCAGCCGGCGAGAGGGTAACGCTTGAAATATGCGCTGAATCGTTCCGAGAGGCAAAACAGTTCTTCCAGCACTATTTCCCCACGCCAGCGGTGCGGGCCATAATCAGTTCTTCCTGGATGTTCAGTCCGATCCTTAAGCAGCTTCTACCGGCTGATTCCAATCTTGTGAGGTTTATGCGCGAACTTTTCCTCTGCCCCACAAATTCGCATAGCAGGAGCGGCCCATGGTTTATTTTCCTGCAGGAACCCTTTAACCTCGCGACTGCGCCACGGAAAACAAGTCTACAGCGCGCAATCCTCGATCATCTGCAAGCTGGAAATCTCTGGCGAGACGGCAGTATGTTCTTCATGTTGGATGACCTTGACCATTTTGGCAGTCAATGGTACCAAAAGTCTACTATCTAATCCTGCTCAAGTTCATGACAATAGGTGACTAGTAACCAGCGCCTTCCAGTTGCTCTCTGAGGAAGACAACATTCTCCCGGGCGTATTCGACCATTTTGTCTTTGTCGCCCCCGATCTCCATGATGAACGGCCCCTTGTAACCGGAAGCCAGGAGCTTCTTGAAGATCGACTCGAAGTCGATGCCTTTCTCCGTGAGCGGGATGGATTCCCTTTTTCGTACATCCCAATTCTTAACATGGACGACTCTGATCAGTCCTTTCAATTCAGCAATGAACCACTCGGGATAAAGGCCACAAATATACGCATTCGCGAAATCGAAATATGCCCTCACGCTCTCGCTATCGAATCCCCTCACGAAGCTAGCGAACTCCACAGGAGAGTAGAGTAGGCCGTTCGAATGGATGTTTTCCACGCACAGGTACACTCCATAGTCCTCAGCCACCTTCGCAATTTCTCTGACAGATTCCTTTGCGGTCTCTATGAGCTTCACGTAAGGCACGTCCGGAATGCCGACGCCGGGGAAAATCAGGATGTCCCTGAAGTCGAGGATATTCGCCATCTTTATCCCATCCTTCAATGCGTTAGCTCCCTTTGATCGGATGGCCTCCTCTGGACTGGCGAGATTATATTCCCAAAGTACGTCCATCATCAAGCTACTTATCGGTAGAAAGGAAGCGCTCAGCTCCTTGAGTTGGGCAAGCGGAAGGTCGCTCCTGTATCTGATTTCTATGCAATCTAGGGCTGCCTCAGCTCCCTTCTCGAATACGTCTCTATAGTTACCAGATGGGATTATGCTCTCAACGGCTCCCACAAGTACCATCTACGGATCCTCGCGCTCGAAGCTACAGGTCATCATAAAAATTTTTTTATGCCCCTCTCAACGCCCTTATCGATTTCCCTGCTTACCCGCAGTTCGTCGATTATATTGCCAAGAATCGAGTAGGGTAAATTATGGTCCATTACGAATGTTATTTGTATCCCGGTTTTAGCCCAGCTTTAACACCCGTTGGTATCCTTCCAGATCCAGTAGGCCGTGGCCGGAGTAGTTGAACGCGATGACCCTCTTCTCGTTGTGCTTCTTCGCTTCCTTCGCTTCCTCGATCGCTGCAGCTGCTGCGTGCGCGGTCTCGGGCGCCATGATCAATCCTTCAGTCTCGGCGAAGAGCCTTGCGCACTCGAAGGCATACTCCTGCGAGTAGTCGCGGCCCTCTATCACCTTCTCCATGAAGAGCATGCTCAGTATCGGGGCGTACCCGTGGTAGCGCAGACCTCCGCTGTAGATTGCGGGCGGTATGAACTTGTTGCCGAGGCTGAGCATCTTGAGCTGCGGGGTGAAGCCCGCCTCGTCCCCGTAGTCGTAGACGTACGGTGCAGGTTGGCTGAACTTCGGGATCTCGGCTGCTCCGACCGCGATTATGCGGGAGTCGATCTTCTTGGAGAGCTTGTCGTGGACGAACGGGAAAGTGAATCCGCTGAAGTTCGACCCACCTCCAGCGCAACCGATCAGCGCGTAGGGCTCCTTATCGATCTTCTGGAACTGCTTCTTGGCCTCCTGACCGATTATGCTCTGGTGGAGCATCACGTGGTTAAGCACAGAGCCGAGCGAGTAGGCGATCTTCCCCTCGTTCTCGAGCGCGACCTCGATCGCCTCGCTGATGGCTATGCCCAAGCTGCCGGGGTGGTTCGGGTCCTTGTCGTAGTAGGCACGGCCGCTCTTCGTCCTGTCAGAGGGTGAGGGATAGACTTCGGCGCCGTACATCTGCATGACGAGACGACGGTAGGGCTTTGTGAGGTAGGAGCCACGGCACATGTAGACGGTGCACTTCAAGTCGTTGAGGAGGTCGGCCAACGCTAGGGCTGAGCCCCACTGGCCCGCCCCGGTCTCGGTGGTCTGGCCCACGAACCCCTCCTTCTTGGCGTAGTAGGCCTGGGCGAGGGCGGTGTTGAGCTTGTGGCTTCCCGTGGGGGAGCCGTCCTCGCGCTTGAAGTAGATCTCGGCAGGCGTGTTGAGCTTCTTTTCGAGCCTTTTGGCGCGGTAGAGGGGGGTCGGGCGGCCGATGTAGAAGAAGAGCTCGCGCAGTTCCTCCGGGATGGGCACGTAGCGGTCTGGCGACATCTCCTGGCCCAAAAGCGCCTTGGGGAAGATCTTGGGCAGATTGGCCATACCGGGGCCTTGTGGGGGAGGAAGTGGATGGGGCAGGTCGGGCACGATGTTATACCACTCTTTCGGCAGTTCTTCCGGATTTAGCTGAACTTTGACGTTATTCTGTTCCATGCGCGTCACCTATGCAATGCCGCCTACGTGCAGGAATGCGAGTTATTAGGGTTAGTGTCGAGTTAGGGGGATTCTGGGCTAAGCCAACTTCATGTCATTTTTAGCGTATATCAGATATTTTGAGGGTGTAGTTGATGCTGATGCGCCTTAACTTCGAAAAAAGCCCTTTCAATTGCTGAATTTTGTACACTCTTCGAACTCGGCTTGTGATGAGGCCTATTCAATCCTTTGCCTCTGGATCGACACGGTGTTTATTGTCTAGATGTAGCCATAAAGCTTATACTGGACTTCAGGTGGACTAGTAGTGGACTTAAGGTGGACCATTGATGGAAACCCCTCTTCTTGGTAAAACATACGCACGGAATCTACTCGCTATCCTCGAGAGTGGAAAATCGACCTTCACGGACCTATTGAAGGATGTGAAGGTATCCCGTACGACGCTCAGCAATACTCTGAGGGCCCTGGTGGAGGAAGGATTTGTCGTAAAGGAGGAGGTTGGACGGTACACGGTTTATCGTCTGACCGAAAAGGGACTACAAGTCCTGCAGCCCAGCACTAGAATTGAGGACGTTTTAGTGGACAGGTTAACCGATTATGTCTACAGGCGACTAATGGAGCGGGGATTGCTCGAACATTACCACATTGATAAGAAGGAACTCGCTGAGGACGTGCGGAAACGCACACGAAGGCTCCTGAGGGAGGTGGTGGAGAGCGTTGAAAAAACCACCAGGGATGGTGGATGAGTGTGACGGTAAAACTGTATGAGTTGCCGCTTCCAGATGAGGTTAAGGAAGTGATCGAGGAGATCCTCAAGGAGCGGGGGGCCAGGGAGGAACTGATACGGATGGGAATACTTGGTTTTATGCAGAGGGGAGTTGAGATCAGGATGATGGATGAAGCATCCAAGGAAGATTATGAGAATGCCGTGAGTGAACTTACTTCGTTCGCCAAGGAAAAACTGGGCAATCACATTCTCGCCATTTACGCCGTTGGTAGTTATGCTCGTGGTGACTTCCTCTTAGGAAAAAGCAACATCGATTTCTTCATAGTAGTGAAACCCAGTAAAATGGAGAAGATAGTCGAGATAGGTGAGTTGTTAGATCAATATGCTGAAAGACTTGGGGAAAAGTATTTGGGAGATGTCGGGAACATTTTGAAAAAGCGTGCATTGGGCATATACATCGCATCACTTGAAGACTTGAAGACATTTTATACCGAAGACGCATGGGAGTATCACCTGTTGATGCGCGAAGCTAAGCTCCTCTATGGAGAAGACGTTAGGTCTCGAATTATAAAACCCGATCCACATAAATGTAACCAAATTGCCCAAGATGCCCTTAAATACTTCAATGAAGCTTGTCAGTCCAAGGATTTTACCAATGAACAATTCCTACCGCTTCTCTTCGGACTAATATTCAAGTCGCTGGCCCTCTATTTGTCCATTATTGGGGTTTACGTTAGGGGAAAGCATGATGTACTACGTGAATTTAAGAGGTTGTATCCCGATGAGAAAGAGACTATTAAGAGCGTGGAGAGGGCCTATACACTATGGATGGATTGGGGCGAAAGAGATTTGGTTGAACAGGAAATTTCCGAACTCAGAGGGTTCACTGTCATAATCCAAGAAACTATCAAAAGGCTTTCAAGGTCATCCAAATAGAGCCCATTTTTGTGTTAAATATGAATACTTGACACGTTAATAGATATATCCAGTACTTCATGGACCTTCGATTGTGTAAATTTGTCCATTTTGAGAAATAGGCAACCTTTCGTTCGGATGTTTCTAACTTAGTAGATTCATTGCCGCTTATAAGCGATTTTGATACTTGGCTTTTGGTGTAAATCGCTGTCTGGCGGTATCAAGTGTCTCCTCATAGACAGAAGGGGGTCAACCAGCACCGCCGTAGCCGCCCTCATCTCGATCGCCGTGATCGTCGTCCTCATGAGTGCCGTGAGCTCACCCAAGGGCGCCGAGGAAGTCTTCTGGGTGGAATTCGGCATCGCCAAGTGGCTGGCGGGGCTAGTGGGAGTCGATGAACACCTCAAGGACTTCGAGGAGATGCTCAAGTACCTCCAGGGCACGGAGCTATGGCCCATCGAAGTCTCGATCCTCTCGATGGTCTGCATGATATTCTCTCTTTTAGTAGCGTTCGTTGGCACGAGGGCAATTGTGGGCACGACGACTCGAGTTTTGGCATGGAGGAGGGGAAGGAGGGAGGAGCGACGGAAAATCCGCGAGAGGAACGAAAGGGAGTACAGGTTCTGGAAAGAAAGGCAAGGTATTATCGATTATCCTGAGCAACCTGACTTCGAATCAATAAGCACAGGATACTATGCTGGGCAACAAACGCTTGGCACGAGTGTGGGGAAGGGAATTGGCCTCTATGGAAAGGATATGGCAGAGGAACTGCTTGAGCAAGCAAGACTCGTTAGAGATAGAATAATACAGACAGGTGGACCTAGACATGAGAAAGCTGAGGAACAGGCTCGAAAATGGTTCAAACAACATGGTGAACCTATCGAAAAAGCGAATAGAGCGGAACATGATCCTGAGACAGGAGAGTCGCTATTGCGCTATGGTAGGCCAGACTACTCGAACAAGGGTTACATAATAGAGTGTAAAAGAGGAGACGATGATGAAGTCGATGCCTATACTAGATATCGAGCACGGGCCTTGGTGCAACTTGCCGAAAGAGTAAAGAAGAGACTCGCATACTGGTTCCTCCAACGTCCTGAATATGGTTCATCTTGGTGGCCACTTATACACATGCTCGAAGAGAGTGATGCAATAGTGATATATGGAGATGAATAGAGATGGGAGTAGGTTTAGTCATCAAGATAGGTATCTTCGACGCTAGCGACATACTAAATGTGATAAAGGACCCCAATGAACTCTACTGGGATTGGGGACCACACCACCTAAACGTGGCAGCTAGGTGGCTTACGAAGCAGGGATTCAAGATACTCCCGAAACTCCTAGATGTGAACTACAAGCCAGGAATAATGGGGGACGAAGGGGACAAGCTCATAACAAGTGTAAAAGGGTGCTTCCTCGGAGCACCTGAAGGTGGGGATGAACTGATTCCAATATGGCGCGAGCGAATATTAAGCCTTCCAGAAATGAGGAAAGAGTTGAGGAGGATAGTCGAAGAAGAAGTATTAGACATAAGTTTCGAGGAAGAAGTTGTCAGAGATATGGAGGAGATACATGAAAAGGCTTACTATACAGCCGATAAGCAAGGCCTTGAAGAAGACAGTATAACTCTGAAGAGATTTGGAGAGATTCTATCGAAGCTATCCGATTGTATAGATCAAGTGAAACAAGATAAAGGCTGGCCGATATTCGTCCAATTCTACATGTCAATTTAGAAAAAAAGGGATTTCGCTTGGGAGAGAGCGTGGATTATCCAAATGAGACACGTATTAAATGAGCGTGGATATTAGTAGAATATGGAGATGAGTAAATATGGGAGAGAGATTAGTTATAGATACCAAGGGTAAGAGCCTACGAAGAGTTCCTGGAATCCAAAAAAGACAGGTCCATCTCTGCAAAGTCAGATAACGAATTTGCAGTCGCAGGTGACCGCATTACAGGAACAGGTCTTTGTCTTGAAAGGTAATAATGCGGGGCTCCAGGAAATCACAAGCCTGACAAATCTATTGGCAAGGTTCGAACCGCCCGTCGCGGGAACTTGGTCGTTGGTCAAATCCTTCAGCGGCTCAGGGGATTTAAACTCGGAATATTTCACCATCACGGGGACGGAATTGAAGATAATATGGTCGTATACAGATATTTTCATCCATTTAAATGGATAAAAACGTAGGGGAGGGGTCAGTGAAAACTGTCGTTTGGCGAGTTCGTCAATATGTATATCATAAGAACGCCAGTCGTATGTCACAGACTTGACAGAGCCCCCTAATGACAACATTTAAAAACAAACCTTCCCCCATCCATATACTGGCACTTAACAGTGGAAATAACCAAAAGTATGAAAATCTTCGCTTATAATGCCACAGACCTTTTGGGCCCACTGAACGATGTGGAAGAGAAGTATGCTCCGAAGAAACTCTATGTCAGAGGCAATCTACAGATTCCACTGCCTGGGCCAAGGGCATCGGTTATAGGCTCAAGAAAAGCCTCCTCAGAAGGCCTTAAAGCAGCCAGCGACATCGTAAGAACTCTTGTTAGAAGGGGGGTCATAGTTGTTAGCGGACTTGCTGAAGGAATCGACACCATAGCACATATGACCACTATCGAAGAGAAAGGCAAAACAATCGCGGTTCTCGGGACGCCCCTGAACCGTGTTTACCCACGAAAAAACGCCAAACTTCAGGAAATCATCATGCGTGAGCATTTGGCCATTTCTCAATTTCCAATTAAACACAAAACAATGCCGACGGATTTCATTCTTCGAGATCGAACGATGGCACTCATTTCTGATGCCTCAATCATCGTAGAGGCTGGGGATTCAAGTGGTTCACTTTACCAAGGATGGGAGGCTATCAGGCTCGGGCGTCCGCTCTTCATTTGGAAGTCTGTTATGAATAACCCTTCATTAAACTGGCCAAAGAAAATGGTCAAGTATGGTGCTATGGAACTCAAAGATGCTAAAGAAGTACTAGATGTTTTACCCTTTTTGAGAATCACCCTTGACACAATTGCTCCTTTCTGAACTTAAGTACGGTGCGCTCTTATCATACAGCCCACACGGAAATTTACCTGAAATGGAATATTCCAAAAACGTGATGTTAGCTCTCAAACGTGATTTGGTTCTTAAAAAACCACCGATTCCAGTGTCACAATGGATAGCACAGAAAATACAACAGAATATGGGCGTATTATCATTTGCTTCCTTCTTCCAGTCGAACACAATCCTAGTTCCAGTTCCGAAGAGTTCCTTGATGCAACCAGGTGCACTATGGGTTCCTGAACGGCTCGCAACAGCCCTCGTCAAAATGGGTCTCGGAAAGAGTGTTTATCAATATCTCATTCGGTTTAAAGCTCTCCGAAAGTCGGCATCTAGTTTAGCGGGAGATAGGCCTACACCCACTGAGCATTATGAGTCTCTGTTAGTTCAAAAGAGTCTAGTTGAACCAGATGAAATCTTGCTAATTGATGATGTAGTCACCCGTGGTCATACTCTCCTCGGTGCTGCAAGTCGGTTGTTCAGTGTTTATCCTAATGCACATATTCGTGCCTTTGCAGCGATGCGGACGATGAGCACCCCTAGTGATTTTAAGAATTGGTATGACCCGTGTGATGGAACAATTACATTTAGACCACAAAATGACGATACCTTACGGCGACCATAATGACTCGTTAACTTAACGAGCATCAACCGACCCTTAATACACCCCACCGTCAATCGCCATCTTGACACCAAGCCCCTATGCCCATACCCAAGTGGAACTATTAACGGGGATTGACGCTTTATCATAGTTGTCGAGAACTGTTCATTATTCTCGCTTAGTTGGCCCATATCACCCGCAGTCCCTCAAGGGAGCTGTGTTCTTTGGAAATTTAAGCTATTAGGGTCACCTGTGAAAGGAGAGAGGTGGGTTATAATCAGGATGAACGTGAAGATGGTCTCTAGCATCGCGGCGAAGATGGTCACGAGTGGGAATGAATGGGGAGATAGTTGGCTTCTTCGTTAGAGCTGCCATCGGACGCTAGGCCAGAATCCAAGTGTACTCGACCTTGGCATGGCTGTGCGGTTCATCGAATATCAGGTAGTTCCAGACCTTTCGCCGGTGGACGTTGTGTAACTCCTTGAGGTGGCTGCAGGCCTCGCTCAACTTCTTGAAGCCCTTGCCACATTCCGAACAGGTGAACATGCATTTGGAGACGTTGGTTCTTCATCATAAGGTTGACGGAATGAAAAGTACTGGAG
>Ga0315280_10001610_pt1 | contig 38340 bp, 41 predicted proteins | sample YL17G06_40_MG_FD_203697 | JGI IMG/M metagenome (GOLD analysis project Ga0315280, IMG submission 203697) | Sediment microbial communities from Yellowstone Lake, YNP, Wyoming, USA - YL17G06_40 | ecosystem: Environmental > Aquatic > Freshwater > Lake > Sediment | place: USA: Wyoming | collected... | reverse complement strand
CGTGAGATTCCCGACTGGCCGAAGCCGGGGGTTCTCTTCTACGACATCACGACGTTACTCAAAGACCCCGTGGGCTTGCATCACGCCGTGGACGCGCTGGCGCACTATTTCGTGGGCCGGCTGATCGACCGCGTGGTAGGCATCGAGGCCCGCGGTTTCATCTTTGCACCGATGGTCGCCTACCGGCTGAATGCCGGGTTCGTTCCGGTGCGCAAGTCCAAGAAACTCCCCGCCGAAACCATAAGCGCCAGCTACAGCCTGGAATACGGCAAGGATGCGCTCGAAATGCACCGCGACGCCATCACGCCCGGACAGGAAGTGCTGATCATCGACGATCTGCTCGCCACGGGAGGCACGGCGGCGGCCGTCGCCCAACTCGTCGAGTCGCTCGGCGGCCACATCGCGGGCATCGGCTTTCTGATTGAGCTGGAATTCCTGAAGGGCCGCGAGAAACTCCCCAAGTACGAAGTGCACTCGGTGCTGAAATACGAGAAGTAGTTCCACCCAGCCGGTCGAAGGGGCGGGACCTGTGCCGGGCGGAAGCCGGGCGCTACACCCGAGGTTCGTCCGCAGCGGGCGTAACAGCCTTCAGGACGGCGTCGAGAAAGAAATCCTCGGGCAGCGAACCTTCAATCGAACCCTGGCCGTTGATCACCGTTCTGGGAACCGCGTAAACCCGATAAAGGGCGGCGAGGTCCGGAAACTCCGAGGCCTCGATGGCATCGGCGCGGATGAGGTCGTTCTCGACTGCAAAGCACTGCGCCAGGCGCACGGCCTGCGGGCAGTGGGGTCAGGTGGGCGTGACGAAAACTTCCAGGTGGACCGGCTGCGTCACGCTAGCCAACTTCTCGCGGCTTTCGGGCTTGAGGCCGGAGTCGCCTTTGGAGACATTCAAAATCGCGTCGAGAAAAGCCGAGAATTCGTACCCCGCCGGGATGCCGTAGAACTTGATTCCGTAGTCTTTGCCGTTCCGGACGACCGTGGCCGGGACCTTGTCCACGCCATATTCGGCCGCGCGCTCCTTGTCGAGGAGAAGATTGTAGACCTCGACGCCAATTTTGTCAGAAAGCCCTGCGACTTCCTCCACCAGTTGGCGCGTCTCGCGGCCGTACTCGAGGTTCAGCTCCTGCGTGAAATGGATCAGCCTAACGGGATTGACCATCTCTTTGAGCCGCTCGCGGATTTCGGTCGCGTCTTCGTCGCGGATGAGTCCCATCAAGGTTCCCCTGTCGATTTTACAGGTTTCACCGGCGCCGGACTGACCCTATACGCGATGGGTTGGATCGGTGTCCACCTTATTCGATGCGCCGAGTCGGTTCCCCGGTCCGCGCGCCGGCCCACCGGGAGTGTGCTGATTCGCCGTGTAGCGCCGGGCTTCAGCCCGGCACCTGCCGCCCTGAAGGGCGGCGCTACACTCGGACCTCCGGGCTAGCTCTCCGACTCCGAGTCGAAGCCGAACTTCTTCATCTTGTACCGGAGCGCGTCGCGCGAGATATCCAGGAGTTTGGCGGCGTGAGTCTGGTTGCCGGCGGTCTGCTTCAGCGCCAGCCCGACGAGCTCGCGTTCCACTTCTTCGAGCGAAGTCCCTTCCTTGGGAAGCTCCAGCACCGGGATCATGCGCCCCGTGGGCAGCGGCCGCCACGAGGCCATCGAGTTGCCGATGATGCCGGAGGCGACCACCTCGGAGTTGTCGGGCACCGTCACCGGGATGGCGTTCTCGTAACCCGGGGCCTGGCCGGTGACCTGGATGGGAAGATAGGTCGGCCGGATGAAGTCGGCGTCCTCGAGGATCATAGCGCGCTCGATGGCGTTCTTCAGTTCGCGGACGTTGCCCGGCCAGTCGTATTGCACGAGCAGGTCGCGCGCCTCCTGGGTGATTCCCTTGACACCCTTGCGGAAGCGGAAGTTGTAGCGCTCGATAAAGAACTCCACGAGGGGGAGGATGTCTTCCTTCCGGTTGCGGAGCGGCGGGATGAAAATCGGAATGATGCTGAGGCGATAGAAGAGATCCTGGCGGAAGGTTCCGTCGCGCACGCCCTGCTCGAGGTCGCGGTTGGAGGCGGCGATGACGCGCACGTCCACGCCGATGTCCTTCACGCCGCCGATGCGGCGGATGGTCTGGTCCTCGAGCACGCGCAGCAGCTTGGCCTGGAGATAGGTGGACATCTCGCCGATTTCGTCGAGGAAGAGCGAGCCGCCGTCGGCGATTTCGAAGAGGCCTTTCTTCTGCGCCTTGGCGTCCGTGAACGCGCCGCGCTCGTGGCCGAAGAGCTCCGCCTCCATCAGCGTCTCGGGAATGGCCGAGCAATTGATGGCGACGAGAGGCTTGTCGGAGCGCACGCTGTCGTAGTGAATCGCTTTGGCGATGAGATCCTTGCCCGTGCCGCTCTCCCCCTGGATCAGGACGGTGGAGGCCTCGCTCGCGGCCACCTTGCGGACGAAGTTCATCAGATCGAGCATGCGAGGCGATCGGCCGACAACTTCGTGGTAACCCGACCGCTTCTTGATTTCTTCGCGCAGGCTGTCGCGCTCGGAGCGCAACTGCGAGCGGTCGATGGCGTTGGCGACGGTGATCTGGAACTCATCAAAGTCGATGGGCTTCTTGATGAAATCCAGCGCGCCGAGTTTGATGGCGGTTTTGATATCGTCGAGCTGCGGATCGCCGGTGAACATGATTACCGGGATGGAAAGGTTGTTCTGCTTGATTTCCCGCAGGACCTCGATGCCGCTCAGGTCGGGCAGGCGCACGTCCAGCAGGATGAGGTCGGGCGCCTCCGAGCGAATCTGCGCGAGACCGCCGGTGCCGCTTTCCGCCTCCAGCGCCGAATAGCCCCATTCCTCGAGCTGCCGGCGGACCGACCAGCGGATCAGCTTCTCGTCGTCGACGATCAGGACTCGCTCATTGGGCATACACTGACTTGACTTCCTCGGCAGCTTGCCGCAAAGGAATGCGAATGATGAAGCGGCTTCCCTTCTTCAGCTCGCTCTCCGCGCTCAGGGTGCCGCCATGGGCGACGATGATGCGCCGGCAGAGTGACAGCCCCAATCCCGTTCCGCCGCGCTTGGTCGTGTAGAACGGCCGGAAGATGCGATCCAGGTGCTCGGGGGGGATCCCCGGGCCGTTGTCCGTGACGGCGATTTCCACCATCGCGGACCGGTTGAGGGCGTCTCCGTCACGGAGCCCCGCTTCGATGGAGATTTTTCCCTCCCGGTCGATCGCCTGGATGCCGTTCAAGACCAAGTTGAGCAGGACCTGGTGGAGCTGCTCGGCGTCGGCAAGAAACGGCGGAAGCGCGGGGGAAATCTGTATCGAGAATTCCACTTTCCGCGTCCCGGTCTGCTGCCGGGCCAGTTGCAGCGTGCGGGCGATGGTCTCCTTGATGTCGGTCTGCCCGAACTGCGGCGGCTTGGGGCGGGCGTAAACCAGGAGTTCGTTCAGAGTCTTTTCGATGCGGCGCACTTCCTGCCGCAGGTCCTCCAGCACTTCGCGGTCAGCATGGTCTTGGGGGAAATCCTTGGTGATGATTTCAATCGCGCCCGCAATGCCCGCCAGCGGGTTGCGGATTTCGTGCGCGACACCCGCGGCGAGTTCCCCCAGCGTGGCGAGATGTTCCGCGTGAACCATTTCCGCGTCGTGGACGCGCTGGCAGTGAAGGCAGAATTCCATCCACCGATCCGTGAGGGTGCGAATTTCCTTTTCCAAACCTTCCGTGCCGGTGGTGAAAGGATTGGTGGCCGTCAGCCGGGCGTAGGTGGGCGCGATCTTGGCGATGGCGGATCGCAGGTCACGCAGCAGGACCCACGAGCGGCTCTCCTGATAGATCAACATCCCCGTCGCCGCCGAGAGCGCCGCCAGGAGAGCGATGGCCGCTCCGGTCCGAGCGGTCAGACCTTCCTGATAAGACTCGTAAACCACCAGGGCGACAATTCCCACCAGCGAAATAACCAGCACCGCCAGATTCTGTGCGAAGGTGGGAGGAAAACGGAACAGGCGTTTTGGCAGCGTCCAGTCCAATGGTAAGATAGTGTCCTTCGACGGGGCTGTCACTGCTTAATTTTATCACAGGGTCCGGTTCATGGCGAGAAAGCCCGAGACATTCTTCGAGGAAATGAAGCGCTATGTAGGATTTAGGGACGAAGACGGTCAGCTCCTCCGGGCCGTCGGCCCCCTCCTGGAACGACATTTCCCGAGCATGTCCGAACGCTTTTACGACCAGATTGCCCGGCATCCTGAGGCCGGAAAAGTCCTCACCGGCGGCCAGCAGCAAATTGACCGCCTGAAGCGGACTTTGCAGGCGTGGGCCCGTCGCCTCTTTGCCGGTCCCTACGACGAAGACTATGCCGCCGAACGCTACAAGATCCGCGTCCGCCATGTGGCCATCGGCCTCCCGCAGCGCTACATGATCAGCTCCATGGGAGTCATTCGCGATCATCTCCAGGAAGCGCTCGCCTCGGAGTTGCATGCTGACCCCGAGCGGCTCGAAAGAGCCAAGCGCGCTCTGGACAAGATCCTGAACCTGGATCTCAACCTGATGTGTGAGTCGTATTTCCAGGAGAGCATCCGTGTCCTGAGCGATTTGAACCGGCGGCTCGAGCAAGCCAACTTGGAGCTGGCGGAACTCTCGCGCGTCAAGACCGCGTTCCTGGCGACCACTTCGCACGAATTGCGCACGCCGCTCAACTCCATTCTGGGTTTCACGCGGCTGATTCTCGACGACCTCTGCGAAACGCCGGAAGAGGAGCGCGAGCTGCAACGCGATATCCTGCGCAGCGCCGAGCATCTGCTTTCCATCGTCAACGATATTCTGGACATCGCCAAGATCGAGGCCGGAAAGATCCGGGTAAGCCTGGAGCCCGTCGATTTGAAGCCCATTTTCAGTGAGGCCAGGGCCTCGGTCGCGGTCCAGGCGGCCAACAGACACCTGATGTTCGTGGACGAGACAGAGCAGCAGACAATGCCGCTGGTCGTCGGGGACCGCGTGCGCGTGAAGCAGGTGCTCCTCAATTTGATCAGCAACGCGGTCAAATTCACGGATCAGGGCTGGATTACGCTACGGGCGCGGCAGTTTCCGGAGCGCGGGTACGCCGAGGTGGAAGTGCAGGACACCGGGGTCGGCATCCCTCCCGAGAAACAGAAGCGGCTGTTCGAGGAATTCCGGCAGGTCGACAGCTCCTTCACCCGCCGCTACGGACGAAGCGGGCTGGGCCTGGCCATCTGCCGGAAGATGGTGGAGATGATGGGCGGGCGGATCCGAATGCACAGCGCGGGCCAGGGCTGCGGCACGACCGTCACTTTCTCACTCCCGCTCAGCCGCCGGGTCGAAGACCCCGCCCACGTCGCCGGCAGGGAAAATCTGGTCGCGGCGGGAGACGACCACGACCCGCGCGTCCTGGTAGTGGACAACGATCCCGAGTTCCGCCTCTACCTCAAGACGCTGCTCACCAAGCACGGTTATTACGTGCTGGCGGCGGCCACCGCCGATGATGCCTTGGACGCGGCGCGCCGTTTCCGGCCGTGTTTGTTGATCGTCGATTTGGCGTTGCCTCAGCGCCCCGCCGCCCAGCTCGGCGACGGCGCCGACCTGATCGCCAAGCTGCAGACCGAGGCGCTTACCGGCGCACTGCACTGTCTCGTGGTCACGGGCTATGACCCTGCCGAGGTGGATGAACGCCTGGGGTTGTTGCAGATCACGCCGGAAGTGTGGCAGAAGCCCATCGACGCTCCCGGCTCGTTGAGCAGCTAGACCAGATCTGCCGCCGTTCCGGAGCCGCGTCATCCGAGAAGCTGCCCGTCTCGTGAGCGGAGGCAAGCCCCTTTCCATGCCCCAGGTCCTCGTGGTGGAAGACAACCCCCTGGTCGCCAAGTTCTACCGGCTCGCGCTCGAGCGCGGGGGCGGCTACCAGGTCACCAGCACGGAAGATGTGGAGGAGATTCTGCGCCTGATTGAGGCGAGTGCCATTGATGTCGTCATCCTCGATGTCTCGCTCCGCAATTGCCGCTACGAGGGTCGTGCGATCGACGGCCTGGAACTCGCCCGCCTGATTCGCGAACGAACCCCCGGCCGCAAAACCCCATCCTGCTCGCCACCGCCCACGCCATGGAAGGCGACCGCCAGCGCCTGCTCGCCGCCTCGGGCGCCGACGCCTACCTCGAAAAACCCATCTGCGACCCGCAGGTGCTCATCTCCAAAGTCCAAGCCCTGATGGCGTCTTGATGCACCTAGTTGTTCCCTGTTTGCTGCCTTTCCGCTCGCCACTCGTCACCAGTCACTCTTTACTGCGGTTCAGCCCAGCCGCCCTGCGGCGCGCAGAACTGAACCTCTGCGCCAGCCCGCGAATTGCCAACCGGTGCGGCCGTTAGCAGCAGGTTGGGGTTCCTGAAAATCTAGAGGGGGGAAGGTCTGGAGCGCCAGGGAACAAGTTGTTCTTAATCTGATTTGAGATATATCGATACTGTTCGTGAAGCACCTTACTCCTACGCTCTCCCCTTTCGGCAAGGACCGAGTTGTCTGACAAGAAGAATCGCAGCTCGAGTCTCCTATCCGCAGTGTATTCAGCCTCGAGGATATCGGATAAAGGCGTGTCGCTGAGGTAAGGCGAAATGTACTCCACGTCATCGGCGGTCAGACGAAACAACGGTGTCACAATCAGCGAACTACGCAATGCTTTCCTGTCGTTGGGCGGCCCCGGGATTTTTGATCCACTTGGAGAGTTAGTTTCCGGCAGAATCTACGGATCGAAGGGGAGGTTTTGCCGTGAAGCGGAAGCGATTCTCTGTGGACCAGATTGTGGCGGTGCTGAAACAGGCGGACGTGGGAGTTCCAGTGGCGGAGCTGATCCGTAAAGTGGGGATCTCGGAACAGACTTTTTACCGGTGGAAGAAGCAGTACGCAGGATTAGAGGTCGACCAGGTACGCTAGCTGAAGCAGTTGCAGGAAGAGAACGCCCGGCTGAAGCGGCTGGTGGCGGACCTGACGCTGGACAACCAAGCCTTGAAGACGGTGCTGGCAAAAAAGCTCTAGCGCCCACGGACCGGCGCGAGGCGGTGGGCGTGATTCGGCAAGCGCAGGGGTTGAGTGAGCGGCGAGCCTGCCGGCGGGTGGGGATGGCTCGCACGAGCTGCCGCTATGCGCGGCAGCGCCCGGGGCAGGAGGAGAATCTGAAGGCGCGACTCCGCACCCTGGCCGGGGAGCGGCGCCGGTTCGGGTATCGGCGGTTGACGGTGCTGCTGAGGCGGGAGGGCTGGGGGGTGAATCACAAGCGGGTGTACCGGCTCTACCGGCAGGAAGGGCTGGGAGTGCGGCGGCGGAAGTGCCAGCGGATCGGGGCAGTGGAACGCCAGCCTCTGGCGATCCCGACCCGGCAGAACGAGCGATGGTCGATGGATTTTATTGCGGATGCTCTGAGTGAGGGACGGAAGTTTCGCAGCCTGAACATCGTGGATGATTTCAATCGGGAATGTCTGGCGGCGGGAGTACAATCAGGCGCGTCCACATTCCAGCTTGGGGTATCAGACGCCGGAGGCATTCGCGGCGGGCGCGGCCGCGCCGCCAGTGTCTCCCCCCACGCTGGCGGGAATCCTCAAGACGGAGGAGAATGCTTCCTTGAGTTCTACGAATTTCGTATCAGCCAGTGTGCGGACCTAGGGGGCAGGTCAGTGACACAAGGTTCCGCTGGCGGCGGCCCTTCATCATGCTTCACACAAAGTCTGCTCCAGGTGGAAGATCCGAGCATTATCTACGAGGTCGGGATCGCCTCAACGGCCCGGGCTGAAGGGATTCTTCCGCCTGGCATCGTCGCTTCGGGGAAGCGACGATAATCGGTACCGGCTTTGACGATCGCGTAGGCCACCCGGGCCATCTTGGCGGCGATGGCGGTGTAAGCCTTGCGCCGCAGGTCCGGGTCGGCGGGATCGTGCCGGATATACTGGTAGAACTTCCTCGAGAAACTGTTCTGTTTGGCTCGGACCGCCACGGTGCCCGCCACCCAGAAGGCGTAGCGCAAGCGGGCATTGCCCCGCTTGGAGAGTTTCGTGATCCCCCGGAATTGACCGGATTGTTCGGTCGAGAGATCCAAGCCACAGTACTTGAGGAACTGGCGATGGTGGCGGAAGCGGCGCAAGTCGCCGGCTTCGGCCATGATGAACAAGGCCAGGATCGGGCCGATGCCGGGAATCGTCTGCAGGCGCCGGAAATCGGGATGATCCGACAGGCGCTCCACCACCTGTTCTTCCAACTCGCACCGTAGGCGGCACAGGTGGAGATACTCTTGGAGCACCAGCCGGAACATGCGGATGGCCTCGGAGTCCTCGGGAACAGGCAATCCGATACTGGTCCGGGCGGTCTGGTAGAAATCCGCCAGCCAGCGCGTCTTGTCCTTCTTGTGCGCGTCCAGGCGCCGCGCGACCGCGATGAACTCTTCCGGGGAGTACTTCCGCACGGCCGCTGGACAAGGGACCAGCAACAGCAGGCGCGTCCACCACTCGGCCCGGCTGCTGTGCAGATAGCGCTCGGCCTCGGGGAAATAGAGGGGCAGATAGTGCGTCAAGAGGCGATGGAGGAGTTGAGTCTTCTGCAGGGAGAGCTGCGGGTAGGTGTTGGCGAGTTCCTGCAGGTCCAAGTAGCGATGCTCCAAAGGGTCGTGATAGACCTGCGTGGTTCCGGTCTTCAGCAGGTGCAAGATGACCTGAGCGTCCTTGGGATCGTTCTTGTCCCAGGAGTTATAAAGGGCCTCGCGGGTGCGGGCGACGGCCACGGAAGAGACCAAGGCCAGCGTAAAGCCTTGGGCCTGGAGGAAATGGGCCAAGGGGCGGTGATAATCGCCGGTGGGCTCAAAGGCCATCCGGCAAGAGCAACCGCGGTGGGAGAGAAAAGCCGAGAACTTGGTGAAATCTTCCAGAGTATTGGCGATGCGGAAAGGGCGGCGACGCCCGTCCGGGTGCTCCAAAAGCACCCTATGGTGAGTCTTGGCGATGTCGATGGCTACCCACATCGTGGTGGACGTGCTAGAACTGGGTGCGGTCATGGCCGGCAGTACCTCCTTAGGAATGAGTTGGGAGAAACCCATTCTAGGGAAGTGCCTGTCCAGCCGTGACTCCAACCAGAGCGGATACTAAAGGCGCTGAAGGTACTATGGACCGGAGTTTGCGGGTCGGGCTGTGGATGTGTGGGCCTACGAACAAGGCGTGAAGCTGCACTTCATCGAGCCGGGGAAGCCGGTCCAGAATGCTTTCATCGAGAGCTTCAACGGCAAGATGCGGGACGAATGCTTGAACGAGCACTGGTTCATGAGCCTGGGGGAAGCTCGGGAGACGATTGAGGCTTGGAGGAGGGACTATAACGAGGTTCGGCCCCATACTTCGTTGGGGAATCGGACCCCGCAAGAATCCACAGGCGCCGGGGCGGCTCTCCCCCCCGAGCCGCCCCGGAGAGAAGTACAAAAGCAAAAAACTACCCAGGAACTCGCTTTATGATTGGTACAGAAAACGGGGACAGGTCACTTGCGTGTCTTGTACTCCCGGACCATTCGTGATCATCACCTGCGGCTATACGAAGTCTGCCCAGAGCTTCCCGCCCGGGCCCTCGCTTGACTTGAGTTAAAGTTGGTAAGAAAATCGGAAAGTCGGGGGAGACCTAAGAATGCCCAAGACCAAGACCTGCCTCGAAGAAGCGGTTCGCGTGGGCGCAAAGCAGCAGCTTACGATACCTCGTCGGATATCGAAGGCTCTGGGGATTAAGAAGGGCGACCACATGCTGATGCGTCTGGTCGGCGGGCGCGTGGAAATGATTCCGGTAAGCCTCATTCCCAAAGACCAGCTTTGGTTCTGGACGCCCGAGTGGCAGAAGAAGGAACGCGAAGTGGACGAGGCGCTGGCTCGCGGCGACTACAAGGAAAGTAATTCCGTGGACGAACTCCTAAGGGACCTGAAGTCTTAGCTCCTCGCCCGAATCTCAAGTTTGCGATTCAATTCCCAAGAGACACGAACACGGACCAGATCTTGAATATCCGCTGGACTCCCCTCTTCCGACGCGATTTCCGAAGCCTTCCCAGGGATGTCCAATCACGAGCCGAAAAGGCCATCCGGCTCCTCCAGGAAAATCCACGTTGTCCCTCGTTACGCTCAAAGAGAATGAAGGGCCTTGAAGGCATTTGGGAAGCAAGCGTGCCAATGTCCTACCGCATCACCTATGAGTTGGCTGGGGATACGCTAATCCTGCGCCGCATCGGAACGCACGGCATCCTGAAGACAGAAACTTGCTAGCAAGCGGGAACCCGAAGTGTCTGGGCTGGCGTTGTCAAAGCTTGCCAATCCCGTCACGTGCGATAATATCTTTGATGAGCGCGAAGCGACTTGTTGTCCCGTGTGCTCTCCTCGCCCTTTTGCTCGCCCAAACAGCACTCGGCGCCGGGCCGCGCAAGGTCAGCTACGCTGTTCGCGGGGTTTCACAGACGTTCTATCTTTTCGACCCGCAAAGCCGCCGACCCGGCGCTTCTGCCGTCATTGTAGTTTCAGGAGACGGCGGCTGGCACGGTTTCATCGTCGAAATCGCGCAGTATTTTGCCGACCACGGATATCCGGCAATCGGTGTGGACGCGAAGGAATACCTCTCTACCATGTCGAAGCCGAAGGCGCTCGAACCCGCGCAGGTCACCGGAGATTTTGTGACGATCGCGCGCTTCGCAAAAGAGCAGAGCGGCGCGAAATCTGTGGTGCTGGCCGGATGGTCCGAGGGCGCAGGGCTTGCCGTTCTGGGCGGGCTCGATCCGGGCGTGCGTTCGGACCTGCGCGGCGTGGTAGCGATTGGTCTGCCCGAACTCAACGAACTCGCCTGGCGCTGGAGCGATTCTGTCATCTACGTCACCAAGAGAGTCCCCAACGAGCCGACGTTCAACAGCAAGGATTACGTGGGGAAACTCGCCCCTGTCCCACTCATGAGCATTCAATCCACGCAGGACGATTTCGTTCCCGTGGAAAAGGCTCGCGAGATCTTTGCGCGCGCGCAGGAACCCAAGCAGATCATCTTCATCGGCGCACGCAATCATCGCTTCGAAGGTGAGCGCCCGGCATTTTATCAAGCCCTCGACCGCGCCCTCGCCTGGTTTGAGACTCTGGCTGCGAAGTCCGGCCCCTGAGCTGATGCCCTTGCGCATTCGCCCGCACATCGTTCATCGCGTGATGGCCAGCCTGGTCATGCTAGGCGGAGTCTTCGACCTGTTGGACGGCCTGCGCACGCATCATCCCCTGCACCTTAGCCCCTGGGCCGACTGGCTGCCGCTCGAGGTTCATCAAGGCAGTCGTGCGCTGCTGGTACTCTCCGGGATTCTTCTCATCGCTCTCGGACGCGGCCTCGGGCGGGGCAAGCGTCGCGCCTGGCAGCTTGCGCTGGGCGTGGTGAGCGTCTCGCTGGTCCTGCACCTGGTACGCAACCTCCACTTGGCCTTCGTCGTCCCGCCCCTTGCATTGCTGATCTACCTCATCCTGGAGCGGCGCTTCTTCATCGCCGGCAGCGATCCCATCTCGACGCGCCGGTCACTGTTGGTGGCCCCACCGCTCTTTCTTGCGCTGCTTGCCTACGGCACAATTGGGCAGTATCGTCTGCGCCACGCCATTGAGCCCCCCTTTGAAATCAATCAGGCTCTCCGCGCCACGTTGTTCGCCGCCGTCCTCAGCGACAACCCAGGCGTTCGCGCGCACACACGGCACGCGGAGGAGTTTCTGGATTCCATCGCCTGGTTCTCCATCGCCGCGAGTCTCATTCTGGTCTGGCTTCTGCTTCGGCCGGTCATCCTCCGGCAGCTGGACCCTTCTCTTCCCGTCGCGCAACAACTGGTTCGCGAGCACGGCGACCACTCCCTGGCCACCTTCGCCGCCGAGCCCGACAAGCACCACCTCCTGGCCGCCGACGGGCGTGCGACGGTCGCTTATCGCGTTTCAACCGGCGTGGCGATTACCGTCGGCGATCCCGTCGGGCCCGCGGAAGCCTTGGGAGCCGCCGTGGACGATTTCCTGGCCTATTGCCGGGGACACGACTGGCTGCCCTGCTTCTACGAGGTTACCGCCGCACACCTGGAAGTCTACCGTCGGCGCGGCCTGCGCACCTTAAAAATCGCCGAAGAGGCTCTCATCCCACTGGCCGACTTCAGCTTGCGCGGAACCAAGATGCAGAAACTCCGGCAGTCGCTGAACAAGGTCAAGCGCGAACATCCCCATCTGCATGTGGAGGTCTTCGATGGCGTGAACTCAGCGGAAGTCGAAGACGAGCTCCACCTCATCTCCGAACAATGGCTGTCGCGGAAAGGCGTGTCGGAGCTGGGATTCACAATGGGCCGCTTCGACCCCGCCACCCTCGCGGGGCAGAAGATTGTCGTGGCGCGCGAAGAAGAACGCGTGCTGGGCTTTGTTTCCTGGCGGCCCTTTGCCGGCGGCGGATGGACCATCGATCTGATGCGCTACGCGCCCGATGCGCCAAAATTCCTGATGGACTACCTGATCGCGCACTCCCTTCAGCATCTGCAAAAGGAAGGCGCGCGCGTGGCGAGCCTCGCGAACGCGCCGCTCGCCAACGTCAGCCCGGAAGATGAATTCACCCCGCTCGACCGGCGCGTTAGACTCTTGTTTGAGAACGTGCGGGGAATCTACGAATACAAATCGTTGTTTCAATACAAGAAGAAGTTCAATCCCGCCTGGGAAGGCCGCTACCTTGCGTTCCCATCACTCGAGGCGCTTCCGCGCATCGCCGTCGCCATCCTGCGCGTCCACCGCCAGCGACCACTCGAGCGCACATTGCTAGGAGCGGCCTAGCAAGTCAATACTCGTCGGAGATCGGCGCCCGCGCGATCAGCTCCGGGGTTTCCATCGTTCGAAGAAAGCTATGAAGCTTTCGGGGTTCATGTGGCGGGCGTCGGCGAACTGGCCCTGGTCCTGGGCGTAGAGCAGCTTCCCCTTCGAGTTGAGTATCGCCACGGCCGGGATGCCGTTCTTGACGGGGACTCCGTACTTCTTCGCGACGTCGAGGTTCTTGTTCATCCGGCCGACGTCGATCTTTACCACGACGTATGACTTCTCGATGAGCGAGGCCAGCTCGCCCTTGTGCATCTGCTCATCCAAGGTCCGGCAGTCGAAGCACCAATTGGCGCCGAAGACCAGTACAACGTTCCGCGGGGGGTGGCCGCGCCGCGAGGCGTCTGCAACCGCCGCCGCGATCTGCTTTTCCGCGTTCGCGCTCTCATCGTAGACCGTCTCACTCACTGCCCACGTCGGTCCCGCCAGCACAAGCATGATGCTGCCCAGGCAGAAGCTGCGACGTCTCATCCGACCCTCCGTTCTCATGGCTTCCATCTTACCTCACGGCCGCAGCGGTCGACACTCCGCCCCCAGGAGCGACGCTATCCCGCTGTCGCTCGCCTGTGGTAGCATTTCGCTCGCCCATGAAGCCGGTATTTATCCTGAGTGCCGTGCGCACCGCCATCGGCAAGTACGGCGGCTCGCTGAAAGACTTGAGCGCGCCGGACCTCGGTGTCGTCGTCGCGCGGGCCGCGCTCGAGCGGGCGGGCATCGAGCCTGGCGAAGTCGAAGAAGTGATTTTCGGCCACGCGCGACAGGCGGGGAACGGGCCAAACTCGGCGCGCCAGATCGCAGTGCGAGCTGGAATCCCAGTGAGCGTCCCCGCTTATACGGTCAACAAGGCCTGCGCGTCGGGGATGAAAGCTATCGTCCTCGGTTATCAGGAAATCGCCCTGGGCAACGCCGATGTGATGCTCGTGGGCGGCGCCGAGGCGATGAGCCGCGTTCCCTATTTTCTCGAAGGCGCGCGATGGGGGGCGCGCCTCGGACATCAGACGGTCGTGGACGGCATGTACCAGGACGGCTTCCTCTGCCCGCTGGCGAAGATGGTGATGGGCGAGACGGGGGAGGTGCTCGCCGAGCAGTACCACATCCCGCGCGACGAGCAGGACGCCTACGCCCTGTGCAGCCAGCAGCGTGCGCAACACGCTATCCAGTCGGGGCGGTTCGCGGACCAAATCGTGCCCGTTACGGTGAAAGAGAAGAAAGGCGAGCGGCTGTTCCAGACGGACGAGCATCCGCGCTTCGACACAAGTGCGGAGGCACTCGCCAAGCTGCCGCCGGCCTTCTCGAAGACAGGAACGATCACCGCCGGCAATTCTTCCGGAATCACAGACGCCGCGGCGGCCTTGGTGCTCGTCTCCGAAGAACGCGCGAAGCGTGCGGCAGCAAAACCGCTGGCACGCATCGCGGGGTACGCGACGGCAGGCGTTGACCCGCGGACGATGGGAATCGGCCCTGTTCCGGCGGTGCAGAAGCTCCTGCAGAAGACCGGACGGCAGCTGGAGGACTTCGACCTCATCGAACTGAACGAGGCCTTCGCCGCGCAGGTGCTGGCCTGCGACTGCGAACTGCACTTCGATCGCGACCGGCTGAACGTCAATGGCGGCGCGATTGCGCTCGGCCATCCCATCGGCTGCACCGGCACGCGCATCACCGTCTCACTTCTTCACGAGATGCTGAAGCGCAAGGCCCGACGCGGCCTGGCCACGCTCTGCGTCTCCGGCGGCATGGGCATGGCCCTGGAACTTGTCGTGGCGTAAGGTCCGGCGCCCGCATTCCGGGCGATGAGGCACGCACCATGAGCGCGGATTCTTCGGCACAACCCGCTTCCCGGCTCCGTTTCGAAGACATCCTCTACGAGAAGAAGGATGGCGTCGCGCGCGTCACTCTCAACCGGCCCGAAGTCTACAACGCCTATCGCGCGCAGACGCTGCGCGAGATGGGCCAGGCATTCCGCGATGCCGCCTGGGACGATTCCGTCGCCGTGGTGGTGCTGACCGGCGCGGGCGACAAGGCCTTCTGCGCGGGCGGCGACGCCGGGGAGTTTTCCCGCGAGTTCCTGAGGCGCCCGCGGAATCACTGGAAGTGGCAGGGTCTGCTCATCGAGGCGCTCGAGTTGTTCCGCCACTTGGGCAAACCCACCATCGCGCGCATCAACGGCGCCGTGGCCGGCGGAGGTATCGCCTGGACGCTGGCCGCCGACCTCGCTGTTGCCGCCGACCATGCGCGCTTCATGCAAGTCGGAACGCGCGTCGGGCTGGTGGACGCACTGGGCCCGACACAGTGGCTGCCCCTCCTCGTCGGCGACCGCCGGGCGCGGGAAATGCTCCTGACCGGTGACGAAGTTTCCGCCGAGCAGGCGCTCGCCTGGGGCTTGGTGAACCAGGTCGTCCCTTACCGTCAGCTCGACCGCGCCGTGAACGCGCTCGCCCGCAAGCTCATCCAGAAGTTTCCGGAGTGCACGCGCTACACGAAACAGCAGATGGACTTTTGGAAGGACCTTGCCTGGTCGCTCACCGCGGGCCACGCTCGGGACTGGCTGACGATCCACTCCACGTCCTGGGAGCCGTACGAGGGTGTGCAGGCGTTTTTGGAAAAGCGCCCCGCGGACTACCGCGGCATGCGCGAGCGGGCCGCCGCCGGAAAATCGAGCGAATTCCTGTGGGGTGCGCCGACTTTGACCTGCAGGGACTGCGGCGCCAAGGGAATCCCGGAAGGATTTGACTATTGCGGGAAGTGCGGGAGTAGGTTGAAATAGAGTCACGCGGATAATGCCACGGCACCTTTCGATGGGGACGCTGATGCCCGGTGGAAATCGCGTGCAACGCGAAGGAGGGAACCATGCCTGACGAGCCGATGGAATTCCTGACGGGAGCGGAGAAAGAAGAAGAGGCGAAGCCTTTTCAGTTTATCCGCTGGGATGCGGCCGGCACCGTGGCGCGTCTCACCATGGCGCGCCCCAAGCACAACGTTTTCAACATCGAAATGCTCCGAGAAATGACACGCGCCGTCGAGAGCCTCAACATCCGCGACGACGTGCGGCTGATCGTGCTCGATTCGGCGCCCGAGTGCGAGGGCTACTTCTCCGCAGGCATGGAGGCCATCGGCTACAAGGCCGACATGGTCTTCCAGATGATGGACGCCTTCCACAGTTTCCTGCTTGCCATGGCGCAGGTGGGGAAACCGGTGCTGGCCGTTGTCGAGGGTGTCGCCAATGGCGCGGGCTGCGAACTCGCCACCTTCTGCGACATCGTCATCGCGACGGAGAATGCGCGCTTCCTCCAGCCCGAGATCAAATTGGGCGTCTTCCCGCCCATGGGCGCGGTGGTCTATCCCCGCGTCATCGGGCCGAAACGCGCAATGGAACTCCTGCTCACGGGCGAGGCCATCAACGCCCAGCAGGCTCTGATGATGGGACTCGTCAACCGCGTGGTGCCGCAGGCGGCGCTGAAAGAATCTGTGGACGCCCTCGTGAAGCGCATCGCCGACCAGAGCGGGCCCGTGCTCTCCATGATGAAACAGGTCATCTTCGAAGGAACGTGGCGGCCGTTCGAAGAAGCTCTGAAACGCTCCCAGGATATCTACCTGAACCAGCTCTTTGAACTCGAAGATTCGCAGGAAGGGTTGCGCGCCCTGGTCGAGAAGCGCAAGCCGGTGTGGAAGAACAAGTAGCCAAGGCCGGTGATGCACGCCTCGGCGATAGTATTGTCCTGCCGTCTTCTCGCCAAAAGGACCTGTCCGGTCGGCCCCAAGCCTCCAGCGTCGCCCTGCCATTCCCTATCGAAGACTCAGGAATTCCTCGACAGTGAGGCCTGCCTGCTTGATGATGGCGTGAAGAGTGCGTTTCGGGATCGTTTTCGAGAAACGCACGGGGACGGTTAACGTCCGGCGATCGCCCTCTCGAAACATCGTCAGGTGACTGCCTCTTTGCCGCCACTTGACGAATCCCGTCCTCTCCAGAACTCTCACTAACTCGCGAGCCCGCAGAGCAGGAAGTTCCTTAGACATGTGTGGGGGTCACTTGAACGACGGTGGTGAAGACCCACACCGATTCGTTTCCTTCGGGAATTGGCTCATTGTGGGCGGCCAGATTCTCCAGGTGAAGTTCGATGGCTTCGCGCGCGTTCACTGTCGCTTCTTCGACGGTCCTGCCATACGACACACATCCGGGCAGCAGCGGGACGAGCACCGTGTAACCGCCTTCCTTCTCTGGAACCAAGTTGATTTGGTAGGAATACGACTTCTTGGATCTTCGCATACCGCAATTATCCCCGGCTCAGACGAAAAAGCAAGGATGACGCTCGAGACCGGATGCCCGCATGCGTTGAGAAAGTCAAGCCGCTGGAGAAGAAGAAGTGGGCTGGGCACTAGGCTCCGATGGAAGCGGAAAAGCCTCCAACGTTTACTTAGCTGTTTCCTGCCGGTAAGCCTGTTTGCGATGTTCGGCGGCGGTCACAAAGACAATCCGCTAGCGCGCCTCCGCCATAGTGGCCAAGGGCCTGGGCGGAAGACAGGGCAACCCAGGGATGCGACCCGAGAGCCGACTCAGAGGCCAAGATCGAGGTGGGATGCTCTTGGGCCACCCTACTTGCTCATCATGCTCGCCTCGGGATTGGCACCAAATCAAACAGGCTGAAGCAGCACCCGTAAGTCGACATCAGCGCGGCCGCCGACGCTTTGACGCGACCGGGCTTCTTGAACCGGCGTCTCGCGTTAAAGTATGCGGAACGCTACAAAACCCAGACGGTGGGCTTTGCCGCGGCTCTATCCCGTAAGCAGGAGCACTCCCATGCGTCGAGCCCCCCACCTTCTCGCGCTCGCTCTTCTCGGTTGCTTACTCCTTTCGACAACGCCACTATCCCCGCTCCAGCAGCAGGGCGATGTCGAGCGCGTGGCTTTTGAAGTCAGTGAAGGCACGAGGCTCGCGATCGACATATCTCCTGACGGCGAGACGGTAGCATTTGACCTGTTGGGACAAATCTGGCTGCTGCCGGCGAGCGGCGGCAAGGCCCGGCCGGTTACCGACGCCGTTCACGACCCAGCGGAAGACTTGGATCCGTCGTTCTCGCCGGATGGGAAGTGGATCGCTTTCACGGCGAGGCGTCCCGGAGGACGAGGCATCTGGCTGCTGTCGGCCAGCGGCGGGCCCATACGCCGGCTGACCACGAGCGATAACGCTTATGAGGACCCCGAGCCGGCCTGGTCACCTGACAGCTCCAGGCTTGCTTGTGTCCGTGGCGGGGCTCTCGCCGTTGTCGACATCTCAAGCGGGGCGACGAGTCAACTCCAGATCGAGGACCTCAAGGATGGGCCGATCCGCAATCCTGCTTGGTCACGGGACGGGCGGCAAATCGCTTTTGTGCATGGGCGGGCGGCAGAGTGGCCAGGAGTAGGTCCTGACCCCAGAGGGGTGCTATACGTTGTGCCGGCTGAGGGTGGGAAAGCATCTCCGCTGCTGGATGATGCCACTTATCTCTCAGGGCCTGCTTACTCTCCCGATGGTAAGCGGTTGGCTTTCTTCGTGTGGCAGGCCGGCACAGGCTCGCAGCTTTGGGTCGCGGACCTCGCCCAGCGGACCAAGCGGCGAATTGAGCTTGACGGCGACCTCGCCACTCTGTGAATCCGATGGTTCCCCGACGGCCGAACCTTGTTGTACTCGGCGAGCGGGAGGCTCTGGCGAGTGGATCTTGACGGGGGCGCGCCGCGAGAGATCCGCTTCGTTGCCCGGGTCGAGTTCCTCCGCGACCGGACTCCGCTTCCGCCGGTGCGCGTCCTGGAACCCGGTTCCGAGCATCCCGCGCGAGGCCTGCGGGGACTCGGGCTCTCGCCGGATGGCAAGTCGATCGCGCTCATTGCACTAGAAAAGCTCTGGGTCTTCGAGCCCGGCCTCGGGCTGTTACTGATGTCCCTTTGGACGCCTCCGGCCTCACTTGGTCTCCGGACGGAAAAGAAGTTGCCCGGTGTGCCGGTCCAGTGAACTCCGAAGATCTGTTCACAACCGAGGTCGCCTCCGGCCGGAGTCGCCCCCTGACGCATCTGCCGGGTCGCGAATTTCGCCCTTCCTGGTCGCCTGATGGGGAGAACATTGCCTTCATCTACGCCGAAACAACAGAGCCCAGCTTCGCTCCGCAGCGCCTCCGCACGATCCCAGCACGCACGGAAACGGTTCGCACGGCGGAACAGACTCACGATCTGACTGACGTTTCGTATACGTGGCATCTGCCGTACATGTTTTTCGGGCGGGAGACCCCGCAGTGGAGCCCCGATTTCCGCGGGATTCTGCTGGTCGAGAAACCTTACTATGGGGGCACGAATACAGGCAGGCTCGTGGATCTTTCCGGCAACACTCACAAACAGGACCGCTTCCCTCCGGCGGCAACCCAAATCCAGTGGGCCTCGAACAGAACACTCGTTTATGTGGTAACGACCAGCTCTGGTCCGTCGCTTTCGAGCCTGACAGCGGAGCCAAAGGGGAACCGGTTCTCCTGTGGGACGGTCCGGCGATTTACCCCAGCGTTTCGCGGGACGGAAGTGTTCTCTTCGTCGCCGACGACGGCCTGCGGATCCGCCGGCCCGACAGCAAGATGCCGCACCTGGGGTAGCCTCTGCATTATCGAGTTGCGGAAGCGCCCCCTCCGTTGCTCATACAGGATGTACAAATCGTTTCGGGGAGCGTGCCGCCCGGCGCAAGGAGCGACATCTTGATTCAGGATGGCCGCATCCGGCGCATCGCGCCTGGGGGAACCATCGCCGTCGAGCCGGGGTGTCAAATCATCCGGGGCGTAGAACAGTGGGCGATTCCGGGGCTCGTCAACTTGAGTGCTTACCTTTGGGAGCCTGCGCAGATCGCCGGTCTTCTCTACCACGGCGTCACCACACTCCAGGACATGGGATCTCAAATCGGCGTAACCACGGACCTACGGGATTCTGTCGAAGCCGGACTGGTGCGAGGACCCAGGATCTTCTTCGTCGGGTTGCAGTTCTTCCCGGGTGCGGATCCCTCTGGAGTTTCCACCGGCGACCTTTGGCAAGCCACCGCGGGCGATTCGGGCGCTGCCCGCGGCTTAGCTCTGGCGAAAGGGTTCGGCACCTCGTACGCCTATATCTACCAGGCGGAAACTCTTGAAGCCGCCCTGCACCTCGCCCGGCTGGCTCACGAATCCGGCTTGCGCGTCACTTACGCGCGCTTTCCTCCCCTCTCTTTCATCGCCGCCGGGCTCGACAGGACGGAGGGTCTCCCAGGCGGCGAGTCGTGTTATGACGACGCCGTGCAGTTGCTGAGAGCCTCGGGGATGAGCGTCGTGTCAGATATCACTTCTTGGACGCTATTCGGGTACGTACAGTCGCACCCGGCCGTTCTGGAGGAGCCGGAAACAGCGCCGTTTCTCACTCCATTCCTCCGCGGGTGGGGGGCGAATCGAGTCCCGAGCCGGAGGTCCTTCTACGACGCCATGGCCGGCTTCGCTCGGAAGAATGTCGCGAAAGTCCACCGGGGAGGCCTCGTCGCCAGAGCTGGAGCTGCTGGTGTGTTACCCCTGCCGTGGGCGATGCACGGCGAAATGGAAGAGTTGGTGAGGTTGGGATTGTCTCCTCTGGAAGCCTTGCAGACAGCTCCCAGCGCCAACGCGCGAATCCTCGGCGTGGAGCGCGACATCGGCACGGTCGAAGAAGGCAAGATGGCCGATCTCATCCTTCTCGACGCTGATCCTCTCGTCGACATCCGGAATACTCGCCACATCCACGCGGTGATTCAGGGGGGGAGGCTCATCGATCGGAAATCGCTGATGCAACCGGCGAAATGAAATACGGGACGGAGGCGCTGCTCAGCCTGTTTTGCTGATGCAGATCGTTGACATTTCATCAAAGCGACAAATCGTGAGGGGCAGTGCCCCAGCGCTTCTCACCCACTGCAGAGCCCCAAACCCTAATTCCAGATTCCCTTAGCCCCGGTACCGCAGAGCCTAAAGTTCTTTGAGCGCTTTTTGCACGTCGTCGAGGGCGGTCTTCGAGAGCTCGCTGGCCAGGGCGTCGTGCTCGCGCCGTCCGTAGACGCGCTCTCCGACTTTGGCGAGTTCCACGGTCTCCGTCTCGTTCTTATCGCCGAACTGGGCCTTGAAGCGATAGGCAGGCTTGGTCAGGCCAAACTCTTCGAGTTTCTCGCTTTTGGGGAATGACTCCGCGCGCAGATCGCGCAGCACGCTAAGGAGCGCTTCAACCTTGTCCGTGGGGACGTCCTTCGCCGCGGGCGCGGTCTGCTTCCACTTGTTCTGCGGTTGCCTCTCGAATGCCCGTGAGCCACTGGGGGGCTCGATCTCCAGGCGCTTCACTTCAAACGCCGAAAAAGTGAAGAGGTCCTTGGCGCGCAGGTCGCTCGGGTCTTTCTGGAATTCGGTAGCGAAGCTCGAGTCGAGCGTGAAGACAGGATCGAGCGCTGAGCTCACCGCGTAATAGCGCTCGCCCTCTCTCTTGCCCAGCGTGAGCGTCTGCGTCAAGCCCGGGCCTCCCAGCTTGAGGGTCAACTCGGGCGCGTCGAGTCCGTATTTCCCTGTATTCCTTTTGTCCTCGGCCGCCACACTCTGCATCTGGAGGTTCTCGAGGCGATTGACCATGCCCTCCACGACAAAGCGGTCGGCGCGCACGGCCGGAGGCAGCGCCAAATCCCAGACGCCCTCGGGGTTTTTGGCGAGCGTGAAGTGCTTCGCCTTTGCCTGAACTTCGATGCGCTGGAGCTGGCCGGCGGGGATGGTCATGGCGCGCTTGTCACGCAGGTCGAACATCTTCTTGTCGAAGGACGATTTCAGGTAACTCGCCAGGGTCACCACGCGCGGGCTGCCCGCCACCTGCGCATAGACGTCGCTGCTGGTCGGCGTCTCATCGCCGAGACGAAGCTCGAATTTCTGCGGCTTCGCATCCGTCGTGATCTCGAGAGTGACCGCGGGCAAGTTGAGCCCGAAATCCTTGAGGTTCGCCGGCTTCTGGTCCACCACTTGATCGACCGTGGCGTTGGTGAGACTGCTGAGCAGGGATGTAACCGCGGAAGAATCCGCGGCAAGCTTCTTGGGTTCGACGATCGCCCAGTTCGCGCCCTCGCGCTGGCAGGTGACCGCTTCACCCCCGCGCGGCTTGATAGTGAACGACTTCACGTGGCTGCTGTCGATCGCGAAAAGCTTGTCCTGCGGAGTCGAGGTCTCGCTCTTGGATTCCGACCCCTTGCGCTTGTCCCAGTACGTGAATCCCGCGTAGACCGCGCCGAGCAGCGCCACCGCAACGAGTGTGTTGAGATATTTCCTTTTCATGGTTGGTAGGAAAAACTAAAGTTAAGGTGCGGCGATTGGAGCGCCCGCGAGGCGCGAATCGCCGTTGGAAAAGAGCTCAGGAATCATTTCCGGCGGCGAAACCATACCGTGATGCCCGCTGCGATGATAAGAAGGGGCAAGCCGATGACACCCCCGAAGAGCAGCTTGCGCATCTGCTGCGCCGTCAGGTTGAGTTGCTGGGATTCGGGTGGCTTGGGGCGAATCGAGATCAGATCCTCATCGGCCGAAAGCCAGTTCACCATATTCATCACCAAGTCGCGGTTGCCCTGGAATCCCAGGTAAGCGTTGGCGGCCAGCGACGAGCTCCCGACAGCGACGAACCGCCCTTGTTTCTTGTTTTCTCCGGCGCCGCCGCCGATGGAGCCCGAGACGGCGACGCTGAGCGGCCCCTTGATGTCCTTGCCCGGTCGGAACGTGACCTCGCGCATTTTGGAATTGAAGTCGGCCACCCCGTAGCTGTCCGGAGTGGTTTCGCAGAGCGACTCCGTGGTGACGCCCGCCTTGTACTCCTTCCCCAATTCAAACGAGCGGGTGAGCGGAAAGAGCGTCGCCATGCGCGCCAGCGGCTGGACGATGGGGCTCGACCCATACTTGATCACCAGCGGCATCTCCGGGCGCGTGCCGAAGATCTGCGCGACGGGATTCTCATCGATCACCAGGTCGTTGCGGACGGTGACATTCCATTCCGCGAGCATCTTCGAGAGGTCGGGAAGCTCCACGGCCGGGTCGAGAAGCAACAGCGCGCGACCCCCACCCGTCAGGTATTTCTTGATAGCGTCGATTTCCTGCGGCAGATAATCGTTGTGCGGACCCGCAATCACCAGCATCGAGCAGTCCGCCGGAATCTCCAGCTTTTGCAGCAGCACCACCGTCTTGGTCTGGTAGTTTTCGTTTTCGAGCGCTTTCTTGAGGCGATCGTAACCGGAGCGCTCCGCGCTGTCGACATCGCGCTCGCCATGCCCCTGGACGAAGTAAATGGTCTTCTGGCCCTTCAGCAGGCGCACCATGGCGTTCGTCACGCCTTCCTCGGAATCGCCCTGGGCCTCAAAGTGCTTGTCCCCCGAGGCTGTGATGATGGTCCCGTAACTCCGCACGCCGTACTGCCTGGCGAGCGCCGGCTGGCGGTCCGGGTCAACATACTGAACCTTTACTTTGGGCGACAAGACCTCATAGTTGTCGAGCAGGTCGCGCCGCTCGCGGAAGCCGCGCTCGCGGTCGAAGACATAAATGATAACGTCGCGATTCAGCTCCTTGACGATCTTCGTCGTCTGCGGCGAGAGGCTGTACTTCTTGTTTGGTGTCAGGTCCCAGCGATGATTGTGCCGGTCCACAAACCAGTTGACGAGCACAATGATGGCGAGGGCCACAGCGGTGTAAACCACCAGGTTCGTGCCCTCAAGAACCTTGCGGCCTGTTTTGCCCGTGATACGGTCCTTCCACGCCATGGTTATGCCCTCCCCTTCAGGGCATCGACCGAGCGCGCGGTGAGGAAGATGCCCAACACCGCCACCGACAGGTAAAAGACCACATCGCTCAGATCAACCACTCCCTTGGCAAAGTTGTCAAAATGCTTGGTCAGCGACATATAGGAAATCACTTCGCTGGCCGTGCCGGTGCCGTACGCGGTAACCCAGTCCATGACAAAGAGCAGCAGGAAGACCGCGAAGGCGACGACCCCGGCAACGATCTGGTTTTTGGTAAAGGTCGAGAACCACATCCCCAGCGCCAGCAGCGCCGCTCCGTAAAGCAGCAGGCCGAGCACTTGAGCGAGCAGCGGCTTGGCATTCGGATTCCCATAGATGAAGAGGAGGCCGATATAAAGAAACGTCATCGCCACGAGCACCGAATAAAGCGCCATCGCCCCCAGAAACTTGCCGAGAATAATCTCCAGGTCGGTGAGCGGCGAGGTGAGCAGGAGCTCGATCGTCCCGGACCGCTTCTCTTCCGCGTAAAGCCGCATGGTGATGAGCGGCACGAGCAGCAGGATAACCACCGTAAGAATTCCCGCGAGGAGCGGCCGAATGATGTACTCGTTCAGGTTCATCGGCGGCGTCCCCATGCCGCCCATAGCCTGCATACGGAAGCTCTGCACCACGTACGTCGCCGTAAAACTGTAAAAGAAAAAGCCCAACAGCGCGGCGTAAACCGTCATCACCAAGTAGGCGATGGGAGAATGAAAGTAGGCGCGGAGTTCCTTTCCCGCGACCGCGAAGACATTACGCATGTGAGATTCCTTGTTCCCTGTGGGTTATCCGTCGCATGGAAGTCGTGAGAATCACCGTCTGTGAGAATCACGTGATACTGACAACTGACGACTCACCACTGGTGTCCGGCCCTTCGCTCAAATCCTTCGTCGTCAGTTGCAGGAAGATGTCTTCCAGGCTCAGGCCGCTGGTTTTGAGCTCCAGCAGCTTCCACTGCGACTCCACGACGGCGCGCGCCAGTTCCGCGCGCACGTCTTGGCCCTTCTCGGCGTGCACCTCGAAGGTGACGCGCGAGTCGGTGGCGTCGCGCGGCTCGACCATATTCACACCGCTCACACGCTGGAGTCTTTCCATCATCTCCGCGGCCGGGCCTTCGGCGGTCAGCAGCACCGTCTCGTATCCCTGCAGGCGATGCGTCAGCTCGTCCGGCGTTCCGGAAGCCACGATCCGGCCCTGGTTGATCACCAGCACGCGCTCGCAGGTCTTCGAGACCTCGGGAAGGATGTGCGTGCTCAGCACCACGGTGTGCTGCCCCGCCAGGCCCCGGATGAGTTCGCGCGTCTCGATGATCTGCTTTGGGTCGAGGCCCGCGGTCGGCTCGTCCAGGATCAGCACGTCCGGGTTGTGAATGAGCGCCTGCGCGAGGCCCACGCGCTGGCGGTAGCCTTTCGAGAGCTTGCCGATCTGCCGGTGCTGAACATCCGTGACGGCGCACTTCTCGCTCACTTCGCCGATGCGGCTCTTGATTTCCTTCCTCGGCACGCCTTTGATGCGCGCCACAAAGGCCAGGTACTCGACGACCGTCATGTCGGGATAGACGGGCGGCGCTTCGGGCAGGTAGCCGGTGCGCCTCTTGGCTTCAAGCGGTTCCTCAACCACGTCGTAGCCCGCCACGCGGACCTTGCCCTCGCTCGGGGAGAGATACCCGGTGATGACACGCATCGTCGTGGTTTTTCCGGCGCCGTTCGGGCCGAGGAAGCCGAGGACTTCGCCTTTCTGAACATCGAAACTAACCTCGGAGACCGCCAGAGTGGGGCCGTAGCGCTTGGTCAATCCTGCCACTTCGATCATGCCAGTCCGTCCTTGGTTGGTATGCAGGGACGGGAGTTCTTCGTCCCTGGGGATTTCAGTTATTCCGCCGGCTTTCGTCGCCCGAGAGCAATCGCCCCTGAAGGGCGCGGAGAATCAACCGCAAACTACTACGAATAGCAGAAAGCTTGGCGGGTTGCCAAGAACTTTCACGCGCCGTCCGAGCGCTCTCTCCTGCCGAGCGCCTCAGGATGCCACGTAGCGGCGGATTTCGGCGAGCACCTTGCGGAACATCTGCGGAGTGAGTTTGCCGGTCTGGGTGTTCTGCTGGCTGGGGTGATAGGAGGCGAAGAGGCGCGGCAGTCCGTGGGGCAGAGCGTAGCTCGCGCCGTGCGCAAAGGGAAATTTCGAGCGTGGGGGAAAATCACGGCCCTGCGAGACCACGCGCAGGTAGGCGTCGAAGGCGATCTTGCCGAGCGCCAGCACCGCCCGCACACCCTCGAGAAGTTCGAGTTCCTTCTCGAGATACGGCCGGCAGTTGCGAAGTTCCTTTGGCAGCGGCTTGTTCATCGGCGGAGCGCAACGCAGTGAGGCGGTGATGTAGCAGTTCCGTAGCTGGAGTCCGTCATCGCGACGCCGCGACTCGGGCTGGCTGGCGAACCCGGCTTCAAAGAGCGCGCGATAGAGGAACTCACCCGAGCGGTCGCCGGTGAACATGCGCCCTGTGCGATTGGCGCCGTGCGCGGCGGGCGCGAGGCCGAGGATCAGCACTTCCGCCTGCGAGTCGCCGAAGCTCGGGACGGGCCGGCCCCAGTATTCCTGGTCGCGGTACATGCGGCGCTTCTCCCGCGCCACTTTCCGGCAGTGACGGATCAGCCGCGGGCAGCGGGTGCAAGCGATGATCTCCTGCTCCAGAGCTTCAAGCTGGTGAGCTGAGTCAGGCATGAGAGGAATTGCCAGTGGTCAGTTGGCAAATGAAACGATCAAGGCTCGGGCGTACTCGCCAAGCGCAGGATCAGCCGGCGGAGCAATTCGCGGTCGTGAGGCGTCATGTGGCTGAACTCGAACGCCACGCCCACCCCGGGCAGCCGGCGCTTGGCCACGGCCACGATCCGACTTGTCTCATGGCCCACCGGTATCGCCATCCGCCCGATGGTGCCCAGTTCGATATCCTGATGGCAGCGTAGCAACAGTCCCGTACTGCTGATGTCAACCAGATCGCCGGTAAAGCGCATTCCTCCCCCCAGGAATGCGATGGGGATCGTAACCGGGACTCGGAATCTTTTCGCTCTTCTTCCCGCCACGTTAACAGTTGGATTAAAGCCGGTTTCACGCGGCCCGGGCGTGCAAGGATTGGCGCCCTGCGCCGCTCGCCCCTCAGCGACTCCGGAGCGTGCTCGCTCCCCCTCGTGGGGGACGGACGCCCGCGCGGCCAGACTACCACCCTTCGCCGAACCTGTCACTAGCAACGGGTTGCCGGTTCACATGCGTCCGACGAGCTCATTCCTCCCGCTGCGAGTACCGACGATGCCCAGCCCTGAACCCAATCGGCCTCACCGTCATCCAATAAGGGTGAAAGTCAGACCCGGCAGAGTGCGTAACCGATGGCGAACATTCTGCACGTTCAAAAGGACAATTGGCAGCAAGTTCTGAATAGCGCCAAGCCTATGCTCGTGGACTTCTGGGCGGGATGGTGCGCACCCTGCCGCGCACTCACGCCCACATTTGAGAAGCTCGCAGAAAAGTACGGGAACGAGATCGGCTTTGCCAAGGTGGATGTGGATGACCTGCCGCAGCTCGCCAGCCAGTTCGGGATCCGATCGATTCCCACTCTGGTGCTCCTCCAAGGAGGCGAGGTCATCGAGCAGGTCGTGGGGCTACAGTCCTACGAGAAACTGACCAGCCTTCTGGACCGGCACACTTCAGCCCTAGCCCGGAACTAATCGCTCAGGATTCACAGGCGAAGCACCGTCAAGCTCCAGGCCGGGCGCCGAGTACGTTGGGCACACCCGCAAAGAAACCCTTGGGCGTGCTCACGTAGCCGGCGATGCTGTCTTTCCCCAGCTTGTTCACGACCAGTTCAAGCGCGCTCGACGCACCCTGGACGTAGAAGTACACGGGTTCGTTAATGGCTTTGTCTTTGCGCTCCGTCCGCTTGTCGTCGAAGTAGAGGTTGACGGTGAACTGGTTCTTCTTGGGGTTGGTCTTGGTGAGTTCGAGTATGACCGTTCCGACCTTCTGTTTGACGTTCCTCCGCCCCAGATTGAATTCGAAATAGTCGCGGTCGGTGCGATGGGCGAGCGCGACGAGCTCGTCGTGCGTGCGGGCGATCGCACCGGTCAGTTCTCCCTTGGTGCCGGTCAAGGCCTGCTTGGTGGCTTCCAGATCCGCCTTGGTGCCGGCGAGGTCCCCGGTAAGATTTCCCAACTTGGCGTTAGCCTCCGACTGCAGTTGGTTCACTTCCTCCGCGCTGGCTTTCTTGGAGATCGCCGCGTTGAGCTGCTGGACGGCCGCCTGCTGCTGTTTCTGGACGTTGGCGGCGAGTTGCCGCGCCCGCGCCAGTTCATCCTGGGTCAGCCCCAGCCTCTCCGTGGTCACCTGGAACTGGCCGCGCAGTTGCGCGTAGCGCTCGTCGCCCGAATCCACACGGCGGGTAAGGAGGTTCATCTGGTCGGCCTGCTTCGCGGCGTGGTCGGTGAACTGGCGACGGGTCGAAATGATCAGATAGAGGTTCACTCCGGATAACACCAAGAGAGCGATGACCAGAAGGAACAGGATCTGGCCGCCCGAGAAACTCCACGGCGAGGGAGGCGGGGCGGCCGCATAGACCGGCTGGGTCGGACCCGCCGTCGATCCCTGGGCTGCGCCCGGCGAAGGATTGTTCAATCCGAACATCGCGTGCGCGGCATCGCGCTCATTGTTCTGATCCACCATCTTTTTTTCACCTCATGCCTTAGTCATCGTGCATTCGCCAGGAAGCTTCGGTCCGACTCACGGACCGCTCTCACCCGGCGCTCGACGGACCGTCGTCCTCAAGCCGTCGGAGATTATATGCTAATACTCCGCTTTATGGTTGTCCCTTTGGGCCGGCGCCCCAGACACCCGCGGGCTCAAGCGCGGCGGATTGTCTATCCGCGGCAGCAATAATCTTTCGGTTATACTTCCATGGGTCTCGGGCCGACGTCAGGAGTCTTTGGAACTCAGGCTTCCCGCGCAGGCCGCCGAGGCTCTTGTCCCACCCGTACGAGGGGTAATTCGAGTATCCCAGTTCCGCGGAGCGCCGCAGCCAGGCAAGCGGTCGCCCTGCAGTGATCCGCCTTTTGGAGGTCTGTCCTTACCGCCGGGAGCGTTTCCGCCCGCCGAGGACGCGGCGGCGCAAATCCCGCTCATGGAAACTCAGGCTAGGCAAACCAAGAGATTTCGTGTATACTATTTTTGCTTGATCAGTTTTTGTGACCCAAGTCCAGTAAGAAGGCGGCCACAGAATCTTTGATTTTGTGGCCTTTTTTGCTTTTGGCGAGTGGTTACGAGAGCGGAACAAGAAAATTCCAAAACAAGAGGTTTTGAATCAGAACATGGAAAAAGAACAAGGTAAAGTGAAGTGGTTTAACGACGCGAAGGGCTATGGATTCATCCAGCGCGCTTCCGGCGACGACGTTTTCGTGCACCACTCGGCCATTCAGGCGAATGGCTTCAAGTCCCTCAGCGAGGGCGAGACGGTGGAATTCACCGTGACCAAGGGTCCCAAGGGCTGGCAGGCTGAGAACGTTGTGAAACTCTAGCTTTTCGGGGAAAGCTCCCGTCCGCGCTCGCGGAGACCCAACAGCGCGGAGGGGAGCCGCCCGAATCAACCAAATCCTCAATGAGCAAACCCTTGGTCATCCAATACGTCGGCTTTCAACTGAAGCCCCGCGGCCGGGATTACTCCTACCGCGTCGTGGACCCCAAGAATGAACCGCGGGAGTTCACCTTGACGATCTCCAACCAGGCGTTTGTGGAACGGCATGTCCCCTACCAGGATGCCGCCGACCTCTGCTACCAGAAGTTGCAGAAAGAACTCTCCGCGGAAAGCGCCGAACATCCCTTGCAGCGCCACTTCACGATTTCCGACCAGGAACTTGACGAATACCGCGAGAGAATTCGCCCCGCCAAGAAGCGCCGATAAATCCTCCTCATTGCTGAGCTTCTCGACCTGGACTTTCACTCTTCCCTTTTCCGCGATTCGGTTTGATGTTCTCGCCGCGCTTCGGCTAAGCTAGGCCGACCTGTCGATCAACAAGGAGCCGCGCACCGCGCGCCCGAAGAGGTCGTAAGATGCCGAAGTATGTTTTAGCGCTCGACCAAGGGACCACCAGCTCGCGCGCCATCCTATTCGACCGCGAGGGCCATGCTTGCGCCGCGGCGAACCAGGAGTTCAAGCAATTCTACCCGCAGCCCGGCTGGGTGGAGCACGACGCAGAGGAAATCTGGCAGTCGCAACGCACCGTGGCGGAGAAAGTGATCCGCCAGGCGAAAGCCGCACCAGAAGACATCGCCGCCATCGGCATCACCAACCAGCGCGAAACGGTTCTGCTCTGGGAGCGCGCCACCGGCCGACCGATCCATCACGCCATCGTCTGGCAGTGCCGCCGCACGGCGCCGATGTGCGACCGCGTCCGCGCCGAAGGCTTCGACAAAACTCTGCGTGAGAAGACCGGCCTCGTCACCGACGCTTACTTTTCCGGCACCAAGATCGCCTGGCTGCTCGAAAACATCCCCGGCGCCCGCGAGCGTGCCGAGCGCGGCGAACTTGCCTGCGGCACCATCGACACCTGGCTCATCTGGAATCTGACCCACGGCCGCACGCACGCGACTGACGTCTCCAACGCTTCGCGCACGCTGCTCTTCAATCTGAAAACTCTCACCTGGGATGACGAGATTCTGAAGTACTTCCGAATTCCTGCTTCTCTCCTGCCCGCCGTGAAATCTTCCAGTGGACTTCTGGGCGAGACGGATCTTTTCGGTGGGCACATTCCGATCGCGGGAGTGGCAGGAGATCAACAGGCGTCGCTCTTCGGCCATCAGTGCTTCGAGCGCGGCACGGCGAAGAACACTTACGGGACAGGCTGTTTCTTGCTCATGAACACCGGAACGCAGATCCCGCACTCAGACTCTGGCCTGGTCGCCACTGTCGGATGGAAACGGAGCGGCGTAACAACGTACGCGCTCGAAGGCAGCGTGTTCATCGCCGGCGCAGCCATCCAATGGCTGCGCGACGAACTGCAGATCGTCCGCGACGTGGCGGAGACGGAGGCGATGGCGCTCGCCGTCAAGGACACAGGCGGAGTCTATTTCGTCCCCGCGTTCGTGGGATTGGGCGCGCCACACTGGGACGCTTACGCGCGCGGAACCATCGTGGGTATAACACGCGGGACGAACCGCCATCACCTGGTGCGCGCGGCGCTTGAATCCATTGCGTACCAAACACGGGCTGTGGTTGATGCTATGGCCCACGACTCCGGCCTCCGCCCCGAAGTCCTGCGCGTGGACGGCGGCGCGGCCCGCAACGATTTCCTCTGCCAGTTCCAGGCCGATATCCTGGGCATTCCCGTCGAGCGTCCCGCCACAACCGAATCCACGGCACTCGGCGCGGCGTACCTGGCCGGGCTCGCCACCGGCTTCTGGAAAGACCAGCAGGAACTCACTGCCCAACTCAAAATTGCGAAGCGTTTCGAGCCCCTTATGCCCGCCTCTCGCCGCACGGAGCTTTACGCCGGCTGGCAGCGCGCCGTCGAGCGCGCCAAAGGGTGGGCTACGTAGCGTCGGCGTTTCGAGCGGACGCAAAGTATCGGAGTCCAGCGCACTCCGATGTCGGGCGGAGTTGGGCTTCTATTCCGACTGCTATGCGCTCGCTACTCGATATGCGTCGCAAGTTCCTAGGCATCCTCGCCGTGTCTCTAGTCGCGGGCTTTGGACTCTCTCGGGCGGCCGTCTGCCAGACCGGCCAGCAGCGCTCCCGGCCGTTCACGCCCGGCACCTGCGGGCGCGTGGATCCCACCTACATTCGCCTCGCTGAGCAGACGGGCGGGCAGCCCATGTTCATGCAGCCCTCGGAAATGGCTGCCGCCGGACACCTGATGCGCGAGGCGACTGCAAACAACACCGACGCGCTCCTCTACGCCACCACTCACCCTGGCGGCCAGTCGCGCGAGTACACCGTGCCCACCGACTCCACCGTCAAGCGCGTGACGTTTTCGCTCTCCTTCGACGCGCCAGGAACGAAGATGACGCTCCAGCGGCCATCCGGCGCCGCGGTCACTTCGGGTGAGGGCGGCGTGGAAGTGTCCGAATGGACCTGCGGGCGCATCGTGACCCTCGGCTCGCCCGAAAAGGGAATCTGGCGCGTGCAGTTGATCGGCACAGGGCGATTCTGGCTGCGCGCGGTGGCGCAAAGCGAGCTCTATATTCTGAGCGTCGAGTTCGTGCGATTGGGCGGGCGGCCCGGCCACGAAGGCTACTTCAAGATTCCCGGGCAGCCGCTCGCCGGTCGCTCGCAGACGCTCCAGGCCACGGTGAGCGGTGCGCTCCAGTCCGCGAAGTTCAAGCTGGTCTCTGTGGACGGCGAAACGATTCAGCCCGCAACCATGCAGGAAGAGAGTTCCGACCCTGAAGATCATGAGTACCTGGGAACCCTGACTCTGCCCGATCGGCCTTTCCGTGTGGCCGTGAGCGGGCTTGACGGGAACGGTCTTCCCTACCAGCGGATGTATCTGACTCAATTCCGCGGCACGACGGTCGAAATAGCGCCCAGCAACCGCATTGAAGACCTGGGCGCCGGCACAACGAACACGCTGACCTTCATCGTCCGCAACTACGGCGAGACGGCTTCCTTCCGCATCCTCGCTGTGGACAATCGCGGGTCAATCCTTCCGACAGAGCCTGCCGAAGTCGCACTCGCCTCGGGCGCCTCAGCCCAAATCAAGGTGGACGTCAACGTCCCGCCCGGCACCGCCCCAGGCACGGGCGTCAGCGTCACCATCACCGCCACGAGCACGACGAACCCTGAAATCAACAATGGGACCTCCGCACAACTCTCCGTAGGCGGCCCGTAGAGCCCCGAACAAAAGGGCACACTACGACGGCCAAGATTCTTGACCATCGCCCGCCCGTGTGTGTGAAGATAGGCGTGGAGAATTCCCATGAATCAGGATCGCCGCGCACGTTATCTACTCGCGCTGTTTCTCTTCCTCCTCGTAGTGGCCCCGCTGCTCAGCAGCGGCGTGGGCCTGCTCGTGGACTGGCTCTGGTTCCGCGAGGAAGGCTTTCGCGTCATCTTCTCGAATATTCTCAAGGCGCAGATCGAATTGAGCACAATCGCCGGGATGGGGTTCATGGCGGTGGCCGCGGTCAATCTGCTCATCGCCCGCGCCCTCGCCCGCCGCTTCGGCTACCGCGCCTACGGCGAAGTTCTGGAACTGCCTGCGCTCGACCGGTTCAGCGCGCTCTTCCGCGGCTTGATCTGGGTGGGCGTGCTGCTGGTCGGCTACATCCTCGGCCACTGGGGCATGACGCACTGGCAGGAATACCTGCTGGCGCGACAAGCGGCCACGATGGGCCACGCCGACCCGCTGTTCGGCATCGACCTGGGATTCTTCCTTTTCAAACTGCCCTTCCGCTGGTTCTTGTTTCACCTGGCGCTCGTCACCGTCATCGGCTGCCTCTTCAGCGCCATTTTTCGCTACCTCGTTGATGGCGGCGTCTGGGTGACGCCGCGCGGCCCCCGCCTGGCGCCCGCGGCGCGCGCGCATCTGATGACGCTCGCGGCTATCGTCATGGTCCTGGTGGCCTATCGCGTGCGCCTGGGAATTTACGGCCTCCTCTATTCCGACCGCGGCATCATCTTCGGCGCGGGCTACTCGGACGTAAATGCCACGCTGCCGGTGCTGAGAATCGTGCTGGTGCTGTCGCTCGTGACCGCGCTGCTCTTTCTGGTGGGCGGGGCGCAGGGCAGCCTGCGGCCGGCGCTCTACGGTGTGGCGGTGACGCTCGCGATCGCGGTGCTCGGCGGCACCCTTTATCCCGAACTGATCCAGCGTTTCATTGTCACACCCAATGAGATCGACAAAGAAACACCCTACATCGCGCGTGCCATCGAGTTCACGCGCAAGGCGTACGCGCTCGACCGCTTCGAGGAGCGCGAGTTTTCCGCCGTCGCAGACCTCAAGCTGGATGACATCCGCGCCAACCAGGCCACCATCCGCAACGTCCGCCTGTGGGACCACAAGCCGCTGCTCACCACCTTCGCGCAGCTCCAGGAAATCCGCAGCTACTATGACTTCGAGCGCGTGGATAACGACCGCTACTGGATCGACGGCATCTATCGCCAGGTCTCACTTTCGCCGCGCGAACTGGCGGCGACGAGCCTTTCCAGCCGTACCTGGATCAACGAGCACCTGACCTACACGCACGGCTACGGGCTTTGCCTGGGGCCCGTGAACGAACTCACCAACGAAGGCCTGCCGGAGCTCTTCATCCGCGATATCCCGCCCGTCTCGACGACCTCGGTCCGAGTCCAGCGGCCGGAAATCTATTACGGCGAACTGCCCAACGATTACTGCTTCGTCCGCACAGCGGCGCAGGAGTTTGATTACCCCGCCGGCGACAAGAACGTCTATACGAGCTACCAGGGCGAGGGCGGCATCCCGGTCAGCAGCCTGTGGCGAAGGCTGCTCTTTGCGCTGCGCTTGGGCGAATTGAAGATTCTGCTCTCCACGGATATCCGGCCCGAGAGCCGTCTGCTGATTTATCGCCGCGTCCTCGAGCGCGCCGCGCGGCTGACGCCCTTTCTCCGTTACGACGAAGACCCGTACCTGGTCATCACCGACGACGGCTCGCTCGTCTGGATGCTCGACGGCTACACCACGTCGGAGTGGTATCCCTACTCCGACCCGAGCCCCGGCGGGGGAAATTATCTGCGCAACGCCGTGAAGGCCACCATCAACGCCTATACGGGGCGCGTGAACTTCTATATCGCCGACCCGACCGATCCGCTGATCCAGGCCTATGCGCGCATCTTCCCCGGCGTCTTCCAGCCCCTCGACGCGATGCCCAAAGACCTGCGTGCGCACATCCGTTATCCCGAAGGGTTTTTCTCCATCCAGGCGCGCAAATACGCAGTCTTCCACATGACTGACCCGCGCGTGTTCTACAACAAAGAAGACCTGTGGCGCGTCGCCCAGAGCGCCGCGCGGGGCGAGGGCGAGGGCGCGCCCATGAGCCCCTACTACACCATCATGAAACTGGCGGAAGTCGGGACGAAGGAAGAATTTATCCTCATGGTGCCCTTTACGCCGGCGCGCAAGGACAACATGATCGCCTGGTTGGCGGCGCGCTGCGACGAGCCCAACTACGGCAAGGTCCTCGTCTTCGCCTTCCCCAAACAGAAACTCGTCTATGGCCCGCAACAGGTCGAGTCGCGCATCGACCAAGACCCCGGGATCTCCCAGCAACTGACGCTTTGGGACCAGCGCGGCTCGAACATCATTCGCGGCACGCTGCTCGTGATCCCCATCCTCAATTCGGTGCTCTACGTCCAGCCCCTGTACCTCGCCGCCACGGCCGGTGGCGGGCTGCCGCAACTCACCCGCGTCATCGTCGCTTACTCCGACCACATCGTTATGGAGTCCAGCCTGGAAGCCGCTTTGAACAGAATCTTCGGCGGTGCGACGGCCGCCGCTCCCACCGCGCCCGCGGCCGGCGTTGCAGGCACTCAGCCACCTGCACTGACACCGGGTGCCACCCCCGACACCCAGGCCCTCATCCGCGAAGCCAACCAGCACTACGAGCGCGCCCAGCAGCTCTTGCGCCAGGGCGACTGGGCAGGGTACGGCGAGGAAACGCGCAAGCTCGGCGAGGTCGTGAAACGCCTAGCGACAGCGCAGGCAGGAGAACGGAAGTAGGCAGTATGCAGAAAGCAGGCCCGGCCCACCGAAGCCCAGGGAAGCGTGATGTCGGCAGTCCCCCACATCCCCGATGCAGTCTACTTCCTACTGCCTCCCAAGAGCATGGCACGCCTGCAGTGCGCCTGCGGGGTCGACGGCGTCGCTCCCCTTGATGATCTGCCGAATCACACCCTTTTTATCGACCATGAACGTGGAGCGGTTGGCGAGGCGAATGAGGGGGATGAGCACGCCGTACGCGCGAGAGACGGTCTTGTCTTCGTCGCTTAGGATGGGGAACCTAATGCCCAGCGATTCCGCAAACTTCTCGTTCTTCTCGCGGCTGTCCACGCTGATACCGATGACCTGGGTGCCAGCCTGCTCGAATTTAGCGATATCAGCCTGATACGCCTTGAGCTCGCGCGTTCAGCCGCTCGTGAAGGCCTTGATGTAGAAGGCCAGCACGACGGCCTTCTTGCCACGGAGATCGCTCAGCCGGATGAGCTGACCATTCTGATCAGCCAACGCGAAGTCCGGCGGAGGGCTGCCGATTCTCAGCCAAGCCATAGGCGGATTTGATCAACACCCGGCCGGGGTAGGCGGCCGAGATTTGGGTCGTACCTCAACGGCCGCGCCCGTGGGCCTTTACGATTCCCATAAGGGGGAAACAATTCAGCATTCACCATTCAGCATTCAGCATTCTGAATTCTGGCTTCTGACTCCTGCCTACTGCTTCTTGTGCTCGAGCAGACTGCACGCCGCGTGCGCGCCAGTCGGGTCGATGGCCGCCGCGTCCTTCTCGATGTGCTGGACGATGCCGTCCTTGTCCACCACGAATGTCGTCCGGTTCGCGAAGCCGTATTGCTCGTTCAGGATGCCGTATTCCACGGAAACTTTGCGCTGGAAATCGCTCAGCAGCGGGAAGTGCACGCCGATCTGCTCCGCGAAGGCCTTGTTGGCGGGGGAACTGTCCACGCTGATGCCGAGGACCTGCGTGTTGGATTGCTCGAATTTGGCGATATCAGCCTGATACGCCTTCAACTCCTTCGTTCAACCGCCGGTGAACGCCAAGACGTAAAAAGCCAGCACGACGTTCTTCTTGCCCAGGAAATCGCTGAGCTTGACGACCTTGCTATTTTGGTCCGGCAAGGCGAACTGCGGTGCGCGGTCACCGACCTTCAAGGGCGCGCCCTGGGCCAGAAACGGCAACGCCAGCGCCGTGACCAGGACTCCTGCAGCCGCATAGGATGTTATCCGCACGGTCTCCCTCCTCAACGTTTCGTTGTGAACTGCCCCCGAGCGGCGCGATTATAACCCAGAAGCCGGGCTCCTAGCGGGTCTGAAATACCGATGGACTGAATCTGCGCTGTCCACGTTGCTTGGAAAACGGAAGGTGCCCCACGAGCGTCCTGATGTTATGGGCAGGCTTTGAGACAGAATGACGTCCAATGTAGTTTTCAAGTTGTTGAAAATAAAAGGCAAATATTTCTTGACAGTAAGGCACTCATATTCTATGATGTCATACGGCTAAGGTGTTGAATGTGGTCAGTAGACCTATGAGACCTGAAGGAGGTATTCAACCATGGCGATTGTTCGATGGGAACCGTTCCGGGATCTGATGACGACTCAGCGGGAGTTCGACCGCCTCTTCAAGGAGGCCTTTACGCCGCTCTTCGGGGAGGGGGACATCTCCACCCGCACCTGGGCGCCCCCCGTGGACATCTTCGAGACGGAGAACGACATTGTCCTCAAGGCGGACCTGCCCGGCGTTGACCCCAAGGACGTGGAAGTGAAGGTCGAGGACAACACGCTGTATCTCAAGGGCGAGCGGAAGTTCGAAAAGGAAGTGAAGGACGAGAGCTACCATCGCGTTGAGCGGTCCTACGGGTCGTTCGCGCGCAGCTTCTCGCTCCCGAACTCCATCAACGCCGAGAAGGTGAAGGCGGCGTACAAGGACGGCTTGCTGACGCTCACGCTGCCCAAGCGGGAAGAAGCGAAGCCCAAGACGATCAAGATCGACGTCAGCAAGAACTGACCCCTCGCGCGGCGCCTCGATCCAAATCGCGCTCGGCCGCCGAAGGGCAACCACGGACCGCGTCGCGGTCGCTGGCTTTGCGCGACCCGGCGCGGTTGCTTTCTTGAATTTCAAATGAGAGATTCGGTTAGGGAGTAAAGACTCGCATTTGATCTAGCCGAATCCCCAGTCTCTGATTTCGCTCTTTTAATTCCGTTTTTCGAGTTTCGAATTTCCAGCTGCGAGTTCCACGATGGCGACACGATTTGACAAATTCACGGTGAAGGCCCAGGAAGCCCTCCAGGCCACGCAGGACATTGCCGGCCGTTTCGGCAATCAGCAGCTCGAGCCGGTACATCTGCTGCTCGCGCTCGTCGAGCAATCGGAAGGGATTGTGCCCGCGATTCTCGAGCGGCTGGGCGTGCAACCCGCGATGGTGGCTCAAGAGGCCGAGAAAGCCGTCGAGGCTTTGCCCAAGGTAGGCGGCGCGACGGACCATTATCTCTCCCCTGCCCTCAAACAAATCTTCGACCAGGCTTTCAAGGAGACCGAGCAGTTCAAGGACGAGTTTGTCTCGACCGAGCATTTGCTGCTCGCCCTAGCCAAAAGCAGAAGCGACGCGGCGGGGCGGATTCTTTCCCGTTTGGGCGTCACGCACGACGCGATACTCAAGGCCCTGGTGGTGGTGCGCGGGACGCAGCGCGTCACCGACCAGAATCCTGAGGCCAAGTACCAGGCGCTCGAGCGCTACGCGCGCGACCTGACGGAACTCGCCCGGCGCGGCAAGCTCGACCCGGTCATTGGCCGCGATGACGAAGTCCGCCGCGTCATCCAGGTGCTCTCACGCCGTACCAAGAACAATCCCGTGCTGATCGGCGAGCCGGGCGTCGGCAAGACAGCCATCGTCGAAGGCATCGCGCAGCGCATCGTCGCCGGCGATGTCCCTGAGGGATTGAAGTCGAAGCGCATCGTGCAGCTCGATCTCGGCGCCATGGTCGCAGGCTCCAAATAC
>Ga0315280_10001609_pt1 | contig 38358 bp, 17 predicted proteins | sample YL17G06_40_MG_FD_203697 | JGI IMG/M metagenome (GOLD analysis project Ga0315280, IMG submission 203697) | Sediment microbial communities from Yellowstone Lake, YNP, Wyoming, USA - YL17G06_40 | ecosystem: Environmental > Aquatic > Freshwater > Lake > Sediment | place: USA: Wyoming | collected... | reverse complement strand
GTGACCTTCATCTGGTGGAAGAGCGGATTGGCGCTCGGCGAAGCGGCGATGAACTCGAACAGGTCGTCGCCGGCGGTGCCGGTGAACGTGGACGGGTTGACCAGCCACTGGTCCGCGGCGTCGACCGCAAGGACGTTGCCGGCGACGTCCGAGATCCCCGAGCCCGCCCCGGTCAACGTCAGCGCGTAGTTGGTGGTCGTGCCGCCGAACAGGCCCGTGAGGTTCGTCAGGCCGCCCAACGTCCAGGTGACGTTGTCCGTGGTCGTCAAGGTTTGCCCGGAGGTCAGCAGGTTGACGCCGCCGTTGCGGGTCAGCCTCAGGTCGGCCTTGTCGAACCCGGTGGCCGGCTCACTAAAGACGATCGAGATCGCGTCAACGCTCGTAGCTCGCGGGTCGGGCGTGACGTCGACGATTTCGACGGCGGGCGGCGTGGTGTCGATCACGCTGTCGGCAATCGTCACCGTCGCGCTGGACGGCGTGCCGGCCGAGTAGTAGTAAGGATCCGGGTCGACGACGAGGATCAGGGTTTCCGGCCCCTCGGCGAACGGGTCGTCCACCGGCGTCACCGTGATCGTGGCAGTCGATTGGCTCGCCTCGATCACGACGTGGCCCACGAGCGGCAAGTAGTCGGAGACGGAGGCGGTGGACGACGGGTCGATCCGGTAGTAGACCACGAGCGGCGACGTGGGATCGCCGCCCGTGCGAGTGACCGTGAAGACGCCTGGGTCCTGACCGCGCTCCGCCGCGTCCGGGTCGGTGGCCGCGATGCTGACCGACGCCGGCGCAGGCGCCGCAACCATGGAGTTCGGCCAGCCGGGCGTCCCGCCTTCCACGGTGCTCGCCAGCCAGTTGGCTGGATCGTTGCCATAAAGACCGCCCGGCTTCCGTTCGAGCGACGCTCCCGTGCCATCCGCGCCCGTCGGCCAGGGCACGTCGTTGTCGTAGAACACGCGGTCCTCGCGGTAGTACGGGAGCACGGTCGAGGGGGGCGGCTCGGGATCGCCGGGCCTTTCGAGTTCGATCGCCTCGCCGGCGGCCGAAAGCCCGCCGGTGTATCGTCCAAAGATCCGCACGTGCGGCGGCAGGTCCGGATAGGCCTGACGGAAGACGGCCTCGTCCGTCGCGACAACCAGGGCGTAGCCGTATGCCGGGATGACGGCCTCCGCCGGGAAGGCGAAGCTGACGCCCTCGGTACACTGCCACGTGTTGGCCGGGTTGGCGGGGTCGTACAGCGGCACGTCGGCCCCGCTCCGGTTCCGCAGCTCGATGAACTCCACGCGCTCCAGGGTCGGGTTGTACATGATCTCATTGATCACGATCGGCCCGACCAGCGGGTAGGCGTTCGCGGCGTTCATGGTCGGGGCGCCGAGCGGGACGAACTCCTCCTGGCCGGTGCTCGTGACGTGGCGGCCGAGGGTGACATCGCGGTCGTTGGCGCCGAAGGCGACTCGCTCGTCGTAGCCCACGGTGGAGAGGTGGACCTGGTCGCCCAACTCGCTCAAGGCGAACGCGTTGGGGTCGCCGAGCTTGCCGAAATCGTCGCGCTCGTTGAACGTCTTGTAGCCGTAATGCGGGACGATCGTGCCGTCCGGGATGCGGAACTTCTGGAGATTGAGGCCCGAGTCGCTCAGGTACCAGCCGCCGATGTTGATATCGCCGGCGGTGGTGTTGTACAGCTCGATCCAGTCGCCCGGGTTGCCCGTGTCCTGGTGGGCGAGGACCTCGTTGATGACGACGGTCCTTGCGGCGGCCGACTCGGGGCTGCCGGGCGAGCCCAGCGCGGCCGCGCTCGGGCGCCAGGAGGCCTTCTTGTCCCAAGTGGCGGCGGGGAGGTTTTCGTTGTAGATCACCAGCGAGCGGCCCGTGGTGCTGTTGGAGTACCAACTGTCGGAGTAGTCGAATCTCAGAATCGCCGCATCGTAAGGCGCCGGCAGGGCCAAGGTGACGTTCTCGCCGGCGTTGCTGAGGTTCCCCGAGTAGACTCCGGCCACGCTCGGGCTCGACCCGTAACGGTCGCGGAACCGGGTCAGGTTCGAGACAACCGTCGTGTAGGCGCCGGCGGCCACGGTTGTGCCCTGCGGGAAAGTGAAGTCGATACCATTGGTGAAACGGGCCCTGCTCAGGTCGAGCGTCGCGGCGCCGATGTTCTTCAGCTCGATGTACTCGTAGTCGCCGCCACCCGGCGGGGCATACATCAATTCGGTGATCCGCAGGCCGTTGGCCATGGCCACCGCGGCGTCCGGAATGAGATCGCTCGGCGGCGTGACCACGGTGACCACCTGTTTGGCGTCCAGCGAGAGGCCCCAGACGATATCGGTGCTGCCAGAATTCGTCTGGTGGACCTCGACGGCCAGGACGTTGCCCGTGGCGGTCAAGACGTTGGCGAGGCTGCCGGTCAGCGGCACGTCGGCAACTTCCGGGGGCCACGGAGATCCGGCGGACCACTCGTGGTTGGTGCCCGACCAATCGCCGTAATTGGCCACATTGCCGGCGATGTTAAGCCGCGTGAGCTGACGCCCGTTGAGCCACACGATGCACCCGTCGTCCTCGTAGTGGCTGAGCACGAGATTGGTGACGGAGGCGGGATCGACGCCGGGCGGCAAGTCGAACGTGGTGCGGAAATAATAGGTAGCGCGGCCCAGGGTCAAGGTCAAGGGGGTGCCCCGAAGCGACGTCGGCACGTTTGGCTCGACGTAAAGCAGCCCCGGCCCGGCAGGCCAGGAGGCCGAGTAGCCGGTGGTGTTCCAACCCGTCCCGTCCAGGTTCTGCGTCTGGTTGTACGACCAGACCTTGTTGTAGTCGAAGAGGTGGTGGGTGGTCTCTCCGATCGTGGTGGAGCCGCCCAGGTACGGGTTATTGACGTTGGGCGTGGGGATGGGCTCAAAGGCATACGCGGAGCCGCCGTTGGGCGCGCGCCCCTCCGAGACGTCGGTCGTCTGCGGCCCGTAGAAGACCTGGTCGATCACGTTGAGGCCCGAGTCCAGCACGGCGATCTTGCCACGGAAATGCGCAAGCTTGAACTTCAGATGGTCGGCACCCTGCTGCGGATCGTCGTCGGCCACCAGTGCCATCGTCCCGGCCCCGGTCATGAAACTGAGCGGCGCAAAGGTGAACTTGCCGGGCTGGGGGTTGGGCTTGTCCGTCAGGTGCAGCCCGGCGAGGTCGATCGGCAGCGCGTCGGGGTTGTAGAGCTCGACGAAATCGCTGGTCAGCCGGACCTTCTCGTCGGCCAGCCACTCGTTGACCTTAAGGGTGGAGGGGTCGCCCGTGCGCGCCGCCGCGTTGGCATCGCCGAACGTCGGCGAGGCCAGGCCCCAAGTGCCGTCGGGCCGCCGGGCGATGCTGCGGTCGGCCAACTGCACGCCGAAGGTCACGCTATCCAACACCGCGCCGCCGCGGGCCGCGCTATCCGTCAAGATCACGTCGTCGCCGGTGTTCTTGAGCGAAAACCCGAGATGGATGCCGGCGGTCCCCGTGTCGCTGTCGGCGTAAAGCGTGAGGTACTGCCCTGCGCCGAGCATCGTGCCGTCGGCAAAGGTGAACTTGCGCGGCACGTCGGCGTTGTCCGTCAGGCTGATGCCGCCGAGGTCCAGCGCGATCATGCCGTCGTTCTGCAGCTCAATCAGGTCCGGATAGATCGTGCCGTGGAGGACCGCCGCAACGTTCTTCGCCAGGACCTCGCTGAGGATGACGGTGGCGGGCGACGCGCTGACGGTCCACGTGCGCGAAGCCGTCTTGTCGGCGTCGGTCTGCCAGACGCCGGCGGCATCCTTGCCCAGGACGTACACCGTGTGCGCCCCGGGCGTCAGGCCGGAAAGGCTGATCGGCGTGGCGACCGGCAGCTCGCCGCTGTAGGCCCCGCCGTCCAGCCGCCATTTGTAGGCCGTGATGCCCGGGCCGCCGACGCAGAGCGTCGCGTCGGTCCGGTGCGTCGCGGCCATCGGCTCGCCGGAGATCGAGGCGCCCGTAACCACCATGGCGCCCACGTCGAGGCTGTTCGGTCCCGTGCCAAGGGCCGGGGAGCCGGGACGGAGGTGGAAGTCGCCGCCCGCGGGGTTCACGAGCCGCGGGTCCTCGTCGATGTTCCCGGCGCCGTAGGAGTGATAGGAGGCCGGCAGGATCGACCGGTGTACGGTCAAGGTCGTCGATGGTCCCAGCGTGTCGAAGGGGAGCGGGACGTCGGCGAAGATGGTCCCGTCCACGTACGCGCCGCGGCCGTAGACGGTCCCTCCGGGACGCAGGAAGTAGACGCCCGACACCGTCACGCCCACGGCGGTGTCGTTGACCAGCGTCAAGTAGGCGTTCTCCTTGACCTGGGCCACGTGGTCCACGTCGTAGAAGACGTTGCCCACGACGGTGTAGTTGTGGCCGGCAAGGTGGGCGTCACCGGCGGAGATGCCGTTGGAATCGGCGACGCCGGTGTTCCACTGGTCCTTGTGAAAGTGTGCGACGACGTTGCCCTCGATGAGGGCGTCGCCTTCCAGGTCCATGGCGTCGTCGCCGCCGCCGAGGAACGTGTTGTTGCGGATCTGAACGACCGGCCCGCCGGCGCTATTGGCATCGATGTCCAGGATGTCGTTGTGGCCGGTGGTCATGCCGAAGACGTTGTTCTCGATGAGGAACTCGCCCCCGGCCGCCGGCGCCGAGCCCCAGATCTGCTCGCAGACGTTGTCGCCCGAGGGCGCCTGGCCCGGGCTGAAGATCGTGGTGAACGTCGAGTTCCGGACGATGAGCGAGGAATTGACCGTCCGGATGCGGCGGAGGTCGGTGTGGTCCAGCGTCGCGTGGTCCACCAGCACGTTCGAGTTTTCGAGCCCGAGCATCCCGTCGAGCGTCCGGCCGTATTCCAGCACCGCGTAGGTGATCCGGTTGTCGCCCGTCGAGTTGAGGAATTGGATACCGTACCACCCGCTGGCGCCGGGCCTGCGGGTGAAGAGGATCGGGTCACGGTCGGTCCCCTCGGCCAGTAGCCGGCCGCGGACGATCAGCTTGCAGTTATTCTCGAAGAAAACCGCGGCGCCCGGCTGGATGGTCAGCGTGATTCCGACCGGAACGGTCAGCTCGCCGAACACCCGGTACGGCCCGCCCGCCGCCGTCCAGACGGAATCCTCCGTCAGCCACCCCGTGGGCACGATGCTCGTGCCGTGGTCGTAGGTGCGGGCCCCCATGTCGGTCCGCGTTGCATCCGGGTCGGGGGCGAAGGCGGGGTCGCCGGTGTCGACGCACGGCGAAGCGGCCTGGAGGTGGAAGTCGCGGCCGGCCAGATTGACGAAGAGCGGGTCGGTGTTGATGTTGCCCGTCCCGTGGACGGTCGCTCCCACGGCGGACATGTCGCCGAAGGTGTCCGAGTAGTTGACGTTGATCGTCGCGTAGGCATCGCCGTAGTCGGACTGGACCGGCCGCGCGGCGTAGAGGATCGAGTTGGTCACGTCGATCTGGAAGTAGACGACGGGCACGCCGTACTTATTGCGGGCCTGGACGCCGATGCCGCCGACGGCGTTGTTGTAGACGGTCACGTGGTCGACGTGCATCTTGACCGTGGAGCCGCTGGTGCCCTTCATCGCCAGGGCGGCCTGCGAGCCGTCCTCTGGCTGCCGGGAGTTGTCGACGGCCAGGGTGTTCCTGACGAACACCTCGCCGTCGTACTGGCTGACGGCCTTGTCGTTGGAATTCCGCAGGATGCAGTCCTCGACGGTCATCACCCCGCCCAACTGGTCGACGGCGTCGTCGTCCACGCCGGCGATGACGCTGCCGCGGAGCAGGATCGTCTTGGGTCCGGCGTCGTGGAGGTAGATGCCGTCGCCGTCGTCGGGGTTGCGCATCTCGTTGATGAAGCTGTCCTCGAGCAACAGCGCGGTCCCGCCGATCTCGGGCCCCATGACCGACCGCGCCAGGACGCTGTCGCGGAACGTGAGGTCGGAGCCGTCGGCCTGCACGATCTTGCCGACGTTGTCGGAGATGGCCGAGTGCTCGAAGACGATCGTCGAGTTGGTCGGCCGCACCGCCGGCCCGGTCCCCGTGTGCCCCTCGCCCGGCGAATGGCCGGCGCGATTGACGAAGGTGTACTGGTAGAGCGAGGGGGCGGCATTGGCGTGGAGGATGTCGCCCCAGGCCAGGGCCGGGTTGTAGGCCGTGATCGTGACCGGGTGGTCCAGCGTGCCGAGCGACTGGATCGCCCCCTGCACCGTGATGCTGGTTCCGCCCGTGCCCGAGGCCACGCCGTCGACCAGCACGAGCGTGCCCGAGGCGATCGTAAGCGTGCTTCCCGCCGGGACCGTCACGCTGCCGGTGACGTGGACGATGCCGCCCCAGCTCAGCGAGGCGCCGCTAAGCGTGCCGGACATGCTCGTCATCGCCGTGCCCGTCCGGTCCGCCAGGGAACGGTTGGCCGACATGCCGCTGACGCTGGCGGTGAGGGTGAAGCTGCCACTCCCCGTGGCCGTCACCAGGGCGCTGCCGTACCCGTTGAGGATCGGCACGGTCGCGGTGGAAAGCGTGACGCTGGGGTTGCTCGAAGAGAGCGTCGCGGTTGCGTCCCAGAGTTCGCGGGCCACGTCGCCCGCGCCGGTCAACGCCTCGATGCGCACGAAGATCGGCGTGCCCGGCAGGTAGCCGTCCGGCGCGAGCAACTGGAGGCTGACGGGCGTGGGGTCGGGGAGCGTCGGTCCTCCGCCTCCTCCTCCCTGCGGGTTCTTCGGGTAGTCGTTCGTTGTGCCGGTGTCGTACCAAAGGTCGATCCAACGGCGCTCAATTTCGCTCCCCGTGCCATTGGGGCCGTCGAACGCTTGGACGAGGATGCGGATGATGCCCGGCGTCAGTCCGCTGCCGCTGTAGGTCCATGTCCCGTTGCGGGTGGACCAGGTCGCCGCCTGACCGTCGACCAGGACCGACCGCGTCGAGAGGCTGTTGCCCGTGCCGGTGAGCGTGTAAGTGGCAACGGTCGTGCGCGGGTAGCCGTTCTGTTGAGGGAGGCTGCTCGACGCGGTCAGCGGGCCGTGCGGAATCACGCCCCGGATGTAGGCGACGCGCTGGGCAGCATAGCTCTTGATCTGGTCGCGGTTGGCTTGGGGCACCCAGGGGGCCAGGACCCGATCGACCATCGCACTGAAGCTCTCGGCCGCGAAGACCGTGCTGGTGAGGTCCCAAAGGGCGTTGTAGTAGAGACCGACCGTGTCGGCATGGGTGAGGATGCGGTTCAGCGCCGCGATGTTCGTGTAGCCGGTGAAAATCCCGCGGTTCGGGTCGGCGGCGATCCCGCCCATGCCTAGCAGACTGTCCAGGTCCCACGGGACGAGGCGGAAGCGGGTGTCGACCGTGCCGCGGTAGAGGCCGTAGTCGTCGCCAATGCCCGTACACAGGCCGCCTTCCCGGTCCATGGCCAAGGTGTCGGTGGCGATGTAGCGGATCCACTGATTGAGGTCGAGCACCTGGCTGACGCTCTGGACGAACGTCGCGTCCGGGGCATTGGCCAGCACGCTGGTCAATTGCACGAGGTCGGTGAAATCGTCGGCCGCGGCGTTGGTCTGCTTCAGATACGCGGATCGATAGCTGTCGGGGTTGGCGCCGTAGTACCCGAGGTTCCCGTTGCTGCTGACGTCGTCGTGGATGATGTAGAGGTTGCCGTCCGGGTCGTCGGGCCAGTGTTCGGAGGTGAAGTCGCCGTCGTAGCCTTCCTTGGCCACGTAGACGCCGTACATCAGGGTGCTCGAATAGGCGAGGTTGGCATTGTTGACGCGGACCTGCACCGGCGTCTCGTCCGGCGCCTCTTGCCCTCCCAGCTGGAACAGGAAGCTGCCGAGGGCCTGCGAGGCCGTGTAGCGGCAGTTGATGTTGATGGCCCCGAGCCCCATCCAGTCGTGGCCGGAGGTGAACAGGACATGGTAGTTGTTGGGCGGCCCCTGGCGGCTCCCGCCGCCGCGGTTGCGGAAACCCGCCTGATACCGCACCTCGATGCCCGTGCCGTCCACGGCGACGAAGGTGCCGCTGGTGACGGCGTTGGAGTTCCAGTCCGGGCTGTGCGTGCCCAGGTAGGTCAGTTCGGCGCGGTTCGCCTCGGTCATCACGAGGCGGTAGATCGGTTGCGCGCCGGGCGTCCAGGCGGCATCCGGATCGAACGAGTCGTCCACTTGGTAGAGCGCGTTGGCCGTCTGGCCATCGCCGGGGTCTCCCGCAACCGGCCCCGGCCACGTCCGCGCATGGCCGGCCGCGTCCGTCGCTCGGACGTACATTTCGACGACCGTGTTGTTCGGCTGGGCCGGCAGGACCACGCCGTAGGTGCCGTCGCCGGCCAGGATGTCGCCGTGCAGCCCGTCGTCGGACATCGCAACCGTCGTCCAGCTCGTCGTCCCGTCCACGCGATACCGGAGCTGAACCGCGACGCCGGCATTGGCCTGTGCCTCGTCCACGACCTGCGCCGTGACGGTCACCGGATCGGTGTGCCGCGGAATGGCCGGCAGGCGCTTGAAATCGAGGACGACGGGGGCGGTGTCGGTAGCGTAGATCGAGTTCCGCGTCCCGGGGGTGCCGCCGGCGCTCAGGCTCCCGCCCCAGTTTCCCCCCCAGTTGTTGGAGAGGCGGAAGCTCAGGCTGCCGTCGCCGGGGTTGACCAGTTCCAGGGTCTTGCCGGCCGTGCCGTCGGCGCCGTTGTCCCAATCGAGGCCGCGGTGATTGTAGTCCACCGGGCCGCGGATGCGCGTGGACCAGTCGCCCGAGTCGCCATAGGAGACATAGTCCACCTGGGAGCCGGCGGCGTCAACCAGCTCGATGTTCTCGCCCATATTGGAGAGCTTCGGAGGGTCGGTGCTTCCCGCCGGGATCCAGTCGCCCATCACGACGCTCGGGCTCACCGAGATGTACTTGGCCAAAAAGGCCGCCTTGTCGGCGGCCACCACCAGGTAGGAGCCCGCGCCCAGGAGCCTGTCCACGCTCGGGTCAAAGATGAACGACACGCCCTTGTCGATCTGCCAGCCCTTCAGATTGACCGCCGAGGCGCTGCGGTTGTAGAGCTCGATCCATTCTAGATGGGGATTGTCGGCCACGAACCCGGCCTGCCCAGGCGTGCCCAGGGACGTGTTGTACATGATCTCGTTGATCACGATCGACCCGGCGTCGAGGAGCAGGCGGGCTTCGAGCGGCTCGACGCACAGGGGGCGAGTCCGCGGATGCCCGTACAACCCAGCGCACAAGGGATGGCCTCGGGGGGTGGGCGAAGACTTGGACGAGGACCGGCGCGGCGGGCGGCGATCGGACGACTGGGCGTTCATAAAATCCCCCCTTTGCACCGAAACGTCGTTCCTCACAAATGGTAGTCTCTCTAGTTTACCAACGGGATTACCAGTGTCAACCTTCTGACAGAAGACGACAACCCCGGCCTCGAAATCGGACCGGGCCAAACGAGGGCGGCGTTCCATGCTTTCAGCAAGATGAATCGGGCTCGGAAAGGCGGTGGATCTTACATCCCAGTGCCGGTGGCGGCGGACGAGTCCTGCAAATCGGTGGTATTTCGGCGCATCTCGAATGACCCCTGGGTAAACGAGACTGCGCCGTGCGTATGTGAAAGCGGTTCTCCTAGTAGTCCGACACACCTAAAGTGGCGAGTTGGGTGGCTGGGAAAAAGCGAAGCGTGCCCCAGTCGCCGCCGTTTGAAGGCACCCTGGCCTGCAACACCATTGCAGCCATAGTATCCCCAGCAAAGACCGCTTGGTCCCCCAATGGCGGTCAACCTGCCGCGATTCGCAACAGCGTCAGAAGTTGTTCAGGACGTTATCTGTCGCCTTGATGTCATACGCCAGCAGTGCATCGCCGTGGCGAATGTACAGCCGGCCGTTACAGACGACCGGGTGGGCCCAGTGCATGCCGTTGCCCAGCCCCTCGGTATGCCAGAGCAGTTTGGGCCCCTTCTTCGGCCAGCTTTTAAGCAGTCCGGTTTCCAGCGACTTGCCGTTGCGGTCAGTTGGGAATCTCAATCACAACGGGATGATCGCTCAAGGTCAACGTGAGCGAATCGGTTTTGTCGTGGGTTTGGATGAGTTTCGTGCCAATCGTCGGGTCGTACACTTTCACCGATGGATAGCCGGCTCCCAGACGCACGGTTACGCTGCTGGTGCCGCTCGCCTTTTCACTCCACACAACCAACTCGAACGTGCCGTCGCTCTTCTGGAGAAGCAGGTCGTGTACCGTTGCCGGCGGACTCGGGATGGAGTAGCGGAGCCTGCCCGGCGTTGCGATCGAGCCGCCGTCGGCCAGAATCGTCGTCAGATTGTGGAGGTACGTCGCGGAGGTTTTCGGACGATAGTTAATGTCGTAGATCCCAAATCCTTCGTCCCCGCCGGCTCCATCCCTCAGCATGTACATGAAGGTGTGCTTGAAACTCTGCTTGAACTGGGCCAGGTACATGTTCAAATAGAGCCTGGCTTGCTGCTCTTGGGTAAGACCCTTGCCGCCGGTGCGCCAGCCGGTTTCCGTGGTCACCCTCGGCAGCGTTACAAGGGCGGCATTAGAGTAACCGGGGAAGCCTTTGCGCCAGGTCTTGCCGTACTCAACGTAGATTCCGTCCGTCCACTCATGGAAGAGAGGGTCGGCGTTCAGCCAGGCCATGTTGTCGATGATCCCTGGCCGGCGGCAGATGTAGTTGTGAACGTTGGCGTAGTCGGCATATTTCGTGCCGTCCGGCATCAGCGTGCCGGCGCCTTTCGGAATGGTCAGGAATTGCAGTCCGACGTTGTCCGGCTCGGATCCGCCGGCTTCACTCGAATGGAAAACGGGGTAGTCCTTCAGAACGGGATCGCTCTTGACCTTGCCGTAGAACGCCCTTTGCCAATTTGCCACCGGCATGAACGTTGAGTTGGATTGTGACTTCTGGCCTTGATAGGTGACGGCCCAGTTGTTGGGCTCGTTCGGACCTTCCAGGGCCAACAGAGCGCCGGCAGCAGCCAACTGCTCGGACGAGCTGATGAGACTCGCTATGGCGGCGTCATCGGGACCGCTCCACGTCAAGACGACTCGAACGCCGGCTTTCTTATGGACCGAGATCCAGTCCGGTATGTGGCGCGCGTTCCCGTCATCCCGGATGTTGCGCATACCGGCATACGCAAGCGCGTCGGCGCTCTGCGACGGCTTGTCAATCCCCTGGCCGATATGCGTGCATACGCCGATGGAATTGAGGAAATCACTGGCGCGGACGGCAGTGACCACATCGGCGGCAGCGGCACTGCCCGCGAACACGTTGGCCGCAAGCACGATCAGGCCACCGATCACAGCTTGACTTCTCATCGAAACCCCTCCAGTTGAATCTTGTTCTTGTGACGGAGATCCCCCTGCAATCGATGATGCGGTGTAGTAATACGTATCAGTTGCAGGGCACGCCGTCAATCGCGCTGCTCCGAGAACTTGCCGTGCCTGCCCTTTTGCCCTCCGAGGAGACCTCGTGAAAGATCGACGACCGAGTGGCACGACAGTCCGCGTCGTCGCCCAGGTTCACGGCCCACAATACCAGCCTCCCGGGGAAAGTGCAGCTTCAATAAGACTGCCCAACTTATTGTTTCCCGGGCCCGTAGCCTCACCGTCCGTCGTCGCGGATCACTTCGAGGGCTTGGAGGATCGGCGCCCGCTGCGGTCCGGGATCCGGGCTCTTCGGTGCGAACTCGATGGCCAGGTTGTCCTTGACCTCGACTCCGGAGAACTCCTTGACGACCGCGCGGTTCCGGCCGCCGGACTCTTTGACGATGTCGAAGTCGGCAAGCGCAAGTTTGCCCTGGAGCTTGACGTCGAACACTCGCCGGCCGGGCTCCGCGTTATCGGGATCGGCAAACGCCATGCGGACCCGGTACCGAGCCGCCGCGTCATCCTTCCCCAAGAGCGGAATCACGCACCGCTTCAGGCCCGCGGCGGAGGAGGCAAACAGCCACGCCTCATCGCTGCCGGTGACCTGCGCATACCGGGAGCTGCTCTGCACGTACGAGCCTCCTGGGAAGAAGGAAACGTCCAACTTCAGTTGCAGCACCAGCGAACCCGTCGGCCGCGGATACCCCAGCCACAGCCTGCCGGCCGAGTCCTTGCGGTCGCCCGCGGCGGCGAAGTTGATCCCCAGCCGCTTTACCGGCGTGAGCGGGCCCGGGGCGCTGTAGTACGAGTATGCGTGGTTCTTCTCGGCGGGTTTGAACGTGATGCTGCACATGTTGGGGAACGCGCACATGCAGCCCACGCTCGACTCGGGCACGACCAGAAGACCGCCCGCGGGAATAAAGTTGATCCAGCAGCCCGGACGCTGGGCCCCGAAGTGCATCGTGCCCGAGTCCGCCAGCAGGTCGTAGTAGCCCAGGCACCAGGAGCGGAAGAACAGACAGTTGGGCGTGCCAATGGGGCAGCCGCAGTGGTGGCCGGGCCGGGCATACTGCCAGCGGTCGGGCTGGCCGGTGATGGGGTGGACTCGCATCTTCGGCTCGCCCGTCCGCAGATCGAAGGTCCACGGCTCGGCGTGCAAGGTGTCGCCGATCACAATCGGACGGACCCGGTATCCGACCGGCTTGGACCAGAGCAGGCTGCCGTCTTCGGCGGAAAGGGCCGTGACGCGCCGGCCCGCAAACTGCCCGGTAAAGAACTCCTTCCAATAGTGTCCGTCGGTATAGACGCCGAACAGCAGCAGCACGCCGTCATGAACCATGGCAGAGACGTCCCCGTCGCCGCAATGCGTCAGATCGACCCCCTTGCGCCAGCGGACCTGGCCGGTCTGGGCATCCAGGGCCGTCACGCGGCGGACCTCGGCCTTGCCCAACATCTTCTCCGCCGCCTCGCGCTCGGCCTCGGGGAGTTTCTGGATCTGTCGCAGGGTCGCGGCCATGGCCTCGCGCCGCTCTTCGCGCGTCAGTTCGGTATCGACGAAAAAGAGCTTCCCATCGTCGATGGCGATCGCGTTGTGGGGGATTTGCTTTCCTTGGCAAGTCCAGGCGTCCTTTCCGCTCTCTACGTCCACCGCAAAGATGCAGTCGCTGGTGGTGACCGCCGACCACGGCTGCTGGATCAGGGCCCGGACGGCGACCGATCGGCTGCCGTAGAGCATCTTCTCCGTGCAGGCCACGTAGCCCCAGCGGCCGGGTTTGCCGTCGGGAGCGGGCGGCAGCGCGTAGGTCTTCAACGTCCGGCCCATGGCCGGGTCGATCCGCAGGCACCGCTCGTCGATGGCCACAAACAGCGACTGCCGGTTGGCGGCCAGGTTCGAGGCATCCCGCGAGACGTTGGTGCGGAACGCGCCGAGCATGGGCCGCTGCCAAAGCCGCACGCCGTTGTAGGCGTCGTAGGCCATGAGGATGTTCTCGCCCTGGACGAAGACCCGGCCGTCGACCACCAGCGGCGCGGCCGCGCGCAAGTGACGGTTGACCATGGTCCCCGGCCCGGGGTCGCCGAACCAGAGGACCTCCAGCGGGCAGCGCAAGGCGGTATCGTCGCCGCAGCCAGTGTTCGCCGCGTTGCCGTACTCGTGCGTCCAAGTTCCCTCCCCGCGGATCGAGGCGATGACCATTTTGGACAAAGTTGTCTTCGCCTCCAGAGCGCTAGTCCTTTCCGTCTGCTCCAGAAGTGCCACGCCGCCGTGCGGCTTCAGCATCCGCGCGAAGGTCTCCTGGCGGCAGGGCCACTTGCCGGTGGCCAGTGCCGTCTCCGAGACGATGAGGTTGGCGAAATAGTCCGAGTAAGGGATCTTGTCCAGCGGAAAGTGCTCCACGCAGACGCGCGTACCATAGACGCCGGCGGCGTCGAGGGCCTTTCTGGCCGCCGCGACCTTCTCGGCGTCGGGCGAAACGACGTAGATCATCAGTTCCGTGCGCCGGGCCAATTCCAGGGCAAGCTGGCCGGTCTCGCAGCCCAAGATCAGGCAGTACCCGCGGCGGACGTCGGTCTCCCGGAGAATCGTCTCCGCTGCTTCCCGGAGCCGCGGGGCGAGAGGTGAATCCTTGTAGGGGTCCGCCTCGATGTGCTGCGCGACGGTCCCGTGCTTCGGCGAACCCTCGCCGCCGAAACAGTAGATCTTCCCGCTATCGGTGCTGACATAGAGCCGGCCGCCTGCCGCTGCCAAGCCCTTGGCCATGCCGTCCACCTTGCGGGTCCAAACGATCTTTCCGGAGCCCGAGTCGATGGCCTGCACCTGGCCCGCACCGCCTGCCACGAGCACGTCGCCGGCCAGGATCAGGGCCTCGTGCAAGCGGCAGGGGACCTCCCAACGGACCGCCCGAGCAAGCTCCGCCTCGGCCGCCTTGATCTGCTTGGGGAGGGCTTCGAGCTTGGCCGCGTCTTCGGGCGGGAGGGGGCTTTTCTTCTTTGCTGCGGTTTGCAGCGTGGCCAGTTGGCTGCGGAGCGACCGCACCTTGTTGCTGGCTGCGGGATATGCCTTTCGATCGAGTGCGGACAGGCGGGTCATGCCGGCCAGATAGACCGTGTCCTTGGCCACGATGATCTTCTGGCCGGGATAGGTGGCCAGCCGGGCCTTCGACTCGCCGCGATAGGCGACCAACTCCTCGGTCCCCGTGTACAGTTCGTCTTCCGTCACCAGGGCATAGGTGCCGCCGAGGTTATTAAGGGAACTGGTTATATACTTGAGTTTTCCGTCGCGACGGTCGAAGGCTGCCGGCGAGGCGCGTCCCAAGGGCGCGAAGAGGGTCGTCTCCGAAGCCAAGAGATAGCCTTGGGGAGAGATTTGGCTCTGCGGGGCCTCGCCGCCGCTGTCGTTGCGCCAGAGCACGCGCCCGTCCTTGGCGTCCAGGGCATAGAAGAAGACCCCTTCGGCCGGGAAGATGCCCGCGGCCAGGTAGGCCACGCCCCGATCGACCAGCACCCCCGCGCGGAGCGGCCAGAGCGAGATCATGCGCCGGCTGCCCAGCACCCGCTTGTCTTCCGGGGCTCCGCGGAATTGCCACGCGGTGGCCCCGCTGCGGGCGTCCAGGCAGTAGGCGTAGCCGTCGTCGGAGCCGAAGTAGACGCGGCCTTCACAGACCATCGGTGCCAGGCGGACCGGGCCGCCGGTGATCTTCGTCCACAGGACCTGGCCGGTCGAGGCGTCGAGGCAATAGACCTTGCCGTCGGCCGACGAGCCGAAGTACACTCGTCCGCCGGCCACGGCCACCTGCAAGGCGTCGTCGAAGTGGACCCGCCGCAGCTCGAGGATGTTCTCGACCGGCCCGGCCTTGGGCGGTCCCCAGGCCGGCTCCGGGGCATGACGCGGCCGGAAGACCCAGCACTCGACCAGCGGCAGCGGCAACTTCTCCGAGGTGACCCCGCTCCGTGCCGCGTCGTGCTGGTAGGTCGGCCAGTCCTCGGCCCGCAGCGGAGCGGCCGCGATAAGGATGGCCGCCCAAACGACCGCGCTAATATGGCCCGGCTTGAAGAAACCCGTCGATCGCGTCCCAATGGGACGGTTGGATCGTTTGGGACACAACATGTTGTTCACCTCCGCACTTTGGTACGTCCGTAGTTATGCTTCCGCCAACGTCAAGTTACCTTGACTTGCCTCGCCAGTCCACTGGTGGGCCTTTGGAGTGCTACTCCTCCAGTTTCAGCGGCCGGACCCAGATGTTGCGAAAGCGAACCGCGGAGCCGTGCTGCTGGAGGGCGATCGGCCCCTTGGTTTCCTTGGAGTCGTACGTGGCCAGCACCTTGTGCTTCATCGGCCCGAGCGACGCCCGGTGGTACTGCACCAAGACGCCGTTGTAGAACACCGTGAAGTACGCCGGCTTCACGAGCCGCTCGCCCTCGAACTTTGGGGCGGTGAAAACGATGTCGAAGGTTTGCCATTGGCCGGGCTTTCGCGCTGGGTTGACCATCGCCGGATGCTGGCCGTAGAGGGCCCCCGCGTTGCCGTCGGCGTAGATGTGGCTGTCGCGGGATTCGATGATCTGGACCTCGTACTTGCCGAGCATGAGCACGCCGCTGTTGCCCCAGCTCATGGCCCCGCCGTCGGCCTTGGCCGGCGTGGCCCATTCGACGTGGACCTGGCAGTCGCCGAAGTGCTGCTTGGTCCGCAGCTCGCCGGTCTTGAGGATGTTGATGCAGCCGTTCTCGATCCCCTCGGCCTTGCCGCCTTCCCACTGCGAGAGGTCCTTGCCGTCGAAGAGCACGATCGCGTCGGAGGGGGGCACGGCGGGCTGGACGGTCTGGCCCGCGGTGCCGGGATTGACCATCGGCGGCTGCGGCCGCTTGCGGTCGTGGACGCGCCAGGGCGAGTTGGGCAGAAAGGGCGTGTCGTCGTAGCCGTACTCGACCTTCGGCTTGGCCGGCTCGGCCGCCGGCAGACACAAGCCCAGCGGAATCGCCACGGCGCCTGCGGCCGCGGACATCACCAATCGCTTCCAAACGCGCCCCACGCCCCTCGATGATCTTGGCAGACTTCTCACGGTTGACCTCCCGACTGGGTTTCAAGCGGCTGACTGCGCCGCACGCCACACGCTACGGTTGCACCAATTCGTACTGCTGGCTCCCCGCCTTTCTCAGCTTACCCTGGCGGACCAACTCGTCCCACACCGCCTGCGGGAACTGCTCCGGCGGCATGATGGCCACGATCGCCGACTCGCGGCCGCTGCTCATCGGACCGACGCCGATCCGCGACTGGTCGTCCAGCCGGGTCAGCTTCAGCCGCTTCTTAAATGCCTTCAGCGCCGACTTGAGTTCCTTCGGGCTGGGTGTGGAGGGCTGGGATGCGTCAGAGGGGGGCACGGGAGACTCCTTGCACGGTGGAGGTTCACTTCTCACTCCCCATTCTGACCGACGGAGATCGCCCCGGCAAGTAGGAGGTAGACATAGTGCTTGGACCAGTCGCTCGCGTTAAGCGCGGATTATCCCAAAGGGCCGTGGAAAGAAGCGGGGCTCTCTTTGACACGGTTCGCGCAGAGGAATATACTGCTGCACAACGCCGGAACCGTCGCGGCGATTGGCAGGAGATCCGATGATGCGTGCCTTTGTGCGACCCTCCTTCTGTTTCTGGATTGTGCTTTGCGCGCTGCTGACTTGCGCGGACCGGGCTCCGGCAGGTGGCTCCGGCGCGCCCGAGCCGGTAGAATCCGTGTCGGACAGCGTGCGCTCGCTTGCAGGCACCTGGCAATTCCAGTTGGACCCGCAAGACCAGGGCCGGCAAGAGAAATGGTTCCAGCAAGAGCTTCCCGAGCGGTGCAAACTGCCGGGCTCGACCGATGAGAACGGTTTCGGCACCCGCAACCTCCGCAAGCCGAACTACGACTACCTGAGCCGGATCGTGGAGTACGTCGGCCCGGCGTGGTACCAACGCGAGGTCGAGATCCCTGCCGCGTGGCAAGGAAAGCGGATCACGTTGCTCCTGGAGCGATGCCACTGGGAGACGCGGATTTGGGTCGATGGCCGCCCCGCTGGCATGGAAGACAGCCTCTGCGTGCCGCACGTCTACGACCTGACCGGGCTTCTGCCGCCCGGCAAGCACCGGCTCAGCATCCGCGTCGACAACTCGCTCAAGTACGACATGGGCGGGGCCGCCCATTCCACCTCTGAGCAGACCCAGACCAACTGGAACGGCATCGTCGGCCGGATCGAATTGCGGGCGACCGACCCGGTTTGGATCGACGACGTTCAAGTCTACCCCCGCCTCGACAAGCGGAGCGTGCGGGTCCGCCTGACGCTGGGCAATGCGACGGAGAAGCCGACTGCCGGCGAGGTCTTTCTCAGCCTCACGAGCGGCAAAGGCGACGAGCCGCTGGCCTCCAGGAGACTGCCATTCTCGATCACCGACGCACGGAAAGTCTCGGCCAGCGACGCGCGTAAGGTCGTGGAGGCCGACTTGCCTCTTGCCCGCGAGATGCCGTTTTGGGACGAGTTCTCGCCGGCGGAGTGCCGCTTGACCGTTTCGCTTCAGGCCGCCGCGGGCGACCGCACCTACGCGGACCGGCGGACAACGGTCTTCGGCCTCCGCAAGCTGGGTGTCGCCGAGAACAAGCAGTTCACCCTCAACGGCCGCAAGATGTTCCTCCGCGGCACCCTGGAATGCTGCATCTTCCCGCTGACCGGCTATCCGCCCACCGACGTGGAAAGCTGGCTGCGGATCCTGCGGATCGCCAAGTCTTATGGGCTCAATCATCTGCGGTTTCACTCGTGGTGCCCGCCCGAGGCGGCGTTTGTCGCCGCAGACCAGATGGGGTTCCTGTTCCACGTCGAGGCGCCGCAATGGGTCGGCAACGTCGGACGCGTCCCCGACCGCGATCGTTTCATCGAGGAGGAGGTGCGCCGAATCCTCGACACCTACGGCAACCACCCCTCCTTCGGGTTCTTCTGCCTGGGCAATGAGCTAAGCGGCGATACGTCGTTTCTGCAAAAGGTGCTGAAGGACTGCAAACAGCGCGACCCGCGCCACCTCTACACGCCGTCCACCGCCTGGTTCTTCGGGCCGGAGGACGAGTACCGGGTGATGGTGGTCCGCGGGCTGCGCGGGCCGGGCACCGACCACGACTTCCGCGCCGAGATCGCCAAGCAGAAGGTGCCGGTCGTCTCCCATGAGATCGGCCAGTGGACCGTTTACCCCAACCTGGAGGAGATGAAGAAGTACACGGGCGTGCTGCGGCCCCGGAATTTCGAGCTCGTGCGCGACGACCTGACCCGCCGCGGCATGGTCGGCCAGGCCGCCGATTTCACCCGCGCCACCGGCCTGCTCATGGTCTTGCTCTATAAAGAGGAGATCGAAGTCCTGCTGCGCACGCCCAACCATGCCGGGTTCCAGTTGCTGGACCTGCACGATTTCCCCGGCCAGGGGACTGCCCTGGTCGGCACGCTCGACCCCTTCTGGGACTCGAAAGGGCTGATCACGCCCGAGGGGTTCCGGCGGTTCTGCGGGCCCGCGGTTCCGCTCTTGCGCATGAAGAAGCGGACCTTCACGACGGACGAAGTTTTTGCCGCCGAGGCGGAGATCGCCCATTTCGGGCCGGCGGCCATCGCGGGGGCCACGCCGGTGTGGACCGTCAAGGACCAGGAAGGCCGGCAAGTGGCAAGCGGCAAATGGTCGCCGCGGGACATCTCTACCGGAGCGCTCAGCCCACTGGGCAAGATCGAGATGCCCCTTGGCCGCATCGCCGCGCCGACGAAACTGACCGTCACCGTGGCCATCCAAGGCAAAGAAGTCGGCAACGACTGGGACATCTGGGTCTATCCGGCGAACACTGACCCCGCGGTGGGCAAGGACGTGTTGGTGGCCAAGTCGTGGAACGCGGAGACCATCGCCGCGCTGGCCTCGGGGCGAAAAGTGTTGTTGCTGGTACCCCGGGCCGGGCTGGCCAAGTCGATCCCGGGCAGTTTCACGCCGGTTTTCTGGAGCCCGATCTGGTTCCGCAGCGGCGCCGGGACGATGAGCATCCTCTGCGACCCCAAGCACCCGGCCCTGGCCCAGTTTCCGACCGAGATGCACACCAATTGGCAGTGGTACGACCTCTTGCAGCGGTCATGCTCGATGATCCTCGACGACGCGCCGGCAGGGTTTCGCCCCATCGTGCAGGTGATCGACAATTTCAGCCGCAACCACCGCCTGGGGAACCTCTTCGAGGCCCGGGTGGGCGAGGGGCGGCTGGTGGTCTCGTCGATCGACCTTTGGAGCGATCTGGAAAAGCGACCCGCCGCCCGGCAGCTCCTCCACAGCGTCCTCGCCTACATGGGCTCCGACGCCTTCCGCCCAAAGCAGGAGATGAGCGCGGACACGCTGTCGCTCGTTCTGAAGCCGGCCAAGCCGCCGGTCGTGCAGACGCTGGGGGCCAGGGTGGTGAAGGCGGACAGCCAAGAATCGGACAATCCGGCGGAGGCGGCGATCGATGGCGATCCGAATACCTGCTGGCACACCCAGTGGCGCTCGGCCGTGCCGCCGCACCCGCACGAGCTCCAGATCGACCTGAGACGCGTGGTGGAACTCAAGGGTTTCCGTTACCTCCCGCGCCAGGACATGACCAACGGCCGGATCGCCCGATACGAGTTCTACGTGAGCAAGGATGGGAAAGAGTGGGGCATCGCCGCGGCCAAGGGCTCCTTCCCGAACGACGACAAGGAGCATGAAGTCCTCTTCAAGCGGCCGCAAACCGGGCGGTTCGTCCGCCTGGTCGCGCTCGCCGAAGTGAGCCGCCACCCGTTCACGTCGGTCGCGGAAGTGGACGTGATCCCGTCGCGGCCGCTGGAAGAAGACAAATAGACGCAGACCGTAGAGCTATCAGCCATATGAAAGCCCTGGTCCTGACCGAATACAACCACCTGGAAATCCAAGACGTTCCCGAGCCGCAGCCCGCGCCGGACGAGGTGCTCGTGTCCGTCAAGGCGTGCGGCATCTGCGGCAGCGACGTCCACGGCATGGACGGCAGCACCGGCCGGCGACGCCCGCCGATCATCATGGGCCACGAGGCCGCTGGCGTCACCGTCGAGGCCGGTGCCGAGGTGCAGGGCTGGACCGCGGGCGACCGCGTCACCTTCGATTCGACGATCTATTGCCGCAAGTGCCGCTTCTGCGCGGCGGGCCAGATCAACCTCTGCGACAACCGCCGCGTGCTGGGCGTCTCGTGCGACGAGTATCGGCGGCACGGGGCCTTTGCCGGGCTGGTCGCCGTGCCGCAGCACATTCTCTATCGCCTCCCCAACGAGCTGAGCTTCCACCGCGCCGCGACGGTCGAGCCCCTCTCGATCGCCGCCCATGCCATCCACCGCACCCGGCTTTGCCTGGGCGACGCCGCGGTGGTGGTCGGCGCGGGGATGATCGGCATGCTGGCGGTGCAGGTGCTGCGGGCTGCGGGCTGCGGACGGATCTATGCCGTCGATCTGGATCCCGCCCGGCTGGCATTGGCCAGAAAACTCGGGGCCGACGAGACCTTCCAGGCCGGCGTGGCCGACGTGCCGGCCGAGGTTCTCCAGCGCACGGCCGGACGCGGCGCGGACGTGGCGATCGAGGCCGTGGGGCTCAGCCCCACCGTGCAAACGGCGGTGGCGTGCCTGCGCAAAGGCGGGCAGTTGACCCTGATCGGCAACTTCGCCCCCAAGGTCGAGCTGCCGCTGCAGGCGGTCGTCACGCGCGAATTGACGCTCAGCGGCTCTTGCGCCTCCCGCGGCGAGTATCCGGCCTGCCTGGACATGCTGGCCCGGGGAGTGGTCGATGTCGATTCGCTCACCAGCGCCGTGGCCCCGCTGGACGATGGCCCCGCGTGGTTCGCCCGGCTCTACGGCGGCAAGGAAGGGCTGATGAAAGTGATTTTGGAACCGTAGGAGGCTGTCAGCTTTCAGCGGTCAGGTATCAGTGATCAGCGTGGATCCGCAGGCTCATAGCTGAAGGCTGATAGCTGACTGCTTTTCCGCAAATCATGGAGCGACCATGACCCTCACGAACAAGATCGTCCTCGTTACCGGCGGCGGGAGCGGAATCGGCCTGGGAATCGCCCTGGCGTTTGCCCGCGAGGGCTGCCGCGTGGTCATTGTCGGGCGAAGCGAAGAGAAGCTTCGCAGGGCCGCAGCCGAGCACGCCGGCCAGCCGCCGATCCGGTGGCGGACCTGCGACGTGGCCGATCGGGGCCACGTGCAGCGGTTGTTCGACTGGCTCGACCAGCAGGGCCTCGCGCCGCTGGACGTCCTCGTCAACAGTGCCGGCATCAACGTCGCCCGGCGGCGCATGGCCGATCTGGATCCGGCCGATTGGGATCGCATGTTGGCAATCAACGCCACCGGGGCCTTCAACTGCCTGCACTTCGCCCTGCCCGGGATGCGGGCCCGGCGAGAGGGGCTCGTGGTGAACATCTCCTCCATCGCCGGGAAGCGGGCCCTGACGCTCGCCGGCCCAGCCTATTGCGCGTCGAAGTTCGCACTGACCGCCCTGGGCACCGCCGTGGGCCTGGAAGAGCGTCAAAGCGGCATCCGCATCACGAACATTTACCCCGGCGAGGTGGAAACGCCGATCCTCGAGCTGCGGCCCGTGCCGGTCCCGGCCGAGAAGCGGGCCAGGATGGTCCACCCCGAGGACATCGCCGCCTGCGTGGTCACGATTGCCAAGCTCCCGCCGCACGTGATCGTGCCTGAATTGATAATCACGCCGCTGTACCAAGAATACGCGTGACCGCAACGCCTTGTCAAATCCGCCGGCAGGACCTACATTTGGAGCATGCGTATACTTCGGCGGCTGAAATCGGTGCTCTCGGGCGGCAGGCTGGATGTCAACAAGCGGTTCGAGTTGTTGCGGGAAGCGATCTCGGGAACCATGTCCAAGTTCTACATGGTCCGCGACCGCCGCAGCGACCGGGTCGTGGGGCTGAAGATCCTCGATCCGCAAAAGACGGCGGCCTTCGAGGCCCGGTTTCGTGGGCTCAAAAAGCCGACCGAAGGCGAGATCGCCATTCGCCTCTCGCACCCCTACATCGTGCAGACCTACGAACACGGCCTGACCACCGATGGGGACCAGTACCTGGTGATGGAGTATCTGGAGGGGCTGGGGCTGAATTTCATGCTCTCAGTCCGAGACCCGCGCCTGCAGGGCCGCCGCGTGGAGTTCCTCCGGCAAGTGGCCGAGGCTTTGGCGTTCGTACACCAGAGCGGGTTCATCCACCGCGACGTCTGCCCGCGCAACCTGATCCTCACCGGCGACGCCGCCATCCTGAAGCTCACCGACTTCGGCCTCTCCGTGCCCGCCACGCCCCCCTTCATGCGGCCGGGCAACCGCACCGGCACGCCCAACTACATGGCCCCGGAGCTCGTGCGCCGCCGGCGGACCGACGCCCGCCTAGACGTGTTCGCCTTCGGCGTGACCGCTTACGAGACGTGTACGGGCGAGCTCCCCTGGCAGTCGGGCCATACGGGCCAGGCCGCCATGTCGCACGAGAGCCCTCCGGCCGCTATCCACCAGCACCGGCCGCGGATCCACCATCGCCTGGCCGCGGCCATCCACTGGTGCATCGAGCCGGACGTTGCGCAGCGATGCCCTTCGATGGAGCGATTCCTGGCCATGATCGAGCACGTTGAGCGCGAGGACGAGGGATGAATGATGAGCGATGAATGATGAATGAAAGACCCCCGTATTCTGAACCCTGACCCCTGAACCCTCTCCTGCCGTGCAATTCGACCACGTCGGCATTGTGACCAGCGAAAAGAAATCCCAAGAGACCTTCGTGGCCGCCACGCGGGTCTGGATCACGGACTTCCAGAATCACCCCTTCCGCGTGGAATGGCTCCGCTACGAGCCGGACAGCCCGGTCTCCGGGCCGGTCCGCGAGATGCCGCACGTGGCCTTTCGCGTGGCGAGCATCGCCGAGGCGGCCAAGGGGCTCAACGTGCTTTTGGAGCCCTTTGACGCGGGGATGGCCGTGGTCGGCTTCTACCAGACGCCCGACGGGGCGGTGGTGGAGTTTATGGAGTACAAGAACAACCATGAATTATGAATGATGAATTGGGGGAAGACACGGTACGTTCCCCCTCCGTTCATCATTCATAATTCATCATTTCGTTACAAACTCCTGCACGATCGTGACCTCGCGGATCTGGCGGCTGTCGGGCTCGAAGACGCGGATCTTGACCTGAATGCCCCGCAGCGGCGCCGCATACGGCGGCGGACACGCCACTTCGCCGGAATAGTCACTGTCTCCGAAGAGCGGGATTTCGTCCTGATGCGGCGGCAGGCGCGGAAACACCACTTGTCCCACGTCATCGATCACGCCGTCCGCGTTGTCGTCGAAACCGTTGGTCGCCCGCCCGTTGCCGTAATTCGAATCGCTTTCGTAGTGCGTAGACCACGTGTCGTAGACCGCCGAACGCAGGATGCCTGGAGTCGTCGCGGGGGAGGTCCCAATGGTGCGAGAGCGAGTATCGCCCGGCCCGGCGAAGACCGAGCCCGAGTTCATCAGCGCCAAGCATCCCGCCGGCCCCAACAGGCACCCGTAGTTCAGGTCCACGTACGCCCCGCGGCTGACCACGGAGTAGACGCCATCGTTTCGCACAAAGACACTTCTGAGCCCTTCAAGATGACCGGGGTCGCCCGGCAGCAAGATCTGCCCGGACGGCGACGCGAGCACGGGCGCCCCGGGGTCCCAAGCCTTCACGTCAAATCCGATCACGTTGTTCAGGATCACGTCCTCGGCGATGCGGGGCCCCATGAACGCTCCGATGGTGCCGGTCGCCGGGTCGATGGTGCCGGTGCCCGAAACGCCGTCCCATTGTTGCCAAGGGTACGGATTCAGCCACGCGTCGAAGTTTGGGTTGAGCGGATCCACGGCGACGGTGAAGGGGGGCAACATGTTCGTAGTGACGCAGGCGGATTCTCCCAGCGTCGGCAGCCCGAGCCCCATGCCGAGCGGTCCCCCGTCGTAAGCTCCTCCGCTCCGCGGCCCCCACCAGGGCGAAGACAGAAGCAGGTGCGGGCTCGGGACCAGGTCCACGCAAAAGTGCGGGTGGAATGGAAATCCACTCGCAAAGCAGCTTGCATCGCTCCCCGGTGCGATGTGGTGCGGCGGCCGGTGGGCGTAACGGTTTTCCGGCTTCGTCAGATCCGCGAGTGAGTTGGGGGTCAACAGGGCGGTGGCCGTGTCGACCCGGACCGAGATGTCATAGTTGGCGTAAAAGCCGTTCCCCGCCGGGATAACGGGCATGTAGTTATTCGCCGGGTCGAGTTGCATCTCCCGCTGCGGCGTGCGAAGGTCCGCGTCGTGCTGCGGGACGATCAACAGCCTCCGCTGATACAGCGTCCGCCCGCGGACAAAGCAGATCACCTCCGCCTCGGACGACTCCACGGTCCTGTCCACGACATAGTCCCCAATCGCGTCCGTGCCGAGCTTCGTCTCTCCCGCGCGCGGAAAACGTTTCACCAGCGTGCGGCCGACAAACGGCTCCGTGCGGCTCCGCACCGTGAACATCAGAATGTCGTCGATGTCGCCCACCGTCGTGTCGAACCCGCCCGTGTCGTTGTTCTGAGCCACCACGTCCGGCCGCACGACCGCGCCGATGGGGCCCTCGGTGTACTCGAAGTAGCCTTCGCCCGTGTCGGGCGACCGCGGCGGGCTCATCACGGCCGTCACGCTCCCCAGGTAGTTCTTCAGCATCGCCGCCGCTTCCCGCAGTTGCGCCGACATCTCCAGCGTGGCCCGCGAATCGCTCACGCCCTGCCCGATCAAGGCAAAGGCCGAGACGACGCCGAACATCACGACCAGTGCCAGCACCGTGGAGACGAGGAGCTCCACCAGGGTGAAACCCCGGCGGCGGGAAAAGGATGAAGGATGAGGGATGAGGGATGAAGCGTAGCGGCGGGGCTTGCCCTGCCAGGGATTGCACCACGGAGTCACGGAGAACACGGAGGAAAGCAGGCGGAAGAGAGATCGGGACCAAAAAGCTCCCGATCGTTGCATAAGCGCGATGAAGATGTTGTGCATATAGAAACCCCCAAAATCCGCCGGGATGCGCCGCGCTGGCCACACCCCTTCTTATCCTCCGTGCTCTCCGGGCGTCCGTGGTGCAACGACGCGCGGGGCAAGCCCCGCCGCTACGACCGGGCCGACACGGCCCGGCTCTGAACTCTCGACTCTCAACTCTCGACTCTGGACTCTCGACTCTGGACTCTCGGCTCTGGACTCTCGACTCTGGACTCTCGACTCTGGACTCTGGACTCTCGACTTATTCTATGTACCTCTTCAGCACGATCGTCTTCTCGGCGTTCAGGTCCTGGCCGCGCTGGAAGCCGACCGGGATCGAGCGGTCGAAGATGTAAAACGCCCGATGGCGCTTGATGTCGCCCGTATCCGCGCCGACCTCCCGGCCCAGGGCGTAGCGGTCCGGATAGACCGCCTGGTATTCGAGGGGGAGCCATGGACTCCCATCGGAATGGACACGCGGTGGCGCCGATTGGACCTCGAAGGTCCCGACAGTGATCCAGGCCGCAAAAACGTTCGATCGCGTCGTGACCAGGTTCCCCAAGCGGTCCAGTCCCTGATACCGGAAGAACGGGTTGCGGTCCGGGTTATTGAAGTCCCCAAGACGCACCCGCTGCTCCGGCGCAGGGACATACGGGGACACCACGGTGCCGTCGAAGCCGAACAGCGGCCGGCTGCCACTCGGATCGGCGCGCAACAACGTGGCGTTGACCTCCGCGGTGTTAAGTTGCGGCGGGAGCAAGGTGGTGAACAACTGCCCGCCGTACGAGCGGAACGGATTGGCAAAACGGGTCGGGGCTGCCGTGTTCATTTGCAGCAGCACGTCCGGCCAGTTCGCGCCGACACTGGCGGTCCCGTAGCCGCGGCGGCTCAGCAAGAACTGGTCCCTCCAGAAATTGCCCGGCTTCGCCGGCGGAGGTTGATCCATCGTGCTGCTCAGCCCCGGGAAGTAGTTCATCAGGCCCGCGTACACGCTCGGGCTCGACACCGTATTCACGTTCATCCGTCCCGGCTCGCGGTAGTTCGGGATGCGGTTAAAGGGCGGGTAGAACGTGTGGCCCGCGCTCGCGGCAAAGACGGCCGGGTTGCCCTGGATTTCCGTCCCCACAAACGGCGACGGCACGCCGACCAGGTCCAAGAGCCGGTACACCCCGGGCGCCGCAGCCCCCGAGCCGAAGAAGTTCAGCAGGTGCGGGAAGTGCTGGCCCGTCCCCGCGTAAGGATCCCCGCCGGCGGCGAATCCGTAACCGAACAGACTACCGGGAGGATTATAGGGCCTCAAGAGCAGCGATGATTTCGCCACGGGCACCTGGAGTAGCTCCAACTCGCTGACGAACGGCCGGTTGTTCCAATTGAGCCACGGGAAGGCCACGTCCTTGGGGTCGCCCGTGTTCGGCCAGCCGGGGTTGTTGTTCTGGTAGCGGAGGTTAGGCGGCAGGTTGTTCGTACTGTTGTTGTCCAGATTGTTCAGGTATCCCAAGCTGTGCCGGAGCGCGTACTGGCCCCTCTGGGTCCACGTATGCGCGTCGGGATCCCAGTCCCACTTCCCAAAGTAGTGCTCGGGCGTGGAAGTGCTCGGCGTCGAGTTGTCCGGCTCGATGCTCATCTGGGGCCAGAGCCTGTTCTCCATGGCCTGGTAGGCTCCCCTCGTGTCGTACTTGCTGCCGCGCTGGCGGGTTCCGAACTTGACGGGCTTGGCCGGGTCCTCCGTCGCGCCGATGCCTTGGGAATCCGAAGGAATCACGTCCGGCTCGTCCCACCCGTTGAACGCCGTCAGGTCGATGGGCATGGAGTCGATGGTGCGGTAGGGGTTGGTGTAGCGGTTGTAACCCCGCGTGGGGTCGGCCAGCCGCTGCAGGTGGACCGTCTCGACGTTCAGACTGGTGCCATACAGATTGACGTACGCTTTCATCCAGTCCGTGCGGGTGTAGTCGGGCGGGTCGAAGGGCGTGCTGTAGACGTCGTTGACCGTGTCGTCGCACACACGATAGCCGCCCAGCGGGTCCGATATGTTCAGGGGGCGCGGCTCGCTGATGCCGATCGTGACCGGCTGGCGGATCCACGCAGGCGACGGCTGAAGCGTTATGTTGTTGAGGATCGGCGATCCCGCCGTGTCCTGCCACGTCCCGCCCGACCTGGACTTGAGCCGAATCTGCCGCGTCCGGTTGGAGTCGGTCGGCTCTTTGTCGGGGTTGGTGGGGGGGAACCCGGTCCTCCGCCTGCCGATGTAGGTGGTGAAGGCGTTGGTTTCCGTGTCGCTCGTGCGGCGCGGCCCGATCGCCGCGTAGCACCCCGGGTAGATGGGGCTCATGCCGGGTTCGCCGCTTGCCTGTTTCCAGTAGAACCGTTCGACGCTCGCCGCGTCGGGCCGCTCCGTCGCAAGGAGCTTATTGAGGTTCGTGGGGTCGTTGGCGGGGTCCAGATCGACAAGATAGATGCTGCGCTCGACGTTCGGCGTGCTTTTCCCGTCCTCCCGGTCGGGATCCGGTTCCGGATTGGACGGCCGTACAATCACCATGCGCCACACGGGCGAGGCATACTTCTCCGGCTTGCCGCTGGTGGTGCGCGATTTATCCGCCACGTCCCAGGCAACCCTGTTCAACTGCACGCCGACGACGCCGCCCGAGTCCGGGCCATTCGATTCCGCGGGCTGCGGCTCCAGCGGAGTCCAGGGGTTGTAGAGTTCCAGGAAGAGCGAGGCCGACGGCTTTTTCCGCTGACGAAAATTCGGGTACCAGTCGTTGGGTGGTTTGTCGCCAATTTTGAGCCAGTACCACTGTTTGCCTGCGATCTTCAGATTCTCCACGCGGCGGTCGTGTACGGCCAAAGTTTCCGTGATCAAGAGTTCCGGCCGCTCGCAGCCCCATACAATCCCGTGCCACTGGAAGCTCGGGTCGCCATCGTCCGTGGTGATGTCGCCGTCCACGTTCCACGGGGTCGTGGGGGTGGTGGGGTTGTTGTCGTCAAGGAATGGATGGATGTCGTACTCGAAGGGGGTCATGATCGAGTCCCGGTCGCGGAAGTCGACCACGTTGACGGCCCACTGGGCGACCAGGCGGGCCTTCTCCGCGTCAGTCAGGCCCGGCATCAGGTTGTTGGTGTCGATCATCATCATCATCATGACGTACAGGTGCCGGGCATAAAGCTGCCGGGCCCGCAGGCCGTTGGACGGACCGCCCGCGTTCTCGTGAAAGAACGTCGTAAGGCCGGTCACATTGGCGGCGTTGACCTGGGGGAACTGCTCCTGCCCGCCAGCCAACTGGAGGCGGACGGCTTCGGCCGGGTCATCGACCACCCCGTTGCCGTCGTCGTCCCGCGCGTTGCCGAACGGGCGGTTCACGTCCATCTTGAGCCGGGAGAGCAACTCCAAAGGGAGGAGTTGCGGGCCCCAGTTGGCCAGCATCCGTTGCGCGGCCTGCATCGCCGGCACCGGCGCGAACTGATTTGGCGGTGGCGCCGGCCGCGGCGGTAAGCGACGCAGCTCGACGTAGAACTTCGCCGAGAGCAAGTCCGAAGCGCTCCGCCCGGGGATCAGGCCGAGCAACCAGCCCCGGACACCGGCAGGCAGTTTGGGATCGGCCAGGTCGTCGAGGATTCCCGGCTTCGGCGCGCCGGCCCTCGGCACGTAGCCTTGCGTAATGTCGCCCGCGGCTAGCAGGTGCTTGGGGATGAAAAACGTCGGGGCCGGGACGTGCCAACTCGCGGTGGTGATCTCGCTGCCGCGGCCGGCCAGGCCCAGGTCCACCAGCCGGCTGGGGAGCCGCGCGGCATCCAGGTCGTAGAACCGCATCAGCCGCTCCAACTCCACGGGCGCATACGGCGTATTGACCGGCGTCGCCTTGGAGAGGTTCAGCTTGTATGGGTCGTTCAGGCGCTCGTCATCTCCGAGCGGCGGGACCGGGTTTCCCGTACCCGGCAGGTCGATCCGGCCCATGCGGGCATAGAGCGGCCTGCCGCCGGGGTCCAGGCCGATCGCGCCGTCGCCTAGCCGGTTAGGCGGCGAGCCGTAGGACATGGTGCCCGCGGGGGTGAACGTCCAATAGCCCCCTCCGTAGTCATACCATTTGTTGAGGTGCAACGGGTCATCCAGCGGGTTATTCGAGCCCGGGACGGCCGACGGAAAGTATCGCCCGATGGGCGGGGTGACGGCGTCGGTGAAATCGCGGTAGAGCAGCCTGCTGTAGCCCTTCAGCATCTGGGCCCGCGTCGCCAGGTTGCTCATGAAGTAATCTCCGAAGAGCGGCAGGAGATTGATCTCGGCTGGGCCGTAGCCGAAGCCCCGCGGCAGAGTGATCGGCGACGAGCCCGGCGAAAAGACGAAGCTCGGCGGGGACATGCCCGGTGGAAAGACGAAGCCGGTCGGCCAGGGACAGAAGTAAGGGTCGCTCGTCGAGTTGAACGCGTTGGTGATCGGGCTGTAGTATTGCGGGACCGTCTGGGCGTAGGTGCCGTGGGCATTGACGTTCAGCCGGCCGTCGAGGTCCACGACCTGCACGGCGACCAGCGGTTTCACCAGGCGCCCGTCGGGCAGGGACCGGACCGGGAAGCCGAAATCGACCCAGACGGCGTCCGGGATTCCGTCGCCGTCGGTGTCCACGTCCCAAGCGCCGCCCGCCGACGTGCCGTCCCACGTGGGGTTGAAGTTCGGGTTGCTGCCGGTAAACGCCGGTTCGCCAGGATCCCACTGGCCGTTGCCATTCACGTCGACGAAGTGGTCCTGCGGCATCGGGCGGAGGACCACCTGGACACGCAACCGCGCGTCGTTGGGATCGATGAGAAAACTGGGCACTCGCGTCGCCCAATACTGGACCAGTTCCGAGCGGTGGAACGACGGGATCGGCACCCGGCCGTCGGGAAGCTTGAGCGCCAAGGACGGTGTCTGATGATCGACGGCGGTGTATTCCTTGTTGGCCAAGAACTTTCGGTCGTCTGAGGTGCCGGGTATTCCATCGGGTCCGGCGGCCCACGGCTGGTATTCCTGTGGGGTTAAGAACGGCCGAAGCGTTAACGCGAGCTCGTGCCCTTGAGAGTCCTTCTCGTCCAACTTGCCCGTGGGCGGCAAGTCGTACTTCTCCGTGGCCGGGTTGTAGCCCAGGTTATAGCCGATTCCCGTGCCGCTGAACGCGGCGCCGTTGATGATGTAATTGATCGGCGAAGTCTGAGTGCAGAAAGTCTCGAGGGTGGCCGTCGCCACGTCGTCGAACGCCGCGAGCTGGAACAGCGGGTAGGGGCGCGGCGGAGTGGCCTTGGTGCCGTCGGGAAAGTAGCCGACAATCCGCGTGCTCCGCCAGGCCGCCGGGCCGTTGAGCATCGTCAGCACGCAGCCGACTCGCTTCTCGGGGAAGAGCATGAGTGCGGGGGTCGCCAACGGATAAAAACTGTAGGGCGGAGGGTAAGACGTGTTGGGCGGAGTTACGTAAGTCGCCGCGACATTCATCAGTTGGCCGCCGCAGACGCGATCGACTGTCGGCGTCGCGAGAGGACGAAGAGGCGGACTGCCCAGGAAGATATTGGCGAGCGTGTCGTCGCCGTACATATCCTCCAGCAGGTTGCGCAGGGCGACGGGGCACCCCGGGTCGTTCGAGCCGCGCAAGAGCACCATCGCGGCCTCGTGGGTCTGGCGATCCGCGGGGTCGAAGTACTGCTCGATGCGGAGATTGCCCTTGGCTGCCCGCTTGGCCTGGCCGGTGATGATCACGAAGGTGATCAGCATCAGGCCGAACATCACCAGGATCGACAACACGATCAGGAGCAGTATGCCGCGGCGGCGGTTGCCACGCTTGACGTTCTTCATATCCGCACTTCCTGGTTCAGAGGGTTCGGGGTTCAGGATTCAGGGTTCAGGAAAACCCGGCATTCGTCCGTCATCCCTCATCCCTGACCCTTCATCCTCTCCCTCGATCCCTCATCCCTTGCCCTTGGCCTCCCGCCCCTCATCTCTCGACTCTCGACTCGTCTCTCGACTCTCACCTGTCCAACTCCACCGTCTGCGTGAAGACCCCCACGATGCCCCTGAAAAGGCCGACTTCAGTCCCCGCGCTCGGATTCACGTTGGTGTCCCAATCGGGCCCGGCGAGCGTCACCAGGCGCCGGCCGTCGTATCCGTTGGTGGCGTCCCGCGTGGGATCAAAGTCCCCCAGGGCCGCCACGCGGTACCACTTGAAGGTGCCTCCCGGCCCGGGATTCCCGCCGCGGAGCAGGACCCAATTCCCCTGCTTCAACTCCATGAGCCTTTCCCGCACGGCGCTCGTGAGAGTCGCGTCCCAGGTTGAAGGCAGGTTGGTGGGGACGTAAAGCCACGCATCGCCGGGGCCCAGGAACTGGATCCCGCAGCTCAGCTCGCTCTTGAAGACGCTCTCCGGCGTAAGATCATCGCTCTTGAGCCTCACGTCGCGGTCGTAGAAGACGACGGTCGAGACCGTGTATTGCCGTCGGTCCGGGGCGGGCATCACCGTGGCCATCCAGGAATAAAGGCCCTCGGCGTCGGCCACCTGCTCCGGCGAGTTCAGGAACGGGTTGCCGGCCTTTTCCGCCGCCGTGGTCGCCGGGCCGAAGCCGTTCTCGCCGTTGGCGAGCCGGAAGATCTGCCGGGGACGCTCAGTCCTCGCGCCGGTGAGGTCGAATTCCAGGTCGTCGCGCGACGTAAACAGGCGCTGCGCGAGCGCGAGGCGAATTTGAGCGTTCGGACCGTAGATCGGCCCGAGCGTCGCGCGGCACATGATGATCGGAGCGCCCATAATTGAATTCGCCGGGTATGGAAATTCCTGATACGGGCCCCTTGGGCTGGCGCCGGCATACAGGTACTGGGCGACGCCGATCGGGTCGATCGCCACCGGCCTATCGACAAGCGGCCAAGCGACAGGCAATGAGGGATCGACCGCCGTCCCGTAGAACCAATTGGCGGCTCCACTCTTGTGCTTCGGCTCGATCATGCGGCGGACGATCATGTCGCGCATGGCGGCCCGGGCACAGGCGGCCCCGCGGTCGGCCCGGAGCGAGGTCACCATGTCGAAGCGCGCCACCGGCAACAGGGCGGCGACCCCCAGCAATCCCACGAGGATCACGCCCAGCGAGATCAAGATCTCCAACATGCTGATGCCGCGGCGACGCGTTTTTGGAGTGCGGCGATTCATCGCCGCTTTCCAGGCGCTCCTGGACCCGCCGCGCGACTGAGCCCACAGCCGTTGCGCGGCCACTCGCGGCTGCTCGAAAAGCGGTGCGACCATGCTGCGCATGGTGCCCGCACCGCACTCCAAAACGCCGCCTGCCTTGAGACTAGGGGGGATTCGTGGCATCTCAGCGTCCTCCCACAGCGTGGCCTTCGGCGGCGAACCCGCGAGACGCGGCGATCTTCGCGGCTTCCGGACTCCAGGGCATCGCCTCCGAATCGGCCACCTCGGTGGTCGTCACCAGCCCGGTCTGGGGCCGGATGGCAATCCAGAAATTGGTCAGGTCCTCCACGTTGGTCAGCCCGTCCTCGGCAGGGACTACCGGCTTGCCGTTTGCGTCCAGCACCGGGTCGCCGGTGTTGGGGTCCAATTCCATCGGGACCCGCGTCCGCTTTCCGACCAAAAGATAGATCGGCTCCGTGAGGCGGCATGCGCCGGACCGCGGGCTGTAGAGCCGGTCCACGGCACCATTGGGCGAGAAGACGATCGTCACTGGAGAAACGTCGAAATACAAGGGCCACCACCTCGACCGAATCGGCCGAAACAAGGCCGGCGGGGTCGCCCCGGAGAAGCACAGATCAATGGCCGTGCCGCGGGGCAACTGCAAGGGCGCCACCGAAGTGCGGACCGGCTTTCGGATGATCTGAAACGGGAGGCCCGCAGCCGGCGTGCTCGGCGGTCCCGGTGCAGATGCGCTGGAGAAAGTCCACTGGCTCAAGCCCGTCTTTGGGTTCGGAATGGTGAAGGACTCGATCACCCATGTGTGCCCCTGGTAATTCAGCTTGAGCATATCCTTGAATCGGATCATGCCCGAGGTGTACCAGCCGAGGTTCTCGGAATGGTTCTCGAATTTGACCCATGCGCGGTTTCCGCGCAATGCCGTTATGATGATCCGGGAGTTTTCATATTCGCCGGCATAAGGGGGCGGGACCTCGACCTGATGGAGGACGACCCCGGCCAAAGGCTGCCCAACAACGGCGTTGGCTTGAACCCCGAGGGAGAGGTCGCCCATGAGGCGGTACTGGTCGGCGCCGAGCCGCTCGATCTCGATTCCGAAGGGCCGGCCGGACTCTTCGGCCCGGTTCCGGGCGTTGCCGAGGAAGACGTTGACCATGCGGGCCGCCTCGCGGATCCGCTGGCCTTCGAGGCCGGGCCGCACGGCCGGGATCGCCATCAGGGCGATCAGCAAGAGGATCGAGACGACGACCAAGAGCTCGACCAGCGTCATGCCGCGACGGGTGGCGGGTGACGGGTGACGGGGTGAGGGGGTGACGGGGTGACGGGGTGACGGGGTGACGGGGTGGTTTTCTCTAGCCCAGGCGTTTACGCCTGGGACCGCCAGCGGCCACCGCACCGTCGATTCGGCCCCTTCAGGACAGGTGCCATGGCGACGCTTGCGTCGCCATGCCGCCCCGCCACATGCCCACGCGAGCGTGGGCATGGCACCCAAGCCATTGGCTGCCGCCGCTACGCGGCTGGGGATCAAAGGCATCGGAGTACGCCTCATGTTATTGCGCCTCGATGCGGTGGTTGTGGATGTTGTCGAAATGGGTCGATCCAATCGGCTGACCCATTAGCACGTTCCGCTTAAGGTCATCGTCCCAGATCCAGTTGTACGTATTGTTCGTCCAAACGTACATGCGGCCCTTGTCTTTTGGCCAACCGGCCGGGCTGGGCTCGTTCTTCGGGGCTACCCACACGCCATTCTCGCCGCCCCTGCCGGCCGAGTAGATCAATGGGAGAAGTTTCCAGGCGGCCGGGTCAACTCTCCGAGTGTCAAACGGGTCGTGATCGCTGGCGGCCGCTGCCGACGGAGTCGTCTCGGTGCCGATATTCGGCTGCACGTCGGAATCGTTGAACCCAGGAGCCCAGCGGAGGAAATAGATCGGCCGGCCCCAGCCGTCGATGAACGTGCAGAATCCGTCGTCGGGGTCGATTGCCACTTCATCAGGGGCGAACTGACTGCGGGCGTCCTCGCCGCCGGCCATCGTGACCACCAGATAGAGGCACTTGGCCGGGTAGTTTGTCCCGGTAGCCAGAAACGTAAACGTCCCGTCCATTTCCTGCCGGGCGCACCGCGTCCAATAGGCTCGGTGCAGGGCAGGTTCGCTCGCCACAGGCACAAACTGTGGGCCGTTCTGAATATCGGTCCAGCGCTCCGGCATCTCCATGCGCATGATGTCGCGCATCGCCGCCAGCCGAACGCGAGCGACCCAATTCAGAGTCCACGGCATTGTGGCGGGGTCAAATTCGAGGCTTTTCTTTGCGATCGCCTGCATTTCCGCATCGGACATGGACGGCACCCGGCGGGTGCGGTAGGACTCGTAAATCTCCATGACGATGCCGTGGAGCTTGGCGATGGTGGCCTTGGTCTTGGCCTCGCGGGCCGACTGCTGGGCCCCGCGGAGCGCCACGACCACGAAGGCCGAGAGCATCGTGAGGATCACGATCACCACCAGGAGTTCGACCAAGGTGAAGCCGCGACGGGCCGTGGGGCAGATTGACAATCTGCCGCACAAGGGTAGGACGGATTGGCAATCCGTCCTACGAGCGGCGCGGACGGATTGGAAATCCGTCCTACGGGAGTTGACCGTGCGAGCGTTCATTGTTTCATCGCGTCCTCAAGCTTGCCGTCCGCCACGCTGGTGATGTTGTCGAAATCGGCGTCGGAGATGCCGTCGCCGGTGGTGAGGTTCCGGAGATAACAGGTCGCGTCGATCGACCCGAAGACGTTGTCCATCCCGGCGGTGATGATCTGGTACTTCTGCTGCTCGCACCACGGGCGGTCGGCGGTGATCGGCCCGTCCATGTACGGGACGCAGAGGTTGTTGCTCCCGTGGATATAGGAGAAGCAGACAAACGAGTTATTGACGACCGCTCCATACTCGAAGCGTCCGGTCGCGGCCTCCCGGCGGGCGCGGAAGTAGACGTAGGGCGTCCTGTCGATCCCAGGGGGATAGTAGCGGAGCGGCCGGAACTGCGTGGAATCGTCCGGCGTGGGCTCCAAAGGGACGATCCGGTCGGCAGCGAAGTTGAACAGCGGCTCCCTGCGGGGCTGCCCGGGCCTGAACGGATTGGCCGGATCGGCGTGGAATCCGGCAGGGACCCATTTCTCGCCGGCGTCCAAGTCGATGTAGCCCGTGAGTTTACCGCCGACGAGCTTCCCTTCCGGCAGCCCCCCTAGCCAGAAGAGCAAGGAGCTGGCGGAATCGAAGGTCGTGACATCGAGGGGTCGCCACCGGCCGCCCAGGTGGACCGCGTAGGTGGCAATATCGGCGGCAAAGATGTCGAAGGGGTCCTTCTTCTGGGCTCTGGCAAGGACGGTGATCCTCTGATAATACTCAGGGAACGCCGCGTTGAGGTGCCGCAGCACGGCCGTCCGGCGAATGACGCCCTGTGGAGAGTTGGGATTGATGACGGCAGCGAAGCCGAACGTGTTGAACTCCGGCGGGTACTCGCCGTACTTGAGCTTATAGGCCTCCAGCGCTTGCTGGAGGTCGCTGACGTCCTTGCGGATCATCGTGATCTTGACGCTGTTGCGGGCATGGATCGCCGCGGCGGTGATCAGGCTGGCGAGGATGCCGATGATCACGATCACCGTGAGCATCTCGATCAGGGTGAACGCGCGGCGTGTCGTGGGGCAGGTTGACAACCTGCCCCACAGCGCCGGCGGGCGGACTTGCGACTCGCCCGCGAAGCCATGGACGGGTTGGAAACGCGTCCCATCAGTGCAACGGACCCCCATGACGACATCTCCTCCCGGCCGACGCCTCGGCCGCTTTAGACATTGAAGCAAGGAAAAGCGGGAATCACGAAAGCGTGTTTTCGTGATCCTCTTACTCTCTCACTCGTGCGGAGCCCTTTATCGCCGGCCCTTGTCTCCCACTGGCCCAGATCAGCTCAGTTTGTTGATCAGGGCGATCAGGGGCAAGAACAAAGAGACCACGATGAACCCTACGATGCCGCCCAAGAAAATGATCAAGAGCGGCTCCATGAGCCGCGTCAGTGCCTCGGTGATCACCTTCACCTCGTCGTCGTAGGTGTCGGCGATCTTGTAGAGCATGGTGTCCAGCTCGCCGGTTTCCTCGCCCACGTCCACCATGTTGACGACCATGTCGTCGATGATGCGGTCGTTCATGCGGATCATGTACAGCAACAGGCCGATGGGCCCGGCGATGAACACGAACCAGAAGAACATGGCCACGGGATGGAAGCCGGGCTTGGAATACTCCTTCAGCGGCTGGGCCACCGCTTCGCCTTCGCGGATGGCCTCGTGGACCTTCTGGTAGAGGTTCTCGAAGACGGCGTTTCCCGAGGTTTCCTTGGTGATGTTCATGGCTTCGAGGATCGGCACGCCGCTGGCCACCAGGGTGCCCAGGGTCCGCGTCGTGCGGGCAATGATGTTCTTCTCCATCAGCGGGCCGAAGACCGGCAGCTTGAGGGTGAACAGGTCCCAGCCGTAGCGCCCGGCGGAGAACCTCCGCACGAGCTTGATAAAGAGCCAGATACTGAAGGGAATCCCGGGGAGCAGGAACCACCAGTTGAGCACGCCGTGAGAGACCTTGATGAGGATCTGCGTCATGACGGGGAGGGTGGTGTTGAAATCCTTGAAGATCTTCTCGAACTGGGGGACGATCTTCCACATGATGAAGACCAAGATGCCGACGGCAAAGAGGACGACGAAGATCGGGTAGACCAGGGCCCCGCGGACCTTGCGTTTGAGGCTTTGGGAACGCTCCTGGAAGTCGGCCAGACGCTGGAGAATCAGCTCCAGGGCCCCGCCGGCCTCGCCGGCCTTGACCATGTTGACGTAGAGGCGGTTGAAGGCCTTGGGGGCTTTGGCCATGGCCTCGGAGAGGGTGGCCCCGCTTTCGATCTCGTCGCAGACGTCCATCAGGCAGTTCTTCAGGGCGCCCCCCTTCTCCTGGTTTTCGAGGATGCGGAGGCTGCGGAGGATCGGCAGCCCGGCGTCCTGGAGGATGGAGAGGTTGCGGGTGAAAGTGGTCAGCTTGGCGGAGCCGACGCCGCCGATGGCGAACGACCGTTTGCGCTTGCCGGCCTTTTTCTTCTCGGCGGCCGTCTTGCGCCCCTTCTTCGGGGAGATCTTGGTGACGAAGTAGCCCCACTGCCGGATCGTCGCCTGGGCTTCTTCCTGGCTCGGGGCTTCGATGACGTCCTTGATCTCCTGGCCGGTGGCATCCATGGCCTCGAATTGGAACGTTGGCATGGCTGGATCCTCGCTATGCTTCGATGGTCGTTTCGCGAATCGCTTCCTCGATGGTCGTGACGCCTGCAAACACCTTCTCCAGGGCGGCCTGCCTCAAGGGCTGCATGCCGCTTTGCAGGGCGGCGTCGCGTATCTTCTCCGTCGAGACTCCCCGATGGATCAGCTCGCGGATCGCGTCGTTCATGTTCATGAGCTCGAACAGCCCGGTGCGGCCGCGGAAGCCGGTGTTGTTGCACGCCGAACACCCCCGGCCGCGATAGAACTTCTTGCCGATCACGTCCTCCGGCGTGAGGTCCAACTCGGCCAGGACCTCGGTGCTGGGCACGGTCTCCTCCCGGCACTCCTGGCAGATCTTGCGGACCAACCGCTGCGCCAAGACCGCCTCCAGGGTGGCGGTGATCAAGAACGGCGGGATGCCCATGTCGCGAAGCCGGGTGATGGCGCTGGGGGCGTCGTTGGTGTGCAGCGTGCTGAAGACCAGGTGCCCCGTGAGCGACGCCTGCACCGCAATCTCGGCCGTCTCCAGGTCGCGGATCTCGCCCACCAGGATAATGTCGGGGTCGTGCCGGAGGATCGACCGCAAGTAGTGGGCGAACGTGTT
>Ga0315280_10001608_pt1 | contig 38364 bp, 35 predicted proteins | sample YL17G06_40_MG_FD_203697 | JGI IMG/M metagenome (GOLD analysis project Ga0315280, IMG submission 203697) | Sediment microbial communities from Yellowstone Lake, YNP, Wyoming, USA - YL17G06_40 | ecosystem: Environmental > Aquatic > Freshwater > Lake > Sediment | place: USA: Wyoming | collected... | reverse complement strand
GCGCGATCCCATCCCGGGCGACCGTCGGGGAGATGGTGAGGGCCCGGGCCACCGTGGCAATCGGGAGCCCGAGGCCCCGCACGGCTCCCCAGCTCAGCACGGCGCGGGCGCGGGCTACGACCCGGCGGCGGCTCCCGCTGGTCAGTTCGGCGGGCGTCAGTCGCCACAGGGCTGCCACCCGGGCCATGAGGGCCAGGAGCGCCGCGGGGCCGGCCCGGGCGCGCGCGGGGTGGGGTGGGGGCATTTATCACGCGGGCGATTCCAATTCTTGGCGGTCGGTGCGTCAGGTGGGGATGCCACGAAGCCGTGCGCCCGGTGTTGCGGGTCGGGATGCCGCGGGCCCCCGGCCTGGTTGCGCCGGGAGGCACGGTGCATGGTCCGGAACGAATTCGGGGCGTGATCCATCGCTGGACGGAGGCACTCGGGGAGTGGTGCAGGCAGAGAAATAATACTTATAATGCAACGTCCCCTTTTACCATCCCTATGGCTGGTACAGCAACGTCAGTCGGGGGAAGCGGCGAACGGCCCAGGGCGAGGGAGAGGCGCCTGACACCATCGAGGAATTCAGCAAAATCCCCGCGTCGACCGCGAAGCGCGCGTGGGCGCGGCTGATCAAGCAAGTCTACGAGGCGGACCCGTTGGTCTGCCCGCGCTGTGGCGGAGGCATGCGGATTCTCGCGTTCATTGAGCACCCCGAGGTGATCGAGAAGATCCTGACCCACCTCGCGTTGTGGCCAGCCCCAGCCCACAGCCGGGCTGTCGCGGGGTACCCGTTGCCGTCCTCTTCCTCTCGGCAACGGGTCGCGCCGCGTGATCAGGGAGTCCGTTCCGCCCGGGGCACGCGAGATCAAGCCGTCGGAGCCCGAGGTCGCCGTGGTCTGCCCGGCCCTCCCCCCCGCGTTCGTCTTCCCGCTTGACAGCCGTCTCCAGTTCGCCGGATACTCCGCTACAGCCCAGGGGGCCGGCAAGCCGGGAGCCCCGGCAGCCCGCGGTCGCGCCGGCCGGCCCGGCTCCAGCGCACTCGCCGTCCGGAGGAGGCGAGGCGTGCCGCGCCCCCGAAAAGCAAATTCCTATCACTCACTTCAAGCCGGAGCCGATGTCCTCCCGCATCGCCCACCTCTCGGTCATCGACATACTGGCGGTGGGCGTGGCCCTCAAGCGGAGCCGGGATTTCGTCCAAAGGACACGAAAGGCGTTGGTGGGAAAGCGCTACTGAGCCATTCCAGGAGGTCGGCCATGCCCGAGAGTCGATTCGAGCGGCACCTCGTCGCGGCCAATCGGGCGATTATCTTCATCATGATGGCCGTGATGGCGACGCTGGTCTTCGTCAACGTCGTCACCCGGTACGCGTTCAACTTTTCGATCATCTGGGCGGAAGAGGTCTCCCAGTACCTGATGATCTGGATCGCCTACTTGGGGGCGGGCCTCGCCTTGCGCGAGGGCCGACACGTGGCCGTCGAGATGCTGCAGGATCGCCTTCCCACCGCGCTGGGCCGCAGGGTGCGGATGGCGGTTGGGGGCCTCGTGCTGGCGTTCCTGGGCGCGGTGACGGTCCTCGGCTTCCAGTTCGTCGTCTTCGTCTGGAACCAGGAGACCCCCGTCCTGAACATCTCCCTCGGCATCCCGTCCCTGGCGATCCCCATCGGCGCTTTGCTGTTCGCCTTGCACCTCCTGCTCATGTTCCGCAACTACGTGGGGAGACAGTACGCGCGGGGCTACATCCTGGAAGATCTCTCGGGTGAGGACGCGTAACTCATGGGGACCACGCTCGTCATCACCTTCCTTCTCGGCATGATTATTGGCTTTCCCATAGCCATCAGCATGGGCGGCTCGGGATTCGCGGCCCTCCTGGCGGACGGCAAGCTGTCGCTCTTGACCGTGCCCCAGCGCTTCTTCAACGGGATCAACTCATTCCCCCTGATGGCGGTCCCCTTCTTCATCCTGGCGGCCGATCTCATGAGCGCAAGCGGCATCACCATGTCGCTGCTCCGCTTCACCAACAACATGGTTGGGCACATCCGTGGCGGCCTGGGCCACGTCAACGTCCTCACCCTCATGCTGTTCGCCGGCATCAGCGGCTCCGCCCTGGCCGATGCCGCCGGCCCCGGCGCCCTGATCATGCGGATGATGAAGCGGGCGGGCTACGATGAATACTACGCCGCCGCACTGACCGCCTCCACGGCCATCATGGGCCCCATCATCCCGCCCAGCATCATCATGGTTATTTACGCCATCACCGACAACAAGGTGACCATCGCGGCCCTGTTCCTGGCCGGCGTGGTTCCCGGCGTGTTCATGGGCCTCGCGCTGGCCGCCCTCAACCACATCATCGCCATCCGGCGGAACTACCTGTTCCGCTCGCCCCTGGTCACCTGGAAGGAGCGACTGACCAGCGTGTGGCGGGCGGTCCCGGCGTTGCTCATGCCGGCGATCATCCTCGGCGGGATCCTGGGCGGCATCTTCACCGCCACCGAGGCCTCGGCGGTGGCCGTCTTCTACGCCCTGTTCGTCGGATTCTTCGTCACCAAGAAATTGACATTGCGGAATCTCCCGAAGGTCGTGGTGCAGAGCGCGCTGGTCACCTCGGCCGCGCTCCTCATCGTCTCCATGGCGTCCCTCTTCGCCAACATCCTCACTGTGGTCCAGGTCCCGCAGACCGTCGCCGCCTACATCACCAGCATCAGCCGGGATCCCACGATCGTGATGACGATCATGACGATCTTCGTCCTGATCTGCGGCATGTTCATCGACACCCTGCCCGCGGTCATCATCCTGGTGCCGGTGCTGGCGCCGCTGGCGGATCAGGTCGGCATCAACCCCCTGCACTTCGCGATGGCCTTCGTCTTGAACCTCACCATCGGAATGATCACGCCCCCCGTGGGTGCGGTCCTCTTCGTCCTCACGGCCGTGGGCCAGCTGAGTTTCGAGAAGCTCTCGCGGGCCATCCTGCCCATGCTGTTTGCGCTCATGGTGGTGCTCGCGCTGGTTGTGTACGTCCCGGCGATCAGCCTGACGCTGCCCAAGTGGTTCGGGTTCGCTCGTTAACCCTGAAGGGAGAAGGAGGAATCGTCATGAAGTGGAGAAGCGGGTATCTCATCGCCCTGGCCGTCGTGCTGCTCGCCCTCCCGGCGGCCGCCCTGGCCCAGCAAAAGGTCCTCAAGTATGCCCACTTCCAGCCCGCCAGGCCCGACCAGCCAAAGCATGCCGCCGCGCTCGCCTTCAAAGAACACGTCGAGAAGGCAACCAATGGCTCCATCAAGGTCGAGATCTTTCCGGCCGGCCAGTTCGGGAACGACGCCGACACCATGGCGGGGCTGCGGCTCGGCACGCTGGAGATGGCCGTGGCCCACGACGGCGCCATCGCCGTGATCTACAAGCCCGTCGGCGTCCTCGGCATCCCCTTCCTCTACGAGAACCACGAGCACGCCTGGCGGGTCTACGACAGCCCGTGGCTGAAGGAGTTCTCCGACGACATGATCAAGAAGGCCGGGGTCCGGCTGCTGTCGTTCGCCGACAACGGTGTGCGCCACTTCACCAACAGCAAGCGGCCCATCCGCACCCCTGACGACATGAAGGGGCTCAAGATGCGCGTCATGCCCAGCCCCGTGTTCCAGACCCTCGTCACCGCCCTCGGTGCGAGCCCCTCGGCGATCCCGTGGGCGGAGCTGCCGACGGCGCTCCAGCAGAAGGTCGTGGACGGGCAGGAAAACGGCGTGACCAACATCCTGGCCGCCAGCCTGTACCAATACCAGAAGTACATCACCCTGGACGGCCACGTCTGGAGCGTCCACGGCTACACGATCAATGAGCGCTTCTTCCAGGGCCTCTCGGCCGTCGAGCGGAAGGCGGTGGAGGAGGGCACGCAGAAGGCCACGGCCATCCACCGCAAGATGACGAGCGACCAGGACAAGAACGCCAAGGAGATCCTCGGGAAGCTCGGCATGGAGGTCACAGAGATCACGCCCGCCGCGCTCGCGCAATTCCGCAAGCTCGCACAGCCGCCGGTCAAGGCGTGGGCGGAGAAGGAGATCGGCAAGGAGTACGTGGACAGCCTCTTCAAGGCTATCGAAGCGACACGGAAGTGAACGGCTAGATCCGCGCGCGGCGCGAACCTGGGGGCCACATCCCTCGCCTTCAGGCTCAAGGCGAGGTCAGGCCATGCCGCGCGCGGGGACAGAAATCCGGGACGACAGAAATCCGGGACGTAGCACGGTTATCACGGTTGTTTCCTTGCGGCCTGGAGGAGGCCGGTGAGCCTGATGCCACGCTCCGCCGCGAGGGTCTCCGCGCGCGATCCGCATCGTCCCGGAAAATCGCCCGCCGCTCAATCCCGCGGGCCATGACGTGATGGAGGACGCTCGGGGCGTCCAGGCGCGGGCCACGGGGCATGACGCCAGGGTACGCGCAGCCGTGGGCGGCGTCAAGAAATATCCGCGATAACCGCGCTACGTCCCCCTTTACGATCTCGTAAAAAAGGTACCGGACACCTTTAGAAGGCCAACGCCTTGAGTTGCTTGGTGCGCGATTCGAATTCTTGGCGATCGGTGCGCCAGGCGGGGAGGCCGTGAAGCCGTATCCCTTGGTCGATGATCTGGTGGACCCTGTGCTGCGGGTCGGGATGCCCCGGGCTCCGCGCCTACACGGATTCCGGTGCAGAGAAGACAATGCCGGGGGCCACGGGCACAGGCGCCGCAGGGAAGACAGAAGCCTACGGAGTTGCGGGGCGGCGCCGATGGGCAGTGAGCGGGAGTCGGAACGAGGCCTGGACGGGAATTGTGAAGGCGGGGGCTTCGGCCTTTTTCCCGGTCCGGGAGGCACGGCGCTGGAAATCCAGGAGCGTATAGCCGACCACCTTTCGGGTGCGCGGGTGCAGATGCACGAAGATCCCCGGCTGCACCTCGCGGGAAATCGCATCCTGCGGGCGGCCGACGGACACGTACAGGACGTCGCGCTTCTTGTCGTAGCTATAGATCAGGGCCTTGGCCATAGGATCTCCCTTGGGCGGATGCGATCCACCAGCATCGCCGTCTTGACATACCCGAGGCGCCCGGACGGCTTGACATCCGCGATGACCAGCGCCCATGAGCGCCGCCCCGGCAACCGGCGGTAATAGAAACGAGCCTCCCGCGGCGTCGGGCTGTGATGCACTACATCGGGCGAAGCGACCGTCTTGGGCAACAGATCGAAGTACCGCCGCATGACGGGGTGGCGAACCAGTATGTGCTCCTCCCAGCATTCGCGCGTCATGCGGATTTCGAGCCCGGTGATGTCTCGGACCCGCAGCAGGTAGGTTGCCACAGCGGCACTATAGGAGCCACAAGCCTGCCATGTCAAGGGCGAGAAGGGGCAACAGGGATAGTAATGCGGGGCCCGGCCGTTTCTCCGCTGTGAAGATGAATCCCTCCTGTCGCCGCCTCTACGTCCTGGGCCTCGGCCATTTCGCGCGCCATGCCTAGGTATGGAGTTCCAGACCGCAACCAGAGCCGAATCCCTCACCCTGCCCGACCTCGTCTCCCCCCCAGCGCTCTTCCCTCGCAGCCCTGCCCATTCGGCTTTTATTGCTCCCCTCTAATCTAGGCGCTCTACCCTCGGCGCTCAGCCCTGATTCCCCTTGACTTCTCCGATCCGCTGGCGATAGGTTCGCGTCGGTGACCCGTCCCCCGCGTGGGAGTGGAGGGGACCCATGGCTGTGACCGGCAAGCATCTCCAGTAAGAATCCGCGGCCCTTCGGGGGGTCATCCCCGAGGGGCCGTTGTGCTTTCATGAACCGCGCCGGGCGAGCAGGGAGCCGGGGCCTCGGCTCCGACCGCCGGCGTCGAGGAAGAGCAAGCTATCGCAGTCAGCAACCGCCCTGATTTCCGTGGACCATCCGCATTCGTTCTCGAAGCAAGAGGGAAAACGCATGGCGGGCGTCGGCACGGACCCGGTCGGTGAGGTGCACGCATACCGGATCCATGGCCTGGAGGTCAGGACGGGCGATCTCATTTGTACCACCGACGGAGGCCGCAGCATCGGGCCGGGCGAGTTCTGGCGGCTGGTGGGCAAATTGATCCCCGGGGACGTGGACCACATCGCCGTCTACGTGGGGCCGCAGGGACGCTGTGTGGAGGCCGGGGCTAAGGGTCGGGTCGCGGCGTTTGAGGTGCCCGAGGGAACTTGGGACGCGGCGGCGATGGTCCCGGACAGGGGATTAGAGGATGTCCTCTACGGCGTTGCCTACCCCCTGGCCGGCCGCGGGCTCTCTCACCAGCGCGAGGTTGAGATCCGGCTGGCTGCAGCGAACTTCTGCCTGGCACACGCGGCCAAGGGCACGCCCTACAACCTGAACTTCCTTGACTCGGATACAGAGCAGGCCTTTTATTGCAGCCAGCTCGCCTACCGGGCCTATCTCCCCTACGGCATAGACCTCAACACGGACCGCGAGGTCCCGGCGGTGCCGTTCACCCAGAGCATCGTCTTCCCCCAAGAGGTGTGGGCAGCGTGCCGGGTAAGGCTGAGGGCGTAATAGCCATCAGAAAAAGGGGGAGACATCATGGATATTGAGTTCCATTACTGGATCACCGGCATCATCGCCAATCGAGCGCGCCTCAGCGAAGAGGATGCACAAGTCATCGCCTACTCCTGCCAGTACACCGACGACAATGACGAGATACGAACCGTCAAGGACGCGGGCACGAACGGGGAATACAGCAACTACATCAGCCAGACCATGGACATTCTGAAGCCCAAGCACACACTCATGCGCATCTACCCCATCTTCCACTTCCTGCCCGGCGATCCCTTGGCCATCCCGGCGCGCAGGCGAGACGGCAAGATGCACGTCCTGGTCACGACGCCCGACAGCCCGCTGGCCGGGACCGTGCTCAGCCACGCGCTACAGATGGATAATCAGGATCCCCAGCGGCTCTACCGCATCGGCATCGCGAGCCATGCCTATGCAGACACCTGGGCGCACCAGAACTTTGTGGGATGGTACGACGGCTTCAACGGAGAACTCCTGAACCCTCTGCCCAATATCGGCCACGCGGACTTCATGCACCATCCGGACTGGCCGGGACACCGATGGCAGGATCCGCGCATCCTGCAGGGCGACATCAATAACAACCACCGCTTTTTGGTCGCAGCCAAGCGGCTCTATGAGGAGTATTCCCGTGCCAACGGCACCTACGATCGGGCAGCCTGCGAGCAGCTAGTGACTGATCTGGGCGCGGCGATGGGCCCGGTCGCGAGCGGCGACGATAATGTGGGGCTAAAGGATCGCCTGAAGCGTTACCACGACCTGGCGCCGTGGCTACCCGAGTACGATCAGCACCGCTGGTTCACTGATGCCGTGGACACCAAGGTGCGAGGATTGCCCGACACGATCCTTCCCAGCCTGACTATCTTCGAGGACGAGCACACCTGGAAGGGCCCCAAGGCGGCGACCCACTGGTATCGCTTCCAAGAGGCGGTGAAAGCCCACCAGGACCTCTGTATGGGCCTGCTCAAGGATATCTTCGACCAGATGGGGGTGGACCTGCACCAGTACTAGTAAAGGGAGACGTCGCTCAACAGCAATTTGCCGGGCGTAGGTGGGAGAGAGGACGCAGATCAGGCGGTGCCGAAAAGAGGTACCGGACACCTTTTGAAGGCTAACGCCTTGATTTGCTTGACGCGCGATTCGAAGTCTTGGCGATCGCTGCGCCAGCTCGAGATGCCGTAAAGCCGTATCCCTTGGTTGATGAGATCATCCGCTTTCACGTCGGGGATCGCAAGAGCAATTGAGAGAGCGGAGCGGCGAGAAGTCCACTGAGTCAACGACGTCCCGCATTAACCTGTGGCACGCGCCCGCTACGGGGATCGCGGCACGATGAAGACGAACTGGCCCTCGCCCTCCAGGCGGCCGTACTGCGGCGTCATCTGGCCCTTGGAGTCTCGCACGACCCGGGGCTCGATCCAGGCGGCCAGCTGCGCCGCCGTGATGAGCCCACGCCCCTCGGGGTCGGCGAGCCCCCGGAGGCCTTCCAGCAGTTGCCGCGTGAACAGCCCGTGCCCGCCCTCCTCGATGGCGCGCTCCCCCTTGCGTCCTGCCGTCAACACCTGCACGGCCGGCTCGCGGAGGGCCGCGGCCAGGTACTCGTCCGTCGCGGTCCGCGGCAGCACGTCCCGCGTGAGGGCGAACCCCGAGAAGCAGGCGTCCACGGCGAAGAAGGCGTGCTTGGCCTTAAGCCGCTGGCCGATCCGCTTCACGTCGTCCATGGCGATGGCCGTCAGCGGCAGGGCGTCCGGATCCGCATCCACCGGCAGCAGGTAGCCCTCCTCCCCGCCGCGGATGGGCAGCGTCTCCCCGTGGCCCGCGAAGTACACGAGCAGCCGGTCGTCCGGCCCGATGCCGGCGAACTCCTTGTAGAGCACCGTCTCGATGCGCGCCTTGGTCGCCTCGCCATCCAGTAAGACGCGGGTGGTCCCCGGCGGGAACCCGAGGGCCGGAAGGGCGGCGGCCACGGCCTGCGCGTCCGCCACGGCGTAGTTGAGGCGGGGGCGGACCTTCCGGTAGGCGTTGATCCCCACGATCAGGGCCCAGGAATTCGCGTAGGGGTTCGCGGGCGGGACGGCCGGCCTGACCTCACCTTTCGGCAGTCGGGCCGCGGGGACACCCGCCGCTGCGGGCGGCGATGAGCCCAGCGCCAGCAGTCTGGCGCCCGCGGGGCTCGACGCCAGGCGTTGCGGCAGGTCGTTGGCGATGCGCGTGGCGATGGCCTCCGCGCTGCTCCGCCACGCCATCATGACGAGCTGGCGGATGGCGAAGGGGTTGTCGGCCACCGTCCCGACCGTTTCATACGGGATGTTGCCGAAGAGGGTCTGCCGGCCACCCCCGGCCCTCAGGTAGATGCCGGTCAGGTGCGCGGTGGGCGCGAAGGAGGTCGCCCCGAAGCCCGGCGTGGTGACCACGACGTCGAGGGCGATCCGCAGCAGGACGCCCTCGCTGCCGGCGGGGGGCTCCCCTTCGATCTCGTCCACCGCCTCGAAGAGCCCGCTCTCGACGATCTTCTGGCGGACGGTTGCGCGCGCGACCCGGATGCCCTCCTCCGGCGCCAGGACCTCCTTGGTGTGGAGGGGGCCACCGCCCCGGATATCGAACGCCCTGAGCTCCAGCACCACGTACGCGTTCAGGGGAATGCGCGGGCCCTCGTGGCGATGGAGTTGGGCGACTTGGGGGGGTTGAATCATGGTGGGCGCGCAGCCTGCCCCCAGGATAGCGAGCACGAGCCCAAGACGACCGACGGATGCCCTCATAGTCCCATTCCTTCGGATCCCACCGGGTCCCTCACCTAACTTAGCCGACATGGCCCCGGTGTCAAGGCTAAGCGTGTCGAGAGGCCACGCATGCTTTGGGAGGCGGTCCGGAGCGCACATACGATCGGATAGGAAGTTGGAAACCAGGGCCCGGCCAGAAAGCGCCCAACGCCGGGAAGGCGTAACCGGGGGGACGGCCGAGTCGGGGACGGAACCTACCCCAGAGCCGAGGTTGGCCGGGGCGCTACCACCGGCGGACTGGCGGGTCAGGCGAAATCTAAATGGGTAAATAGGGGACAGGCATGAGAATGTGCATTGTCTTTCTCGCTCGTAATCCGTAGTGCGGGACCCGGCCATTTCTTCGGCGCCAAGGGAGATCCTCTCTCTCGACGTCGGCGCCTCCTCCCGCCCTCCCCTTGCACGGAGATCATCAGACGATGGATCTCTCCCCCTTGTACTTTTCCTCGAGCATCTCCGGGGGGAGATAGCGCTCTTCCAGCCGGCGGAATCGCTCGAGATGAACGACCCGGGCGAACTCCTGGAAGGTGAAGAGCCGGTCGAGGTACGCGTCGGAGACGCCTTCTTCCCGGACGCGCCGCATCACGTCGTACATGCCCTTGGCCGCCGCAGACAGGGCGGTGAGCGCGGGCACGACGTACTTGAACCCCATCTCCTCGGCTTGCTTGTACGTCATCAGGGGCGTCCTGCCGCCCTCGACGAGGTTGAGCATCAAGGGGACCTTGATCTCGCGCCCCACCCGCTCCATCTGTTCCCGCGTCTCCATGGCTTCCACAAAGATCATGTCGACGCCCAGGTCCACGGCCGCTTTGGCGCGGTCGAGGGCGTCCTCGAAGCCGTTCACGGCGATGGCATCCGTCCGGCACATGATCACGAAGTCCGGGTCGAGCTCGCCACGAGCGTCCATGGCCGCCTTGAGCTTCCCCAGCATCTCCTGCTTCGAGATGACCTGCTTGCCCCGCATGTGCCCGCACCGCTTGGGCAACACCTGGTCTTCGATGAACAACCCGGCGGCTCCGGCCCGAATGTACTCCTGCACGGTGCGGTAGGCGTTGACGGCATTCCCGAATCCCGTGTCGGCATCCGCGAGCACGGGGATCTCCACCGCGTTGGCCACCGACCCCACCTGTCGCGCCATCTCCGTCATGTCCAGGAGGCCGATATCCGGCTGCCCGAGCGTCACCGCCGCCGTCCCGTACCCCGAATGCGACACCGCCTCGAAGCCGACCATCTCGCAGATCCTGGCCGAGAGGGCGTCGTACACACCGGGGGCGATGATCAGTCCGGGGCGCTGGAGAAGCGCCCGAAGGGCCTTCGTTTTCTTCGCCATCTGTTCCCCCCTACCGTTCTGCCGGCGGCGTCCATGCGCCCTCCCGCCCGACGGGCGGCCGCTCCTAGGGACACGCCCGGGCGAATCCTCCGCCCCGCGCGATCCTCGCCCAGTCGCCTCTCGGCGCGGACCTCTCACCCCTCACTTCATCATCGACGGCAACCAGGTGCTCATCGGCGGGAAGAGCATCGTGAACAGCAGGAACGCCCCCATCAAGATGATGAACGGCGCCACCCCCCGGATGACCTCGGACATGTGGATGTCCGCGTCCAGGCCGTTGATGACGTACAGGTTCATCCCCACGGGGGGCGTGACCAGCGCCATCTCCATGTTGACCGTGAGGACGATGGCGTACCAGATGGGATCGATCTTGAGCGCCTCCAGGATCGGCGCCACCAGCGGCATGGTGAGCAGGATGATCGAGACCGTCTCCAGGATGCACCCCAGAAACAGCATCAGGACGTTCATCGCCAGGACGAACATGAGGGGCGACAGCTGCCAGTGGATGATGAGCGCCGTGAGCTTCTGGGGGATCTCGAGCAGCGTCATCACTCTGCCGAACAGGATGGCGCCGCCGATGATCATCGCGATCATGCACGACGTGCCCGCCGCCCTGAGGCAGACGCCGGGAAGGTCGCGCAGCCTGAGCGTGCGATAGATCACGAGCGTGATGAAGAGGCTGTAGGTCAGGCCCACCGCCGCCGCTTCCGTCGGCGTGAACGTCCCGGTGTAGATGCCCCCCAGGATCAAGAAGGGGAGGGCGATCCCCCAGAGGTTCCTCCGGGTCACCCGGAACCGTTCCTGCCGCGAGGCCGGCTCCATGGGCAAGTACCCGCCCTGCTTACTCCGATAGACGGCGTAGACGACCAAGACGGCCGTCAGCACCAATCCCGGGATGACCCCGGCGATGAAGAGCTTCCCGATGGACTCTTCGGTGACCGCGCCGTAGATGATGAGGGGAATGCTGGGCGGGATGAGGATGCCGAGCGTCCCCCCGCACGCCAGGAGCCCCAGGATGAACTTCTTCCGGTATCCCCGGCCGATCATCGCCGGGTAGGCCACCATGCCGATCGTCGCCGCGGTGGCGGCCCCCGAACCGCTGATCGCCGCGAAGAAGGCGCAGGCCAGGATCGTGGCGATGGCCAGCCCGCCCGGCAGGTGCCGGACCCACACGTTCATCACCTCGAAGAGGTCGTCGCCGACCCTGCCGTCGAGCAAGACCCGGCTCATCAGCACGAAGAGCGGGATGGCGATGATGACGAAGCTGTCGAGCGACGTGTACACCGTGTTGGCGATGATCTTCATCGGCAGATCGTACAGGACGATCAAGACGACGGACGTGGCCCCCAGCGAGAACGCCACCGGCAGCCCGGCGAAAAGGACGCACAGCAGCAGCAGGCTCACGAAGGCCAAGCTCGTCATGCGGAGGCGCCTCCCCTCCCCCCGTGAGCCTTGAGCTCGACCACCCGATCCACGATGGTGAAGGCAAACTGGAAGGTGAGCAGCACGAACCCCATGAGGAGCGCCGACTGGGGGATCCAGAGGGGGACCCGGAGCGGCGTGGCCGACACCTTGCCGAATCGCACCGTGGCGGCAATCATCTCATACGCCTGGATGGAGACGATGGCGCAGAAGACCGCGCCCACCGCGCTGGTCACCACCTCGACCAGGGCCTTCGGGCGGGTCGGCAGACGGTCGATCACGAGGTCCACGTGGACGTGCTTCCTCGCCTGCAGGGTGTACGACGCGGCCGCCAGCATGGTCCACATGTACAGGTAGGTCGACGTCTCCTGCACCCAGATCGTGGGGGCGTTGAAGAAATACCGACACACCACCTCGTAGGTGAGGATGAGCCCCATGGCGAGGACGCCCAGCCCGCTGACCATTCCCAGGGCGAGGTTGCATCGTTCGACGACTGCGCGAAGCTGCCCGATCATAGCGTCCCTCGTTCCGTCTCGTGCGGCGGCCGGCCGGGCGTCCGCCCGGCCGGGCACACTCGCCGCCGGCTACTTGAGACCCAGCGCCAGCTCGATGAGCTTCTTGGCGAGCTCGCCGGTCTTGTTGGCGAAGGACGCCCGAACCGGCTCGGTGGCCTTGATGAAGAGCTGGCGAGCCTCGGGCGTCAACTCGTGGATCTGGACGCCGGCCTTCCGGATCACCCCCTTGGCCTCGTCTTCGGATTGGGCGATCGCCCCGCGGATCCACTCCTCGGCATCCTTCCCCGCCTTGAGAATGGCTTCCCGCTGATCCTGGGGGAGCTTCTCCCACCACTTGAGGTTCGCCTGAACGACGAACTGCGCCGTCGAATAGTTCGCTTCCGTCATGAACTTTTGCACTTCGTGGACCTTCCGGGACACGGCGGCCGGCATGCCGGTCGTCGCGCCGTCGACCGTGCCCCGCTGCAGGGCCATGTACATCTCCGACGAGCTCATCACCGTGGGGGCGGCGCCCAACGCCTTGAGCGTGTCGGCGTCGCCGCTGCTGAAGGTCCGCATCTTCAGCCCCTTGAAGTCGTCGGGCTTCGTGAGGGGGCGCTTGTTGTTGAAGAACTGGATGTATCCGTAATCGACCCAGAAAAGCGTCTTCACCGCTCTCTTCTGAAACTCCTTATCGAGCAGCTCCCCCGCCCCGGCCTCGATGAACTTCTTGATCGAGGTGAGGTCCTTGAAGATGAAGGGCGCCTCGAAGACGTCGGCGGCCGGTATCATCCCCGACCACTTGTTCACCGGCACCAGCCCGACCTCGACCAACCCTTCCTGGAGCCCCTCCACGATCTCGGTGTCCTTGAAGAGCTGCGCCGAGTCGAAGATCTTGACCTCGACGGCCCCCTTGGAGTACTCCTTCACCTTCCCGGCGAAGAGGACCAGCCCCTTCGACATGTGGTGGGAGGGGGGCATCTGGTTCGACAGCCGAAACTCCGTCATCCCCCACGCGACCCCAGCCCCGCTCGCCACCAGAACCGCTGCAACGAGCGCGATCGCGAGCACTGCCGACTTCCCGATCCGTTGCATCATCGTTCGATCCTCCCTCCTTTTGACACTTGGCCTCTTCACCGCGCCATTCGTCGACGTTCCCGCAGGGCGCCTCACCCCCCTATCGGGGAGCCCCACCCCGGACGGACTCCTCGCTCCACACGCCGATCCACTTCCCGCAGCGGCAGCGCATCATGCGACCCCGCCGAGGGATATCCAGGTCCCCGTCCTGGAGCGCCCTCGATATCCCGAAGCGCTCCTCGGCGGCGAGCCAGAGTTCGTCGTCGCGTTCAAGGTCAGGCGACAGGAATGCGGCTGGCGGGAACCCGCCTCTCTCGGAAGGTGCGCCGCTCCCCCGACCCCGCCCCCGACCGCGCCCTGAATCCTCCGCGGGGTCCGAAGGGTCGGCCTGGCCCGGACTTCCGGGCTCGGACATACCCCGGACGTGGATCGCGTGTCAAGCGCAAATCTGGAGAGCAGATCTGGAGAGAGCGGGAGAGAACGCGCACGGGCCACACAACAGGACCAGACCAACCAACCCGAGGCGGCACTTGCTGCCCAGGCTGTATTGGGGGACATCGTTGCCTACGTGAACTTGCTCCACGCATACAAGGGGACCTGTAGCCTCAACTGCTCTGCCCCCGCGGCCACGGGCCTCTCGGAGAGGCTGACGTCACGCGGAACCTCTCCGGCGTCAGCGATCCCCCGAGAAAACTGCCGGGCACTTTTGGGCAGGTGACCGCGCCGTTGCCAGGGGACGCGTTCTGGATTCTTGGGGGGCGGGGGTTCGACCGGGAATGATATGGGGCCGCATCCAGCGGCGGCCGGGACAAAGAAGTTTTCCCGTAAGGCGTCGCATCCTATGACTCCTTGTGCTACGCCGCCTCTGGCATGCCCCGCCAGGCCCGTCTGGACGCCCCCGGTGTTTTCCACCACGTGATGGTCCGGGGGAATCAGCGTCGATCTATAATAGGCCACGAATAGGGGAGCCGTTGATCGCGAAGTGACTTCCTCTAAGCACTAACATTCGGCGGGGCGCGGGAAGCCGTCCCCGCGCGTACCCTCTAGCCCGTGCCCGAGCAGCATCATGGTTGAACCGAGAAGAGACAGCGCCATGCGGTTGTGGCGTTCCGTCATTCGCAGAGATCTCCGCCCGAGAATCACTCCTTTTCCTGCGCAGGCTGGGCTCGGAAGCCGAAATACCATGCGGTGGCTTGAAGGAGGATGATGATGACCAGCGCCCCCAGGAAGATCTGCGAGAAGGAGCTCTTGACGAAGATCCAGACGCTCCCCTCAGAGATAGTCAGGGCCCGGCGGAAGGACATCTCCATCCGGTCCCCGAGCACCACGGCGAGGACGAGGGGTGACATGTCGAACTTGAACTTTCGGAGCAGATACCCGATCAGGCCGAAGATGGCCATGAGCGCAATATCGACAGGACTGGCATTGACCCCGTACACGCCGCATACGCTGATCACCAGAATGGTGGGGACCAGGTAGACATACCGGACGCGAAGCAGATTGACGAAGATGCCGACCAGGGGAAGGTTCAGGATGACGAGCATGACGTTGCCGACGTACATGCTCGCGATGAGCCCCCAGAAAACCTCGGGATGTTCCTGGATCAATTGCGGCCCCGGCTGGACGCCGTGGACGAGGAGGGCGGTCATGAGGAGGGCCGTGGCAGGAATGGCCGGGATTCCCAGGACGAGGAGGGGGACAAGGGAACTCCCCGTGGTGGCGTTGTTGGCCGCCTCGGGGCCAGCGACCCCCTCGATCCTCCCCGTTCCAAACTCTTCGGGGTGTCTCGAGATCTTCTTCTCGACGGCGTAGGACATGAACGTCGAGACCACGTGGGAGATGCCGGGGACGAATCCGAACAGGATTCCGATCAGGGTCCCCCGGGCCACCGGCCCGGCGGAATCCCGCAGGTCGCTCCATCGAGGGATGAGGGACCGGAGCGTGGGCTTGATGGCCTCGACGCTCGCAACGTCCTCCAGGTTCGTCAGGATCTCGCTCACGCCGAAGAGCCCGATGACCATCGGGACGAAACCCAGTCCCTCTGCAAACCCGGCATACCCGAAGGTGTACCGCATGTATCCGGTGAAGGGGTCCATGCCGATCGTGGCGATGACGAGACCGAGGAGGATCATGGGGACGGTCTTGAGGACCGGGGCCTGGCTGACGAACGAGAGCACCACGAGGGCGAGGAGCATCAGGGAGAACTCTTCCCCCGGCCCGATCTTCAGCATCGCCTTGGCGAGGGCGGGCGCGAACAGCATGAGGACTACGACGCTGGCGGTGCCGGCGACGAAGGACCCCAGGGCCGAGATCACCAGGGCCGGCCCGGCCCTCCCCTTGCGCGCCATCTGGTAGCCGTCGATGCACGTGACCACCGATGCCGCCTCCCCCGGGATGTTGAGGAGGATGGACGTCGTGGAGCCCCCGTACATCGCGCCGTAGAATATTCCGGCCAGCATGATGACGGCCGAGGTAGCGGGCATCTTGAACGTCATGGGCAGCAGGACGGCGATCCCTCCCAACGGGCCGATGCCGGGAAGAACCCCCACCAAGGTCCCCCAGAGGACCCCGATGAAACAGTAGAGGAGATTGAGGGGGGTCAGCGCGATCAGCAGCCCTTGCCCCAGCGAATGAAGGGTCTCCATGAATGCCTCACCGCCCTATAACCATGTCACGGGAGGAAGCGGAACCCCGAGCAGGTGGGAGAAGATCCAGTAGACCGCTCCTGCTGCCGCCGTGGCGGCCAGGGCGCACGTCGTCCACCTGAACCCTGCGAGGCACTTCAGGAAGAAGCCGATGAAAAGCGCGACGGAGGGTACGAATCCGAGAGGCTCGAACAGCAAAGCCAAAACAACGAGGACGATCCCAGTGGACCAGATGTGCCAATTGCCGATAGGGACCCGCACACTCGTTCTGGCCATCAGGACCTTCCCCGCCAAGGCCGCGGATGCGACGCAGAGCGCCACGCCGAGCAAGGAGGGAAAAAAGCCCGGCCCTGGGACAGAAAACTCCCCCTTTGGCATGTCCAGGACCCCTACCAGCCAGACCACCCCGATCAGGAAAAGGACAATGGCGGTCACCAAGTCGCCGCTGCGCTGCGTGGGGCGGAATGTGCTCATGCGCTTCCCCATGAAGAGATCCGGCCGGCGCGGCCCGACGGAATGGAGTGAGATGGAGGCGGCCCCCTGAGCGGCAGGGTGCTTTCCGGGTCGCCTCCTCCCTCGCCCCCGAACGAGGTAACGCCCACGATGATGACTTGGATCCCCGACCAGGCTGTTACTTCGGCGCCAACCCGATCTGCTTGGCGATGGTGGCCATGGCCGCCGCCTCAGCCCGGACCAACTGCTCGAACTCCTTCCCCGTGGAGCCCACGGTGAACTCGCCGAGATCCTTCATCTGCTTCAGGAAGCTCGGGCTCTTGGCTGCCTCTCGGAATGCCCGTTCGAGGATGGCCATGCGATCCGCCGGGATGCCTTTGGGACCCAGAACCCCTCGCCAAATCGGGGTGTCCAGTTCTGGGTGCCCCAGGTCTGCGACGCCGGGCACGTCGGGCAGGATTTCGAGGCGCTCCCGGGTGGTGACAAAGAGGCACCGCACAGTCCCCGCCTTGACATGGGGGAGCGGCGGAGGCGGGGATCCTCCATACACGTCCACGTGTCCGCCCAGGAGGGCTTTGATGCTCTCCCCCGCTCCCCCGTATGGAACCGGTCTCAACTTCACCCCCATCACCGGGAATATCCTCTCCGCTGAGAAGTGGATGGAGTTGCCGACCCCGTCGTTCGCGTACGTCAGCTTTCCGGGATGCTGCGCCGCGTACTCGAAGAACTCCTTGGCCGTCTTGGCAGGAAACTCCGAGCGGACGCAGAAGATGGACGAGTACTTCCCCACCTGCGTGATGTACGAGAAATCGTCGAGGGTAAAGCTGACCTTGATCACGTGGGGCACCATGGTGACGGGCGCCCCCCAGAGGCCTCCCAGGGTGTAGCCATCCGGTTTCGCCTGGGCGATGTAGTTCAGCCCTACCGTTCCCGAGCCACCTGCTTTGTTGAGCACGACGACCTTTTGGCCGAGGATCGGCTCGGCCGCTTCCGCGAGGATCCGCATGACGGTGTCCGTCCCGCCGCCCGGCGGCGTGGGGACGACCACCTCTACGGGCCGGGTGGGGAATTTCTCCTGCGCCCCGCCCACGCCGACGACCCCGGCCACCCCCGCCAGCACCGCGATTGCCCAGAGCGGAACTACCAGACTGCCAATCCCTCTCCTCATGATTCGTCTCCCTTCCTCACGGGCACGCCAGCGCTCGGTGCTCGCCCCGAGCCAACTGCCCGCAGCGTCGTGGCCAGACCGTGATTCCCCTTCCCCCTCGACCAGTGCGGTCACCGGTACAGCCCGACGGACTCCTCGTATTTCTTCCGCACCTCCTCCTTCGGCAGGTACTTCGCCTCGAGCTCCTTGATGCGGGGGATGCCGGCGAACTTATTGAAGTCCTCTGTCGGGTGCCCTTTCACACGCTTTTCGAAGTCCTTCTCGGCCTGGTCTCCTCGCTTCATCATGTCCTCGGCGTAGTCCCAAATCGCCTGCATCGCCACCCGCATGCACCCGAGGGAGACGATGAGCACCTTGTAGCCCATCGCCGCCACATCCTTGAAAGTCAGCGGGGATTCGTACCAGCGGAAGGACGAGGAGTAGTTGAAGAAGAGCGGGAGGTCGGGGAAGTCCCGGTGCACCTCCGCGGCGAACCGGCGGGGAGGCTCGGGATCCGTGTCCGGGAACTCGCAGAAGAGCATGTCGGCCCCCGCCCGGGCGTACGCCTTGGCCCTACGCAACGCCTCATCAAACCCCCCGCCCACGGCGGCCACCGCATCTGTCCTGGCAATGATCACAAAGTCCTTGTCCCGTTTTCCCTCCACGGCGGCGCGGATCTTCCCCACGGCCTCCTCAAAGGGGACGATCATCTTGCCGGCGAGGTGGCCGCACCGCTTGGGGCTTACCTGATCCTCCAGGTGGATGCCCGCCACGCCCGCGCCCTCATAGCTCTGGACAGTTCGAATGACGTTGATGGCGTTGCCGAACCCGGTATCCGCATCGGCGATGACCGGGACGTTCACCGCCCGGGCAATATTCCTGGCGTTGGTGACCATCTCGGTCTCGGTCAACAGGCCGACGTCCGGAAACCCCAGGAGCGTCAGCGACGTGCCATACCCGGTCATGTAGACGAAATCGTACCCCGTCTTCTCCACGATCATGGCGTGCAGGGGATTCGACGCCCCGGGTGTGACGATGTACTCCTTCTCCTGCAGCAATTTCCTGAATTTCTTCGGCATGCTCATGCCTTGATCCTCCTGTGCATCCTTCTTCAGGCCTTTCGGAAGAGGGGTCCTGCCTGCCTGGGGGCAGCCTCGACGGAAGAGAATCGGAGCCCTTTCCCCTTCAGAACTCCTCGAGGGTGTGGACCACTCCCGGACGGTCGAATATCATCCTGGTCTGCGCGCCCAGCTCAATCAGCCTCCTCCGGAGTGGGCCGATGCGGACCCGCTCCTTGCTGTATCGGATAACGGGGAACAGCACCTTTGGTTTCAGTTCCTGGATAATGAGCGCGCCGTTCTCGGCCGCCTCCTCCGCCGTCGAGTCCACGTGCATCTTCCCCTGAATCGGGATCATGCCAAGATCGATGCTGAACCTCCTGCCCACCTCTCGGAAGACATCGGAGTAGATGCAATCACCGAGAATGCAGAGGGAGAATTTCTTGCTTCGGACCACCAATCCGCCATTTCTCGATTTGGCGCTCCCACCCCACTTGGCCATGGCTTCTATCAATTCAGGAGTCAACACAGGGTGCTCGGCCTCGAAGAGGTACACCTCCAGGCCGTCGATCTCTATACTCTCCCCGAAGTCCACGGGGATGAGCCGTTCCCTCGGCAGCTGCCCGCGCTGCAGTATGAAATCGCAGAGGTCGCGCGATCCGACGAACCGAGCCCCGGTCCGCTGGGTGACTTCGACACTGTTTATGAAGTGCCCGGGGTCCCCGTGAGTGGTGAACACAAATTTCGCCGTCTCGTTGATGTCGGTGACCTTGATGGGTGAGTCCGCATTCTTATTGACAGACGGGTCGAACCAGAGTACCTCCTCGCCGCTGAAGACGCGAAATGCCGCGTTGTCGTACCAGGTGACCTGAAGACTCATCTTCTCCTCCGCGTCCTTCTCAGGGTGCGACTGGGTCGAGGGCTTCGGGCTCTTGACATGAAGTCAGTCCGGGAGTCTCCAGGTGGAGAACTGAGGCGGCGGTTGGATCGGCGGCCATAGAATACCCCTGAATGCAGCCGAGGAAGGCCGAGCGACAACTGAAATCTAGCACGGACGGATTAGGCAAGCAAGGGTGGGAGCATCACTTCCAATCTGGCCACCTTCCATCGGGCCACCAATGCCCATGGCCAGTGGGTCGAGCCGTCGAGCCGTCGCAGCGAGCAGCACGCCCAACGGTGTGGTGCAGCGAGCGAGCGCGGTGGCGGGGAGTTGCGAGGCCCTCTTGGCCTGCGCCTCATGGTAAGCGTTCCGTCCCGTTTCTCTCTGCACGATGAGTGTGCTTCTCCGGCCGAGACACAGCGGGGCGGTCCTCGGGCGGACGGCGCATCAATACGATTCTTCCGCCGAGCGGCATAGGGAGATATACTCTCTGCGAACGGCACGAGGGGAGGGAGGAAGATCATGAATACCCGGCGGAACTTCATGCGACTGGCATTCGGAGGTGTCCTCGGGGGTGGCTGGCTTCTCAGTCCCCTCCTCCTGGCGATGCGGCGGGCGTGGGCGGCGGGCAGGAAGGTTCTGGCCAAGGGGACAAAGCGAGAAACCCTGATCCATGAAAACCCGGCCGCGCTGGATGCGAGTAACCTCGAGGTCACGCCGCTGGAAGAGTTCGGAACCATGGGCCCGACGGACCTGGTGGTGGATCTCGCCACGTGGCGGCTGGAACTCTCCGGACTGGTGAAGAGGCCCCTCAGCCTGACCTACGCCCAGCTCACGGCCCTCCCGGTTATCGAGAGGGAGGTGCTGCTGATCTGTCCGGGGTTCTTCGCCAACCACGGCCGGTGGAGAGGACTGTCCATCCAGGGGCTGCTCCAGCAGGCGGATTTCGATCGGGCGGCGAGCCGGGTGGTGATCCGGGCGCGAGGCGGCAGGACCGCAAGCTATCCTCTGGCCGATATTCTCTCCGACAAGATCTTCCTGGCCTATCAGGTGAACGGAAAGGATCTTCCCCGAAGGCATGGCTTCCCGCTGCGCGTGGTGGCGGAGGATTACTACGGGTCTGACTGGGTGAAATACGTAACGAAGGTCAGCGTTGAGAGGACGTAGTCTCGGGTCCGGAGAGATATTACCTGCCGAGGCCGTGCATTCCTCCTCCGCCCTTCCCCTTCCGATAGCGGTCACGCGGCCGGTGTGAGCACCCGGCCGACAAGCTGGCTTGCGAGCGTGCCCCTATCGAGCGTGATGTGCCCGTCGACGATCACCCAGTGAACGCCCTCGGCGAACTGATGTGGCTGTTCGAATGTGGCACGGTCGCGGATGGTGGCCGGATCGAAGACGACCACGTCGGCAAAGCAACCCTCCCTGATCTCTCCCCGACGATCCAGGCCCAGCTTCCGCGCGGGCTTTCCCGTCATCTTGTGCACGGCCTCTTCGAGCGTAAGCAGGCCCTTCTCCCTGACGTAGCGGGCGAAGACGCGCGGGAACGCGCCGTACGAGCGCGGGTGCGGATGGCCTTCGCCCGTCGGCCCGCCCGGGGTGAGCGACCACCCGTCGGAGCCGATCATGGACTGGGGCTTCGGCAGCAGGAAGTCCACGTCCTCCTCTGCCATCACGAAGTTCACCATCGTCGTACGATTCTCATCCTCGAGGATGACGTCGAGGGCCAGCTCGACGGGATCACGGCCGAGCCGCTCCGCCGCCTGCTGGACGGACAGGCCCTGCATCCATCGGTTTCGCTCGGCATGGACGTAGGCCAGCCTGATATCCCGCCAGTCGATCCGGAAGAAGTTGTTCCAGGCCGGCGCCCCGCGCACCACGTCGCGAGCGACCTTCGGGCGGGCTTCCGGGTCCCGGAGCCTGGCTAGCATCGCCTCCGGGCCGGCCACGTGGGCCCAGGGCGGGAGGAGCTGGCTCAAGTTCGCGCTCCCCGCCGTGTACGGGTAGATGTCGAACGTGACGTCCTGCGTGCGTGACGCCGCGTCGATGAGTGCATAGGTGATCCGGACCTTGCCCCAGTTCTCGCGCCCCGCAGCCTTGTGATGCGAGATCTGGACAGGGATGTTCGTCTCGCGAGCGATCCGGAGGACCTCCTGCACCGACTCCACCACCGGGTTCGCCTCGCCCCGCATGTGGGAGGCGTAGAAGCCGCCATGCCGCGCGACTATCCCGGAGAGTTCGATGAGCTCTTCCGTATCGGAGTAGAGACCGGGGGGATAGACGAGCCCCGTGGACATGCCGAAGGCCCCCGCCCGCATGGCCTCGGCGGTCAGGCGCTTCATAGCTTGCAGCTCGTCGGCGGTCGGCCGTCGGTCAGCGAATCCCATGGCGGCCGCCCGGATGGCCCCGTGGCCAACCAGGGGCGCGACGTGCGTCGCCTTGGACGCCGCACGCAACTCGTCCAGGAACTGGCCGAAGCTATTCCACCGCCAGGACCCACCGGCGGGGCCGATCATCGTCTTCCTCAGGTCGTCGCGGATCGCGTCCTGGACCGGCGCTGGCGTCAGGCCGCAGTTGCCGGTGACCTGGGTGGTCACGCCCTGGCGTATCATGCTCTCCGCCCGGCCGTCGGCGAGGAGGGCGAGGTCGGAGTGGTTGTGAATGTCGATGAAGCCGGGGGCGACGATGCATCCTGTCGCGTCCAGTCGCCGCCCCGCGTCTGCGGCCTCGAGGTCACCGATGGCGACGATTCGCGTGCCGGCAATGCCGACGTCGGCGCGTTTGCCTGGTGTACCGGTGCCATCCACCACCAGGCCGTTCTCAATCACGAGGTCCAAGGTCACGCCGTTGTCTCCTACGCGCCTGTGCCTCAGCGCATCCGGCGAGCGATGCGCGGATCGAGAAGGTCGCGCAGGCCGTCCCCCACCATGTTGATGGCGAGCACCGCGGTCGCCAGGAACAGGCCCGGGAAGAGGAGCAGCCAGAAGGCCACCCGGACGTAGGAGCGGGCCTCGGCCATGATGTTGCCCCAGCTCGGGATCTCCGGCGGCGTCCCGGCCCCCAGGAAGCTCAACCCGGCCTCGATCAGGACGGCAGAGGCCATGACGTAGGTCCCCTGGACGATCAGGGCGGCCAGGGTGTTCGGAAGCAAGTGCCGGAGGAGCAGGCGCGGCAGCCGGGCCCCCATGGCCTGGGCCGCCTCGATGAAGGGCTGCTCCCGGAGGGTGAGGACGATGCTCCGCACCAGTCGGACGACGCGCGGCGTCTGGGGGATCACCAGGGCAATGATGACGTTCCGGACACTGGCCTTGGTGAGGGCCACGAACGAGATGGCCAGGAGCAGGTCGGGCAGGGCCATGATCCCGTCCATCGCCCGCATGATGACATTGTCCAGCCGCCGGACGAACCCGCTCACCAGGCCGACGGCCAGGCCGATCGCCGAGGTGAGGGCGGCGACGACCAGGCCGACGAAGAGGGAGACGCGGCTGCCGTAGATCACGCGGCTGTAGGAGTCACGCCCGTACATGTCGGTGCCGAACCAGTGGCCGGCGCCCGGGGACTTGAGCCGCTCGATCGGGTTCATGTCCACGGGGTTAACGGTATGCAGCACGGGGGCGCCGATGGCCAGCACCCCCATGACGAGGAGCAGGAGGCCACCGGCGATCATGGTGGGATTGCGCCGGGCGAAGCGCCGGGCCTTCTGCCCGCGGGTCAGCGCGTCGTAGGGGATGAAGGCAGGTTCCGGCGATGGCTCTGGCATGGACTCAGTACCGGATGCGGGGGTCGAAGAGGGTGTAGGACAGGTCCACGACCAGGTTCACGACGGCGTAGACAAGGGCGAAGATCAGGGTGACGCCCTGGATGATGGAGTAGTCCCGCTGCAGGACGGCGTCCACGGTCAACCGTCCCAGGCCGGGCAGGGCGAACACGCTCTCGGTGATGACCACGCCGCCGATCAGGAGGGCGAACCCGACCCCGATAGTGGTGACCACGGGGACGGCGGCGTTCTTCAGGGCGTGGGCGAAGAGCACGGCGGGCGGGCGCACGCCCTTGGCGTACGCCGTGCGAATGTAATCCGACTGCAACACCTCCAGGACGGAGGCCCGTGTGATCCGGGCCAGCAGAGCCATGTAGACCATCCCCAAGGCGACCGTGGGCAGGACGAGGTGTCGGGCGAAAGGTACGAGGCCCTCACGGAAGCTCACGTAGCCCTGCACGGGCAGAAGGTCCAGCCGGATCGAGAAGGCGTAGATCAGCAGGAACCCCAGCCAGAATATGGGGATGGAGAATCCGCCCACGGCGAAGACCATCACCGCCCGATCCAGCAGGGAGCCCGCCTTCCACGCGGCCAGGATTCCCAGCGGGATAGCCAGCAGGACCGCGAATGCCAGCGTGCTCAGTGCCAGCGCCACCGTGGGCTCAACCCGCTGCAGGATGAGCTGACTCACGGGCAGCCCGGAATGGAGCGACCGCCCTAGGTCTCCGCGTGCCAGGCTGGTGAGGTAGATCCAGAACTGGACGTGGATGGGCTTATCCAGCCCCAGCCCCGTCCGGATCTTCTGGATGTTCTCGGGCGTGGCGTAGTCCCCCGCCAGGATGGCCGCCGGATCGCCGGGGGCCAGGCGGACAAGCAGGAAGACGAAGACTACGACCATCCCCATGACGGGCAGGGTCGCCAGGACTCGCTTGATCGTGTAGATCAGCATGGGAAAGGTCCCGGGAACACGGAATGGAAAGGGCGGGCGGCCGCTCGGGCCGCCCGCCCGCCGAGCTTACTTCTTCACCAGATTCCAGAACACGGTGTGAGGCGTTTCCTGAATCCCGCTCAGGCGGTCCTTCCGATAGGCCGACATCTGGAAGAACTCACCCAGCGGTACGTAGGTGACATTCTCCATGAGGGCGCTGTGGTACTCGGTGAGCCCCTTCTTGAAGGCGTCGGTCCCGGGGGTGAGCTGCCCCAGCTCCTCCAGGGCCTTGGCCGCCCGCGGAGAGCAGGCCCAGCCGAACCAGGCCTTGTCGCAGGCCGTGGAGATGTTGGCGTGGCCCCACGGGTCCTTGACGGCGGCATACCCCGAGAAGGTATGGAAGATGTGCCAGCCGCCGGGATTCTTGGATGGCGGCTCCTTGACGCCGCGCCGCGACACCAGCGTACCCCAGTCCACCACCTGGAGATCCACGTTCACCCCGATCTTCCTGAGCATGGCGGCCGTGGTGAGGGAGGCGGCGTTGATGGGGGCGAAGTCGCTGGGGGCCATCACGACGATCTTCTCCCCCTTGTAACCCGCCTCGGCCATGAGCTGCTTGGCCTTCTCGAGGTCCTGCTTCTTGAGCAGGTCGGCCCCGGCGTCTGTCTCCAGCCAGCCGCCGCACCCCGTCATGCTGTGGCAGACCCGGAAGTTCTCCGGATCGCCGGCGATGGCCTGCAGGTACTCCTCCTGGTTCACCATCGCCAGGAGGGCCTGGCGGGCCTTTGGATTATCGAATGGGGGATTCAGATGGTTCGGATGGATCTGCATCTGCGAGACGTCCGACCGGTACATGGCGATATTGGGATTCTTGCGCAGGAGCGGCCACTGATCCATGTGCGGCCGTTGTATGTAGTCCACCTCTCCCTTCTCCAGCGCCGCCACGGCCGTGGACTGGTCGGGGATGACCACGAACTCCACGCGATCCACACTCACCTTCTTCCCGCCGGCATAGAAGCTGGCGGGCTCCTTGCGGGGGACGTAGTCCTTGAACTTCAGGTAGACCGTCTTGGCGCCCGGCACCCACTCCTTCTGCGCAAACATGAAGGGGCCAGAGCCGACGATCTCCCCCTCGAAAGGCTTGGAGGCATCCTGCAGCGCCTGCCGCTCGGGAATGATAAACGGCACGTAGCTGTATTCCTTGGCCAGGGCCCGGATGGTGAGGCCGTAGGGCTCCTTCAGCTTGAGGACGAACGTCTTCTCGCCGGTGGCCTCCAGGGAGGCCGCCCGGGCCATCACCTTCTGCCCGGCGGCATCCTTCACGGCCCACCGCTTGATGGACGCGACCGCGTCGGCCGCCCGGACCGGCTTCCCGTCGTGCCATTTGAGCCCGCCGCGCAAGGTGAAGGTGTAGGTGAGCTTGTCCGGGCTGACTTGGTAGGTGTCCACCATCTGCGGCTGCGGCTGTCCCTTGGCATCCAAGGAGAAGAGGGTGTCATAGACCATGTACCCGTGGACCTGGGTGATGTCCGCAGTGGTCGAATGGGGATCCAGGAACTTGACCTCGGCATGCATCACGGCGCGCACCGTCTGCGCCGCCGCCGGGCCGGCCCAAAGACAGAGCAGTCCAACCAGCCCGCACGCCAACCCTCGGAACAACGCCTTGCGTCTCATCTGGTCCCTCCTTTCCACGTGAGGCTCACGACTGGGGGCCAACCGCCGTCCCTGTGGCGAGTCGCGCTGGCGGCCACGCGATGGTGATCATGGGCTCGTTGCGATTGGCAAGCTGAAGGCCTGGCATGACGGCATCCAGGAACTGCTGCATGTGCGCCGCCATGGCAGACGCCGCTCGATCCGGGTCCCGCTGACGGAGATACTGCAGCACCGTGGCATGCTGCTCCAGGGATTGATTCACCCGACCGTCCCGGAAGGTCCGATAGCGCTGGGCGACGTCAATGATTTCCGTGGAGATCAGGAAGATCAAGGAGCGAAGCACCGAGTTCCGGGAGCACTCTACAATCTTGAGATGGAAGGTGATGTCCTCCTCCAAGCCAACCCGGCCGGCTTCGACTTGGAGTTGGAACTCCTCGTGCAGCTTCCCCAGAACAGCGATCTCATCGTCTGTGGCGCGCTGGGCCGCCAACCATGCGGAGTGGATCTCGAGCAGAGCGCGCGTCTCGAGGAGCGATTGCAGGTCGTTCCGGTCCAGCGCCAAGATGTTGGAGATCAAACCATCAAGGGCTTTGGCGCCAAGGCTGGCCACGATGGTGCCAGCGTTGGGATAGGTCTTGAGGATGCCGTAGAACTCGAGCCGCTGCAGCGCCTCGCGGACGTGACCACGCCCGACTCGGAAACGCCCGGCGAGTTCGCGTTCGGAGGGGAGCCGATCACCTGGCTTAAGAGTGCCGTCGGAGATCAAACCTTGAAGCTGTTTGATGATAACCTCCGATGGGGTTCGGAGTCTTACCTCCTTGAGCTTTTCGATGACCTCCGCTCTTGCCATTCCTTCCCTTTTCATTTTGCAGTTCATCGGTTATTGGTTAACCAATAACCAGCTTATAATTTCTTGTGGTCATCGAAGTAAAGGACAGTCTCTTTAAAGGGTTGGTTATTCGGATAACCTGACTTAGCGTCGACTTGGAAGGGGACAGGAAGCCTCGGAGCTGTGCTCCACAAAAACCTTCAGGCAATCACGCCGCATGTTTCTCGAGGTCGTCTTTATGACGATAGGCGAAGGCGGTAGCTTGAATAGCCTCTTCACTCCCCTTCACGTGGAGGGGACGTCGCATTACAAGTCAAATTGTCTACCAGACACCCCCGGCGTCTCCCAAGTTGAGAAGGTTGCTCATAGCGCGACGATTGAGATTCAGGGTCACGCCCTGGAGCGCTCAATGAGAATGCAGTCCGCTTACCTCGGCTCGAGGACCTGCAACGTCAGGCCGGCGACCATGCCCTTCACGCGCTCCCGATACTCCCCCATGCGCGGCGCCTGCAGGTGGGCCTGAAGCGCCTGGAGGCTCTCCCATTTCTCGACGATCGTCACCGTGTTCTCGCGCAGGGGGATCTGCGCCTTGATGTCCGTCTTCAGGTCCACGGTCGGGCCGTACTCGATGCAGCCCTTCTCCGCACGGACGTTCGGCATGTTCCTGTGGAACTCCGCCAGGAACGGTTCGCGCTTCCCCGGCTTCACCTCGATCGTCGCAATCACGTAGATCATGTCTTGTTCTCCCATAAGATGCCGCTGGTTGTTGTCATCCGCCCAATCGGCGTCGTTCGTAGAAAGCGCAGAGCGACCGCAGGGGGCAGCCCGGGCACTTCGGATTCCGGGCCGTGCAGACCGTCGCGCCAAAATCCATGAGCGCCTGGTTCATGGCCCAGGCGTCCCCGTCGGGGATCACGGCCTGGGCCAGCCCCCAAAGGCGACGCTCCGCCCCGGCCGGGCGCGCCGCCCGGCGCCGGACGAAGACGCGGCCGATGACGCGGCGGACGTTGGTGTCCAGGATGGGCGCCGGTTCGTCGTAGGCGAAGCTCGCCACCGCCCCGGCCGTGTACCGGCCCACGCCCGGCAGGGCCTGCAGTTCCTCCACCTGCCGCGGAAAGCGTCCGTTGTGCCGCCGCACGATCGTCCGCGCCGCGGCGTGGAGGTTGCGGGCCCGCGCGTAGTATCCCAGCCCATCCCAGGATTCCCGGACCCGTGCCGGGCGGGCCGCCGCCAGGTCCCGCACCGTCGGATATTCCCGCAGGAATCGTCCGTAGTATTCCCGCACGCGCTCGACCTGCGTCTGCTGGAGCATCACCTCCGAGACCAGGATCTTGTACGGGTCGCGGGTCCGCCGCCAGGGCAGATTCCGGCCGTTTTGCCGGAACCACGCCAGCAGTCGAACCTGGAACGCCTTGACCTTCCCGGGATCCGGGCTGGGACGATACCCTCGACTCTTGCCCATTCTTTCAGGGTGTCCTGGCGCCCCTACCGTCTTGGCGGTTACGTGTTCGGCCAAATTTCCCCCTGGATCATCCGCCCCACCAGCTCCCGATCCGCCTCGAGAAAGTCGTAGCGGGAAAGATCGGTCACCCGCGCCCACTCGATCCGCTCGAAGGCGCGATTCACCGGCGCCCCCGTGTAGCTCTGGACGCGGAAGAAGAGCAGGCGGACCGCGAGGCCGTCGGAATAGTGATGGTCAATCCGATAGACCTCCGGACCGACTTCCGCTTCGATCCCCAGCTCCTCGGCCAGCTCGCGGCGCAGGCAGGCCTCCGGCGACTCGCCCCCCTCGACCTTGCCGCCCGGGAACTCCCACTTCAGGCCGAATCGAGCCCCCGCCCGCCGTTGACAGATCAACACGCGGTCTTCCTCGGTGAGGATTCCGGCCGTAACGAGAGTCATGACTCGGCAGGCCAAACTCCTGCCCGGGCGAGCGCACAGCCGACCAAGCGGACATCACTTCCGAGCCGGCGAGGCTGGCCCCAGCAAAGGGGGTATGGTTTCCGGCGACGTGAGACCAGAGAGCAGCGCGTGGTTGAAATCGCGCCACACGGTAATCAAAGCCAGACACCGGGTCAAGGGGTTTTTCCGGCAGTCCAATGGGCGACCGCCAAAACACTTGCGTCCAGGCCCCTCAGCCTGTAAAAAGTACGTCGGGGACGGCGACCAGACGCACGAGGCGGACAAGGAAAAGGAGCCATGGTGGGGAAGTGTCAACGGGTACCGGCGCCTTCGCTCAAGGGTGAGCGTCGGGCGAAGTCGCGGTGGATACCGTGGGCGATGGGGGTCGCCGCGCTGATTGCCGCGCTGGCCCACCAGAGCGGCAGCAACCTCGCCTCCGGCGCAAACGTCGTGGCCCGCGTCGGCAGTCCGGCGCCGGACTTCACCCTGAAGCTGTTCGATGGAAAGAGCGTCACCCTCTCCAGCTTGAAGGGCAAGCCCGTCGTCGTGAACTTCTGGCACTCCGGGTGACCGCACTGCCAACGGGAGGCTCCCGTTCTGGGGCAGCTTTTTCAGAAATATCACCGTAAGGGCGTGGTCTTCCTCAGTGTCAACGTCACCTGGGACCACGAAGCGCCGGCGAAGAAGTTCGCGGAGGAGTATCATCTGCCATTTCCCGTGGGGCGCGACGCCGATGGGAGGATCGGCGACCTCTACGGCGTCGAGGCGACACCGACCACCCTGTTCATCGGGAAGGACGGGAAGCTCCGGGAGCGGCAGGAGGGTGCTCCCGAAGATGTCAAAGCGATCGAGGCCGGGCTCGAGCAACGGATCAATTGGCTGCTGGCAGGCTGACAACCACGCATTGGGCGAATAGGCCCACGGGCACGAAAGGAACCCCATGGCAAAGCGCCAGCTGGCCAAGCCTCCGTCGGCAAAGGAGAAGCGTCAGGCGAAATCGCGCTGGACCGCGTGGGCGCTGATCGGCGGGACGGTGGCAGTCGTCGGCGTGATGATCGGCCTGGTCATCATGCAGAGCGGCTCGAAGTCCACTCCGGGCAAGGCCCACGTCGGGAATCCCGCGCCGGACTTCACCCTGCGGCTGCTCAACGGGCAGAGCGTCACCCTCTCCAGCCTGAAGGGCCAGCCCGTCGTGCTGAGCTTCTGGGCCTCCGACTGCCCCCACTGTCAACGGGAGGCTCCGGTCGTGGCGAAGATGTATGCGAAGTACCGCGACAAGGGGCTGGCCCTCCTGAGCATCAGCGTCTCCTGGGATACCGACAGCGGGGCGAAGAAGTTCGTGGAGGAGTACCGCCTCCCGTTCCCGGTCGGGCGGGATACCGACGCGGTGATCGGCACCCTCTACGGCGTCGACTCAACCCCCAACACGTTCTTCATCGCCAAGGATGGGAAGGTCGTGGGGCGCGTGGACGGGGAGATGGAGGAGGCCGCCTTCGAGCAGCGGATCAACTCGCTGCTGGCAAGCTGACGGTTTCGGGTTCGGAGCATTTCACCCAACAGCCCCGGCGTAAGGCAGAATCATCAGCCTATCGAATCCCCCGCAGAGTTTACCTCCAGCACTGCTCCCTTCGAGGGGCAGGCACTCCGGATTGTCCGCAGGCGAATCTCCACTCAGGTTGTCGGCATCAGGGGCGCAGCCACGGCGGACGCGAAGGCCTCGCTGCCGATACCGACGGTGACGTCCGTGAGCGGCGTGCTGCTCTCGGCCATGCCGAGCGCGTACTGGGCGATGCGGATGAGGCCCGAGCAGCAGGGAACTTCCATGTGAACGGCGGTGAGGCTCCGCGGTTGGGCGGCGCGGATGATCTCGGCCAGCTTCCGGACGTAGAACTCGGCCTGGTCGAGCTTGGGGCAGCCGATGATGACCGGCTTGCCGCGCAGGAAGCGCTGGTGGAAATCGGCACAGGCGAACGGGACGCAATCGGCGACGAGCAAGAGGTCCGCCCCCCGAAAGTACGGCGCGTTCGGCGGGACCAGGGTCAACTGGACCGGCCAGCTCCTCAGCTCGGAGGCCGCAGGAGCGCCCGCGAAATTCCGTGCCGACGCAGCCGCGGTTGCCCGGTGCCCCAGGCTCCCGGCCATGGAGCCAGGGCACTGGGGTGGGGTGAAGGCAAGGGGTAACGAACTCGACGCGACCTTCTTTCCCTGCAGCCGCTCGAGATGCTCGCGCGTCCCGGCCTCGTCGAACTCCTCCGCCTCGCGTTCTTCCATGGTGATGGCGCCCTGGGGACAATGGCCCAGGCAGGCGCCCAAGCCGTCGCAGTACGTCTCGCTGACCAGCCGGGCCTTCCCCTCGATGATCGCGATGGCCCCTTCGGCGCAGCCGGTCACGCACTCGCGGCAGCCATCGCACTTCTCCTCGTCGATATAAATCACCTTGCGCCATGCCATGGTAACCGCTCCCTTTCTCCGTTTCGCCCCCCTCCCCGGGACATGTTGGACCCCACCCTGTCGACGCATAGTGTCTTCGATTTTGCCGCTGGTATATGATCTGGATCAGCCAGCACGAAATTCCCTGCGCACCCCCACGGCTGATCGAGGGCATGCATGCGCTGCAGCGGACCGTCGAGGGCTTTTACCCGCAACTCTGAGGCTCTTCGCTCGACATCGGCTCGTACTCCTCTCGGATGAGATATTGCAGCCGAAAGGCGGTTCTGTTACGCTCCCCTCGCCATGTCCTACCCCCTCTACCGACCACTCAACCAGCCGGGAAAACTTCAACCATGACGCCTGAAACGAATCCTCCGGAATCAGCGCCCTCGATACTTCGAAGACGGTGGGGCTTGGTTGCGGGCTGCGCGGGTTTAATGACCGTATCCTCCGGCGTCTGGTACACTGCCTCCGTGTTCTTCGTGGCCCTCATCGGGGAATTCGGGTGGGACTATGCCTCCACGGCCAGCATCTTCTCGCTCTTCACCATCCTCTACGGCGCCTGGGGCATCCTGGTGGGCCATCTCGTGGATCGCTTCGGGGTTCGCCGGGTAGTGCTGGCCGGGGGTCTCCTTTTGCCCATTGCGCTCGCGGCCAATGGATTGGCGCACGATTTGTGGCATCTCTATGTCACCCACGGCGTTCTGGCATCCCTCGGCCTCTCTGCCACAGGCTACGTTCCCGTCTCCCTTGTCTTGACCCGCCGGTTTCGCGAGCACCGCGGCCTCGCCCTCGGGACCGCCTCGGCCGGGGTGGGGATCGGAATCCTGGTCCTCGTGCCGCTGACTCAGGTGTTCATTGACTACTGGGGATGGCGCCTTGCTTATCTGGGCCTCGCGGTCATCGCCGCCTCGGTGGCCCTGCTGGTAGGATCCTTCACCCTGAAGGAAAGGGAAATTGCGTCCCCCGAAGAGACCCGGCCGAGCGTTGCGTCTCCGCCCCTGGCCCACAACGCGCGCACTGCGCCGGAGTGGACCCTCACGTCAGCCCTCTGTACTCGCGAGTTCTGGCTGGTGACCGCCACCCTCGTCTTCCTCAACGGCCCCACCCAGTTGGTGCTGACCCACCACGTGGCCTACCTCATCGAGGTCGGGAAGTCCAAGATGCTGGTGGCCGTGATCGTGGGCCTGGTGGGCCTGTTTAGCATCCCCGGCAAGATCGCGTGGGGGTTCTTGTCGGATCGATGGTGGACGGAGCTGATCTACCTGGCCGGGGCCACCGGTGTCGTCGCGGCGATCCTTGCCCTCCTGACGATTGGCCCCACCTCTTCTGTCTGGAGCCTCTACGGGTACGCAATCCTCATGGGCTTCGGCTACGCCGTTTCGGCGTCCATGACCCCGATCCTTTGCGGGCGTTTCTTCGTGGGCCGGCATTTCGGCGTCATCCTCGGCGCCCTCAACACCTTCTACCAGGGAGCGGGGGCCGCAGGCATCTGGCTGGCCGGGTACGCCCACGATGTGACTGGCAGCTACCGGCTGCCTTTTCTTGCCTCCATCCTCAGCGCCGCGGTGGCTGCCGCCTGCGTATGGCTGGCCGCCCCTCGCCGGATCCCACCGCAGCGAGTCGTCTAACCACTGATCGAGTGCGTGCCAGGGGACCCTACCTCCCCTCGAAAACCGAGGCCGCAGTGAAGGCCCCCTGCGGCCCTGCGACGACTGCCCCATGGAATGCGGCCAGGAGTGAGACCACAGTCCCACGGTCTCCCCCACCTTCGCTCAAAAATCCCTTGAGTTGCCTTCAAGAATCGGGTAGCTATGTGCACACTGGTATCCGGTGCGTTTTGCGTGGGGGATCCGGAAGATGGCCAGCGCGATGGTGTCCCAGCCGACCTGCAAGATCAGGATGCGCTGCAACGTGATGGTGCCGGTGCGGGACGGCGTCCGGCTGTCAACCGACATCTACATGCCCGACGCGCCGGGCCCGTTTCCGGTGATCCTCATCCGCACTCCCTACAACAACAACCGGGAGCCCGACGTTCAGGACGCCGTGTACTTCGCCTCGCGGGGCTACGCGGTGCTGCTCCAGGACGTCCGGGGGCGGGGAGACTCGGAGGGCGAGTGGGCGCCTTTCCTCCACGAGGCCGAGGACGGCTACGACGCCCAGGAGTGGGCGGGGAAGCAGTCCTGGTCCACCGGCAAGGTGGGCACCAGCGGCGCATCGTACGTGGGCCTGACCCAGTGGCTGCCGGCGCCGCTCCGGAATCCTCACCTCGCCGCCATGGCGCCCCGCGTGGGCTTCTCCAACCTCTACCACAACTGGGTCTACACCGGGGGCGCCTTCCAGCTCGGCTTCAACCTCCGCTGGGGCGCCATCCAGATGCACACGCGGACGAACCGGACGCAGTATCTCTGGCTGCCGGAAGAGGTGCACCTGTCGCGGCTCTTCTGGCACCTGCCGTTGATCACCGGCGACGAGGCGGCCGGGCGGCCCTGCGAGTTCTACGAGGAGTGGATCCGCCATCCGAGCTACGATTCCTACTGGGAGCGGTTGGGGAACATCGAGGCAAAGTATGCCGAGATCGATGTCCCGGCCTACGGGTTCGGCGGCTGGTACGACGTCTTCCTCCAGTCCACGCTGAACAACTTCATGGGCGTGAAGAAGCAGGGCTGCAGCGAGAAGGCGCGGCGCGGCCAGAAGGTCCTCATCGGTCCGTGGATCCACTGCCTGGGGGATCGGGGAACCTGTTCGAAGACCGGCGATATCGATTTCGGCCCGGCGTCCCTCATCGACCTCCGGGGCGAGGAGCTGCGCTGGTTCGACTACTGGCTGAAGGGGATGGACAACGGTATCCCCGACGAGCCGCGGGTGAAGGTCTTCGTGATGGGACGGAACCGCTGGCGCGAGGCGGACACGTGGCCGATCCCGGGCGCGCGGTACACGCGCTATTACTTCCACAGCCGGGGGAAGGCAAATTCCCTCCACGGCGATGGCGGCCTGGGCACGGCCGCCCCGGGCGACCAGCCGCCGGACACTTACGTCTATGATCCGGGGAACCCCGTGCCCACGCTGGGTGGGAGCGCCTGCTGCGGAGAGGACGTCACGCCGATCACGATGGGCCCGCGGGATCAGCGCCCCGCCGAAGAGCGGGCCGACGTCCTGGTGTACACCACGCCGCCACTGGAGGAGGACGTGGAGGTGACGGGACCCGTCTCCGTCATGTTGTACGCCGCCTCCGACGCCCGCGACACCGACTTCACCGCCAAGCTGGTGGACGTCTTCCCCGACGGCTATGCCATGAACGTCGCCCAGGGGATCATCCGGGCGCGGTACCGCGATTCATGGGAGCGGCCGGCGCTCCTCGAGCCGGGCCGCCTGTACCAGTACACCATCGACCTCTGGTCCACGAGCAACTGCTTCCTCCGCGGCCATCGCATCCGGGTGGAGATCTCCAGCAGCAATTTTCCCCAGTTCGATCGGAACCCCAACACCGGCCATCCCTTCGGCCTGGACGCGGAGCTCCGTCCCGCCCGGCAGACCGTCTTCCACGACGCCGACCACCCCTCGCACATCCTCCTGCCGATCGTTGCTGCGTAGGCGGGGGCCAAAGGATCTGCTCGTTGCCTTCATAGCTGGACGCTCTCGGGCCTGCGCCCCGGCTAGGCTTTCCGTGACCGCGGCAGGAAGAGGAAATAATACCTATAATGCAACGTCCCCTTTCCGTTGTGGGTGCAGCGCACGCGCCTCCTAGCCTCCGCGCCGGAGGGTCTCTGGAACCCTCAGCCACATCACCGCGGCGCCGGTAAAGCCGAAAGCGGCGGTGACCACCGCCGCCAGGGCGAGGCTCGCGACACCGACGATGAAGCTCACGGCGAGCGGTCCGCCGGCGCTCCCCACATCGCTGATGAACCGCCAGACGCCGAGGAACTCGCCCCGCCGGCCCTCGGGCGAGAAATCGGCGCCCAGGGTCATGACGATCCCCGGCCCGAGGCCATTGCCGATGCCCGTCAGCATGGCCACCAGGGTGAAGCCGTAAAGTTCGGTCGTCACCGGCAGGATGAGAAGCCCGAGGGACAACGTAAGCAGGCTCGGGACGCCCGCCCACTTGCGGCCCCAACGATCCATGACGTGGCCGACCGGATAGAACATGCCGGCATCAATGAAGGAGGAGGCGCCGTAGACGAGGCCGATCTGGGCGACGTTGAGCCCGATCGAATCGCCCCAGAGGGGCAGGAACACGTCGCGGCACTGGCGCACCATCTGGAGGGCGACCACGGCCAGGCCGGCGCTCAGGAAGATCCGCCGGTGCTCGACCACGGTGGCGACGAGATGTCCGCTGGCGCCGCGTCCCCTGGGCTGTTCCGAGCCCGGGGTCTTCCGGACAACGTTGAACATCAACACCGAGGCCGCGACGCCCATCGCAGCCTGGGCGTAGAACGCCGACTCCAGGCCGTAATGCTTGCCGAGGAAGCCGCCGAGGATCGGCCCGACGAAGGTGCCGGCTCGGCTCACCCCGCCGAGGAGCGATAGGGCGCGGCCGCGCTGCCCGAGCGGCGTGACCTCGCTGACGTAGGCAAGCCGCGCGACCTGCCAGAAAGCCCAGCCGCCGCCCATCACGAGGATGAGCGCTGCCAGGACGACGATCGAGCGGCTCAAGGAGGCGCCGACCGCCACCACGGCGACCAGGGCCGTGCCGGCGACCATCGCGCCCTTATCCCCGAAGCGGGAAACGACGACGCCGCTTGGCAGGTCGAAGAGCATCGTCCCCAGACCGCGCATCGCGACGACGAGGGCGGCCGCGGCAACCGAGGCGCCGCGCCCGCGGGCAAAGAGGGGGATGATGGGCAGGACGGCACCCTCGCCGATCGAGAAAAGGAAAGTTGGCAGGTAGACGCTGAAGACCAGGGAGCTGAGCTTGAAGGTCTGCTGCTCTCGACGAGCCGCGTTGGTCATGGGGCAATGCTTTAGCTTCGGCTGATTCCCCCACCATCCCAAGCCGCCCAGGACTCCCGGGACCGCTCTCGAGTCGCAGGCGGCGACAAACGACGCGGACTATGGGACTCCCGGCGGATGCCTGTCAAGCGGAAACCCGACCCCCTGCCATGCCCCAGGGCCCTCGCCGGGCCGCCTCGGAAGTGCTTCGAAGCATTCCCCACCCCAGCATCGGGGGTGAAAAGCCACTAACGCCGCGACGTAAAAAAGGCATCAGCGGTCTCCAGGCTTCCCCTCGGACCCTCTGAGGGTGTTCTCGAACCCGACGATCAACCCATAGATGATGAAGCCCGCTATGCTTCCGACGATGGCCGCACACACCAGCAGGATGAAGTTGGGAGGAAGTACCACCATTGCCGGAACCCCCTTTCCTGATCGGGTTACGGGCGCCGAAATGCTCGCTGCGGGAGGCCCTTGAAGCGAATCTCCGGATTGGCCGCCAGCATCTCACTCAGGATCGTCCGGATCCCGGTGTTCTCCACGTAGAACGCGTAGACCACCTCCCCCTCAAGGCGGAATCTGAGAAATCCGATGCCGATGGCCAGGGAGGGCCCCTGCACCCGGGCCACCTCCCGAGCGCGGGTCAGGATGCGCCTCCGGGCACTGACGAACTGCATGCTCCCATCGGCTTGGGCCTCTATGATGTAGGAGATCCCCAGAGACCAGTACCATGAGTAGGCGGTGAAGAACACAACCATCACCAGGAACGGGACGCTCACCACCAAGGCCGTGGAGAGGGCCAGGGGAACAAAGCCGATCGTCCAAGCGGCCAGGAGGGCATAGAAGACCGCCATGAAGATGCGCGGGGCCCGATAGACGGTCTCGCTCATCGCGTGTACATCCCGAGAGAGTCGCCATCCGGCGCGTGATATTCCCAACCCCCTGCAAACGGCCCCGTCCTCACCGGTACAGCCACCGGGGCACCACCAGGATGATGTTGGGAAATATCATACACAAGATCAGGCCGACGATCTGAAGAACCATGAAGGGCACAGCGCCCCACCAGATGTCCTTAGTCTTGATCTCCGGCGGGGCCACCCCCTTGAGGAAGAACAGCGAATAGCCGAAGGGAGGCGAAAGGAAGGACACCTGCATGTTCACCGCCACCAGGACCCCAAACCAGATCGGGTCGAAACCCAGCTCCCGGATGATGGGGCCGAAGAGCGGGATGGTGAGCATGAAGATCCCCACCCAGTCCATGAAGCAGCCGAGGAAGAGGAGGAGGAGCTGCATGAAGATCAGGATCTGCCAGCGGCCCAGCCCCGACCCCAAGAGCAGGTTCCGGATGAAGTCATCCCCGCCGACCATGACGTAGAAGCCCACGAGGATGTTCGCCCCGAACATGATCCACAGGACCATGGCGGATGTTTTCATGGCGTCTTCACACGCCACCACGAAGCTCCTCCATGTGATCCGGCGTCGCCCCACTGCGATGACCAGGGCCCCAAATGCTCCCAACCCCGCTGCCTCCGTCGGGGCTGCAATGCCCAGCACGATGCTGCCCAGGACCAGAAAGATCAGGATGCCGGACGGAATGATGGGCAGCAGCATCCTTAGCTTCTCCGCCCACGAGGCTCGCTCCTCCTTCGGAATGGCCGGGCCCATTGCCGGATTGAGATAGCACCGAATCGTGATGTAGCCAATGAACAGTCCGGACAGCACGAAGCCGGGCAGGAAGGCCCCGGCGTAGAGTTGCCCGATGGAGCTGTTGTCCACCATGCCATACACGATGAGCATGATGCTGGGAGGGATGAGGATGCCCAGCGTCCCTCCCGCGAGGACGGAGCCTGCAGCCATGTACTTGTCGTACTTGCGCTTGAGCATCTCCGGGAAGGCGATCAGGCCCATGGTCACTTCGCTGGCCCCGACGATGCCCACCATCATGGCCAGCAGGGTGCACGCGATCACGGTGGCCGTGGCCACCCCACCCTTCAGCCAGCCGACCCATTGATGAACCATCTCGTAGATCTCTTGGATAAGGCCCGCACTGGCGAGAATCACGGCCATCACGATGAAGAGAGGGATGGCTCCCAGCAGGTAGTTGGTCATGAGGCCGAAGACCCGCGTGGGGATGATGTT
>Ga0315280_10001607_pt1 | contig 38365 bp, 33 predicted proteins | sample YL17G06_40_MG_FD_203697 | JGI IMG/M metagenome (GOLD analysis project Ga0315280, IMG submission 203697) | Sediment microbial communities from Yellowstone Lake, YNP, Wyoming, USA - YL17G06_40 | ecosystem: Environmental > Aquatic > Freshwater > Lake > Sediment | place: USA: Wyoming | collected... | reverse complement strand
GTCGAGCAGCGGGATGTCGAGTTCGGCCTCCACCGTCTCGGCCAGCGGCGCTGCGTGCAGGTTGGTGCAGAAGGTCGTGATCGCTTCGGGCCGCGCCGCGGCCACCTCGCGCATCAGGGTCATCAGCCGCTCGGGCTCGACCAGCGCAAAGTCGTGGTTGACGCAGATGCCGAGGTGGCGCTCGGCAACCACTTCGACGCCGATGGCGCGGTAGTTGTCGATGATGCGCTGCTGCACGTCCCGGGTGTAGGGCGTGACGAGCGCGAGGCGCTTCACGCCGCGCAGCGCGAGCAGTTCGTTCAGCGCCAGCACCGCGGTCGTGGCGGCGATGCCGGTGCGCTCCCGGATGCGCTCGACCAGGCGCCGATCGGCGTCGAAGCCGAGCCATCCCGACGACGTGCCGCTCCAGCCGATCACGTCGACCTTGGCGTCGGCGAGCAGCTCGGCGGCGGCGAGGATCTTGCTGTCGTCGAACTGGCCGAGCGCCTGTGCCGAGAGCGAGATCTCGGTCACCTTGAAGCGCGAGAAATACGCGCTGCAGCCGGGCACGGCCGCGGCGAGCGCGCTGGTCAGCGGCTCGAGCGCCGTGTTTGACGAGGGCGTCAGGACGCCGAGGCGGAGGGTGCGACACATGGCTTGCTTTCAGTGGACGGGATCGATCAGGCCAAGCTTTGGCCCGGCTCTGGCCGCGATCATGGATCAAACCTTGCAAAATGTCGACACTGGTGTAAACACTTAGTCCAACAAGACAATTGTTGACGATACTGTCGACAGTTCATGACAAGCTGACTTCCAAACAATGATCCAGCTTTTCATTCGCGGATCCGATGATCCTGCTGCGTGTCATGAAAGCAGCTTGGAACAGACTCAGAGCACGGAGCAGACACAAGTGTCGACAATTTCTGAAGCTCAGCCCCTGAGCGCCGGGCGCGAGCGGCGCGCGAACCGAGAGCGCACGTGAGCCGGCCTGCCTTCGAGCTTGTGGTGCGCAACTCGCGTGTGGCGACGGCGAGCGATACCTTCGTCGCGGACATCGGCATCGTCGGCGGACGCATCGTGCAACTCGGCGTCCGCCTGCCTGCGGGGGCGCGCGAGATCGACGCTGCCGGCCGCGTCGTGACGCCGGGCGGCGTGGACGCCCACTGCCATCTCGACCAACCGATGCCGCCTCCGGCGCGCATGGCCGACGGCTTTGACAGCGGCACGCGCAGCGCGGCCTGCGGCGGCACGACGACCGTGATCCCGTTCGCTGCGCAGCAAAAGGGCCAGTCGCTGCGCGCTGCGGTGGCCGACTACCACCAGCGCGCCGAGGGGCACGCGCATGTGGACTATGCGTTCCACCTGATCGTCAGCGACCCGACGCCGCAGGTGCTGAACGAGGAACTGCCGGCGCTGATCCGCGAGGGATACACCTCCTTCAAGATCTACATGACCTACGACGACCTCAAGCTCGACGACGGCCAGATCCTCGACGTGCTCGCGGTGGCGCGCGAACACGGCGCGATGGCGATGATCCACGCCGAGAACGCCGACTGCATCGAATGGCTGACGAAGCGGCTCGAGGCCGCCGGCCGCACCGCGCCGCGCTTTCACGCCCACGCGCGGCCGATGCTGGTCGAGCGCGAAGCGACGCACCGTGCAATTGCGCTCTCGGAGCTGGTCGACGTGCCGATCCTGATCGTGCACGTCTCGGGCCGCGAAGCGGTCGAGCAGATCCGCTGGGCGCGCGCGCACGGCCTGAACGTGCTCGCCGAGACCTGCCCGCAGTACCTGTTCCTGACCGCGGCCGATCTGGGCATCGACGACAGCTACCAGGGTGCGCGCTGCGTCTGCAGCCCGCCGCCGCGCGACGCTTCGAACCAGCAGGTGATCTGGGACGGCCTGAACGACGGTCTGTTCACCGTGTTCTCGTCCGACCACGCGCCGTTCCGCTACGACGCGCCCGAGGGCAAGAAGCCGCTCGGGAAAGAGGTGGCCTTCCGCCACATTCCGAACGGCATTCCGGGCCTCGAGACACGCCTGCCGCTGCTTTACTCCGAAGGCGTGCTCGCCGGCCGCATGACGCTGAACCGCTTCGTCGAGCTGACATCGACCAATCCCGCCAAGGCCTATGGACTGCACCCGCGCAAGGGCACGATCGCGATCGGCAGCGATGCCGACCTCGTGATCTGGGGTGAACGCGAATTCGTGTTGCGCAACGCCGACCTGCACCACAACGTCGACTACACGCCCTACGAGGGCCAGACCCTGCGCGCATGGCCGGCCGTGACGATTGCCGGCGGCGAGGTGGTGTGGGACGGGCAGTTCCATGCGCGAGCAGGCCGCGGCAGGTTCTTGCCGTGCGCAGCGCCGTCGCTGCTGCCGCGGCGGGCCTGACGCGCAAGGCCGGAATCACGATGAGCCCGCAACCCATCGTCGAATCGAGCGCAGTGACGTTGGCGCGCCCGGGCGCTGCGATGAAGCTGCTGCTGATCAACCCGAACATCTCGGACAGCGTCTCGGCGTTGATCCGCGCCGAGGCGCAGCGCAGCGCCTCGGCCGGCACCGAGATCGAAGTGCTGACCGCGCCTTTCGGCGTCGCCTACATCGAGACCCGTTTCGAGGCGCTGCTCGGTGCCTATGCGGCCGCGGAGCTGGCGGCCGAGCATCACGAACGCTTCGACGCGGTCATCGTGGCCGCCTTCGGCGACCCCGGCCTGGCAGGCCTGCGCGAGGCGCTGCCGATCCCGGTCACCGGCCTCACCGAAGCGGCGCTGGCGAGTGCGCACCTGCTCGGCCAGCGTTTCTCGATCATCGCGATCTCGCAGCGCATCCAGGCCTGGTACCGCGAGGTCGTCACGGCCTACGGCTACGGCTCGCGGCTGGCCAGCATCCGCGCGCTGGACCGGCCACTGTCGAGCATCGGCGCCGCCCAGGACGAACATGCACAAGCCTTGATCGCGCTGGCCGAACGCGCCGTCGACGAGGACGGTGCCGACGTCATCGTGCTCGCCGGCGCGCCGCTGGCCGGACTGGCGCGCTCGCTCAAGGGCAGGCTGCCGGTGCCGGTGGTCGACGGCGTGTCCAGCGCCGTGCGCCACGCCGAGACACTGGTCGCCCTGCAACCCGGCCGCGCCACGCGCGGCAGCTTCGCGCCGCCACCGCTCAAACCGAATCGGGGTCTGAGCCCCGCCCTGGAAAGGCTGCTGACCCGCGGCCGGCCTGCCTGATCCCACCCACCCCAAGGAGTATCAAAGATGTCCCGCTTCAAGACCGTATTGACGACGCTGGCGCTCGCCGCAGGCCTGCTATCCGGCGCCCAGGCGCAGGAGAGGATCAAGTTCAAGATCATCGGCCAGCCGCTGGCCACCGGCCTGATCCAGAAGAACAAGGAACAGCCCTTCTTCGAAGCCTTTGCCGCGAAGACCGGGTTGCCGATCGACGCCGAATACAAACCGATCGATACCCTGGGCATCAAGGACACCGAGCAGCTGCGCGTGATGAAGGCCGGCCTGTTCGACATCGTCTCGCTGCGCGTGTCGCAGAACTCGCGCGACGAACCGACCATCCTCGGCCTGGACCTGGTGGGCGCGAGCCCCGACTACGCCACCGGGCGCAAGGTCGCCAAGGCCTATTTCGACGTCGCCGACGAGCGCCTGCAGAAGCAGTTCAACGTCAAGCTGCTGGGCGTCTGGCCGTTCGGCCCGCAGATCCTGTTCTGCAAGAAGCCGATCACCAAGCTGGCCGACATCAAAGGCTTGAAGGTGCGCACCTACGACCAGAACCTGGCCAAGTTCATCGAGCTTGTCGGCGGCACGCCGGTGCCGATCTCGTTCGCCGACACGCACCAGTCGCTCTCGCTCGGCGTGGTCGACTGCGCCATCACCGGCCCGAGTTCGGCCAACTCGGCCGGCTGGCCCGAAGTCACGACGCACCAGCTGCCGCTGGGTTTCCAGATGGCGCTGAACGGCTACGCGATCTCGCTCAAGGCCTGGAACTCGCTCAAGCCCGACCAGCAGGCCAAGCTGAAGACCGCTTTCGACAGCCTCACCGAAGAGATCTGGAAATACTCTGAAGAGCTGTTCGTCGACGCGCTGAACTGCAATGCCGGCAACGACCCCTGCACCACCGGCAAGAAGTTCAAGCTCGTCAACGTCCCGGTCACGCCCGCCGACGGCGAACTGGTGCGCAGCGCGGTGAGCAAGGTCTCGTTGCCGGTGTGGGCCGAGGTGTGTGACAAGTCCAACCCGGGTTGCTCGCAGAAGTGGCTGGCGACGGTCGGGCCGGTGCTCGGGCTGAAGTGAGCGGCGGGTGGGCACGCGGTCGCTGCGTGCCCGCTCCATGCGCCCCGCGCAGGCTTGCGCATCGACTGCAACAGAAAGACAGGCCAACATGAAAGATCGCATCGAATCCTTCCTTGCCACCGTGTTCGGCGGCATCTTCCTGCTGCTGTCGGTGGTGGTGGTGGTGGAGACCGTCAGCCGCAAGGTGTTCAACACTTCGCTGCAGGGCGCCGATGAACTCGGCGGTTACGCACTCGCGGTCGGCTCGACGATCGCGTTCAGCCTGGCGCTGATGGGGCGCGCCCACATCCGCGTCGACGTCTTTCACGAGAAGTTCCCGCGCGCCCTGCAGGCGGCGCTGAACTGGCTGTCGATCGTCTCGCTCGCCGTGCTGGGGCTGTTCATTGCCTGGGTCGCGTGGAAGGTGGTTGGCGACACGCGCCAGTACGGGAGCACCGCGCAGACGCCGTGGGCAACGCCGCTGATCTGGCCGCAGAGCGTCTGGTACGCGGGCCTGGCGATCTTCGCGCTGGTGGCCACCGGCTATGCGGCGCGGGCGACGCTGCTGCTCGCGAGCGGCCGCATCGATGAACTCAACCACGACTTCCATCCGAAGAGTGCCAAGGAAGAGTTGAAGGAAGAACTCGAGGACCTGGCGCAACGCCAGACGGCCGACGAAGGAGCGAGATCATGAGCGTCGGAATCTTCGGCCTGGCCTTCCTGGCGATGATCGGCATGATGCTGGTCGGCATCCCGATCGCCGTGTCGATGGCGCTGATCGCCATCGTCGGCGGCATCTCCGCCTACGGCGTGCCCTTCATGGACTCGATCGCCCCGGTGGTCTGGGGCGTGCAGAACGAGAACCTGCTGACCTCGATCCCGCTGTTCGTGCTGCTCGGTGAACTGCTGCTGCGCTCGGGCATCGCCGACCGCATGTACATCGCCCTTTCGGCCTGGCTCGGGCGCCTGCCCGGCGGCCTGCTGCACACCAACATCGGCGCTTGCGCGCTGTTCGCGGCGACCTCGGGTTCGTCGGTGGCCACAGCGGCGACGGTGGGCACCGTGGCCTTGCCGTCACTGCAAGCCCGCGGCTACCCGATTCGCGCCTCGCTCGGCTCGCTCGCCGCCGGCGGCACGCTGGGCATCCTGATCCCGCCGAGCGTGAACATGATCGTCTACGGTTCGCTGACCAACACCTCGATCGGCAAACTGTTCGTCGCCGGCATCATTCCCGGCCTGCTGCTGACGGGCTGCTTCATGATCTGGATCTGGCTCTCCAGCGTGATGAGCGGCAAGATCATGCGCGAGGCCAAGGTGCCGCTCGATCAACGCCTGCGCACGCTGAAGTTCCTGGTGCCGCCGCTGGTGGTGTTCGGCATCGTCATGGGGAGCCTGTACTTCGGCATCGCCACCACCACCGAGAGTGCGGCGCTGGGCGTGATCGCGGCGCTGTTCTTCGTCTGGCAATCGGGCAAGCTGAGTTGGGAGGTGCTGCGCACCTGCTTCATCTCGACCGCACGCGTCAGCGGCATGATCCTGCTCATCATCATGGCGGCCTTCATCCTCAACCTGACGGTCAGCCTGACCGGAGTGGCCGAGGCAATGACGAAGTGGGTGACCGGCCTGGGCTTGTCGGGCACGGGTTTCATCCTCGCGCTGATCCTGTTCTATCTGGTCCTGGGCATGTTCATGGATGTGCTATCGATGCAGGTGGCGACGATCCCGATCACCTACCCGATCGCCACCGCGCTGGGCGTCGACCCGATCTGGTTCGGCATCTTCATCGTGCTGATGTGCGAGTTGGGCCTGATCACGCCGCCGGTGGGCATGAACCTGTTCGTCGTGCACGGAATCCGGCCCGACAAGGGCGGGCTCGAAGACGCGATCTGGGGTGCCCTGCCTTATGCAGGAATCATGATCCTGTTCACCTTGCTGCTGATGGCGCTGCCGGGGCTTGCGACCTGGCTGCCGGCGCACATGTGAGTCAGACTCTGCAACCCACCCATGATTCGCGAGACCTTGTGAAACCCCTGTGGCAACTCTCGGCGGCGCAACTGATCGCCGGTTATCGCGAGGGCGCGTTCACGCCGTCCGATGCGCTGCATGCCTGCCTGGCGCGCACCGCCGCGGTCAACCCGAAGCTCAACGCACTGACCACCCTGGACGCCGCGGGCGCGACGAGTGCAGCGCAGGCCAGCAGCACGCGCTGGCGCGCCGGCCAAGCGCTGGGGCTGCTGGACGGCGTGCCCATCACGGTGAAGGACAGCCTGCACGTACGCGGCCTGCCCACGCACAACGGCAGCCGCGCCCTGGCCGGCCTGGTGGCCACGGTCGACGAAACGCCGGTGGCACGGTTGCGCGACGCCGGGGTCGTGATCTTCGGCAAGACCAACGTGCCCGAGTTCGCGATGCATGGCTACACCGGCAATGCGCTATTCGGCGTCACCGGCAACCCGTGGAATCCGGCGCTCACGCCGGGCGGCTCGTCGGGCGGCGCGGTCGCGTTGGTAGCGGCGGGTGGCTGCCCGCTGGCGCTGGTGCAGGACGGCGGTGGTTCGATCCGCCGGCCGGCGTCGCACACCAACCTGGTCGGCCTGAAGCCCTCGCGCCACCGCGTGCCGCGCATCGGCGGCATGCCCAAGCTGTACCTCGACTACGAGGTTCTGGGCCCGGTGGCGCGCTGCGTCGACGACGTCGCCGCAGTGCTGCAGGTGATCGGCAGCCGCCCGGTGCAGGAACCACCGCCGCGGCCGGCACGCATTCTCTACATCCCGCGCTTCGCCGAGCACCCGGTCGATCCGCAGATCGCCGCACTGACCGACGCTGCAGCGGCGAACTTCACCGCCCTCGGCCACAGCGTCGAGACCGCGCCGCGCTTCGATCTGGCTGAAGCGATCAACGAACACTGGACGCTGCTGCCGCAGGTCGGCCTGGCCTGGTTGCTCGAACACCCGCGTCAGCTTTCGGAACAGGCCTTCGAGGAATCGTTGCTCGGGCCGGCGATGCAGGCCAATGCCCAAAGTGGCCGCGCGGCATCGGCACGCACGTTGTTCGCCTTGCTCATCGAGATCGAGCGGCTGCGCAGCGAGATCGATCGCTTGTTCGAGCGCTACGACTTTCTTTTGACACCGGCAGCCGCTGCCCTGCCCTGGTCCGCGGATCGAACGCACCCGCCCCGCATCGCGGGCCAAGACGTCGGCCCGCGCGGCCATGCCGTGTTCACGGCCTTTGCCAACGCCGCCGGCCTGCCGGGCATCGCGCTGCCATGCGGATGGGCCGACGCCGACGGTCCGACACCGGGCCGCGTGCCGGTCGGTCTGCAGCTCGTCGCGCGCCAGGGCAACGATGACGCGCTGTTTGCGCCGGCTCGCGCGTACGAGCGCGCCCATCCCTGGCTGCGCTTCCCGGAGTTGTGACGATGCCTACTCATCCGTCCATCGACGCCGCAACCGAGTTGCTGGTCGGTGCCCGGCGCACGAACCAGCCTGCGTTGGCTTCGGCCGCGAAGCTTGACGACGCGCAGGCGGCCTATGCGGTGCAAGACGGCGTCGCGCGCCGCTGCGCCTGGTTTGCACAGGGGCCGGCACGGCACTGGAAATCGGGCGCGCCGTCGCGCGCGGCGGTCGCCACGCATGCCCCGCTGCCGCCGTCAGGCGTGTGGGTCAGCCCGGCCGATGCGAGGACCTGGCCGTTTGGACTGCGCGGCATCGAAGCCGAGATCGCGTTGCGTCTGGCGCGCGATGTCGAACCCGCGTTCGCCGCCACACTCGACCTGCAGCAGGCGGCAACGCTGGTCGACGCGATGTGCGTGTCGATCGAGATCGTCGACTCGCGCTGGGCCGAGGCACTGGACGCACCGGCCCTGGCCAAGCTGGCCGACTTGCAGTCTCACGGTGCGCTGGTGCTTGGCGCCTGGGTGCCTTATCTGGCGCGCGACTGGAGCACGCAGGTCTGCCGGGTGCAGATCGGCACCCAGCCGCGGGTCGAGCGCAGCGGCAGCCATGCGCTGGCCGACCCGTTGTTCGTGCTGCCTGCCTGGTTGCGCCATGTCACCCGAAATGGCCACAGCGTGCTCGCGGGCACAGTGGTCACCACCGGTACCTGGGTCGGCATTCTTCACGCCGCTGCCGGTGAGCGCGTGAGCGCCGAGTTCCCAGGCATCGGCCAGGCGTCGGTGCAGCTCTAGATCGCCCGGTGGCTCCCCAATTCCCGCATCGACCTGAAGCAAGATTCCAAGGACCCCCATGATTGCGCTCAACAACCATCCCAGCGGCCGCCACTTCCTGCAGATCCCCGGTCCGAGCCCGGTGCCCGACCGCATCCTGCGGGCGATCAGCCTGCCGACCATCGATCACCGCGGGCCCGAGTTCGCGATCCTGGGCAAGAAGGTGATCAGCGGCTTGCAGCAGGTGTTCCAGACACGTCATCCGGTGGTCATCTACCCGGCCTCGGGCACCGGCGCCTGGGAAGCGGCACTGGTCAATGTGATGAGCCCCGGCGACACCGTGTTGATGTACGAGACCGGGCACTTCGCGACGCTGTGGAACAAAATGGCGCTGCGTCTCGGGCTCAAGCCCGAGTTCCTGGCGTTGCCCGGCATCGATGACGTCACGGGCCTGCCGCTGAGTTGGCGCCATGGCGTGCAGGCCGATCTGATCGAACAGCGCCTGCGCCAGGACCAGGCGCACCGCATCAAGGCGGTGTGCGTGGTGCACAACGAGACCTCCACCGGCGTCACTTCCGACATCGCCGCCGTGCGCCGCGCGATCGATGGCGCCAGGCATCCCGCATTGCTGATGGTGGACACGATCTCGGGCCTGGCGAGCGCCGACTTTCGCCATGACGAATGGGGCGTCGACGTCACGGTGAGCGGTTCACAGAAGGGCTTGATGCTGCCGCCCGGCATCAGCTTCAATGCGCTGTCGCCCCGGGCGATCGAGGCCAGCAGGACTGCGACGTTGCCCAAGGCGTTCTGGGCCTGGGACGAGATCGTCGAGATGAACAAGGGCGGTTACTGGCCCTACACGCCCAACACCAATCTGCTCTACGGCCTGAGCGAGGCGCTCGACATGCTGCTGGAACAGGGGCTGCCGCTCGTGTTCGCGCGCCACAAGCGTTGGGGCGAAGGGGTGCGCGCTGCGGTGCGCGCGTGGGGCCTGGCGATTCAATGCGCCGACGAACGCGTGCATTCGCCGGTGCTCACGGGTGTGGTCACACCGCCGGGTGTGGATGCCGACGCGGTGCGCAGGCTGATCCACGAACGCTTCGATCTTTCGCTCGGCACCGGCCTGGGCAAGCTGAAAGGGCGGATGTTCCGCATCGGTCACCTCGGCGACTGCAATGACCTGACGCTGATGGCCGCGCTGTCCGGGGTCGAGATGGGTCTGAAGCTGTCGGGCGTGCCGCGTGCCGGCAGCGGTGTATTGGCGGCAATGGAGTTCTTCGCGACGACCCTCTCACCTTCATCCGCGCCAGCAGCTTCACGAGCAGCGGCTGCTCATCAGTTGGCCGATTGACCCGATCGAGTTTGCTGCGCTGTTGCCGAAGCGGTGCAATCGATCCCGCTGCCGCATCAGACGGCACGGACCTTCACATAGCGCCCGGGTGCCGGCTCGATGGGCTTGTATGTCTTGTTGCCGAGTTCGGTGCGCGCCGCGACCAGCTTGCCGGAATGGGGTTTGAGCCAGGCCATCCAGTGCGTCCACCAGCTTCCCGGCACCGCGGTTGCGGTGGCCAGCCAGTGGTCGGGGTCCGCACCCAGCTTGCCGTCGACCCAGTAGTTGCGTTTGTTCTTCGAGGCGGGGTTGATGACCCCGGCGATATGGCCGCTCGCACCAAGCACGAACTGCGACTTGCCTCGCACCAGTTGCGTCGTGCCATAGGCCGCGCGCCAGGGCACGATGTGGTCTTCCTGGGTCGCGAGCACATAGCTCGGCAGGTCGATCTTGCCGAGGTCGACCGGCGTGCCGCACATCGTGAGCTTGTTCGGCACGCGCAGGTTGTTCTCGAGATACATGTTGCGCAGGTACCAGGCATACATGGGCCCGGGCAGGTTGGTGGCGTCGGCGTTCCAGTAGAGCAGGTCGAACGCGTCGGGCGACTTGCCTTTCATGTAGTTGTTGATGACGTAGGGCCAGATGAGATCGTTGGCGCGCAGGGTCTGGAACACGAAGCCGAGTTCGGCGCCGGGATAGATGCCGCCTTTGCCGATCGTCTGCTCGCGCTGCGACACGCCCTGCTCGTCGATGTAGACACCCAGGTCGCCGGGGTCGGTGAAGTCGAGCATCGTCGTCAGCAGCGTCAGGCTGGCGACCGACTTGTCGCCTTTCGCGCGCAGCACCGCCAGCGCCGACGCCAGGATCGTGCCACCGACGCACCAGCCCAGCGTGTTCACCTTGTCGGCGGCGCTGATCTCGCGCGCGACCTCGATCGAGCGCATCGCGCCCTGGCTCAGGTAGTCGTCCCAGGTGATGTGGCGCTGCTCTTCACCGGGGTTGCGCCAGGAGACGAGGAACACGGTATGACCCTGCTCGCAGGCAAAGCGCACAAAGGAGTTCTCGGGCTGCAGGTCCAGGATGTAGAACTTGTTGATGCTGGGTGGCACGATGACGAGTGGGCGTGTCGCGACCTGCGCTGTCAGCGGCGCGTACTGGAGCAACTGGAACAAGTCGTTCTCGAACACGACCGCGCCCTCGGACACCGCCACGTTGCGGCCGACCTCGAACGCCGTTTCGTCGGTGATCGAGATGCGCTTGCGCTCCATGTCCTCGCGCAGCTTGGCCATGCCGCCGAGCACGCTTTCGCCTTTCGACTCGAGCGCGAGTTTCATGACGTCCGGATTCGTCATCGCGAAGTTCGCAGGGCTCATGGCGTCGACGAACTGGCGCATGTAGAAGCGCAGCTTGTGCTTGGCCTTGGCGTCAAGCTCGGTGGCCTCGACCATGTCATGCAGCAGACGAGCGTTGAGCAGATAGTTCTGCTTCAGCAGGCTGTAGAAGGGGTTTTCGCGCCACTCGTGGGCGCTGAAGCGGCGGTCGCCGCGCTCCGGGGCCGCGACCGCCTCGGGCGCCTGAGCGCCGGGGTTCGCCAGCGCGCCCGCCCAGAGCGCCATCTGCTGTTGCCAATATTGCGCCTGCACCTCGTGCAGCGCGCCGCCGGGCATTGCTGCAGGCGCCGACTGCGTGGCACCGGCTGTGCCAGCACCCTCAACCGGCTTGCTGTACGTCGCGGCCAGGGCCTGCCAGAAAGCTGGGATGGAATTGAAAAGTCCCTGGACGAATTCGTCCGGAACGCTGAGTGGCATGGTCATTCGGGTCTCCTGTAGCCCGTAAGTATCTGCGCTTCGGACCCCGGGCACGGGCTGGATGTATCGGGCAATGCGAGACAGTCGGCTCTTGAGCAAACGCACAGGCGCCCGAAGTTTCGCCGACCCCCACATGGGGGCAGGCGACACGAGGCGTCGGCCTGGGGGCGCCCGCCAGCGATAGACTATCCGCAGGCCGGGTGCCCCGCCCCAAAGCAGCGCCACGATGCACGACACTGACGACCTCGAGGCGGTGCTGCGCTATCACGAGCGCACGAAACACCACTTCAACCGCTACGCAAGCGGGCCGGGCCAACTCGATTGGGCGAATCAGCCGAATCCGTTTCGCCGCTACGACGGCGCTTCCCTGATTTCGCTGCCGCTGCTCGGCCGGGATGTAGAGCCACTGTCGCCGCGCTACGACGACCTCTACCGAGCCGGATCGGTGCCGAGCGCTGCGCTCACGCTGCATTCGTTGTCGCGATTGTTCGAGTATTCATTGGCGATTTCCGCCTGGAAGCTTGCCGGTGCCACGCGCTGGGCGCTACGCTGCAATCCGTCGAGCGGCAACCTGCACCCCACCGAGGGCTACTTGCTGATCGGGCCGCTCGCCGGGCTGGCGCACGCCCCGGGCTTGTACCACTACGCGGCCAATGAGCATGGCCTCGAGCACCGCGCCGACTGCCCGCTCGACTTGTTCTCGGCGTTGACACGCGCACTTCCACCGCAGGCCTTTTTGATTGGGCTCTCGTCGATCCACTGGCGCGAGGCATGGAAGTACGGCGAGCGCGCTTTCCGCTATTGCCAGCACGATATCGGACACGCGCTCGGCGCGCTGCGTTTCGCCGCCGCGACTCTCGGCTGGTGCACGTGCCTGCTCCACGGCCTGGCTGACGCGACGATCGAAGACTTGCTCGGACTAAACCGGGCCGACGACTTCGCGCGCGCTGAGCCTGAACACCCGGGCCTGATCTTGGCCGTCTATCCGAGTGACCGGGCGCATGCGTCAAGCTCGGGAACGCCGCGCGGGCCAACGCCGCATGTCGATCCGGTCGTGGCGCACGAGTTGACGCAGCAACGCTGGTACGGCCACGCGAACCGGCTCAGCCGTGACGTTCCCGTCACCTGGCAGGCGATCGACGAGGTCGCGCTCGCTTCACGCACACCGGGCATTGATGCGCAAGGGATCGAGCTGCCGGGAGCGCAGGCCCGGCGGCGTGAGCCCAGCGCCACTGCCGAGGCCACCGCGGACGCCACCGCCAACGTCACTGCGGCGGGCCAGATCATCCTGCAAAGGCGCAGCCTGCAGGCCTGCGACGGCCGGACCTCGATCTCGGCCACGCGCTTCTACCGCATGCTCGCGCGCGTGATGCCGCGTGTCGAACTGACGCCGGGCCGACGCCCGGTGCCATGGGACGGCATTGCGTGGGGCGCAACGCTTCACCTCGGGCTGTTCGTGCATCGCGTCGACGGGCTCGCAGCGGGGCTCTACGCGCTCGCGCGCGATCCGGCCGCGCTCGACACATTGCAACACGCAATGCACCCGCAGTTCGCCTGGCTGGTGCCGCCCGGGTGCCCAGCCGACCTGCCGCTGCGGCTGCTTGCGCGCGGCGACGCGACCCGGCTCGCCACCGAAGTGAGCTGCCATCAGGCAATCGCAGGCGATGGCGCCTTTTCGCTCGCGATGATCGCGCAGTACCAGGAGAGTCTGTTCAGGCACGGACCCTGGTTCTATCGCCGCCTGTTCTGGGAAGCGGGGCTGATCGGGCAGGTGCTGTACCTGGAGGCCGAAGCGGCAGGTCTGCGCGCCACGGGCATCGGCTGCTACTTCGACGACCCTGTGCACCAGGTGTTCGGGCTCGACGGCATCGGCTTCCAGTCGCTCTATCACTTCACGGTCGGCGGCGCCGTGGAGGATGCGCGCCTGACGACGCTTGCGGCATACGATGGGCGCGTCGCGACACCGGATCTCGACCCGAACCACCCGGAGCGAAACCTGCATTGACCTGGTCGCCGCGATCGCTTGCGGGTGGCGCTCCTGGATCGGGTCGAGGATCGATTCACCCGTGGGTCGTCGCGACGGATCGAGGAGGGTGCATGAGTCAATCCGCACTCCAGGCTGCGACGGGCGAGAAGATCAAGCAGGCCTCGAGCCAGGCGGTCAGCGAGCTTGCGGACATGCGCGCCAGGGTGCGTGACTTGACCTTGTCGGCTTTGCAGCGGTGGCACTTCCATCGTCGCGGCTCGAGCGATGGCGTGCGCGCGGTCACCCAAGGTTTTGCCCTCGGCGCCGAACAGTGCCGGCCGACATGCAGCGCGCGCTGGCCGACGCCTGCGGCGGCCTCGACCCGACGATCACGCGTTCGGCGCAAGCGGGCCAGGAGGGGTCGCGCCAGCTTTCCATGCTCAGCGAGACGCTCAGCGCAATGCGCGAACTGCCGCGCCTGCACGAGATCAGCGCTCGGTCCGCTGGACCACGTGGTCGCGGTCTTCAACTGCCTGTGGGTCATCTTCGGCATCTGGCGCTCTGGGATAGGATAAGCGTTGCCGGCGAGGGCGATTGGCATGCGCGCAACAACGCATTCGCACACCTCGGGTCTTTGCGGCTTGACGATTTGACGCCGACGAGGTGTACTTTGCAGGAATTGAACCGCAACCAGGTCCCACTGCCATGGCCGTAGCAATCGCGTTGGTGTTGTTGATCGTTGGCTCGATCCTGTTTCACTTCCTGAGCCCTTGGTATTTCACACCGATCGCCTCCAACTGGGGGGCGATGGACGACACCATCAGTCTGACGTTCTGGGTCACGGGGTTTGTCTTCGTCAGCGTCAATTTGTTCTTGGCCTATTGCGTGATTCGCTACCGTCATCGCAAAGGGAGCCGGGCGAAGTACGAACCCGAGAACAAGAAGCTGGAATGGTGGCTCACCGGATTCACCACCGTGGGCGTGGTCGCCATGTTGGCGCCCGGCTTGTTTGTCTGGGCAAAGTTCGTCCACCCCCCGCAAGAGGCGGCGGTGGTCGAGGCCGTGGGCGCGCAGTGGCACTGGCGCTTTCGCTTCCCCGGGAGTGACGGCAAGCTCGGTACGGTCGATGCGCGACATGTCAGCGAGAAAAACCCGTTTGGGTTGAATCCTGCCGATCCCAACGGACAGGACGACGTGCTGGTCTCGAGTCCGGAGGTCCATCTGCCCGTGGGCAAGCCGGTCAAGCTGCTGCTGCGTTCGATCGACGTCCTGCACGACTTCGCCGTGCCGCAGTTCCGCGCCAAGATGGATCTGGTACCGGGCCTGGTCACGTTTATCTGGTTCACGCCCACCCGAACCGGTAAATTCGACCTCCTCTGCAACGAGTTGTGCGGCGTCGCGCATTACGCGATGCGTGGCAAAGTGGTCGTGGAGGAAGAACCCGCGTTTCAGGCCTGGCTAAAGGGCCATCCGACATTCGCGCAGACCTCGGCACGCCCCGCTGGCGATGCTGCAGCGGGCCAGCCACTCTTTGCCGTGTGTGCCGCCTGCCATGGCTTGGAGGCGCAGGGCAATGCTGCGCTGAATGCGCCGAAACTGAGTGGGCAGGAAGCCTGGTACCTGCAACGCCAACTGAAAAACTATAAACAGGGCGCCCGGGGTGTGCACGAAAAGGATGTCTTTGGACAAATGATGGCTCCGATGGCAGCGACGCTGGGCGACGACGCCGCAATCGCGAATGTCGTCGCTTATATCAATACGCTACCGGATCAGCCTGCACCGACCACCGTGAAAGGGAATGCGAAGACGGGTCAAAAGACTTATGTGACCTGCGAAGCCTGTCACGGCCCTGGGGGTCGTGGCATCTATTCGACGAATGCCCCCGGGCTGCATGGTATGAGCGATTGGTATTTGGTGACGCAATTGAAGAATTTCAAACATGGTATTCGCGGCGCCCATCCAAATGACCTGTACGGACCGCAGATGGCATTGATTTCTACAATTCTCCCGGACGATCAGGCAATCAATGACCTGGTGGCCTACATCAATACCTTGAAATGACATGGTTGCTAGTGCTGTATATATCTGACAGGAGGTGATGATGGATTACGCTGCGCATGACGCATCGGATTTCGCCCCGGCTTTTGAAGTCGAGGAGATGGAACTCTACCATCCTAAAACTTTCATTGGCAAATACATATGGAGCCAGGACGCCAAGGTCATTGCGATCCAGTATGCGGTCACCGCAATCGGGATCGGCTTGGTGGCGTTGGTGATGTCGTGGTTGATGCGGCTGCAACTTGGTTTCCCGAACAGCTTCTCATTTATCAATCCGAGCAACTACCTTCAGTTTGTTACCCAGCACGGGATGATTATGGTCATATACCTGCTCACTGCGTTGTTTCTTGGAGGGTTTGGCAACTACCTCATCCCGCTCATGGTGGGAGCGCGAGATATGGTCTTCCCCTATGTCAACATGGTAAGTTACTGGGTCTATCTGTCCGCTGTGCTGTTACTGCTTGCTAGTTTCTTCGTGCCCGGCGGGCCGACCGGCGCCGGTTGGACGCTATACCCTCCACAAGCAATTCTCCCGGGCACTCCTGGGGCAAGCTGGGGTATTATTCTTATGCTCGTTTCTCTGGCACTGTTCATCATCGGTTTCACGATGGGAGGCCTTAATTATGTGGTGACGGTGCTGCAGGCACGCACGCGCGGCATGACGATGATGCGGTTGCCCTTGACAATATGGGGCATTTTCATGGCCACTATCCTCGCGTTGTTGGCATTTCCTGCCTTGTTCGTCAGCGCCATCATGATGACGTTGGATCTGACGCTGGGAACGAGTTTCTTCATGCCCGCCCTCGTCTCGATGGGTAAGCAGAGCGCGCACGCGGGCGGCAGTCCGATTCTGTTTCAACATCTGTTCTGGTTTTTCGGTCATCCCGAGGTTTATATCGTCGCCCTGCCAGCCTTCGGCATCGTCTCTGACCTGCTCAGCGTGCATGCGCGAAAGAATATCTTCGGTTATCGAATGATGGTGTGGGCGATTGTGGCCATCGGCGGGCTAAGTTTCGTGGTGTGGGCACACCACATGTATGTGAGCGGCATGAACCCGTACTTCGGTTTCTTTTTCGCAACCACCACCCTCATTATTGCCATTCCTACAGCCATCAAGGTCTACAACTGGGTGCTGACGCTGTGGCACGGCAACATTCAACTCACCGTCCCGATGCTGTTTGCGATCGGGTTCATCTTCGCGTTCATACACGGCGGATTGACGGGCCTGTTCCTCGGTAACGTGACTGTAAGCGTGCCGCTTTCCGACTCCATGTTCGTCGTCGCCCATTTTCATATGGTCATGGCCGTGGCACCCATCATGGTCGTGTTCGGGGCGATCTACCATTGGTACCCGAAGATTACCGGGCGCATGCTCGACAATACCATGGGCAAGATTCACTTCTGGTCCACCTTCCTCGGGACCTATGCAATTTACCTTCCGATGCATTACCTCGGATTCTTGGGCGTGCCACGCCGATATTATGCGGTGACCGGAGTCGACTTTATCCCGGAATCGGCACAGTCGTTGAACGCTGGTATCACCATCGCAGCACTTGTCGTGGGCGCCTTCCAGCTCGTTTTTTTATATAACCTGGTCTGGAGCTATTTCAATGGCAAACCAGCTGGCAGCAATCCATGGAACGCCACCACTTTGGAGTGGCAAACCGAGCATACCCCGCCGACGCATGGCAACTTCGGCGCCATGCTACCGGTGGTCTATCGCTGGGCGTACGATTACAGCGTGCCGGGCGCCGCGCAGGACTTCATTCCGCAGAACGTCCCACCACGCGATGTCACCGGCATTGCGAATAAGACGTAGCGCTGCGGAAGCACAGGATATAACGACCGTGAATATTTTTCATGAACTGACCGCCAAGCCCTGGATGGCGGCGCAGGGCAGGGTCGATGACCTTTACGCCGGAGGCCCGGGCTCCGAGCTTTCGAAGAAAGTCGCGCTGCGGGTCTTTCTAGCCGTGGTCGCGGTTCTATTCATGCTCCTGGTGATCGCCTATGGAGGGCGGATGGCGTACGAAGACTGGCGCCCCGCACCTCAAGTAAGGCTGTTGTGGGCGAATACATTCGTACTGATATTGGGTAGTGCCGCCCTGGAATGGGCGCGGTATTCAGTCCGTCGTCGAGAAATGGATGGCATGCGATTCGGGTTGCTTGCCGCCGGCGCGTTCACGATTGTCTTTCTATTCGGGCAGCTGCTGGCTTGGCGGCAGCTGGCCACGATGGTTTATTTTGAAGTGACGAATCCTGCAATCGCGTTTTTCTACCTGATCACGGGATTGCACGGAGTGCATCTGTTGGGCGGTTTGGTGGCCTGGGCCAGAACTGTCGCGAAAGTGTGGGGTAAGTTTGATGTGATCAAAATAGCGCGCAGCGTGGAATTGTGTGCCGTTTATTGGCATTTCCTGCTGCTGGTCTGGCTGGTCCTATTCGGTTTGCTGTTTACAGGCAACAATTTGGACCTCTTGTTGAAACTCTGTGGAATCAGGTAAACGGGCCTCGAAGAACATGACACAAGCATCGCCGACCGCCAGCGGACAACCCCTCGCGCTGCCCAAGTTGCCTGAGGGCTTGCAAGGCTTCGTCGCCGACTGGTCCTCCGACCAGCGCGCCTTCAAGAAGGTCCCATGGGGCAAGGCGATGATGTGGATCTTCCTGCTCAGCGACACCTTCATCTTCAGCGCTTTTCTGATCTCGTACATGACGGTGCGAATGTCCACAACGGACCCTTGGCCCAATCCGAGCGAGGTCTTCGCATTGACGCTGTTCGGGAAGAAAATCCCCCTCATCCTGATCGCGATCATGACCTTCATCTTGATCAGCAGCAGCGGGACGATGGCCATGGCCGTCAAGTTCGGTTATGAAAAAAATAAGAGGGTGACCTTCATCCTGTTGCTGATCACGGCGGCGCTGGGCGCGACATTCGTCGGCATGCAGGCCTTCGAGTGGACCAAGTTGATCGTCGAAGAGGGCGTGCGTCCGTGGGGGAATCCGATGGGCGCGGCCCAGTTCGGCTCGACCTTCTTCATGATCACAGGCTTCCATGGCACGCACGTATCGATCGGCGTGATATTCCTGATCATCGTCGCGACCAAGGTGATACGAGGAGATTTGGATCGCCAGAAGCCGGGCTTCCTGACCGGCAGGAAGGGGAACTACGAGATCGTCGAAATCATGGGCCTGTATTGGCACTTCGTCGATCTGGTGTGGGTATTCATTTTCGCACTTTACTATCTTTGGTAGGGGAAATAATGGCGCACGCAGAAGGGCAACAGCACCCGATTGGCATTTATCTCAAGATCTGGGGATTGCTTTTTATTCTAAGCACAGCGTCTTATCTGGTCGACTACTTCCACTTTCATGGTTACCTGAGGTGGACTCTGATCGTCGTGTTCATGCTGCTGAAGGCGGGGCTGATCGTATCCGTTTTCATGCACATGCTTTGGGAGCGGCCCGCCCTGATCTATGCTATCGTGCTCCCACCGGTCTTGTTGATGGTACTCTTGGGAATCGGGGCGCTTGAGGCGGACTACACTTTTATTACGCGCGGCATATTTTTCGGAAATGCATTGAAATAATCGACGAATCTCACTTCCTTATTTCGAAGGTGATGGGCAAGACAAGACCACCTTCGAATTCAAGGTTGACGATGACCGGTTCGCTGGCTCGGAGTGCCCGCTTCGGACCCATCAGCATCAGGTGATAACCCCCCGGCGCAAAGGTTAAACTTGCCTTTGGTTTAAGCTCGACCTGCGACATGTGCATCATGGCGGCCATGCCGTCCTTGACGATGGTACGGTGGATCATTACGCTCTCGAACCCTGAACTGCCGGCAGCCACGAGTACCTGTGGCCGTGAAGTGTTGTTTCGCAACTCCATGTATCCGGCCATCGCGCTGACGCCGGGCGGCGCTTCCCGGATCCAGGCATCGGATACAGAAACGCTCGGCTCCCCGCTCGCAGAGTGGACGAGGATCAGCGCCAAGATCAGGCCCAGCGAATGTCGGTATTTCATGGCCAATTGCGTGCTTGAAGCTCCCGTACAATCTTGAAAGACCTGCTGATAGCCTCCGCATCAAGAGGCGGTGTGAACAGGGCGTGGTATCGAGACTGTGGATCAATTAGAAATACTGCCGGCGTATGATAGACCGGATAGTTATCCGTACCCGGTGTGATCATTACCTGATAGACGGCGCTGAGTTGACCGGCCAGGTTCGCAATCTGCGCGTTGTCTCCTGTCACACCGAGTAAAGCCGGATCAAAATAATTGACGTACTGCCTGAGCTTGCCAGCGGTATCGCGATTTGGATCGACTGAAACGAAGACGAATTGGATGTCTTCGGCACCGACCGCACTCCCGGCGAGGCTGGCACGCACGCTGGCCAGTACAGCCAAGGTCGTCGGGCAAACGTCCGGGCAATGCGTATAGCCGAAAAAAAGAAACGACCATTTACCGTTCAAGCTTGCAAGATCGAATGCGAGATTTTTGTGATCGGTGAGCGTAAAGGCCGTCAGTGGCCTCAGCTCAGAAAATACTGTGATCACCTGACTCGGCAGCAGAGCGGCCCGCGAATCGTGTTCCAGATATATGCCGGTGAGCCATATTCCGGCGAGTATCGCCGCGACCGTGACGGTTGTTATAGTGCGGCGGAATTTTAGATCCCTGCGCGCAGCCATCTCAATAGAAGACAGATTGAACTGCCGCAGTGACCCCGTTGCGGTAATGATCGACCAGCAACAACGAGAACAGCGCCGCCAGATACCTGATCGAATAGCCGAAGGTCTTGCGGGCAAGCGCGTCGCTATAGTGACGGTAAAGCTTCAAAGCATACGCAATAAACCCCGCGTTCAATGCTAGTGCGCCGATCAGGTAAAGCAGCCCGCTCATCCTCGTGGCGAACGGCAGCAACGTAATCGCCGCCAGCAGAATCGTGTAGAGCAGAATCCAGAGGCGCGTAAATTCGCTGCCATGCGTGACGGGCAGCATCGGAATGCCGACTTTCGCGTATTCCTTCTCTCGGTAGAGGGCCAGCGACCAGAAATGCGGCGGCGTCCATACGAAGACGATGAGAAACAGCAGCAACGCATCGCTGTCAACATTCCCCGTTACCGCAGTCCACCCCAGTACGGGGGGTGCGGCGCCAGCGGCGCCGCCGATGACGATGTTTTGCGGCGTTGCGGGCTTCAGGAACAGCGTGTAGATCACGGAGTAGCCAATGAGGGACAAGAACGTCAACGCGGCAGTTAACGTGTTGACGCCGAAAACCAGTATCGTCACCGCAAGCAAGGCGAGTATCGATGCGAAGATAATTGCTCGGCGCGGGGTCAGCTTGCCAGCCGGCAGCGGGCGCGCCCGCGTGCGCGCCATGCTTGCGTCGACGCGTAGCTCGAGGATATGGTTAAAGGCCGCGGCAGATCCTGCTGCCAGGGAGATTCCAAGCGTGGCCAGCACGAGAATATTAACTGGCACAAAACCGGACGTAGCGAGAAACATGCCGACCACGGCCGTAAATGCAATCAGCGACACCACCCGCGGCTTGGTGAGCTCAAAGTACGGCTCGAGGTGGTTCCGCAAGGGCCGTAGCGACAAAGGCCACCGGAGTGTCGCGACGGCCCGCATCATCAGCGGCCGCTTTCCGATTCGACCCCGCGCCGAGCCAGCTTCCAGTACAAGAGCGCGGCGCTCAGGCCGAACACCAGATGCGCGACGAGCGTCGTCCAGCCACGCAACTCCGTGAACCATGGGAACACGTGCGTGAGCGCATGAAAATCGATCAGGTAGAGCAACACTCCGAAGGCCGCGCCGATCAGCAGCATGGCCGCAAGGGTGGTGTCGTAGTGGAAGCCAGCGAGGAAATAGCCGAGCACCATGCCGAACGCGACGCCCAGCAGGTAATGGGTGGCCAGCGCCATGCCCACGACCACGCCATCGAAGGCAAACGCAGACCCATGCAGCGAACCCGTCCCCAAAGTGAGGGCGGCCACCAGCTGCGAGATGCGCCACGGTCCGTTGTTGCCGGAGAGCGCCGCCCACGCCAATTCCAGCACCATCAAGATGGCACCGGCGGCGAACCCAGCGACCATTGCCGCAGCCCAGTCGGGCTCGCGATGCTCCCAGCGATGCAGATTCAGTCTAAGTTCCATGCTCACCTCCAAGACACAGGCATTGGACCACCGCCTCGCCCCTCAGGGGAACGCAGGAATGTTCGGCTCGACGCCCTCGAGGTGGGCTTCGGGATGCAACGCCTGCAAACGCTCCTCGATTTCCTCGACACGCGAGCGCGGCACATCAGCCATCAGAAGGATCTGCCCCTGCTCAATGGCGGGTTCGAAGCGCTTCAGGCGCTGGCTGGGAGTCGAGACACCGATCATGCTGGACGCCCAGGCGCCGAAGGCTGCGCCGACGATCGCCAGCACCGCTGCCATGCCAGCATACGACGGCTTCTCGCCGAACGGGAAGAGCAGCGCACCGACCACGCCGAGCACCGCGCCCGCCGCCGCACCGATCACGAGCCCGGCCTGGGCGGAACGAACGACGTCCGAGGTCTGCAGCACGTTGGCGGCGTGCAGCCCGGTCATGTCAGCGTCTTCGCGCCCGACGAAATGGATATGCTGCCACGCGATACGCGCCAGCAGCAGGTCGTTCTCGGTCCGAATCGCGCTCGCCAGGTCGGGCAACAGCCAGTAGATTCGTCTGCGCATGGTCCTCTCCCCCTTTGCTTCACTTGTACACCGATTCGCAAAAGCTGTCACCTGCCAAAACCCCCAACCGCAGCAATACCATTTCTGTGCTGCACGTCGAACGAGCGGCCGGCACGCCGTCCCCGGCACGGCGCCTGCCCGCCGCGATCGCGCTCCCAATCCACCTCGGAGGCGCCGGCATCAACCCCGTTGTCCGGCAATGTCCTGTTCGAGTTCCTCGATCATGACCTTCTGCCCGGAAATGCTGCTCTTCACCACGCCTGCGAACGAGCCCACGCCGATGAGGCGGCTGTCATGCATCCCCGGCAAATGGCGCACGCGGTATTCGGTCTTCGGCGCCATGCATTCGACGCCGGTGCGTTGCGCGGGATGACCATGACCGACGTCGTCATGATGTTGCGCAGCGGCGTTTCCTTCGGCGAGCGCCTGCGCAGGACGGGGCTGCGCGCAACGTCGTGTTCGGTGACGATGCTGACGGTTTGCTCGCCTGTTTGCCGAGCGCCGCGTCTGGTGCGGCACGCAACTCGGCCGCAAGCCACGCTGCGGATCCGCGACGGGTGCGTTCTGAGCAGGGGCATTCGCCTGCCTATACTCGACCCACGCTCGACCCACGGCTCAGCGTGGCTGCCAGGCGTGTGGAGTGCGTGCATGGCGCGTTGGGTTCAATGCATCAAACTCGGTCGCGAGGCCGAGGGGCTCGACTATTTGCCCTATCCGGGCGAACTCGGGAAGCGGATCTTCGCGAGCGTGTCCAAGCAAGCATGGATGCAGTGGCTTGAGCAGCAGAAGATGCTGGTCAACGAGAACCAGCTCAACCTCGCCGACAAGAAGGCACGTGACTACCTTGTGCAGTAGATGGACAAGTATTTTTTCGGCAGCGGAGCCGATGTGGCTGCCGGCTATACCCCGCCATTGCAGAAGTAGCGAAGCAAGCTGCTGCTGCGCACACTCTGACCCCTGAACCTCACCCATGGACAACAGCCCACCGCAACCCACCGACATCAAGCTGCACCAGAAGTCGCGGGTGATGGAAGTCGAGTTTTCGGACGGCAGCCGTTTCGAGCTGAGTTTCGAACTGCTGCGCGTGTACTCGCCGTCAGCCGAAGTGCGCGGCCACGGGCCCGGCCAGGAAGTGCTGCAGGTCGGCAAGCGCGAGGTCGACATCTCGGCGCTCGAGCCGGTCGGCAACTACGCGGTGCTGCCGACGTTCTCCGACGGCCACAGCACGGGCATCTACTCCTGGGACTATCTGTTCTGGTTGGGCAGCAACCGCGACTCGCTGTGGCAGCAATACCTGGAGCGCATGAAAGCGGCTGGGGCAAGCCGCGAGCCGGGCGCCGCGCCTTTCGAGCAGCGTCCGCAATCGAAATAGGCGCAATCGAAATAGCTGCAATCCAAAGAGCCGCAATCAAAACAGCTGAACTCGAAACCGCTGTTGCGCTCCCTCGGCCATGCATCGGGTCGGCGCCATTGCCCGCAGTGGCGGCCCGCTTCGAGGTCGTGCTCGTCAATCCCTATGAGCTGGGGCGCCAGCCGTTCGCGCTGGCCGAGCCTGCCGCGCTACTAAAGCGCGCGGGCTTTGCGGTGGCGTGTCTCGACCTCTCGCTGCAAAAACTCGATCCCGACACTCTGCGACATGCGCGCCTGGTGGCAATTCATGTCGGAATGCATACCGCAACCCGGATCGCGATCGAAGCCCTGCCCCGGATCAGGGCGCTCGCTCCGAACGCTCACCTTTGCGTCTATGGGCTGTATGCGCCGATGAACGCGGAGTTGCTGCGCGGGCTGGGCGCGGGCAGCGTGCTGGGCGGCGAGTCGGAGCTTGCGCTGCTGTCGCTTGGCGAGCAACTGCGGGCGAACGCAGCGCGGCTGACCCAAGGCGCAACGGCCACAGCTCTCAACCAAACGCCGGGCCGCTCCCAAGTTGACTTCACCCCCTCGGGGAGCTCGACACAGGGCGGCAGGTTCGGCGGCGCTCAGAGTCAGCCGCTCATCAGCCTGGACAAGATCCCGTTCGAGATGCCGGACCGCAGCAACCTGCCCCATCTCGCGCGTTACGCGCACCTGGTGCTGCCCGACGCATCGACCCGCGTCGTCGGCTTCACCGAGGGCAGCCGCGGCTGCAAGCACCTGTGCCGGCACTGCCCGGTGGTCCCGGTGTACCAGGGAACGTTTCGCATCGTTCCGGCCGGCGTGGTCATGCAGGACATCCGGCAGCAGGTCAGCGCAGGGGCGGCGCATATCTCGTTCGGCGACCCGGACTTCTTCAACGGCCCGACCCATGGCCTGAGGCTGGCGCGGGCGTTGCACGAAGAGTTTCCGGCAACCACGTTCGACGCCACGATCAAGATCCAGCACCTTATCGCTCACGCTGAAATGCTGCCCGAGCTGCGGCGCTGCGGCTGCCTGTTCATCACCTCCGCGGTGGAGGCGGTGGACGACGCCATCCTGCGCCTGCTCGCGAAGAACCATACGAACCGCGACTTTGACCGCGCGGTAGCGCTGACCCGCGCCGCCGGCATCGCGCTCGCTCCGACTTTTGTCGCTTTCACCCCGTGGACGACGTTGCATGGCTACATCGAGCTGCTGCAGCGGCTGCTCGAGTTGCAGCTGGTGCAGAGCGTGCCCCCGGTGCAACTCTGCATCCGGCTGCTGGTTCCCGCGGGATCGTATCTGCTGCAACTGCCCGGCTTCCAGGAGCAGCTGATGGCGTTCGACGCCAGGCACCTGGGCTATCCGTGGCAGCATGCCGATGCCCGGGTCGACTTGTTGCAGCGCGACCTGCAGCAATTGATCGCCCGATCCGAAGCGCAGCGCCTGCCACGCCGCGAAGTTTTCGCCGCCATCTGGCGCATGGCACACGAGGCTGCGCAGCGCTGCGTGCCAGCACTTCCAGACGAGCTCGGTTCGGCGATCCCGCATCTGTCGGAGCCCTGGTACTGCTGTGCCGAGCCGACCGAGCAGCAGCTTCAGTCGTTTTGAACTCGGCGCAGCATGAAGCGCGTCCTGCTCCTTCTGCCCACCACCGGTTACCGCAACGACGACTTCGTTGCCGCTGCGCGAGCGCTGGGCGTCGAGATCATCGCTGCGGCGAACTACTGCCACCGGCTCGCGCCGAGCTGGGGCATGCCGCCCATCATGGCGCTGCATTTCGACCAGCCCGAACTGGCAGTGGACACCGTTCTGCGCGAGCTCGGTGGCACGCTCGATGGCGTGCTTGCGGTGGACGATTCGGGTGTCGAGCTGGCCGCGCTGATTTCGCAACGTCTTGGCTTGCCGGGCAACGCCGCCGGCGCGGTGCGCCGCGTGCGCGACAAACTCGAGTTTCGCCAGCTGCTGCATCAGCAGCAATTCCTGTGTCCGCGGTTTCATCACTTGCGCAGCGACGCAGACCCGCGCTCGCTGGTCAATGCCTTGACGTTTCCGGTGGTCGTGAAGGCGCGGCGTCTGTCGGCGAGCCGCGGCGTGATCCGTGCCGATGATTCCGAGACGCTGCTGCGTGCCGTGCATCAGGTGCGGGCGATCCAGCGCCGGGCAGACCGCGACGCCCAGGAGTTGGGCCTGATCGTCGAAACCTTCATGCCCGGACGCGAGTACGCGCTGGAAGCCTGCCTCGTGCGCGGCGAGCTCAGGACGCTGGCGCTGTTCGACAAGCCCGACCCACTGGACGGGCCGTACTTCGAGGAAACGATCTACGTCACTCCGTCGCGACTGCCGGCAGCGCTGCAGGAACGCATCGGCGCCGAAGTGGCTCGCGCCTGCAACGCTGCCGGGCTCGTGACCGGACCGGTGCACGCCGAGATGCGCGTCAATCAGCGCGGCGTCTGGCTGCTGGAGATTGCTGCGCGCTCGATCGGGGGCCTGTGCGCTCGGGTGCTCAGGCATTCGTTGGGCATGAGCCTGGAGGAGCTGATCCTGCGCCAGGTGGTGGCAGAACCGACGGCGCCGGTGCGCGAGCTCAGCGCCGCGATCGGCGCGAACAGCGAGGCCGGCGCCGCGGGAGTGATGATGATCCCGATTCCGCGGCGCGGCATCTACCAGGGTGTTGCGGGTCTCGATGCTGCGCAGTCGGTACCCGGAGTCACCGGCGTCACGATCACGGCGCAGCCCGGCCAGATGATTGCGCCGCCGCCCGACGCTGCAAGCTACCTCGGGTTCATCTTCGCGCGCGCAGCGCAAGCCGCGAGCGCTGAAGCGGCGTTGCGATCCGCGCATCGCTGCCTGCGCTTCGATATCCGCCCGGAGTATGCGGCGAAGGAAGTTCGTTCAGCCCTTTGATCGCACCGATGTCGATCCCGGGTCGGCGATCTGAGTTAACTCAACCCCCGGCAAGCCCAAAGGCCCGGGTCCACGACAGCTCGACGATCGGGCTGCGCAGCGCGCCGTGCAGCGAACGCTCGGCGCCGACGCCGACGCGCCACTCGCTCTTGGCCGAACTGCCCCAGCCTGCCCACGCGACGCCCTGTGCAATCGCACCGCCGGAAGTCGCGACGCCGCCGCCGCCGGCCGCGCCGACCAGCGCCTCGAAACCGACGCGCGGCGCACCCGATCTGCCGGCATCGGACCGCGTTGCGACACCGGCGCCGAGCAGCCCGATCGAGTACGCGCCGGCGCCGCCCGCGTACGCGCTGTGCGCCTGGCCGGTGATGTAGAGGTTGGGCATCACGTAGCGCGTCAGCTTCAGGCCGATCGTGTCGAGCGGCCGCACGCTGCCGTCGGTGCGTTCGACGCGTGAATGGTGCTGTAGCGCGCCGGTCCATTCGGTGCGTACGACAGTGGCGTGGGGGTCGCTGCCGGCGCCGAGTGCGGGTTCGAGGTCGATGCCGATCCAGGCCTGCGCCGTCTGCGCGCGCAGCGTGCCGTTCAGCGCGTGCACGTAGCCGCCATCGATGCCGACAGCCCAGCCGCTGGCGGGGCTGAATTCGAGCGTTGCCGCAGCCTTGGCGATCGCGCCGCCGCCGGTGGGCACCGCGCCGCCGCCGCCCAGGCCGAGCGCGCCGCGCAGACCCAGGCGCAGGCTCGGCAGCGCGTCGGGCAGCGGCGCAATGCTCCAACCCGCGCCGCCGAGGATCTCCATGTAGCCTGCCGCATCGCCCCGCGCCGCGGCCGACGCCTCGATGCCGAGCTTCACGCCGCTGCTGCTGGCGCGGCGCTCGGCGCGCACACCGACCAGGCCTATCCTGCGGCCGCTGCCATCGGTGAACTGGTACGCGCCGGCGCTCGCGGCCATGCGCTCGAAGCCCAGGCCGCAGGCGCAGCCGGAGAACACGCGCTGGCCCGCGTCGCCTGCGTCGTAGTGGCGGTATTCGTCGCGCCAGGCGAACACCAGGCCGAGCTGGCCGCTGCCGATCTCGCCACTCGGGAACTTGACGTACGACGCCGACAAGCCGACCTGCAGCACCGGGCCGAGGTCGTAGAGCAGCGTCGCCGCCGGCCGCAGCATCAGGCCGCTGCCCACCGGCGCAGCGCCGCCTCCGCCGCCGCCGGCGTACAGGCCGGCGGCCAGCGAAAGCTTCTGTGCGAGCACGGTGCGGTGCTGGAGCTCGACGCCGCCGACGAAGAAACCGCCGCGCTCACCGGTAGCCGCGCCGTACACCGCCGGTCCGAAGCCCCAGGACTCGCCGACCTGGAACAGCAACGAAGTGCCGACGAGGCCGAGTCTTTCGCCCTGCGGCAGCCGGATCGATTCGAAGCCGAGCAAGGTCGAGGTCGGGATCGATTCGGTCTTCGGCGCTGCGTTGTCGGCGGGCTGGGCCCGCGCGGGTGCAGCGCCCATGGCGAGCGCGGCGAGCACACAGGCGCCGCGGCGGATGGCTGATGGTTGCATGGGCCCGATTGGATCATGGCGCCGCAGCCGAGGGCCGCATCGCGCCGACGCCACTGTGCGACGTCGATGCCGATCAGCCGGCCGCCGCGCGGCTATGCTGCGCGCTTTCAGGCACCCGCTGCATACGCTCGCCGACACCCATGCACCCCGTCCGACCCGCCCTCATCGCCTTGCTCGCCTTGCTCAGCGCCAGCGGCATGCCCGTCCACAGCGCGCCGGCCCGCACCGCGCTGCTGCAGACCGAGGCCGAGCGCAGCGGCTACCAGCGCACCGGCCGCTACGACGAGGTCGTCACGCTGTGCCGGCAGTTCGCCCGCGCCTACCCCAAGGCGGTGCGCTGCGAAAACTTCGGTCGCACGCCGGAAGGCCGGCCGATGCTGGCGCTGATCGCGTCACAAAGCGGCGCACTGACACCCGCTGCCGCGCGCCGCAGCGAGCTGCCCGTGGTGCTGATGCAGGGCGGCATCCATGCCGGCGAGATCGACGGCAAGGACGCCGGCTTCCTGGCGTTGCGCGAGCTGCTCGAGGGCCGGGCCGCGCCGGGCGTGCTGAAGCAGCAGCTGCTGGTGTTCGTGCCGGTCTTCAATGTCGACGGCCATGAACGCTTTGGCGCCTGGCAGCGACCGAATCAGCGCGGCCCCGAGCAGACGGGCTGGCGCACGACGGCGCAGAACTACAACCTGAACCGCGACTACGTGAAGGCCGATGCGCCCGAGATGCGCGCCATGCTGGCGCTGGTGCAGCGCTGGGACCCGCTCGTGAGCGTTGATCTGCACGTCACCGACGGCGCGCAATTCGAGCACGACATCTCGATCCAGGTCGAGCCGCTGCACACCGGCGATGCCGCGCTGCGCGAGAGCGGCCGCCAGCTGCGCGACGGCGTCATCGCCGCGCTCGCTGGCCAGGGCTCGCTGCCGCTGCCGTTCTACATGAGCTTCGCCCAGGAAGACGACCCCGCCTCAGGCTTTGTAGACGGCGTTCCGCCGCCGCGCTTCTCGCACGGCTACTTCGCGCTGCGCAACCGCTTCGGCATGCTGGTCGAGACCCATTCCTTGAAGGACTACCCGACCCGGGTGCGCATCACGCGCAACACCATCGTCGACGTGCTGCAGCAGCTGGCCGCGCACGGCAAGACCTGGCAGCGGCAGGCGCTGGACGCCGATGCCGCCGCCACCCGGCTCGCCGGCCAGGCACAGCCGCTGCGCTGGACGGCCAGCGAACGCAGCCGCGAGATCGAGTTCCGCGGCTATGCCTACACGCGCGCGCCGTCCGAGGTCTCCGGCGCGCTGATGACGCGCTATGACGAAAGCCGGCCGCAGATCTGGCGTGTGCCGCTGCGCGACGACCTGCTGCCGGCCCTCAGCGTGGCCGCGCCGGCTGCCGGCTATCTGGTGCCCGCCGCCCATGCCGAACGCATCGGCGCGCTGCTGCGCCTGCACGCGATCGCGTTTCGGCGGCTGGCGCAGCCGTTGGCCGAGGCCCCGCGCCAGGTCTTCCGCGCCAGCAAGGCGAGCATGGCGCCAGGTTCTTTCGAAGGCCACCAGCGGCTGGAGCTCGAGGGCGAGTGGAAGGCCGAGCCGCAGGCGCTGGCCGCCGGCGCGCTGTTCGTGCCCATCGCCCAGGCCAGGGCGCGGCTGTTGATGGCCCTGCTGGAACCGCAGGCGCCGGATTCGCTGTTGGCCTGGGGCCTGTTCAACACCGCCTTCGAGCCCAAGGAGTACATGGAAGACTATGTTGCCGAGCAGGTCGCGCGCGAACAGCTGGCGGCCGATGCGACGCTGGCTGCCGTCTTCCAGAAAAAGCTCGCCGACGAGCCGGCCTTCGCGGCCAGCCCGCGGCAACGGCTGGACTTCTTCTACCGCCGCCATCCGGCCTGGGATGCGCGCTACCAGCTCTACCCTGTGCTGCGGGTCGACGCTGCGCCCTGAGGGCGGGCCGCGCTCAGTCGGTCTGCACCGGCGTTGACAGCCCGCCCAGGCGCTGCCGCGGTGACGGCGCCGATCTCGGATCGACCGACCGCGCCGACGCTGCGGTGACCCACCCGCAAAGTGCCGATCGTCTGCAGTCGCGCGGCGCGGAACGGAGCTGGGAGGCTGTCTGCGCAGTCCCTGATGTTCCGCAAAGTCATTCATTCAACAGGGGTCGTTGCGGTCCGTGCCAGCCGATTCCGCGCTGTTTTGGACTGTTCTGGTGAGCTGAGTCCCGCAAAAGTCCCCCAAAGTTTTCGAGGTTCGCGCCTTCGACAGCGCGCTCGCTGCGACGCTCCTGGCGAGCGATCACGCGTCCTGCTGACCTTGATCCGACTCGGTGAAGAACAGCTCGACGCTGAGCGTGGTCCAGGTTGCGACGCCGGCGCCGAAGAAGTCCGCGTCCTCGGTCCAGATCGGGCAATCGGCCGCGAGTGCACATGCCAACACCTGCCAGTCTTCGGGATCGCGTCGCCCGATGCGCGCCAGCGCCCGGTCTCTGAACGGCAAGTAGGACTCGGCAGGTACGGGCACGATCACGTGCGCCAGGGTCTCCAACTTCTCGAGCGCCGCCTGGATCGCCTCGGCCGACCTGCCGCGCTTGGCCAGCACCGTGGGCAGGTGCTCTCGCGCTTCGTCGAAGGCGATGTCGGGCGCGAGGAAGATCGCTTGCGCAGCATGAGCGGTGAGCAGTTCCGGCACGCGACTGCCGAGCACCGCCCGCACCAAGATGTTGGCATCGACGACGATGGCGCGAGCGGTCAAGGGCTCACCGCCGCTTGCGCCGCGGGGCCAACGCCGCTTTGCGCTCGGCCTTGAAGTCCGTCAGCATCGCATCGACCTCGTTGTCATCGAGCGGCATCAGCGCCTTCAACTTGGCGCTGGCTTGCTGGAACGCCAGCAAGTCGGCCTGGGAAGGCCCGGGCGTCGGGATGAAGATACCGACCGTCTGACCATGACGCGTGACGGCCACGGGCTTGTCCGATGCGATGTACTCGGCCAGTCCCGCGCGGAATTCGCGGATGCCGACCTTCGTCGTTTCCATAGCAGGCTCCGGTCAGTGGGTTCACTGACTCTGTGCTCATTGTGTCGCATTGTGTACACAAAAGCAAGCGCCGTCTGTGGCTCAGCGTGCCGCAGATCGGGACACGATGAGCAACACACGGACCTCATTCGTCGCACCGACGCAGGAGCTGCGGTCTGGCATGCTTTTCCGACCGCACGCCATGTCGCCCAGCCCGCAGCGCATGGGCACCGGACCGGCACCCTCTGGCGCATGCATGCCAGAAAGACCCAAGGGTCAGCAGGCGTTGACCTGGTGACCCTCGTCTTGACTGGCGCGGCTGGCAGGATTCGAACCCACGACCCCTTGGTTCGTAGCCAAGTACTCTATCCAACTGAGCTACAGCCGCGCGGCCGGGCAGTATAGCAGCGCCCCTGCTCGCTTCAGCCGCCTATTCACCCAGGCAGGCCGCGGATTCGTAAGCCTGCGCTGCACGCTGCGCCTGGCCCTCGTCGCGCGCAATCTGCGCCAGGCGCAACCACGCTGCACGGCGCCAGCGCACCCGCAGTGCAGTGTCTTGCGCTGCCAGTTCGAGCATCTGGCGCGCCTTGCCCCAGAGTTGGCGCTCGGCCAGCGCCGAGCCGACGGCGAGCGCGATCGCACCGTCGCGGGGGAACGTAGCGGCAGCGGCTTCGAGGCGCGCCAGCCAATCGGCGCCGATGCCTGCGACGGAATTCGACAAAGCCTGCGCGATGGCGCTGCGCTCGTCGCCCGGCAACTCGCCCAGGCGCTCCCAGAACGGGCGCAACCAATCGCGTGCGTCGTCTGCCGCGCCGAACTCGGCGGCGTGCATGGCGGCGCGTGCGGCGACGAAGGCGTCGCGGCGGTCCGCGCCTTCGAACTGCTGCCAGGTGCGCCGCAGTTGGTCAGCGTCGCGCGCGCTGTCGAGCGATTCGATCGCCAGCGTGCGCAGCAGGCCCTGCGCCGCGGGCCTGGCAAAGGCCTGGTGCTTGGCCAGGAGCCGCGCCGTTTTCAGCGCCTCCTGCGGCTGGCGCGCGAGACGCGAGGCTTGCAGCTTCAAGCGCAGCGCATGCACGCGACGGCCGACGCCGACGGGAAGTTCGCCGAGCCACTGCAAGGCGCGCTCGGCGTCGCGGTCGTCCAAGGCCCATTCCGCAGCAAGCATGCGTGCGCCTTCTTCGGCCGGCCCGGCGCCGGTCTGGTTCGGTGTCAACTCGAACGCTGCGTGCAATGCGGCGTCGCGTGCGGCCCTGTCCTGCAGGCGGTGCGCACTGCCCGCGGCAAGCACGTGGGCCAGCACCGCGAATTGTTTGTCGCGCTCGAACTGCGGCGTGTCGCGCTGAATCGCCAGCGCCCGCTGCGCCGACTTTTGCGCACGCGCGAAACGCCCGCCGAAATAGAACGCGAGCGACTCACGCAGCGCCTGCTGCGCACCGCGCTCGCGCTGCGCCATACGCCATGCGAGGGCGCGCTGCGGCAGCTCGAGCACGAGCATGGCGCCGCGAATCGCCGCCACCAGTGCCACGCAACTCGCCGCCAGCAGCAGCAGGAACAGGTTCAGCGACAGGTCGATGCGCCAGCCGCGCCAGTACAACGACGCCAGGCCGTCGTTCGTACCCAAGGTCGCCGCCGCGATGATGGCAATCACGAACAGCGACAACAGCCACAGCACGGTGCGCATGGACGGTGGTGGGTGAGGCCCTGGGCGCCGGCCTGCTAGCGGCCCGCGCCGGCCGCGGCCAGCGCCGCCAGCGTGTCATCGGGGCGCGGCACCAGCAGCTGGCGAGACTGCGCGGCGACTTGTAGCACCAACTCTTGCGCGAGCATGGTGCGTTTCGAGGCGCGGTCGAAGAAGCGGTCGAGCGCCGAACGCGCGTCCGCCAGATCGGATTGCGCCGTTTCGAACTGACGGCTCAGCAGCGCCAGGCGCGCATTGAGCAGGCGCAGCTTCAGGTTCTCCTTCAGGAAGAAGGCCTGCTCGGGCGCGATCAACATCGCCTCGGCGTGGTCGATGCGCGTCACGCGAATCAGCGAACGCGCCTCGAAGATCATGCGTTCCCAGGCGCCATCCCAGGACTGGCCGACGCTGCGCGCCGGCTGCACGCCGCCTGGTGCCGAGGCGCCGGCGGCGGCCGGGGTGGCCGGCACTCCCAAACCCGACGCGCCCGCCGGCGCCGGTCTCGCCGGCGCGGGAGCCCTGGGCGATGCCCGGCGCGATTCGACCGACACCAACAGCGGCAACTCGTCGACCAGACGAATCGCCTCGTCGAGCTTGATCGCCAGGCTCGACGCATCGGCGACGCCGGCGGCGCGAACGCGGTCCAGGTCGCGCGCGATGGCACGCCGCACGCGCTCGAACTTGGTTTGCGCGTGGCGCTGCAAGCGCTCGTCGGCTTGTTTGAGCGCGGTCAGCAGCGGTTCGGCGCTGCCGGTGATGGCATTTTGTTGCAGGGCGACGCGGATCCCGGCTTCGATGTCGACGATCAGGTTCTCGTCGCGCGAGCGCGTCAACGACTGCAGCAACTCCTCCAACTGGCCGCGCTGCAGCGTCACTTCGGCCAGTCGTACTTCGACCAGCGCGAGCTTGGCCGCGCTTTCGAGCATGCCTTGCTGCGCCTGTTTCGCATACAGGCGCGCCTCGCTCGCCAGCGCCGAGCTGTCCTGCTGGCGCAGCACCAGCTCGCGTTCCAGCCTGGAGTGCCGTTCGCTCACGTTCCAGGCGACGAAGAACGCCGCTGCGCCCAGCAGCAGGGCCAGAATGAGGCCCATGCTCGACGCACGCCAGCTGAAGAACCGCCGCCGGTCGCCGACCTGGGCCACCGCCTGGGCGCCTTCGATCCGTGCTGTCGCAGCTGCCTTGGGGTCGCCCGCGATCGGAGATTGATGCGTATTCACAGCGTCTGATGCTCGCTCAGTTTGATGCAGGCGGCGACGGCCTCGAGCGTCGGGCGCGTATTCAAGACGTTGCCGAAACCCACCTCCCGCGCCCGCTCGGCGATGCGCGGATGCGTCGCGATCGCCCAGGCCGGCGCCAGGTTCGCATTGCCCAGCGTCTGCGCCAGGTGTGAAACCGCTTCCGAGCTGCTGAACAGCCACAGGTGCATCTGCGGTTCAGCCAGGGCCCGCGCCAGCAGCGCCATCTGGGATGGAGTGAACGAAGGCGCGGCGCGGCGGTAGGCGCTGACGACGTTGACCGTGGCACCCAGGCTCTGCAGCTGCTGCGCCAGCCACTCGCGGCCGCCTTCGCCGCGAACGATCAGCACCTCGGCACCACGCCAGTCCTTGCCCTCCAGGCGCTGCCACAGCGACTCGGAGTCGAACTGGGGCGAGTCGGCGGCGGGCTCGGTGATCCAGGCCGCGGCCATGCCTTGCGCGAGCAGTGCACATGTCGTTCCCGGGCCGGTCGAGGCGACCTCCAGGCTCTTCGGCCACGCCGTGCCCGCCGGCTTCACGCCGAAAAAATGCAGCACGGCGTTCGAGCTCACGAACACCACCAGGCGGGTCCGGGCCAGGCGCGACCACGCCTGCACCACCGCCGCCGATTCCGGCGCGGGCTGGATCTCGATCAGCGGCAAAGCCTCGGCGTCAATGCCCAGGCCGCGGAACCTGTTCACCCACTGCGTGGCCTGCTGCGCGGGGCGCGTGACGAGGACTTTCACGTCGGCGATTGCTCCTGGTGCCGGGTCGATACGGGTGCGGCGCGCGCCGGAATGCCTAAGCAAGGGCCAGCGCCAGGTAGGCGTCGGCGCCCTGCTCGCGCAACGCTTGCGCGACGCTGCGGCCCATGGCCAGCGCCTGCGCGTCGTCGCTGACGGCGCCGCGGCTCATGCCGCGCAGCAGCGGCGCCGACAGGTCTTGCGAATGACCGAGCACGGCGCGCAACTCGAGCACGCCGCCCGACCAGGTGGCATGGGCCGCGAGCGGCACGCTGCAACTTCCGCCCAGTTCCCTCGAGACGCAGCGTTCGGCCTGCACCGCCAACCAGGTCGGGCGGTGCGTCAGGCGGCTCAACTGCGAGTTCAGTGAAGCCGCGTCGCTGCGGCATTCGATGCCCAGGGCTCCCTGGCCGGCGCAGGGCAGCATTTGCGCGGTCTCGAAGCAAGCCCGAATGCGGCCGGCCAGGCCCAGGCGCTTCAAGCCCGCGGCCGCGAGCACGATCGCAGCGTACTCGCCCGAATCAAGCTTCTTCAGGCGCGTGTCGAGATTGCCGCGCAGCGGCTGCAGCCTCAGGTCGGGGCGCAGCGCCATCAGTTGCACGACGCGGCGCAGGCTCGAGGTTCCGACGCTCGCGCCTTGCGGCAAGGCCCGGATGTCCGCATGCAGGTTCGAGACGAACGCATCGCGCGGGTCTTCGCGCTCCAGCACCGCGGCGAGCTCAAAGCCCTCGGGCAGGTCCATCGGCACATCCTTCAACGAATGCACCGCCAGCTGCGCGTGGCCCGCTTCCAACGCCGCTTCCAGCTCCTTCACGAACAGGCCCTTGCCGCCGACCTTGGCCAGGCTGCGGTCGAGGATCTGGTCGCCGCGCGTCGTCATGCCCAGCAGCTCGGCGCTCAGGCCCAGGCGCTGTTGCAGCAACTCGCGCACATGTTCGGCTTGCCACAGCGCGAGCCGGCTTTCGCGCGTGGCAATGACGACGCTCTGGGTCATGGCGCAATGCTAGCAGGCAGACGCGCCGTGACGGCATGGCGCGTGTCGGGCGCGAATCGCCGCGTTGCTCTCAAGGAAATGTGGCTTCGCCACTTTCCTTGATCCCCGCGGGGGACGGTCGCCGCGAGGCGGCGGCCTTGGGGTGCTCAATCGCGCCGGCCTGCGCGCTGCTAGCATGCGCTGCCGCGAAGCACCAGCGTACAGCGTAACCACGAAGCCATCCCGGTGCCGGCGCTGCCCCGTACTTGATACGGCACCCGGGTCCAATCCGCTGTGCTCAGAGTGGGTCCCGGGTTGCGCCGGGATCAGAGTTGCCATTGCCTTGCCCCGAGCCGACCCCTTTGAACGCCACCGCCACGCCCCCCACGAAGCGACCGCGCCGCACGAAGCGACCGCGCCGCACCACAGCCAGCGACGCCCGCCAGAAGAACCAGCCCCTGGTCGATGACATCCGCCTGCTCGGCCGCGTCTTGGGTGACGTCATCCGCGAACAGGAAGGGCCAGCGGCGTTCGAACTGATCGAGCGCGTGCGCCAGTTGTCGGTGGCGTATCGATTGAAGCGCGACGCCCAGGCGGGCCGGGACCTGGACCGCTTGCTGAAAGGCCTGTCGGGCGACCAGACGGTGAGCGTGATCCGCGCGTTCAGCTATTTTTCGCACCTGGCCAACATCGCCGAAGACCGGCACCATGTGCGGCGCCGCGAATACCACGAACGCCAGGGTGATGTGCAAGTGGGTTCCCTGGCGTTCGCCTTCGCACGCCTCGCGCGGCGCGGCGTTCGCGCCGCCGAAATTGCCGGCGTTCTGGCCCACGCCTACATCTCCCCGGTGCTGACCGCCCACCCCACCGAGGTGCAGCGCAAGAGCATCCTCGACGCCGAGCGCGCGATCGCCGGGCTCGTGGAGCAGCGCGAGGGCGTGCGCACCGCGCGCGAGCGCTCCGGCGTCGACGCGCTGCTGCGCGCGCGCATCACCCAGCTCTGGCAAACGCGCATGCTGCGCACCGCACGTCTGACGGTGGCCGACGAGATCGAGAACGCACTGAGCTATTACCCGACCACATTCCTGAGCCAGATTCCGCGTCTGTATGGCGAGATCGAAGAGCGCTTGCCGGGCTTCGAGGTCGCGAGCTTCTTCCGCATGGGCCACTGGATCGGTGGCGACCGCGACGGCAACCCGAACGTGAGCGCGGCGACGCTGCGCAGCGCGATGGCACGCCAAAGCGAAACCGCATTGCGCCACTACCTGGTGCAGGTGCATGAACTCGGCGCCGAGTTGTCGCTCTCGGCGATGCTGTGTCCGGTCACGCCCGAACTGCTGGCGCTGGCCGAACAGTCCCGCGACATCAATCCGCATCGCCTCGACGAGCCCTACCGGCGTGCCCTGATCGGCGTCTATGCGCGCCTGGCCGCAACGCTGCATGAACTCACCGGCACCGAAGCGCTGCGCCATGCCGTCGCCGTGCGCGACCCCTATGCCAGTGCCGCCGAGCTGCTGGCCGACCTGCGCACCATCGACCGCTCGCTGTGCACGCACCATGCGCAAGCCCTCGCCGCGGTGCGTTTGCGTCCGCTGCAACGTGCGGTGCAGGTGTTCGGCTTTCACCTCGCAACGCTGGACCTGCGCCAAAGTTCCGACCAACACGAAGCGGTGGTCGATGAGCTGCTGCGCGTCGCGCGGATCGAGGCGCGCTACCGCGGCTTGGACGAGGCCGCGCGCCGCGAGCTGCTGCTTCGGCTGCTGAATGATGCGCGCCCGCTGCGCGTGATGACGGTGTTGTACTGCGAGCACACGCGAGGCGAACTCGCGGTCTTCGAGGCGGCGCGCGAACTCCTGCAACGCCACGGCCGCGAAGCGCTGCGCCACTACATCATTTCGCACACGGAGCAGGTGAGCGACCTGCTCGAAGTGCTGTTGTTGTTCAAGGAAACCGGGCTCCTGCGCGGCAGCCTGCGGGATGCGGCGGGCACGCAGGCCGAGGCAGACCCCGCGGCCGAGCCCGGCGCCGTGGCCGACCTGATCGTCTCGCCGCTGTTCGAAACCATCGCCGACCTGCAGCGTGCGAGCAGCGTCATGCGCGAGTTCTACGCGCTGCCGGGAATCGCCGCGCTGCTGCAGGCGAGCGGCGGCGAGCAGGACATCATGCTCGGCTACAGCGACAGCAACAAGGACGGCGGCATGTTCACCAGCAACTGGGAGCTGTACCGCGCTGAAATCGAACTCGTGCAGTTGTTCGGCGAGCTGAGGGCCGCGCACGGCATCCGGCTGCGCCTGTTCCATGGCCGCGGCGGCACGGTCGGGCGCGGCGGCGGGCCGAGCTACCAGGCGATCCTGGCGCAGCCGCCGGGCACGGTCAACGGCCAGATCCGCCTCACCGAACAGGGTGAAGTGATCGGCTCGAAATACGCGCACCCCGAGATCGGCCGGCGCAACCTCGAAACCCTGGTCGCGGCCACGCTCGAGGCCACGCTGCTGCATCCCACCAAGAGCGCGCCCAGGAGTTTCAGCGCCGCGGCGCAGGAGATCAGCAGCGCGAGCCAGGCCGCTTACCGCAAACTCGTGTTCGAGACGCCGGGCTTCACCGAGTACTTCTTCA